>WBZO01001135.1_pt1 | contig 44852 bp, 36 predicted proteins | sample 5204261 | NCBI WGS metagenome assembly WBZO01 (sample SAMN12412400, study PRJNA552823) | activated sludge metagenome | isolation source: activated sludge from anammox sidestream of wastewater treatment plant... | place: USA: North Carolina | collected 2017-09
CGGCGGTGCGGCCGGGGCGACCAACGGCGGCACCGCCGGCAACCAGGGCGCCGGGGGCACCGGCGGCCGCGGCGGCACCGGCGGCACCGGCGGGCGCGGCGGCACCGGATCCAACAACGCCGGGCTGCTCAATACCCCCGGCGGGACCGGCGGCGCCGGCGGCGTCGGCGGCACCGGCGGTGACGGTGGGGCGGCCGGCTCGGGTGCGGGCAGCGGCGGCACCGGCCAGGCCGGCGACGGCGGCCAGGGCGGCACCGGCGGCACCGGCGGCACCGGCGGCTTCGGCGACACCGGCCAAGGCGCCGCGCCTGGCGGCGGGATCGCTGAAGCCGGCGGGATCGGCGCGATCGGCGGCGCCGGCGGCACCGGCGGCACCGGCGGGGCCACCGGCAGTGGCGCGGCCGGCGGCATCCAGGGTGTGGGCGGTCAGGGCGGCGACGGCGGCGAGGGCGGAATCGGAGGCACCGGGGGCACCGGATCCGACGACAGCGGCGTCCCAGGCCTCGTCGGGGGCACCGGCGGCACCGGCGGCACCGGCGGCACCGGCGGCACCGCAGGCGCGGCCGGCGCGGGCTCCCCGGGCGGCACGCCTGGCACCGGCGGCACAGGCGGCCTAGGCGGCTACGGCGGCACCGGCGGCACCGGCGCCAACGGAGCAGCCCCTCTCGACGGCGGCAAGGGTCAGACCGGCGGCAGGGGTGGTGCCGGCGGTAGCGGCGGTGAAGGCGGCGCCGGCACCGGCGGGTCCGGTGGCAGCGGCGGAACAGGCGGGACCGGCGGGACGGCGGGTAATGGCGGCAACGGCGACGGGGCGCCCGGTGGCAGCGGCGGAACAGGCGGGACCGGCGGGACGGGCGGCACCGGTGGAACCGGCTCCGGGGGGACGGGTGGCACCGGTGGAACGGGCGGCGAGGGCTCGACCGGCCAACCGGCGTCCGGCGGGACCGGCGGGACGGGCGGAACCGGCGGAACCGGCGGAACAGGCGGAACCGGCGGACCGGGATCCGTTGCCCCGTCAGGGAACTTCGACCTGCAGTGGAGCGGTGCTCAGTTCTCTAACGCCGCGGTCGCCACGGGACACATGGTCCTGAACCTTGCGGCATTCCCAAATCCTGTTTCCGGCTTCTTCAACCCGCTGCCCAGCTGGGTTGTCGGACTCGTCGTCACCGTCTCCGGAGCCAGTTCAGGGAACGGAACCTTCGGCATGAGCGACTTCGCCGCGATGATCTTCGACAGCGCCGGCGTAACCATGGATCTCAGCCAGCAACTGGTGGGGCAGGCCGGCGGCTTGTTCGTTACCTTCGGCGATTTCAACCTCTTCGGAAACGGTACTGCGCCATACGGGGTCATATATAACACTTTTCAAACCAATGGTGGAAGCGGCGACCCCCTGGCTCTCGTGTCCTTCATCCAGGTCTGACACGGGTCGTGGCGTGCCGGCCCACGTCGAGTGGACCATCGTCAGTGGCTGCGCCGGGCTTCGCGCCGGTTGGCTTTCCTGCGGCGCTCTTGCCGCTCGCGTTCGGCCCGCCGTTGCGCGCGCGGTCGTCGGACGGGCCCTTCTGCGCCTTGGGCTCCCAGTGATCGCCGACCTTCTCGTAGCTGTGTTTCAGCGCGGCGTAGGCGACCCGGTGGGCACGCCCCCCTTCGCCGTACTCCTTGACGGCCGAGTCGTGCGCCTTGGCGAAGGTGCGCTGCGCCTTGGACTCGGAGCGTTGCAGGGTGCTGGGGATTTCGCTCTTCTTGGCGTCGCCCTTTTTCGTGGTCTTGGGCATGCCGATCGCGTACCCGCGACGGGGCTAGTGCAATCTCCCGGAGTGGCTGAATCGTGCTGCGCGACGGTGAATCCGGTGGGTGCGGGCGCGGGTGCGGTGCGGCGGCCCGGGTGGGCGCACCGGTTCGGCGTAGAACACCGCCTTGGTGATCTCCACCAGCACCAGGTAGGCAACGACGAAAAGGGCCAGCGCCCCGAAGAACTGCCACGGTAGCGCGGCGAAGCCCAACGTCCCCGCCAGGGGCGAAACGGTCAACGCGACGCCGACGGCGACTACCGCAAGCGACGCGGCGGTCAGCACGCCGCCGGGCCGGCTGCGGAAGAACGGGATCCGCCGGGTGCGGATCGCGAAGATGATGAGCGTCTGGGTGGCCAGCGATTCCACGAACCAGCCGGTGCGGAACTCCGGCGGTCCGGCGCGCAGTACACCGAGCATCAGACCGAAAGTGAGGAAGTCGAACAGCGAGCTGATCGGGCCGAAGGTCAGCATGAACCGCCGGATGAAGGCGATGTTCCAGTGCGACGGCGCGTGCAGCTGTTCGGGGTCGACGCGGTCGGTGGGGATGGCCAGCTGCGAGGTGTCGTAGAGCAGGTTGTTGAGCAGGATCTGGCTGGGCAGCATCGGCAGGAACGGCAGTACGGCAGACGCGGCGGCCGCGGAGAACATGTTGCCGAAGTTGCTCGACGTTCCCATCAGCACGTACTTGATGGTGTTGGCGAAGATGCGCCGGCCCTCGGCGACGCCGGTGGCCAGGACGCCGAGGTCCTTTTCCAGCAGCACCACGTCGGCCGCGTCCTTGGCGACGTCGGTGGCGGTGTCCACCGAGATGCCGACGTCGGCGGAGTGCAGGGCCAGCGCGTCGTTGACGCCGTCGCCGAGGAATCCGATCGACCGTCCGGTCTGCCGCAGGACCCGGATCAGGCGGGCCTTCTGCTCCGGAGAGATCCGGGCGAAGACGGTTCCGCTCTGCGCGGCCGCGGCGAACGCGGTGTCGTCGAGTTCGGCGAGTTGCGTCCCGGTGAACGTGCCCTTCGACGCCAATCCCAGTTCGGCACAGACCTTTTCGGCCACCTGTGGGTTGTCCCCGGTGGCCACTTTGACTTCGATGCCCAACGCCGCCAGTTGGGCCAACGAGTCACGGGCGGCGGCCTTGGGCTCGTCGGCGAAGACCAGGAACCCGTGCAGGGTCAGCCCGGTCTCGTCGGCGGGGGTGATCGCGGTGAGCTCGCCGGCGGGACGGCCCGCCACGGCCACCACCCGGCGGCCATCGGCGAACAGCGCGTCGAGGGTGGGCTGAGCGCCGTCGGGCACCGCCACGCAACGCTGGAGCACCTGCTCGGGCGCACCCTTGACGATGAGCGTGCGGGTGCCGCCGTCGTCGACGAGGGTGGAGGTGGCCCGGCGGGTGTGGTCGAAGGGCAGTTCGGCGACCCGGTGGGCGGCGGTGACGTCGAGGCGCCGTGCGGCGTCGGACTCCCAGAGCGCGGCATCGAGCGGGTTGGCGCTGGTGCCGCCGACGGCCGGGTCGACGTCGGTGGCCAGCATGCCCAGGCGCAGGACCGCGTCGCTGTCGGCTCCGGTGGGGTCGACGGCGGCGACGAAGGTGAGCCGGCCGTCGGTGAGGGTGCCGGTCTTGTCGGTGATCAGCACATCGATGTCGCCGAGGTCTTCGATGCAGACCAGCCGCTTGACCAGCACCTTGAGCTTGGCCAGCCGCCGGGATCCGGTCGCCAGGCTGGTGCCCACCACCGCGGGCAACAGTTGCGGGGTGATCCCGACGGCGATCGCCAGCGAGAACAGCACGGCGTCGATCAGGGGGCGGCGCAACAGCAGGTTGGTCACCAGGATCAGCACGGTGAGTGTCAGCGCCACCTTCAGCAGCAGGTAGGAGAACCGTCGCAGCCCGATCTGGAAATCGGTCTCGGGCTGGCGCTCCCCCAGGCCGGCGGCGATCCGGCCGAACTGCGCCTGCAGACCGGTGGCGTACACCACCGCGGTGGCGCTGCCGGCGCTGACGACGGTGCCCATGAAAGCCAGGTCCTCTGCGTCGGCCAGCGCCGTGCCCGCCGGGGCGGGGTCGGGGGTCTTCTCCACCGGCTGGGACTCGCCGGTCAGGATGCTCTCGTTGCATTCCAGTGCGTTGACGCTGAGCAGCCGGACGTCGGCGGGCACCAGTTCCCCGAGGGTCAGTTCGATGATGTCGCCGGGCACCAGTTGGTTGACGTCGATCTTGCAGCTGTGCCCATCGCGGCGGACGACGGCGTTGTGCCGAACCCGGGAATGCAAAGCGGCGCTGGCCTGTTCGGCCCGGTACTCGTTGACGAAGCCCAGTCCGACGCTGACCACCAGGATGATGCCGATGATCAGCGCCTGGGTGCGGTCGCCGAGGAAGACCGACACCACGGCGGTGAGCGCCAGCAGCGCCAGGACCGCGTTGTTGAGCTGGCGGCGCAGCACCGCCCAGGCGCTGACCCGATGCGTCCGCAGCGAATTCGGGCCGAACCGGGCCAGCCGGGCGGCGGCCTCGACCGAGGACAGGCCCGTCTCGGAGGTGTTGAGCCGGTTGAGCAACTCGCCCGCGGAGAGACTCGCCATCTTCTCCGCGGAGAGCTCCTCCGCGACGCGCGCCAGCTTCTCCGTTCCCATATGTGTCACGAGTCTTCCGCACAGCGAGTCGGGAAGCGTCGGTACCGATATGAATCCCGGATCGGTACCATCGACGATGTGAGCAAACAGATCGCTGTGAGGCTTCCCGACGAGATCGTCGAGTTCATCGACGGCGAGGTCGAAATGCGGCACATTGCGAGTCGCGCCGCCTTCGTGCAGGCAGCCCTTGCCCGGGAGAGACGTCGCCTCATCGCCGCCCGCGATGCGGAGATCCTGTCCAGGCAGGCAGGCGCGCCCGACGAGTTCGACGATCTCGCACGCTATGCAGCCGGTCTGCAGACCGGGCTGGAATGAGACCGATCCACCTGGCCAAACTGGACAAAGCGCGGCCGGTGCTCATCCTGACCAGAGAACTCGTCCGGCCGCATCTGACCCGCGTCACCGTCGCGCCGATCACCGGCACGATTCGCGGCCTCTCGACCGAGGTGCCGGTCGGCCCGCGCAACGGCCTGGAAAAGGAATCGGTGGTCAGCATCGACAACATCGTCACGATCCCGGTCGAGACCCTGGGGCGCCAGATCGGGTTCTTCTTCCCCGATCAGGAAGCGGCCCTCTCGGTCGCCGTCCGCAATGCGTTCGATCTCGACTAGGCAGGCATCCGGTCAATCGCCGCGCGCAGCTTCCAGCAGCAACCGCCGCTCGGCCGCGGCGACATTGCGCCGGGTACGCGCCGCCGCGTCGGGGGTGACCGAGATCGACGTGATGCCCATCCGCACAAGGTGTTCGGCGAAGTCGGGCCGGCTCGACGGGGCCTGCCCGCACAGCGAGGCGGTGATGCCGAGGCGCCGGGCGGTGGTGATGATCCGGCCGATCGCGTCGAGGACGGCGGCGTCGGACTCGTCGTACAACTCGGCGCACAGATCGGAGTCGCGGTCCACCCCGAGCATCAGCTGGGTGAGGTCGTTGCTGCCGATGGACACCCCGTCGACGCCCATGCCGACGTACTCGGGCAGCCAGTAGACCACCGAGGGCACCTCGGCCATCACCCAGCGGTGCAGGCCGCGCTGACGGCCCAGCGGGCTGGCGTCCACCAATTCCAGGCACTTCTCCAGTTCCCAGCGGGTGCGGACGAACGGAATCATCAAGTGCAGGTTGGGGTTTCGCTCCCGCACCCGCGCCAGCGCCTGGAGCTCGAGACCGAACAGGTCCGGGTTGCTGATGTAGCGGTAGCAGCCGCGATAGCCGATCATCGGGTTGTGTTCCTCGGGCTCGAATTCCGCGCCGCCCTTGAGGTTGCGGAACTCGTTGGTGCGGAAGTCCGAGGCCCGGTACACCACCGGACGCGGCGAGAACGCGGCGGCCACCCGGCCGACCGCGGTGGCCAGCGACTCCACCAGACTGTCCTGCTCGCCGTGGGCGATCAGGTCGCGCGGGTGGCGGTTCTGGAGCGCGTCCTCGAGGATCAGTTCGGCGCGCAGCAGTCCGACACCGTCGACGTCCAGGGCGGCGGCCTCCTCGGCCTTGTCCGGCATCGCGACGTTGACGTAGATCTTGGTGGCCGTCACTTCAGAAAGCACAGCTGCCACTCCGCCCGTGCCCACCGGCGCCGTCTGGGCGCCGCCGGTCTTCTTCTCCTCGACGCGGCCGGCCAGCACCCGACCGTGGGTGCCGTCGACGGTGACGACGACGCCGTCCTTGAGGTCCTTGGTGGCGGTGCGCGCCCCGACGATGCAGGGAACACCGAGTTCGCGGGCGACGATAGCGGCGTGGCAGGTCATGCCGCCGGTGTCGGTGACCAGCGCCGAGGCGCGGCGCATGGTGGGCAGCCAGTCCGGGTTGGTCATCTTGGCGACCAGCACCTCACCGTCCTGCAGTCGCGCGCCGTCGGCGGGGTCCTTGAGCACCCGCACCACACCGGAGGCCGAACCCGGCACCGCGGGCAGGCCCTGCAGTAGCACCTCGTGGGTCTCCGGGACCGGCTTGCCGACGCGGTGCAGGGTGGTGATGGGCCGGGTCTGCACGATGTAGGTCTTGCCGTCGGCGATCGCCCATTCGGTGTCCTGCGGGCAGCCGGCGTGGCGCTCGCTGCGGATGGCGATCTCGGCGATCGTGCGGACCTCGTCGTCGTTGAGCACCTGCTTCTGCGCCTCGGCCTCGTCGAGGTCGATGTTGAGGTCGTTGCCGTCGGTGCCGCGGACGATCTTGAAAGACTTGTATCCGATTCGGCGGGAAAGGATTTCGCCGTTCTCCTTGGAGACGACGTAGGTGTCGGGCTCCACCGATCCGGAGACGACGACCTCGCCCTGGCCGAAGGCGCCCTCGACCACCACCCGGTCCGTGGCGTCGGTGGTGGGGTCGGCGGTGAACGCCACGCCGGACCGCTCGGAGGCGATCATCTGCTGGACCACCACCGCCATCGCCGGGTCGGCGGTGAAGCCGCGGCTGGCCCGGTAGGTGACCACGCGGGGCCCGAACAGCGAGGCCCAGCAACGCCGCACAGCGTCGATCAACTGCTCCTCACCGCAAATGTTGGTAAAGGTCGAGTTCATCCCGGCGAACGAGGCGTCGGCGCCGTCCTCGCCGGTCGCAGAAGACCGCACGGCCACATTGACATCCGAACCCATCGCCCGGTACGAGGCCAGGATCCGGTCGCGGACGTCGTCGGCCATTCCGGCCTTGAGCACCAGTGCCTTCATCTTGTCGCACATCTCGCGCTGGCGGTCCTGGTCGGGCTCGTGCGTGGCCTCGCGGTGAGCGGCGTTGAGTTCGTCGGCCACCCCGGCGACCTTCATGGACTGCAGATAGGAGTCGCGCAGCACCACAAAGCCGGGCGGGACGGGCAGCCCGGCGGCCACCATCTCCCCCATATTGGCGCCCTTGCCGCCGGCTTCCTCGGCGTCGGGCATGCCCAGGTTCGCAATGTCTTCGACGTAACGCATTCGGCTCTCCTCGGTTGGGTTCAACTGGTGGTCTGGCAGATGGTCAGGGCCTCGGCGCCGGCGGCGCCGGGCGGTCGGCTGGTGTCCAGGCGGTGGGCCTGCGGCCACTCGTCGTGCGGGCGGGCGGCCAGTGCGGTCGCGATTTCCGGGGTCACCTGGGAGGTGGTGTGGGTGCGGGTGCGGATCCGCTCGACGGTGGCGTCCAAGGCAGCGACACAGACGAATTCGACCATGGCCGCCGCGGCTTCGCCGGCGACTTCGCGGGCGCGGTCGCGGTGGAGCGGGTCCGACCAGGTGCCGTCGAGGACCACGCTGCGGCCATCGGCGAGTGCCCGACCGGCCTGGCCGAGCACCGCGCGGTAGACGGCCTCGATGTTGTCCGGGGTGTAGAGCCCTTCGCCGAGGACGCCCGGCTCTCCGGAGATCTCCCCGCGGCGGGCCATGTCGGCACGCACGTCGTCGGTCGAGATCACCACGGCGCCAAGCGCTTTGCCCAGCGCGCGGGCAACGGTGGTCTTGCCGGTGCCGGGACCGCCGCCGATCATGATCAGGCGCACCGTGGCGGCGCGCAGGTGATCCAGGGCGATGCCGAGGTGCCGCTGTGCATCCGCGACGGACTCGGTGTGGCCCTGGGTGTGGCGCACACACTCCACTTTGGCGCGCACCACGGCGCGGTAGGCGATGTAGAAGTGCCGCAGCGATTCCGGCGCGTCGTCGCCGGACAGTTCGACATACCGGCGCAGGAAGGCGCGGGCGAGATCGGGTCGGCCGAGGAACTCCAGGTCCATCGCCAGGAAGGCGGCGTCGTCGATGACGTCGACGTAGCGCAACCGGTCGTCGAACTCCAGGCAGTCCAGCAGGGCCGGACCGTCGGCAAGGCAAAAGATGTCGTCGGCGAGCAGGTCGGCGTGACCGTCGACGATGCGTCCCTCGGTGATCCGGCGGTCGAACAGCGGCCCCCGCCCCGCGATGAAGTCGGTCACCCGGCGGCGGCTTTCGCTGACCACGTCGGGATCCAGTCCGGGCACCACACCGGCGGCGTAGCGGTCGAGTTCGGTGAGGTTCTCCTCCCAGCGCGCGCGGACGGCCGGCAGGCGGGCCTCATCGTCCACCTCCCGACCGCGGTGGGCGCCGCGGTGGAAGTCGGCCACGAGGCCGGCGATCGCCGAAAGGTCAGGGGTCACGTCGTCGCCGCGGCGGACCATGGTGGCCAACCGGCGGTCGTCGGGGTGGCGGCGCATCACGATGACGGGTTCGGGCGCGTCGCCGCGGGGGGATTCGAAGTGGCCGACGCCGAGGTAGCTGGCCGGGGCCAGCCGGCGGTTGAGCTCCACTTCGTGCCGACAGGCCCGCTCCCGGCTGGCGGAGGTGGAGAAGTCCAGGAAGTCGGTGATGACGGGTTTCTTGACCTTGTAGGCGAACTGGCCGATGAGAACCACCAGCCCGGTATGGGTTTCGGCGACCTGGGGCAGCAACGGGCCACCGGAAAGGGCCGCAGCGATTTCGGCCACGTCCACCCCTTCCGCCGATCGGCCCTCCCTGATCCTGCCTCGCCCGGCCCGCCGGCGCGAGGGTACAAAGGCCTCCCGAGCCCGGCCCTATCGTGGAGGGTTGAAACGGAGGGATGCCCATGCCCGCAGGGACCATCGACCGGCAGACGCTGGGGAACGTGGTGCAACTGGCGTGCCGGGCGCCGTCGTTGCACAACTGCCAGCCGTGGCGATTGATCGCCGAGGACGGCCGGCTTCGACTCTTCCTCGAGCCGCACCGGGCACCCGGGGCAGCCGACCACAGCGGCCGGGAGGTCGTGATCAGTTGCGGTGCGCTGCTGGACCATCTGCGGGTCGCCGCGGCCGCCGCGGGGTGGGACGCCGACGTCGCGCGCTTCCCCAATCCCAACGACCTCGGCCATCTGGCCACCATCGACTTCCGCCGCAGCGAGCTGGTCACCGACGCCACCCGGGCCTGCGCCGACGCGATCCTGGCCCGCCGCTCAGACCGGCTGCCGTTCGCGGCGCCGGCGGCCTGGCCGGTGATCGAGCCGGTCCTGCTCGACGCCGTCGATCCCGCGCTGGCGACGATGTACGTGCTGCCCGACTCCGCGCGCCCGCAGGTGGTCGAGGCATCCCGGCTGACCGAGGTGGTGCGCCGCTACGACAACGCCTACAACGCCGAGTTGCATTGGTGGACAGCGCCGTTCGAAATGGCCGACGGTGTGCCCTACGACGCCCTGGCGGCGGCCTCCGAACGGGACAGAGTCGACATCGCGCGCGGCTTCCCGCTCAGCGGCCCCGAGGGCCGCCGCCCGGAGGTGCCGGAGGACCACTCGGTGATCGCGGTGCTGTCCACCTCCGGCAATGACCACCGCGCGTCACTCGGGTGCGGGGAGGCGCTGTCGTCGGTGCTGCTGGAGGCCACCCTGGCCGGTCTGGCCACCTGCCCGGTCAGCCACATCACCGAGATTCAGGCAGGCCGCGACATCCTGCGGGCGCTGACCGGGGGCTCCGAGGATCCGCAGCTGCTGATCCGATTCGGCACCGTTCCCGCACTGGAGGAACCGCCGCCGGCCACGCCCCGGCGGCCGCTGGCCGACGTGCTGAAATTCAGTTAGAAGCTCTGCTCCACCCGGCGCTTGATGCCCAGCAGCATGCCGCGGGTCATCAGCGACATCACCGGCCCGGCCGCCTCGGCGCCGATCGCCTCGCCGGGCACCCGCATCCGCAGCCGGGTGCGCACCAGCAGCCGGCAGCGGTCCTCCCAGCGCGGTACGACGTGAAACGACCAGACGCCGTCGACCGGCAGGTCCGGCGGCTGCAGCCGCAGCACGATCGACTCGCCCTCGACGAGCCGGGCCACCGGCAGGCCGATGCCCTCACTCAGTCCCATCCAACCGCGCGGGAACACCCGGATCACATCCCCGACGGCCAGATGCTGCCATTCCGGGTGAATCCGGTCGGCGTTGCGGTGCTTGGCGCCGAACAGGTTCTCCAGCTTCTCGTAGCTGTACAGCCCGCCGCGGTCCTGGCCCATCTGGACCAGCCACGGCCACACCTCGTCGGCGGTGGCCTCGATCCAGACCCCCTCGGTGGTCTGCAGCACCGGTTCGGGCACCAATTCGTCGCCGGGCAGCGGTGATTCGCACTCGTCCTTGGTGGTCCCCCAGTTGCGGTAGTACCGGCGCGCCGCGTAGAGCCCGGCGCTGGCGACCGCACTGCCGGCCAGACCTCTCCACATACCGCCACCTTCCGCTACGGCCAGTCTCCCCCACCCACGGCGTCCCCGCGAGGGGACTTCGGTCCCTACCGGGACCCGGCCGTGCCGTGCTGCGATTGGAGTAGCACCCACGTGCAAAGGGGAGACGATCATGACCCGAGCCGTACGACGGCAGCAGCCGCGCCGGGTGTTCAAGGACCGCCGGGAAGCCGGCCAGGTGCTGGCCGGGCTGCTGGGCGCCTACCGGGGCCGACCCGATGTGGTGGTGCTGGGCCTGGCACGCGGCGGTCTTCCGGTGGCCTTCGAGGTGGCCCGGGCACTCGGCGCGCCGCTGGACGCGTTCATCGTGCGCAAGCTCGGGGCACCGGGCCACGAGGAGTTCGCCGTCGGCGCCCTGGCCAGTGGGGGCCGCGTAGTGGTCAACGACGACGTGCTGCGCGGCCTCCGCGTCACCCCCGAACAGTTGCGCGAGATCGCCGAGCGCGAGGCGCGCGAACTGGCCCGCCGCGAGCAGGCCTACCGCGGCGACCGGCCACCGCTGGACGTCACCGGCAAGACGGTGATCCTGGTCGACGACGGGCTGGCCACGGGCTCGTCGATGATGGCGGCGGTCCAGGCGCTCGACGACTCCCATCCGGCCCAGATCGTGATCGCAGTGCCGGCGGCGCCGGAGTCCACCTGCCGGGAGTTCGCCGGGATCGTCGACGACGTGGTGTGCGCCTCGATGCCCACGCCGTTTCTGGCTGTGGGGGAATCGTTCTGGGACTTCACCCAGGTGAGCGATGCCGAGGTGCGTGAGCTGCTGGCCACGCCGACCACGGGGAGTCCCGCCGCCGTGGTGACCGGACCCGCCGAGCTGGTCGCCCGGACGGCGATCGACGCCCCCGGCGGGGTGCCGCCCCTCGACGTTCTCGACGACCTGATCGGCGACGCCCGGGTGGTGCTGATCGGCGAAAGCTCGCACGGAACGCACGAGTTCTACGACGCCCGCGCCGAGATCACCAAGTGGCTGATCGAGACCAAGGGCTTCAATGCCGTTGCCGCCGAGGCGGATTGGCCGGACGCGTACCGGGTGAACCGGTACGTCCGGGGCTCCGGCGCGGACGGATCGCCCGAGCAGGCGCTGCGCGGGTTCCAGCGATTCCCGGCCTGGATGTGGCGCAACACCGTGGTGCGCGACTTCGTCGAATGGCTGCGCTGGCACAACGTGCGCTGCGCGGCCGAGGGAGGCTCGGAACCTTCCGCTCGCTCCCCCTCCGCCGCATCGCACGGCGGCATCGTCGGCTCCCGCCCGACCGGCTTCTACGGCCTCGATCTCTACAGCCTGCACCGCTCGATGCAGGAGGTGGTGGACTACCTCGACACCGTCGACCCGGCCGCCGCGGCCCGGGCGCGGGCCCGGTACGCCTGCTTCGACCACTCCGCCGGCGACGACGGTCAGGCCTACGGCTACGCCGCGGCGTTCGGGGCCGGACAGAGCTGCGAGCGCCAGGCCGTCGAGCAACTGGTGGAGTTGCAGCGCAACGCAATCGGATATCTCAGCCACGACGGCGAGCCCGCCGAGGACGAACTGTTCTATGCCCGGCAGAACGCGGTGACGGTGCGCAACGCCGAGGCCTACTACCGCGGCATGTTCGCCGGACGGGTCACGTCCTGGAACATGCGCGACAAGCACATGGCGCAGACCCTCGAGGCGCTGATCGATCACCTGGACCGCGACGGCGGTCCGGAGCCGGCCCGGATTGTGGTGTGGGCGCACAACTCCCACGTCGGTGACGCCCGGGCCACCGAGGTGTCGGCCGACGGTCAGCTGACCATCGGTCAATTGGCGCGGGAGCGTTACGGCGACGACTGCCGGCTGATCGGCTTCTCCACCTACAGCGGCACCGTGACCGCAGCCAGCAGCTGGGGCGGCATCGCCGAACGCAAGACCGTGCGCCCGGCGCTGTCGGGCAGCATCGAGGAACTGTTGCACGAGACCGGAAAGCCGGCGTTCTTCCTCCCGATGCACGACGGCTCGCCGGGCGCCGCCGCGCTGGAAGTCGTGCGGCTCGGCCGCGCCATCGGGGTGATCTACCAGCCGCAGACCGAGCGGCAGAGCCACTACTTCCATGTGCGGCCGTCCGACCAGTTCGACGCGATGATCCACATCGACTCCACCCGGGCTCTGGAGCCGCTGGAGCCGACGAGCGTATGGGTGGCCGGGCAGAATCCGGAGACCTACCCGACCGGGCTGTAGCAGGGTGTCGGTGTGGACATCGTCACCCTGTGCATGAACCCGGCACTGGACATCACGACGTCGACCGACGTCGTACGGCCCACCGACAAGCTGCGCTGCACGGGGCCCCGCTACGACCCCGGCGGGGGCGGCATCAACGTGGCGAATGTGGCCGAGGTGCTCGGTATCCGGTCAACGGCCGTTTTCCCGGCCGGCGGCCCGGCCGGCGAGTTGGTGCACAATCTTCTGGTCGCCGAAGGCCTTGCGATACAACGGATCCGGATCGGCGGCTCGACCCGGGAAAGCTTCACCGTCAACGAGCTCACCAGCCAGAGGCAGTACCGGTTCGTGCTGCCCGGACCGCAGCTGACCATCGCCGAGCAGACCGACTGCCTGCTGCACCTGCGGCGCGCGGCAGCCAGCGCACGGATCGTGGTGGCCAGCGGCAGTCTGCCGCCGGGCGTTCCGCAGGACTTCTACCAGCAGGTGGCGCAGGTCTGCGCGGAGCTCGGCACGACCTTCCTGCTGGACAGCTCCGGCGGCGGGCTGACCCACGTGAAGTCCGGTATCTTTCTGGTCAAGCCGAGCATCCGGGAACTGCGCGAGGACGTCGGCGCCGAACTGACCACCGAGGCCGAGCAGGTGGCCGCGGCCCGCGGCCTGGTGTCACGCGGTGTGGCCCGAAATGTTCTGGTGTCCTTGGGTTCTCAGGGTGCGCTCCTGGTGGGGACCGACGGCGCGTGGCGGTTCGCGGCGGTGGACGTCCCGGCGGGCAGCGGGGTCGGCGCGGGCGACGCGATGCTGGCCGGGGTGGCCGTCGGCATCGCACGGGGCTGGCCGCTGACCGAAGCGGTGCGGCTGGGCATCGCCGCGGGGGCGGCGATGCTGCTCACCCCCGGAACCGCGCCGTGTACCAGGGAGGACACCGAGCGGCTGCTGCGGCAGACTGAGAAACCCGTCCCCGTACCGGAAGGCTGACATGACTGAGATACCGGGGACGTTCACCCCGCCCTCGATCGTGGTGGGAGTCGACGGGTCGCGGGCCGGCGAGCGCGCCGCCGTGTGGGCCGTCGACGAGGCCGTCGGCCGGGACCTGCCGCTGCGACTGGTGGCCGCCGCCGAGTCCGGCGGCGACGCCGGCCGGGCCGAGGCCGCCATCCGGTCCGCCGCCGCGGCCGTGACCGCCACCGGCCGGCCGGTCACCGTGCAGACCGACGTGCTCGCGGGCGAGCCGGTGCCGGCGCTGCTCGCCGGGTCGCGCGCCGCGGCGATGTTGTGTGTGGGCGCAGTGGGCCTCAAACACCTGGCCGGCACTCCCGCGGGGGGTGACCACCGGGTCGGCTCGACGGTCCGCGGACTCGTCGCCTCCGCGCACTGCCCCGTCGCCGTCGTCCGCGGCGAGCACCACCGCGGCTGGGTCGTCGTCGAACTCGACGACACCGCCGACAGCGCCGCGGTGCTGCAGGCCGGTGTCGAGGAGGCGCGGCTGCGTCAGACGCCGCTGCGGGTGCTGGGCACCTGGCAGTCCGACGGCCATGACACCGAGGAGCGCACCCGGCTGGTCCGCTCACAGCTGGACCGGCGCCTGGAAGTCTGGCGCCACCGCTACCCGGATCTGGACGTCGAACCGGTCGCCGTGCACGGCAGCGGGATGGGCTGGCTGACCGACCACGCGGCCACCATCCAGCTTCTGGTCATCGGCACCCGCAACATCGTCGCCGTCACCGAACTGCTGGGGCCGTCGGGCCTGGCGGCCCTTCCCCGGACAACGGTCCTGATCATGGATCCGCAGCGGCTGCTCTGAGCCCCTCGGACGGAGTGCCGATCGCCGGCACCGCTGGCGGTTATGGTTGCAGCCATGGTGAAGGTCTTCCTCGTCGACGACCATGAAGTGGTGCGCCGGGGCCTGATCGACCTGCTCAGTGCCGATCCCGAACTCGACGTCATCGGCGAGGCGGGCTCGGTGGCGCAGGCCATGGCCCAGATCCCCGCGGCCCAGCCCGACGTCGCGGTGCTCGATGTCCGCCTGCCCGACGGCAACGGCATCGAGCTGTGCCGCGACCTGCTCTCCAAGATGCCCGACCTGCGCTGCCTGATGCTGACGTCGTTCACCTCCGATGAGGCGATGCTCGATGCGATCCTGGCCGGCGCCAGCGGCTACGTGGTCAAGGACATCAAAGGCATGGAACTGGCCAAGGCCATCAAGGATGTCGGCGCGGGGCGCTCGCTGCTGGACAACCGCGCCGCCGCCGCGCTGATGGCCAAGCTGCGCGGGGCCACCGAACGGGAGGATCCACTGTCCGGGCTGACCGACCAGGAGCGGGTGCTGCTGGGGCTGCTCGGTGAGGGCCTGACCAACAAGCAGATCGCCGCCCGGATGTTCCTGGCCGAGAAGACGGTCAAGAACTACGTGTCCCGGTTGCTGGCCAAGCTGGGCATGGAACGCCGCACCCAGGCCGCGGTGTTCGTCTCCAAACTCGACCAACACCAGCGCCGGGGCGGCTGATCCCCATGGCGAACGAGGGGGACGCCAGGACGTCGCCGCTGCGCGACACGCTCTCGGGGCTTCGCCTGCGCGAGTTGCTGGTCGAGGTGCAGGACCGGGTGGACCAGATCGTCAAGGGCCGCGACCGCCTCGACGGTCTGGTGGAGGCCATGCTGGTGGTCACCTCCGGGCTGGAGCTCGACCACACCCTGCAGACCATCGTCGAGACGGCCACCAAGCTCGTCGACGCCCGCTACGGCGCGCTCGGGGTCCTGGGCAACGAGGGTCTGGTCGAATTCGTGGTGGCCGGGGTCGACGAGGAGACCCGTCGGCAGATCGGGCCGCCGCCCTCGGGTCGGGGCGTGCTCGGGGTGCTGCTGCGCGACCCGAAACCCATCCGGCTCGACGACATCCGCAAGCACCCCGATTCGGTGGGCTTTCCCGCCAACCACCCGCCGATGCACACCTTCCTCGGGGTGCCCGTCCGCATCCACGACGAGATCTACGGCAACCTCTACCTCACCGAGAAGGCGAACGGGCTGCCGTTCGACGAGGACGACGAGGTTCTGGTGGAGGCGCTGGCCGCCGCGGCCGGCATCGCGATCTCCAACGCCCGGCTCTACGAGCAGACCCGGGCACAGCAGTCCTGGATCGAGGCCAGCAGCGACATCACGACGGAGTTGCTTCGGGGAACCGAGCCCGGCGGGGTGTTCCGGCTCATCGCCGACGAGGCGTTGCGGCTCAACGACGCGAGTCGCGTGCTGGTGGCGGTGCCGTCCGACTCCGAGGTCCCAGCCGCCGATGTCGACGAGTTGGTGATCGTGGAAGCCGCCGGGCAGCTGGTGGACCCGCAGACTCTGCCGCCGATCTCGCTGCCCGACAAGGCGATTGGCGCGGTGTTCACCACTCTGACACCCCAGCGGTTGACGGCGGCGGAAGCCAAGGCCGAACTGGAGCCGCACTGCGAGTCAGGCCCGGGTCCGGCGATGGTCGTTCCGCTGCGCACAACCGAAACCGTCGCCGGCGTGGTGGTGGTGCTGCGCCAGCCCGGCGCCCGGGAGTTCACCAAGGAGCAGCTGGCGATGACGGCGGCCTTCGCCGATCAGGCCACGCTCGCCTGGCAGCTGGCCAACACCCAGCACCGCATGCGGGAACTCGACCTGGTGTCCGACCGCGAGCGGATCGCGCGCGATCTTCACGACCATGTGATCCAGCGGCTGTTCGCCGCGGGGTTGTCGCTGCAGGGCACCATGTCGCGGGCGAAGTCCCCGGATGTGCAGCAGCGGCTCAACGGCACCGTCGACGAACTGCAGGCCGTCATCCAGGAGATCCGCACCACGATCTTCGACCTGCACGGCGGCTCGTCGGCCACCACCCGGCTGCGTCAGCGCATCGAGGATATCGTCGCGTCGTTCTCCGGGCATGGCCTGCGGGCCGGGGCGCACTTCGTCGGGCCGCTGTCGGTGGTGGACGCCACGCTGGCCGACCACGCCGAGGCCGTCGTGCGCGAAGCCGTCAGCAACGCGGTGCGCCACTCGGGGGCGCACCGCCTGACCGTGACCGTCCGGGTCGAGGACGAACTGTCGTGCGAGATCACCGACGACGGCTGCGGCATGCCGGCCGACGTCACCGCCAGCGGGCTGAACAATCTGCGGGCGCGCGCCGAGGAGGTCGGCGGGTCGCTGGAGGTTGCCGAGGCCGCCGGCGGCGGCACCGTGGTGCGGTGGATCGCGCCGCTGGTGTGAGGCGCACACCCAGCGCCGCCGAGCATGGGGGCTATGCACAAATTCCAGCGCCACAGCGTGCATAGGGCACACGCTGGGCGGCTATTTTCGCGCGACGATGACCGGCATCTTGGCGCCGTGCACCACGGCCGTGCTCACCGAGCCCAGCAGCGCCCCGGAAAAGCCGCCGCGGCCGTGGCTTCCGACCACCAGCAGCTGCGCCGACTCGCCCTGCTCGAGCAGCTGGTGAGCCGGCCGGTCGGTGGCGACGACGCGGCGCACCCGCACGTCGGGGTAGCGCTCCTGCCAGCCCGAGAGCCGCTCGCTGAGGGTCTCCTCGCCCATCGACTGCATGGTGGTCCAGTCCACGCCGGGGAACTCGAACACGCCGGTGTCGCTCCAGGCGTGTACGGCCACCAGGTCGACCTCGCGGAACGAGGCCTGCTCGAAGGCGATCTCCAGGGCGTGCTCGGAGGACGGCGAGCCGTCCACCCCGACCACCACCGGCGCCTGCGACGGATGCGGCATCAGCGGATCCTCGTCGTGGATGATCGCGACCGGGCAGTGCGCGTGGTGCACCAGGCCGGTGCTGACCGAGCCCAGCAGCGTGCGGGCCATCGCTCCCCGGCCGTGACAGCCGACCACGATCATCTGGGCTTCGGTGGACAGCTCGGCCAGCACCGGGACCGGGGGGCCGCTGATCATCTCGGTGGTGATCTCGATGTCGGCGTCGCCGGCCGCCTCCCGGGCCGTGGCCAGTGAACTCTCCAGCAGCTTGCGGCCCTCGCCCTCCTGCCACTCCAGGTAGGCCGGCGGCATCGGCACATCGGGGAAGGCCATCACCGCCGGCGGGGTCAGCACGTAGACCAGCTTCAGGCCGACCCGGCGACGGGCTGCGTCACGAGCCGCCCAGTCCACGGCCACCCTGGACGGCGCCGAGTCGTCGACACCGACGATGACGGGCTTGGTGCTTGCCGCAGTTGACATTTCACTGTCCTTCCTTGCGCACTGCCCGCTGACCGCACCGGGAAGCGGATGCGCGGCTCCGCCGATGACCTTAGACCCCGATGCGCCCGAGAGTCAGAGTCCTAGGTCACCTCGTGTCCTAGGGTCGAGTTCATGGTGACCGCCCGGGTGTTCGGAGATCAGCGCGAGGCCGCCGAGGGCGGCAGCCGGGTGCGAATCGATCCCCGCTACACAGACGCCGTCTTGTTCGACCTCGACGGCGTCATCACCGACACCGCCGCGATTCACCAGGCGGCCTGGGCGCAGATGTTCGACGAGTACCTCGGTGGCCGTCGCGCCGCCCGCGACGGCGAGAACCACGGCCCGTTCACGGCGGAGGACTACCGGCATTTCGTCGACGGCAAGCCCCGCCACGACGGGGTGCGGGACTTCCTGGCCTCCCGCGGCGTGACGTTGCCGTGGGGCAACGAGACCGACGGCCCGGACGCGGAAAGCGTGTGCGGACTGGGCAACCGAAAGCAGAGGCTGTTCGCCGCCCGGATCGCCGAGGGGGTGCCGGTATTCGGATCGACCGTGGCCCTGGTGCGTCGGCTGCGGGATGCCGGGGTGCGGGTCGCGGTGTTCTCCGCAAGCCGCAACTGCCGTGCGGTCCTGGAGTCGGCCGGCATCGAGGACCTCTTTGAGGCGCGGGTCGACGGGGTGGTGGCCGAGGAACTCGGTCTGCCCGGCAAGCCCGATCCGGCGATGCTGACCCGGGCCGCGAGTCTGCTCGGCATCCGGGTCGGCCGCACCGCGGTGGTGGAGGACTCCGAGGCCGGGGTGGCCGCGGCCCGGGCCGGTGGCTTCGGGCTGATCATCGGCATCGACCGCACCGGCGAGGAGGCCGCGCGGCTGCGGGAGTGCGGCGCCGACACGGTGGTGCGGGATCTCGCCGAGGTCCAGGTGCGCACGATCGCCCGGCGGATGTCCAACCTTCCCGACGCCCTGGCCTCCTTCGGCCAGATCGCCGGGGTGGTCTCGGCGCGCCGGCCGGCGATCTTCTTCGACTTCGACGGCACGCTCTCCCCGATCGTCGAACAGCCCGGTGCGGCCGCGCTGACGCCCGGCGCCGACAAGGCCCTGCGCTCGCTGGCTGCGCTGTACCCGGTGGCGGTGCTGTCCGGCCGCGACCTCGCCGACATCCGGGAGCGGGTCGGCATTCCGGGCCTCTGGTACGCCGGCAGCCACGGATTCGAGATGGTCGGCCCGGACGGCGCCTACCACCGCAATGAGACTGCCGCACAGGCGATTCCGTTGCTGGAGCAGGCGGCGGCCGAACTTGCCGAGCAGCTCGCCCCGATAGACGGCGTGGTGGTCGAGCACAAGCGCTATGCGGTGGCGGTGCACTACCGCAACGCCGCGCCGGAGGCCGCGGCGACGGTGACGGCGGCGGTGCACGGCATCGGAAACCGCCTGGGGCTCAAGGCCACATCGGGCCGGATGGTCGCCGAACTACGGCCGAACATCGATTGGGACAAGGGCACCACGCTGGAGTGGATCGCCGACCAGGTGACCGGCGAGGAGCCGCTGGTGCCGATCTTCCTCGGCGACGACCTGACCGATGAGGACGGTTTCGACGCGGTGCTGCACGACGGCATCGGGATCGTGGTGCGCCACAGCGAGGACGGTGACCGCGCGACCGGGGCCCGGTTCTGTCTCGAGGACCCCGACCACGTCCGGCAGTTCGCCGAACGGCTGGTCGAGCAGTGCGACATCGACCGCCAGATCATGTCCAGCCCTTGGTCTTTCACCTTCGGCGGCTACATCCCCGACCAGGAGCGGCTGCGGGAGGCGTTGTGCACCACCGGCAACGGCTACCGCGCCACCCGGGGCTGCGCGCCGGAGGCGGACGCGGGTGAGTTCCACTATCCCGGCACCTATGCCGCCGGGCTGTACAACCGGCTGACCGACGAGGTGGCCGGGATGCAGATCGAGAACGAGAGCCTGGTCAACCTGCCGAACTGGCTCTCGCTGAAGTTCCGCATCGACGGCGGGGACTGGTTCGACGTCGACTCGGCGGACCTGATCTCCTACCGCCAGAACATGGACCTGCGCCAGGCCGAACTGACCCGGGAGTTCCGGTTCCGCGACGCCTCCGGGCGCACCACCCGGGTGCTGCAGCGGCGGATCGCCGCCATGCACAAGCCGCACGCCTGCGCCCTGGAGACGACGCTGTGGGCCGAGGACTGGTCGGGCACCGTGGAGTTCCTGTCGGTGGTCGACGGCGACGTCCGCAACTCCGGCGTGGAGCGCTACCGCGCGTTCTCCGACGATCACCTGGTGGCCACCGAAACCCGCGAGCTGACCAAGGATTCCGCGCTGTTGGTGTGCCAGACGGTGCAGTCGCGGATCCCGATCGCGGTCGCCGCCCGCACGACGGCGTGGCGGGGCGACGCACCGCTGCAGGCCGACCTGCGGTTCGTCGACGAGCCGCGCCGCACCGGCCACGACCTCGTGGTCCACCTCGATGCCGGTGAATCAGTGACCGTGGAGAAGATGGCGGCGATCTTCACCGGCCGCGACCACGCGATCGCCGAACCCGGGGACGCGGCCGCCCGGCTGCTGGGCCGGCTGGGCCGCTACGGCGACCTGCGCGACGGCCACGTCCGGGAGTGGTCGCATCTGTGGGAGCGGTTCGACATCGACTTCGACGAGAGCCCGGACGCGCTGCGGGTGGTGCGGCTGCATCTGCTGCAGCTGCTGCAGAGCGTGCCGAACCGGGCCGAGGACCTCGACGCCGGCCTGCCCGCCCGCGGCCTGCACGGAGAGGCCTACCGCGGGCACATCTTCTGGGACGAACTGTTCGCCTTCCCGGTGCTCAACCTGCGCTCCCCGGCCAGCACCCGCGCGCTGCTGCGCTACCGCTACCGCCGGCTTCCGGAGGCCCGGCAGGCGGCACGGGAGGCCGGCTTCGCCGGTGCGATGTTCCCGTGGCAGTCCGGCAGCAACGGCCGCGAGGAGAGCCAGAAGCTGCACCTCAACCCGAACTCCGGCCGCTGGAATCCGGACGCCAGCGCGCGGGCGCACCACATCGGCATCGCGGTGGCCTACAACGTCTGGCAGTACTACCAGGTGACCGGGGACCTGCAGTACCTCGCGGAGAACGGCGCGGAGATGCTCGCCGAGATCGCGCGGTTCTGGGTGAGCCGCGCAGAGTTCGACCATGCCAAGAGCCGCTTCGTGATTCGCGGCGTCATCGGCCCCGACGAGTTCCACTCCGGCTACCCCGACCGGCCGTACGACGGGGTGGACAACAACGCCTACACCAACGTCATGGCGGTGTGGGTGATCGTGCGCGCGCTCGACGCCCTGGACGCGCTGCCGCTGCGCGACCGGCTGGACCTGATGGAGACCCTCGGCATCCGGGGCCGCGAACTCGACCGCTGGGACGAGGTCAGCCGGAACATGTACGTGCCGTTCCACCGCGGGCCTGACGGGACCGGGGTCATCAGCCAGTTCGAGGGCTACGACGAGCTGCTGGAACTGGACTGGAAGGGTCTGCGGGAACGCCACGGCAACATCCAGCGCCTGGACCGCATCCTGGAGGCCGACAACGACAGCGTCAACCGGTACAAGGCCTCCAAGCAGGCCGACGTCCTCATGCTGTTCTATCTGCTCTCCGCCGACGAGCTGCGAGAGTTGTTCGCGCGCATGGGATATCGGTTCACCCCCGAACAGATCCCGGCGACTGTGGACTACTACGTGCACCGCACCTCACACGGGTCGACCCTGTCCGGGGTGGTGCATGCCTGGGTGCTCGCCCGCGGCAACCGCGACCGGGCGATGCGCTACTTCCAGCAGGTGCTGATGTCGGACGTCCTCGATATCCAGGGCGGCACCACGGCAGAGGGTATTCACATCGCCGCGATGGCCGGCAGCGTCGATCTGCTGCAGCGCTGCTTCACCGGCCTGGAGACCCGCGCCGACCGGCTGATCCTCAACCCGGTGTGGCCGGAAAGCCTCGGGTCGCTGCGGATGCCGATCTACTACCGCGGCTACCGGATGCACCTGACCATCAAGGGCCGAAGCGCGGAACTGAGCGTCGACCCGACCGATCACCCGCCGGTCGAGATCGAATGCCATGGCCGGATCGAGGCACTCACACCGGGGACGTCACTCCGCTTCGGCTGAAGTGGCGCCGGGCGATCAGCCCGCGAGGTGGACCCTGGGGGCTGCCGGGGGGCCCGGCGCCACCCACTCGGCGACCTCGGAGAGCGGACGACGCGGCGTCGCGGGCAACGGGTCGGCGTGGACCGGTGCCCAGCCCACCCGCACCAGCATCTGCGGGTAGCCGGTGGCGCCGAAGACGTCGGCCCGCACAGCCTCCCGGATATCGCCGAACTCCAGCGGTTCGGTCACCGGGCAGGTCGCCAGGCCCATCGCCGTCGCCGAGAGCAGCACCAGGCTGGTGGCCTCCCCCGCCCGCAGCCGGGCCAGGTCGTCGTCGCCTTCGGTGCCCAACGCCACCAGAACGCCGTTGTCCTCGGTGGCGGGGCTGTCCCCAGGCTGGGGCAGTTCGGGTTCGGCGAACACCCGTCCGGGAATGGGCGCCTCGGCAACCACCTCGGGGATGTTGCCGGCGGGCACGCCCGACACCGAACCGCGCCGTCCGCTCCAAGCCCTGAGCTCGGTCACGTAGGCGGGATCGGCGGCGTGCCGGGCGGCGGAATCGGCGATCAGCGTGCCCAGCCGCGGAGCGGCGTCGACCTGACGCAGCATCACCCCGGCCCGGGCGGCGCGGGCGCCCATGAGGGCGATATCACCCCACGGCACGGGCCAGGAACTATAGATCCGGCGGTCGGTGCGACGCCGGCCGATGGCCGCGGCGAGCATGTAGTCGAGTTCACCGGCGGGCTGCTCGACGACGGTGATGACCGCCAGGTGGTCGGGGTCAGCGGGATTGGGAAGCCGCTGAACCTTGGCGTGCCAGCCTGAGGCCGCCAGCGCGACCACGCAGTGGTGCAGCGACGAGCCACAGCTGACCAGCAGGTTGCGCCGGTCGGGATCGGCGTGAATCAGCCGTCGGCTCGGATCGGCGTACAAGCTCAGGCTTTGTGGCCCAACCTTCCAGTGCCAGGGCTGACTGTTGTGCACCGACGGGGCCTGCGTCGCCATGGTCAGGACCGCGCGGATGGTCGCAGGGTCGGGGAAATTCAACACTCTCCACCCCTTCCGTCTCAACCGATGACATGGCGCCAGCGGTGACCGGCTCAGTGACACTGTGGCTGACACGGACTTCCCCGCAACAGGGAAATAAGTCCTCAGCTGTGGGGACTTCGGGGCTATAAGTCAGGTGATGTTAGTGGCACGACGATCAAGCGGCGTCGAAGAAAGCCGCGATGCGGAGTGCCACCGTTCGGCCTTACACGGGGTTGAACTCGGAGATCAGCCACTGATCCCCGTTCTTGACCATCGTCACCCGCACCGTGCTGGTCGCCAGGGCCGGGGTGGGGCGGTCCTTACTGGTCGTCACCTGATTGACGAACACCAGCACCTCGGCTTTGCCCGGCCGCATCTGGGAGACCGCGGCACGCGCGACGTTGGCCTCGGTCTTGACGCCTTTCTGCTTGGCGGCGGGGGTGACCACCTTCGCGGTGAAGTCCGAGTAGTAGTCCAGGAACTGGCCGGCGAGGTGCGACTTGGCAGTCGCGAGATCCTTGTCGAGGTTCTCCGGCGAGTACGACAGCGCGGCCTCGATGCCCTCCTTGGCGGCGGCCACCACCTGCTGCTGCTGGGCTTCCGGACCGGTGAGCTGGTCGGGCCGGTACAGGAACCAGTACACCGAACCGGCCGCCAGGGCCGAGGCGAGCACCAGTGCCGCGGCGACGACCGTCACCCGGCGCTGACGGCACCAGGCCAGTGTCCGCTGCAGCGGGGTGGCGGGCGTGGGGGTCGCGACGACGGGCGTGGGGGTCGCGACGACGGGGCCGTCCTCCGACGACTCCGTCTGCTCCACCGTTTCCCCGCTGGGCTGTGTCATGGCACGAACTCCACATCCGACATCTTGCACGTGTCCCCCTCACGGTCGACGGTCACGCTCATCCGGAACGGCCGCGGGTCCTGCTTGGCGCCGCCGGCGTTGGTCACCTCGGAGGTGGCCGCCAGCAACACCACCGCCCGGTCGCCGTCGACGCGCTCCAGGGCCGCGATGTTGACCGACCCCTTGGTGACCGCCTTGGAGTCCTCGGCCGTCTTGACGAAATCGTCTGCGCTGCGGGCGAAGTCGTCGTGGAACTGTCCGGTGGACAGGTCGAGGACACGCTGAACATCGGCGCGGGCGTGGGTGTGGTCGATGGACAGCAGCGCGACGACGCCGTCGCGGGCGGCTTCGACGAAGCGGTGGTCGGAGGAGCGCTGCGCGGCCACCTTGCCGTGCTGCACCACCATCAGGACGGTCAGGGTCAGCGCGCCGGCGGTCAGCAGCACCGCGAGCGCCAGCCCGGCGGTCCGGGTGATCCGGGATCGGCCGGCCACGGGAGCTTCGGAGTGGTCCTGCGCCTCTGCCGACTCGGCGGCGGGCTCGGCGGCGCTGTCGTCACCGGTCGCGTCGGCCTTGGCGCGGGCCGCCGCGGCCTGGGCCAGCGCGTCGGCTTCGGCGGCCTCGGCCTCGGCGAGTTCGGCGAGCATCTCGGCCAGGGCCGGTCCGCTCCCGCGGGCGTCAGGGCGTTCGCCAGCCATGCAGCCGAACACCTCCTCGTGGAAAACCCCTGCGATCGTAGTGGGCGCAAACGCCCTTCTCGCCGGGCAGCTGACATGCCATGCTCACACTATGCGGCTCGCGTCGATCGGTCTGGGGATGGGTTGCGCCGTTGCGCTGACGGCCACCGCGACGGCCGGCACCGGGGCGGCGACGGCCGAGGGTCCGGTCCTGCACGACGTGACCTACACCGTCTCCACCGACAACCCGTTCAACGCCGACATCTACTACCGCGACACCGAGCCGCCCAACTTCGCCGACTACAGCCACAACCCGTATGAGTTCAGCCCCAAGATCGAGGCCGATGTCGGACCCGGCCAGCCGTGGGTGCTGACAGTTCGGCTGGCCAACCCGGAGTTCTGGGCGATGGTGACGGCCACCAGCGGCCAGTCCCCCAACCCGCCCAACTTCCACTGCACCCTGGCCGTCGACGGTGCGGTGGTGGCCAGCAATTCCGGGCCCAAGGGCGCGCTGTGCTCCCTGCGGCACTGGTAGAGCCGGTGTTGGCGGCGGGTCTGGTAGTGCCGGTGTTGGTCGCGGGTCAGGCGTCGCCCCGCGCCCACACCATGCGGTTGTCGGCGGTGGCCGCGCAGGTCAGGAACAGCCCGTCCGGGGCCTGAGCCACCGAGTTCTCGAAACCGGTGCAGCTGGAGTCGAGGTCCTTGATGCCCACCATGGGCGGCGAGCGGAAGTAGCGTGGCTCGTAGCGCCGCGGTGATCCGCAGAACACCAGCCGTCCCCACGACGTCGTCCCGAACACGTAGAACGAGGTGTTCGCGCATGGCGCGCCGAGAACCACGCCCCCGGTGATTCCCGGGGTGCAGAAGGCGTCATTGCACTCGTTGGCCGAAACCGGCGCGGGAGGGACGAGACCGACCGCTGCCAGCGCCACGGCGGCGGCTAGGGTCGATCGCACTGTTTTACTGTCGCATACCGGGTCCGCCGGGGTCCGGCGGTCAGGAAAGATTCGGCTGAGGGGAGGCTCTGGTGGCGAGCAGCGATCCGGAGTCGTCGGTGCCGGTCACCGACGAACTGGCCCGCGCCGCCGAGGCCGAGGCCGCTGCCGCCGAGGCGCGCGCGGAGGCGGCCCGGGCGCGTGCCGAGGAACTCCGGCAGCGGATCGCCGAGGCCGAAGAGGCCGCGAAGGCAGCCGAGGCCGGGAAGGCCGAGCAGACCGACGAAGCCGGCCCAGCAGAGCCCGTCGCCGCGCCGACGCCGACCCCGGTACTGCCCGCGGTGGCGGCGGGCCTCGCAACCCTGCTGACGGCCGCATTGCTGGCCGCGACGGGATACATGGTCTGGCAGCACCAGAAGACCACGCGGGTCCAGCACAGCGCGGCGGAGTTCACCGCCGCGGCACGCCAGGACGTCATCAACCTGATGTCCATCGACTTCAACACCGCGCAGGACAGCGTCCAGCGGGTGCTCGACGGTTCCACCGGACGGTTCCGCTCCAATTTCGCCGACACCGCAGACGATTTCGTCAAGGCCCTCAAGGACGAGAAGATCATCACGAAGGCGACCATCAACGACGCGGCGGTGGAATCCATGACCGGCGACTCCGCCGTCGTGCTGGTCTCGGCCACCTCCCGCCGGGAAGGTGAGAAGGCCCCGAAGGAGCAGCAGCAGCCCCGGCTGTGGCGGGTGGTGGTCACCCTCGAACGGGAAGACGGCCAGATCAAGATGTCCGGCGTCGACTTCGTCTGACCGTGGAGGCGCACATCGAGGAACCCCAGTGGCGCCGGTTCGCGGCCGCCTTCACCCAGACCGGCGACTACCCCGCGCTGTGGGAGTGGTCGGTGCAGAACCCGGCGCGGTTCTGGCGCGCGGTGTGGGACTACTTCGACATCCCGGCCGCGACCGGACCGGCACCGGGTGACGGCGGGGTACTGGCCGATCCGACGATGCCCGGCGCGCAGTGGTTCCCCGGGGTGCGGCTGAACTACGTCGACCAGGTGCTGCGCCACGCCTCCCGTGGCGGAGCGGCGGTGATCGGCATCGACGAGGACGGCACCCGCACCGTCATCGACTGGGCCGCGCTGCCCGGGCGAGTGGGCGCGGTGGCCGCCGAACTGCGCCGCCTCGGTGTGCGCGCGGGCGACGGCGTGGTGGCCTACCTTCCCGACATCGCCGAGGCGGTGATCGCGTTCCTCGCGACCGCCGCCGTGGGCGCGGTGTGGTCCTCATGCGGCCAGGACTACGCCCCTGAGGGCGCGGCGGCTCGATTGGGACAGCTGGCGCCCAAGGTGTTGTTCAGCTGTGGCGGCTACCGTTTCAACGGCCGCTGGATCGACAAGCGTTCCGACACCGCCGAACTGACCGGGCTGCTGGGTGAGCCCGCCGTGCTGCTGCTCGACGGTGCGGACTATCGCGCGATCGCGGCGCGGCCGGTGACACCGGAGGTCACGCCGGTGCCGTTCGACCACCCGCTGTGGGTGCTGTTCACCTCGGGCACCACCGGACGTCCGAAGGGCATCACTCACGGCCACGGCGGGGTGGTGCTCGAGCACCTGAAAGCCGCTGTGCTGCATGCCGATCTGGGTCCCGGCGACGTGTTCTTCTGGCAGACGGCGCTGAGCTGGATGATGTGGAACTTCCGGGTCGGCGGGCTGCTGTGCGGGGCGACCGTCGTCGGCTACAGCGGCCATCCGATGTACCCCGACGCCGACCGGCTGTGGCAGCTGGTGGCCGACGAGGGCGTGACCTACTTCGGCACCAGCCCCGGCCAGCTGCTGGCCTCCCGAAAGGCCGGACTGCACCCGGGCCGGCAGCACGACCTGAGCCGGCTGCGCGTCCTGGGCAGCACCGGCTCGCCGCTGCGGGCCGACCTGTTCGAGTGGGTCACCGCCGAAGTGGGCGAGCAGGTCGAGGTCTCCTCGATCAGCGGCGGCACCGACGTGGTGACGGCGTTCGCCGGCGGCACCACCGGTGTGCCCGCCGTCCCGGGCGAACTGGCGACCCGCTACCTCGGTGTCGACCTGCACAGCTGGTCGCCGCGGCGCGAGCCGCTCATCGGCGAGGTGGGCGAGATGGTGATCACCGCCCCGATGCCGTCAATGCCGGTGCGGTTCTGGGACGACCCGGACGGAAAGCGTTACCGGGCAGCCTATTTCGACCACGAATGGGAGGACGGGCCCGCCCCCGGCGTGTGGCGGCACGGCGACTGGGTGACGCTGACCGAGCGGGGTTCGCTGGTGATCCACGGCCGCAGCGACGCCACCCTGAATCGGCACGGAATCCGGATGGGCTCGGCGGACATCTACGAAGTGGTCGAGGGCCTGGACGCGGTGACCGAGGCGTTCGTCGTCGGGATCGACGGCCCCGGCGGCGCCTACTGGATGCCGCTGTTCGTGACTCTCGCCGACGGCCACCAGTTGGACGACGCCCTGATCGACACCATCCGCACCGCGATCCGCACCCGACTCTCGCCGCGCCATGTGCCCGACGACGTCATCGCCGCGCCCGGCATCCCGCACACCCGCACCGGCAAGAAACTCGAAGTTCCGGTCACCGCGATCCTGGCCGGCCACAGCGAGGTGTCGATGGATCCCCGTGCCATCGACCGCCCCGACCTCATCGACTGGTACCGCGAACAGGGACGGCGGCACACATGGAACTGAAAAACCCTGGGCTGCAACGCATCCACCACACCGCGATCATCTGCTCGGACTACCAGCGGTCGAAAGACTTCTATACCGGAATCCTCGGGCTGCCCGTGATCGGCGAGCACTATCGCGAGCCGCGACGGTCCTGGAAGCTGGACCTGGCCCTGCCCGACGGCGGCCAGATCGAGCTGTTCTCCTTCCCCGATCCCCCGCCGCGGCCCGGCCGCCCGGAAGCCTGCGGCCTGAGACACCTGGCGTTCGCGGTTGACGACGTCGACGAATGGTCGCGCTACCTGGAATCGCGTGGAGTGGCCGTCGAGCAGATCCGGGTCGACGAATACACCGGCCGCCGGTTCACCTTCTTCGCCGACCCCGACGGACTGCCACTGGAGCTGTACGAAAGTTGATCTCACCGGTTCGCCTGCACCGTCGTCGTCGAAGGGAAAGTGTGAGGACATGACCGAAGGTTCACCCACCGTCTTCATCTCGGGCGCCGCCGCGGGTATCGGCCGTGCCACCGCCCTGGCGTTCTCCCGGCGCGGCTACCGGGTCGGCGCCTACGACATCGACCTCGCCGGGCTGGCGTCGCTGCGCGAGGAGATCACCGCCCGCGGCGGCGAGGTGGCGATCGGCGGCCTCGACGTCACCGACGCCGCGGATTGGGCCCAGCAACTCGAGGCGTTCACCGGAACGTCGCGCCGGCTGGACATCCTGGTGAACAACGCCGGGATCCTCAGTTCCGGCCGCTTCGAACAGATCCCGCTGGAAACCCAGCGCAAGATCGTCGACGTCAACGTCTACGGCGCGATGGCCGGGCTGCACACGGCGTTTCCGTATCTGCGCGAAACCTCAGGGAAGTTCGGGGGCGCGCAGGTGGTGAACCTCTGTTCGGCCTCGGCGATCTACGGCCAGCCCGAACTGGCCACCTACTCGGCCACCAAGTTCGCCGTGCGGGGCCTCACCGAGGCGCTGGAACTGGAGTGGCGGCGCTACGGCATCCGGGTGATCGCGATGTGGCCGCTGTTCGTTCAGACCGCGATGGTCGACGGCATGGAGACCCACAGCAGTAAGCGGATGGGGATCCACCTGACCGCCGAGGATGTCGCCGAGGAGATTTACGACGCGACCCACCCGACCCGCAGTTTCCTGCCGAAGGTGCACTACCCCGTCGGCCGGCAGACCAAGGTGGTGGCCGGGGTGTCCCAGGTGCTGCCCAACTGGGCGGCGCGCTTGCTCAACAAGACGGTGACGGGGACCTGACCCTCGCCGGCGACGATGCGGAGCGCAGCGACGAGGAGGAGCGGCGCAAACAGGCATCAGACGCGACGATGCGGAGCGTAGCGACGAGGAGGAGCGGCGCAAACAGGCATCCGACGCGACGATGCGGAGCGTAGCGACGAGGAGGAGCGGCGGAAACAGGCATCAGAAGCGACGATGCGGAGCGCAGGAATCAGCGTGATTCTTGCCGACCGGCCCTCAGCCGACCGGACGCGGCCCGCGCGGGGGCTGCTGGTTCTGGACGAACGACGAGCACAGCCCGATGTTGCTGGCGATGCACGGCTGGCCGTTGATGATGGGCGTGCTGACCGGCGCGAGACACTGCGCGGTGTAGGGGTTGGGGACGAAGCCGGGGGCACAAACCTGAGCGTTGGCCGTGGTCGCGAACGAGACGGCTGCGGTTACCAGTACCCCGCCGCACATCACGATCACGACCTGCCGGATCGGCCTCATCGCCCCCTCCTCGCTTTGCTGACAGCATCCAGGGTACGCGCGACGTCCGGCGATCGACGCTCATTCCTGCCACATCCCTCTCACAGCCTGGATTCATTCACCGTTCATCTGAGGTTCGCGTGCGGGCTACGGCGTAGCCGGTCCGGCGCAACGGGGTTAGCGTTTGCTCCTCTTTGCTGGCCGCAGTCGGCGGTCACTGTGCTGTGAAGGGATCCACCCGTGCCGAAACACCGCAAAACCGGTGATCGCCCGTCCGTCCTCGCCACCGGCGTCACCGGTGCAGCGGTGATCGGAACCGGCCTGCTGATGGGGTCGATCCGCCCCGTCTCCCAGCAGCCGGAGATCGAACTGACCTCTGTGCAGTGCGCCCTGGGCGCCGCGCTCTGCGGCGACACCCCCGCGCTGGTCGGCCCGGCTGCATCGACACTGAAGCCCCTGACCGCCAAGGCCTCCAGCGGCCCCTGGCTGATCGGAAACGGCACCGCCGACCATCCCAACGGCGGCCTGCTGATCGGCGACGGCTACAGCTTCACCGAGAACGACGTGGACGTCTCGCCCTACTGCAAGAAGGGCCAACCGTGCAACGGCGGCAGCGCCGGCATCCTCTTCGGCAACGGCGGCAACGGATACGACGGCGGCCTGGGCGGCAACGCCTACTTCTACGGCCGCGGCGGCAACGGCGGTAACGCGCTGGACGTCCGACAGCCCGGAGAGCCCTTCAACGGCGGCAACGGCGGTCACGGCGGGATCTACGGCGGCACCGACGCGCAGGGCAACCTGTTCAAGGCCGGTGGCGGCAACGGCGGCAACGGCATCAACGACGGCAAGGGAGGCAACGGCGGCGACGCGGGCTGGGGCATCGACTTCGGCGTGGCCCTGTTCAAACGCCTGCTCGGCAACGACACCACCAACAACATTTCGTCGACGAACCCGATCCTCGGCTTCAACTTCCTGTCGTTCTCCGGCACCGGTGGCAGGGCCGGCAACGGCGGCGACGGCACCGCGAAGTATCCCGACGGCGGTGCGGGCGGTAACGCCGGCAACTCGGCGCAGCTGCCCCTTTTGGATCCCGGCTCGACCGTGCACACCGGCGGCGCCGGCGGCAACGGCTACAACAACCCGTCCGGCCCCGGCGGCAACGGCGGCAAGGGCGGCCAGGGCGGGTCCGGCGGTCTGTGGGGCGCCGAGCCCGGTGGTGATGGCGGCCCCGGCGGCAAGGGCGGTAGCGGAACCTCGGGCGGCAACGGCGGCGCCGGCGGCGACGGCGGCTATGCCAGCCTGATCGCCGGACCCGGCGGCGCCGGCGGCAACGGCGGCGACGGCGGCGCGGCCACCGCAGGCGCCGGCGGCGCCGGCGGCAATGCGGGTAACGGCGGCATGGGCGGGTCCCTGTCCTCGAAGGGCGGCCGGGGCGGCAACGGCGGCAAGGGCGGCACGTCGACCAACGGCGCCGGCGGCACCGCCGGCAACGGCGGCAACGGCGGCTCGTCGGGCAATATCGGCGGCAACGGCGGCATCGGCGGTGCCGGCGGCGGCGGAACCACCACGCCGGCGGCCGGCGGCGCCGGCGGCAGCGGCGCGTTCGGCGCCTTCCAGGGCGGCGTCGGCGGTGTCGGCGGAACCGGCGGCGCCGGCGCGACGGGGGTCGCCGGCGGCAAGGGCGGCACCGGCGGCCAGGGCGGCGGAGCGCTGCTGCTCTCCGGCAACGGCGGCGACGGCGGCTCGGGCGGCAGCGGCAACGGCGGCAAGACCGCCGGCAAGCTGGGTCGCAACGGCGTCAGTGGCAGCGGCCCGGGCATCCGCGGTGGCGCCGGCGGCGAGGGCGGCGGCGGCGGCGCCGCGGCCTAGTTCGAACCATTTGGGGCCCTGCCACTTTCGTGGCAGGGCCCCAATTCGGATCGCTGGGATTTTTACTAGGTCGTGGGCTCGCCGTGGATGAGATATCCCGAAGGCGGCCAGCCGCTAGGTACGAAAACCCTTGGTAACGCAGGCCATTTGACCGTCGTGGCCGATGACGTTCAGTTCGGCCACCGAGCTGTTGAGAGTGTCACCACCACCGTGCAGCCCCATGACCAGAAGCAGCTTGGTGGCGTGCAGCGACCATGAGCGCATCGGGTCGGAGACCTCAGGCGGCAGGCCGGCGGTCTGCGAAGCACTCAGCGCGGCGGCAGCAGCCTGTCGCAGAGCTGTGCGGCCAATCACATTGGTGCGACCGACATCCGGGTTCTTGTAGTCGACGTAGTTGCCGTTTCCGGCCGTCGCGTAGGCGAAGTCCTCGTAGTTGATCGCAGCAACGCTGAGCGCGGCATTGAAGAGCTTGCAGGCGTCGCCCACAGGATTGCCCGACGGGCCGGGAGCCGCCAAAGGCTCTGCCGCAGGCTGATTTTCGACCGATGCCGGATCGACCGACGGCGCCGGGTCGACCGGACCGGGGGCCGGCCCGGTGGGGTCCGCCAGGCTGGGTGACGCACATGCAAGAGACGAAATCCACGCTGCCGCAGTGATTGTCATGAGTGTGCGTTTCATCGCTGCCCTCCTCGGCTGCCGCCATGGTCGGGTCGAGATTACCCGACGAGACCCTCGACAGACACCTAGGAACAGGCCGTTCCTGTTGGACCGCAACGTGGCGTCTGGCGTTTACGGCTTGTTTGCCATTTGTCTACTTTGACCGTCGAAGGTAACTGCGCGCCCTACAGACACGATGTGGTCTCATGAGTGCAACCACCCGATCACGAGGGAGAGGCGACGAGAACCCCCATGCTCAACAAACCTGCCGTGCTGCTCGGCGCCTGCCTCCTGGTCGCAGTGACGACCACCCCGCACGCCGTCGCCGATCCGCCGGCCGACCCGCCGGTCCAGCCGGTGGCCAACGCCGCCCCCTCGCCTGCGCCTGGTCCCGTCCCGGAGCCGCCCGCGGCACCGATCGCCTCGGCGCAGCCGGGCACGCTCACCACCCCCGACGGGTGGGTCCTGACGGTGTCGGCGACCAGGGAGTCCATGGAGCCCGTCGCCTCGCTCACCAACTCGCCGTGGTCGCGGGAATACCTCGTCGACGGCAGCTTCGAGGGCACGGTGACCGGCAAGGGCAAGACCAAGCTGTCCGGCGGCACGCTGGAGGCCGGCTACCAGATCGGCTGCGGCATCACCCAGGACGACATCGAGTCGATCTCCAGCGCGACCGGAATCGCCGGCATCGGCCTGCCGTTCGCCACCGGATCGATCTTCCCGCTCGTGCTGGGCGCCCAGATCGGTGAGCAGGGCAAGATCGACCTCAAGCCGGGCACGGTGAACGTCGTCCCGGTGGACAAGAAGAAGTTCAAGGGCACCAAGGCGCACGTCAACGTCAACGGCTACCGGATCAAGGTGGACGGTTGTGCCGGGCAGTCCTTCATCCGGTCCTACGCGACCTTCACCAGTTCCACCGACAACACCGACGACGTCGTGACCTATTACGGCGTAACCCGGGCCGTCTGACCCCGGCACGACAACCGCCCCTGACTCGAAAGGCCGACATCCGCATGTCGATTCGACTGTTCTCGGTGGCAGCCGCCGCGCTGGTCGCCGTCGGTTCCGCAACAACGGCCAACGCCGACCCCGCCCCGGCTCCCCCGCCGGCCGTTCCGCCGCCCGCCGCGGCCGAAGCCGCGCCATTGGCGGCCCCGGCCGCCAATGCGGCACCCGCGCCCGACGCGGCGCCGCCCGCGGACAACGGAGCCGTCGCCTCGGAGCCGCCCGGCATCGCCAAGACCCTGGACGGCCGCACCCTGACCGTCGCCGCCAAGGACGAGACGCTGCTGCCGATCCCGCCGCTGACCACCTCGCTCGGCGCCCGGGACTGGCTGGCCGGGGGCACGTTCACCGGGACGACGACGGGCGACGTGTCCGGCGGCACCCTGGAGGTCGGCTACCAGATCGGCTGCGGCGTCGAGATGGACAAGTACAAACTCAACGGCGGCCTGACCGGCGTGCTCGGCAACACCAACTTCGGTGCGGCCGGCGTGATCCTGCCGCCGTCTCTCGCCCTGCAGGCCCAGGGCCAGTTCGAGGTCGAACCGCGGCCTGGCACGATCACCAACGTGACCGTGGACAAGAAGGACTTCAAGGGCACCTCGGCGCGCGTCACCGTCCGGGACATCCACATCAAGGTGGACAACTGCGTCGGCGCCTCGACCCTGCGGTCCTACGCCATCCTGACCAGTTCGGCCGAGAACGACGACGACGTCGTCGCCTACTACGGCGTGGCGAAGGTCTTCTGATGCCCCCCGGGGCGGCGGTCACGGGGTTCCTCGCAGCGGCCGGGGTGGGATTGACGGTTTTCACCGTTGGACTGGGAGTGGCCGCGGCCGACCCGGTGCTGCCGGCGGATCCGGCGATTCCGCTGCCCGCGCCGGTGGATCCCGCCGCGCCCCCGCCCGCCGACGCGCCGCCGGCTGACCCGGCGGCCGCGGCTGCCGCGCCGAATGCCGCGGCCGAACCGCCCTCGCTGCTCGGTCAGCTCGCCCAGGTGGCGCAGGGAAATCCATACGCGACGATGAAGGATCTGATCGGCAGTGCACCGCAGCCGACGATGATTCTCGGATCGGCGCCGTTGCCACCCGGGGTGGACACCACCTATCTCAAGCCGGGTCAGGATCCGCTGAGCCTGGCGGCCCAGCTGAAGCCGCAGAACTTCCGGATGCCGGCCCCCGATCAGGCCTCGCCGTACGCGCTGTCGCCCAACGACAACCCGAGCCCGTTCGCCAGGGTCAACGCGTTCAAGGGTGTCCACGCCATCACGCACAGCAGCCTGGGCCGCATGCCGGGTTCGGAACTCGGGCAGCCGCTGCCCGGCACGGCTCCCGCGCCCGGGACCAACATCCCGGCCGGGCTGGAGCAGTTCTACGTCGACCCCGCCGCGGCTCCCCCGCCGGGAGCGGCGAGTGTCCCGGCGCCCGGCGCCCCGCCTGCGCCGCCGGCCGACCCCGCGGCTCCGGCCCCACCGCCTCCGGCTCCGCCGGTTCCCGGCGCCCCTGCGCCGGTGGATCCCCTACTGTTTGGAACCGGCGCGAACTGAGGTCACCTGGGGGCAGCTGATGGCCACGTGGGCCAGCGGCCGGCAGCGCTACGGGTGTGCGGAGACATCGGAAAGAAGGAACGCAGATGGCAGCGGCGCTGAGGGCAATCGCGGGCTTCGCGGCCGCCCTGGCGTGCGCTGCTCCGGCGGTGGCCGATCCCGGCCCGCCGGATCCGGCCCCCGCGCCGCCGTTCATCCCGCAGCAGACGGGCATCGGAAACCCGTTGGCGCAGAGCGGAGCCCAGCCCGGCGGAGTGATGGGCCTGCCGGACCTCTCGGCGTACGGCAGCAACCTGCTGCTGGCGCAGAACCCGGACCCCGCGACGCCGGGAGCGCCCGTCGTCCCCAATCTCAGCGCATTCAATCCGGAGTATCTGCTGGGTCAGAACGTGACCCCCGCCGCGCCCGGCGACGGCACCGCGGCGCCGGGTCTGGCACCGGACACCGACATCCCCGGCACCGGCCGGATCGCCTTCCTGCGCCGGATCTACGAGATGTACCAAGCGGGCGACCTCAAGGGCTCGCTGCTGGGCCAGCAGTCACCGGAACAATTCGCCGAACAGGCCGCCGTGCCCCCGCCGCCGGCCGGTTGAGCAGCATTTCTGCTGCTAGCATCGTCGCACCGTGAGTGAGATAGCGCCCCAGCTGATAGTCGAGCCCGACGACGGCATCGAGCCGGTTCGGGCGTTCATCTCCAGCGCCCGGGACACCCTGCTGATCAAGCAGTTCACCTTCACCGAGCCGAGCCTGGTCGAGGCCACCATCGAGCGGGCCGACGCGGGCGTGAACGTCCGCGTCATGCTCAACGCCCAGCGCTCCGGCGGGGACCGGGCGAACGACGACACCTACCAACAGTTGCGCGGCGCCGACATCGACGTCCAGTGGTCCAGCCCGAAATTCTATGTGACACACGAGAAGTCGATCGTCGTCGACGAGAAGGCCGCCATGGTGGCCACCTACAACCTGATGCTCAAGTACTTCACCGCCACCCGCGACTACGGGATCATCACCCACAACCCGCGGCAGGTGGCCCAGATCGTCGAGGTCTTCAACGCCGACTGGGAGCACGTGGACATCCATCCCGACGACTCCGCCGGGCTGCTGTGGAGCAATTCCAACTCCCGCCACCAGATGGCCCGCCTCCTGGACAGGGCGGACAGCACCCTGCACCTGCAGCACCCGAAGTTCGTCGACGCGGTGATCCTGGACCGGCTGGTCGCGGCCGCCGAACGGGGCGTCAAGGTCAAGGTGCTGTGCGGCGGCAAACACGGAATCAGCGAGTGGGACATCCTCGACACCTTCTCCTCGTTGCGCACCCTGCGCCGCTTCGGGGTGAAGGTGCACAAACAGAAGAATCTGCGGGTGCACGCCAAGTTGATCGTCGTCGACGGTCAGGAAGCGCTCGTCGGCTCGATGAACATCGACCGCAGCGCCTTCGACCTGCGCCGCGAACTGGGGCTGACCACCACCGACCCGGCGGTCGTCGGCCGGCTCCTGGCGGTGTTCGACGCCGACTGGGAGTCCTCGCATCAGTACGAGCCGCCGGACCCGCTCGACGCCACCGCCCACCACGAGGACGACTTCCCACACGACCACGACCTCATCCATGAGTGAGGAGGGGCCGGTCGCCTCCCCCGAGGCGCCCCGGCCCTCACTGGCGGAGATCGCCCTGACCTTCAACCACATCGCGCTGGCCTCGTTCGGCGGTGGCCTGTCGGCCTGGTCCCGCGAGATCGTCGTCGTCCGCAAGAGGTGGATGGGCGAGGAACAGTTCCTGTCCGCCATGACGATGTGCCGAATCATGCCTGGCGCCAACCAGATCAACCTCTCGGTGTTCGTCGGAAGTCACCTGCGGGGCGGCCTCGGCGCCGTGGCCGCCGTCGTCGGGCTGTGCCTGGTGCCGGTGACGCTCATGCTGGGTATGGGCTTCATCTACTTCACGTTCAAGGAGGTGCCCGCCGTCAAGGGCGCATTGCACGGCGCCTCGGCGGCCGCGGTGGCGCTGACCATCACCATGGTGATCAAGACCGGCAGGAAGTGCCTCACCGGGCCGGTGCCCGTCGCACTGTTCGCAGCGGCGTTCATCCTCAACGGTGTGCTGCGCTGGCCGCTGCTGCTGACGCTGGCGATCCTGGCCCCGCTGAGCCTGGTGTGGGCATGGCCGCGGGAACGCGAGCCGGCCGCGTGAGGACCATGCTGTCGCTGCTGGGCCTGTTCGGCTCGCTGTCGCTGATGTCGATCGGCGGCGGGAACACGGTGCTGCCGGAGATGCACCTGCGGGCGGTCAACGGGTACCACTGGCTGACCGACGGACAGTTCGCCGACATCTTCTCGATCTCCCAGGCCGCCCCCGGCCCGAGCATCCTGATCGTGTCGCTGGTGGGATATGCCGGGCTCAAGGCGGCCGGTGTGCTGGGCGGGGTGATCGGCGGCGTGGTGGCGACCGTCGCGATGATCCTGCCGGCCGCGCTGCTGATGTACCTGGTGACGCTGTCCTGGAAACGCGCGCAGAAGTCCAAGTGGCGGATCGCGGTGGAGAAGGGCTTCGCGCCGCTGACCGTGGGCCTGATCCTGGCGACCTCGCTGGTGATGAGCCGCGCCGCCGACCACGACTGGCGCGCCTACCTGCTGACGGCGGCGGCCACGGTGATCTTCGTGCGCACCGACACCAACCCGCTGATCGTGGTCGGCGCCGCCGCGTTCGTGGGCTACCTCGGGTTCGTCTGAATCTTCGATAGGTTCAGTTCGTGCGAGTCGACGATGCCGCCGAGGAACGAGGCGGAGGAGGAGCGAGCAAGTCGGCCCCGCGAGTCGACGATGCCGCCGAGGAACGAGGCGGAGGAGGAGCGAGTAAGTCGGCCCAGCACGCGGAGGACGCAGGGGGGCTGAGGCAGTCGACCTTCCGCGTCGACGGACGAGAGATCACCGTCACCGGCAACCTGCTGGCCCCGCTGACCCGCCGCACCACCGACATCGTCCGACTCTCCCTGTCGACGCTGTTCCTGGCGATCGTCATCTTCAGCTCGCTGATCACCCGCAGCGACTGGGTGGGCCTGGAGAAGTCCATCTCCCGCATCGTCGGGGTGTTGACTCCGGCGCAGTCCAACATCGTCTACCTGGTCTACGGCATCGCCATCGTCGCGCTGCCGTTCATCATCCTCATCGGCCTGATCGCAGCCCGGCAGTGGAAGATGTTGGGCGCCTACGGAGCCGCCGGGTTCATCGCTGTGTTGTCGCTGTCGATCAGCGGCGCGGGAATCACCGCTCCCCGATGGCATTTCGACCTGTCCCAGCGGTTGTCCACCACACTGTCCCAGTTCCTCGACGATCCCCGCTGGATCGCCATGCTGGCCGCCGTGCTGACGGTCTCCGGACCGTGGCTGCCGGCCCGTTGGCGGCGCTGGTGGTGGGGACTGCTGCTGGCGTTCGTACCGATACACCTGGTGGTCAGCGCCGTGGTGCCGGCGCGTTCCCTGCTGGGGCTGGCGGTGGGCTGGTTCGTCGGCGCGCTGGTGGTGCTGGTGGTCGGGACCCCGGCACTCGAAGTGCCACTGGACGGAACGGTGCGCGCGCTGGCCCGCCGCGGCTTCGTAACCGATGCACTGACCGTGCTGCGCCCCAGTGGACGCGGTCCGCTGGAGCTGTCGGCCACCGACGCCACCGGCCGGGACGCGATCGTCGAACTCTACGGCCCCAACCAGCGCAGCGGCGGCGCGCTGCGGCAGTTCTGGCGCTGGCTTGTGCTGCGGGACAAGGAGACCGCTCCCCTGCAGATGTCGCTGCACCGCGCGGTGGAGCATCGGGCGCTGATGACCATCGCCGTCGGCGACCTCAACCTGGCCAACACCAGCACGCTGTGCCTGGCGGGCCTCGAGCGCGGCTGGACGGTGTTCGCCCACAGCGCGCCGCGAGGCACGCTGATGTCGAGGCTCTCCGACGAGGAATCGGTTGCGCCGGTGTGGAATTCGCTCAGTGTGCTACACGGCCACCAGATCGCGCACGGCGACCTGCGCGCCACCGAGATCAGCGTCGACGGCGACACCGGACTGTTCGGCGGGTTCGGCAACTCCGAGTACGGGGCGCCCGACGAGCAGTTGCAGTCCGACGTCGCCCAGCTGCTGGCCACCGCGGCCGACCGGTTCGGGGCCAAAGCGGCCGTGGAAGGCGCCATCGCCGCCATGGGCACCGACACGGTGCTGGCGGCCTCACGCCGGCTGACCCGCTCGGCGATGCCGGCCAGGATCAACCGCAGCCTCAGCGACCCGAAGACCGTCCTGGCCTCAGTCCGCGACGAGGTGAAACGGCAGACCGGTGCCGCCCAGATTCAGACCGAGACCGTCACCCGCTTCACCCGCAAGCAGATCATCCAGCTGGTGCTGCTGGTGGCGCTGGTCTACGTCGCCTATCCGTTCATCAGCACGGTACCGGCGTTCATTTCCGAACTGCGCCATGCCAACTGGTGGTGGGCCCTGCTGGGGTTGGCCGTCTCGGCTCTGACCTATGTCGGCGCCGCCGCCGGACTGTGGGCCTGCGCCGGTGAGGTGGTGTCCTTCCGGCACCTGGTGATCATGCAGTTCGCCAACACCTTCGCCGCCACCACCACCCCCGCCGGAGTCGGCGGCCTGGCGCTGAGCACCCGGTTCCTGCAGAAGGCCGGCCTGGGCGCGGTGCGGGCCACCGCGGCGGTGGCGGTGCAGCAGGCCGTTCAGGTGATCACCCATATCGCGCTACTGATCTTCTTCTCCGTCGCCGCCGGCGCTTCGGCGGATCTGTCGCATTTCGTCCCCAAGCTGACCCTGCTCTACCTGATCGGCGGGGTGGCGCTCGGCGCCATCGGGGCGTTCCTGTTCGTGCCCAAGCTGCGGCACTGGCTGGACACCGCGGTGCGGCCCAAGATCAACGAGGTGGGTGGCGACCTGGTCGAGCTGGTGCGCGAGCCCAAGCGGTTCGCCATCATCGTATTGGGTTGCGCGGGAACGACTCTCGGCGCGGCACTGGCGCTGTGGGCTAGCGTCGAAGCATTCGGCGGCGGAACCACCTTCGTCACCGTCACGGTGGTCACCATGGTCGGCGGGACACTGGCGTCGGCCGCTCCCACCCCGGGCGGGGTCGGTGCGGTCGAAGCCGCACTCATCGGTGGCCTGGCGGCCTTCGGCGTCCCGACTGCCATCGCCGTACCGTCGGTGCTGCTGTACCGGGTGCTGACGGTATGGCTTCCGGTGTTCGTGGGCTGGCCGATCATGCGTTGGCTCAACAACAAGGACATGATTTAACGCCCGACGACGATGCGGGACTGCCGTCCCGAGGAGGAGTCGGGCAAGAAGATGACGAAGGGCACTTCATGACTTCCTGGCACGACCTCAGCGGGCACGTCGCCCTGGTGACCGGCGGCAACAGCGGCATCGGCAAAGGCATCGCCCGCGGTCTGCACCAAGCCGGCGCGGCCGTGGCCATTTGGGGCACCAACACCGCCCGCAACGACGAGGCAGTCGCGGAACTGTCGGCCGACGGGGACGCCCGGGTGGCGGCCTTCACCGTCGACGTCAGCGACGAGGACGCGGTGGCGCGCGGGACGGCCGCGACCTTGGAACGGTTCGGCCACATCGACTCCTGCTTCGCCAACGCCGGCGTGCCGGGCCGGCCCGCACCGGTCGACGCGATGACCACCGAGGAGTGGCGGCGGGTGATGTCGGTGAACCTCGACGGGCAGTTCTTCACCGTGCGGGCGGTCGCCGGCCACATGAAGTCCCGCGGCACCGGGTCGATCGTCTTCACCAGCAGTGTCTCGATGAGCGACGGCCTGCCGTTCTCGATCCACTACGCCGCCGCCAAGGCCGGGCTGACCGCGATGGCCCGCGGCCTGGCGGTGGAACTGGCCCGCGACGGCATCCGGGTCAACGCGATCGTGCCGGGCTGGACCGAGGCCGCGATGACGGAGGGACTGCTGAACTCCCCGGCCGCGCAGGCCAAGATCCTGCCGCGGGTTCCGTTGCGGCGGTGGGGAACTCCGGCGGACTTCGAAGGTCTGGCGGTGTGGCTGGCCGGCCCGGGGTCGGGGTATTTCACGGGACAGACGCTGGTGCTGGACGGGGGCTACACCGTCTTCTGACGTGGGTCGCCGGCGATTCTCAATTCCTTACGCTTTTTGATTCCTCCTCGGGATTTCTTGTGATTCCGTGACCTGCCAATCCCCTGTGCCTTAGCTTCGGGCAATCTGCCGAACTCTCCAGGGGGATAGCCAATGCCTGTGTCCACGTCCGCACCGCAGATCACCCAGGCCGGTCACGTCATCGGGCGAGTTGGCGCCCTGGCGGTCGCTCTGGGAATCGGAACCGCCGCACTAGTCATCCCGGCAGTGGCTTACGCGGACACGACGGGTTCGGCGGGCGCGGTGGGCGGTGCGGCGGGTGACCGTTCGGGGGCTCCGCCGTCGCGCGGCTCGCAAGCGGGCCGCACACGGGGCGGCTCCGGGTCGCCCGAACCGGCCCTGTCTCCGGCGCCACGGCCGGCCTCGTCGGTGCGGGTTTCGCGTGGAGCGGACCTCGAGCTTCCCGCGTTGAACGACGCAGCACCTCCGGCGCGTTCCGGCCACAGTGCCGATTCGACGGTCACGGTGACTGAATCGCCTGACGTGGCCCGCGGTGGCGGAGATCCGGCACCGGCTCCGAACCCCGTGCAACCCGTGAAGGCGTCGCCGTCGTCCCTGGTGCAGACAACGGCCGGAAGTCGGCCCCGCGGTGGTTCGGGGCGTTTGGAGATCACCTACCCCACGCGCCCCGCCGCAGCAGCAAGGTTGTTCGCACCCGCGCCGTCGGCACACCTCGCGTCGGCGGAAGCCGCACCGAAGGCCGCGTCCGTGGTGGTCACTTCCGCGGCAGCGCCCGCGGCTGCCTCGGTGCCGGCGATGTCGGCAACTCCGTTGCGCGGGGGTGTGTTGTCCGGGCTTTCGGCGCGGTTGCTGTCCTGGCTGGGTGGCGCCGGTGACGGCGGTGCACCGGGGGCTGCGCCGTTGGCGTGGACGGCATTGGCGGTCACCCGTCGCGAGCTGGGCAGCAAGGCCACCGCGACCCAGTTCAAGCTGTTCGGGGACGGCACCGCGGAGAACCCGAACGCCGGTCTGTTGGGCGGTAACGGCTTCACCTACACCCAGTACGAGGGTGCGTGCACCAGTGGTGCGTGCGACGGCGGCCGGGCCGGTCTGCTGTTCGGCGACGGTGGCGGTGGGTTCGCCGGGGGCGCGGGTGGTTCGGCCGGGTTGTTCGGCAATGGCGGCAAGGGTGGGGCGGGGGTGGCCGGGACGACCGCCGGCGCTACTGGTGGTGCGGGCGGCACCGGTGGGGTGTTCTTCGGCCGTGGTGGGGATGGCGGGGCCGGTGGGTCGGCCAGCGCTGACGGCGGTGTGGGCGGGCAGGGCGGCCTGGGCGGCAACAGTGGTTTGTTCTCGATCGCCGGCTTCCCGCCCGGGTTGAGTTTCGCCGGCACCGGCGGCGCGGGCGGCGATGCGACCGGGGTCAACGGCCGCGGCGGTAAGGGCGGCAACGGCGGCAAGACGGGCCTGCTGTCTCCGGTGAACAACGCCGGCTTCGGCGGCGCGGGTGGTGCGGCACTCAACGTCGGCGGCATCGGCGGCGACGCCGGTGACGGCGGGGACACCGGCCTGCTCTCCCCCGCCGGTGACGGCGGCCCCGGCGGTGCCGGCGGGGCGGGCTACGCCCAGGGCGGCAAGGGCGGCAACGGCGGACTGGCGGCGTACTTCATCGACGGCGGCGGCAGGGGTGGGGCCGGCGGCGATGCCACCGGGCCCGGTGGCACCGGCGGGGCCGGCGGCGACGGCGGCGGGGTGCGGCTGACCACGGTCTGGGGGGCCGGCGGCGACGGCGGCAAGGGCGGTGACTCCACCGCCGCGGCGACGGCCGGGGTCACCGGCGGTAAGGGCGGGGCCGGCGGCAACGGCGGCAACAACTCCTGGATCATCCCGTTCACCATCGACGGCGACTCCCCGTATGAGAACAACGGCACCGGCTCCGGCGGTGCCGGCGGACACGGCGCCGACGGCGGCTTCGGCGCCCCCGGCGGTGACGGCGGCAAGGGCGGTGACGGCGGACGCGGCAGCATCATGATCGGCAACGGCGGTGCCGGCGGCACCGGCGGCTACGGCGGCAGGGGCGGGACCGGCGTGACCGGATCCACCGGCGCTGACGGCGATCCCAACTTCGTCATCGACTACGGCAACGGCCCCGGCGGCGGGCAGGACGGCACCGCGGGCGGCACCGGCGCCCATGGCGGGGCCGGTGGCCAGGGCGGCGATCCCGGCAAGGCCACCATCGTGTTCTTCATCCCGGCGCAGAACAAGGCCGGCGACGGCGGCACCGGCGGCACCGGCGGGCAGGGCGGCGCCGCCGGTGCGGGCGGGCGCGGCGCCGACGGCAACGCCACCCATCTGGATGCCGGGCGCGGCGGCAACGGCGGCACCCCCGGCGCCGGCGGCGCCGGCGGCACCGGTGGCGCCCCCGGCACCGGTGTCGGCGGGGTGACCGGCAAGGACGGCACCGGCGGCACCGGAGCGACCTCCGGCGGCGACGGCGGTGACGGCGGTGACGGCTTCTCAGCCCTGCTGGCCGGGGCGCGCGGCGGGCACGGCGGCGCCGGCGGTGACGGCAGCGCCTACGGCAACGGCGGCCGTGGCGGGGCCGGCGGCAACGGTGCCGCCGGAACGTACGGCGACCCGGGCACCACACCCGGCGGCACCGGTGGTGACGGCCAGCGCGGCGGCGGCGGCGGCGACGGCGGGGCCGGCGGCAAGGGCGGTGCCATCTCCGGTATCGGCGGTGACGGCGGAAACGCCGGGTCCGGCGCTACCGGTGGCACCGGCGGGACCGGTGCCGATGGTGCGCCCGGTGGCGGATCGGGCCTGAGCGGTCAGGCCGGCGGGGACGGCGGGGTGGGCGGCACCGGCGGGGCCGCCGGCAGCGCCGGCAAGGGCGGCACCGGCACGACCAACGGCACAGACGGCGCCACCGGACTCGACGGCAACGGCGGCGCCGGCGGCCAAGGCGGGCGCGGCGGCGCAGGTGGGGACAACACCAGCACCGCCGCCCCCGGCGCACAGGGTGGCGCCGGCGGGGCTGCCGGCGACGGCGGGCGGGGCGGCACCGGCGGGGCGGCCGGCGGCACGGCCGGCGCCCAGGGTGTGGGCGGCACCGGTGGCACCGGCGGGGTCGGCGGGCGGGGCGGCACCGGCGGCACCGGCTCGGCCAGCGATAACCCGGCGATCCCCGGCACTACCGGCGGGCGGGGCGGGGTCGGCGGCACCGGCGGGGCGGCGGGCGCCGCCGGGACCAGCACCACCCCGGGCGGCCAGACCGGCACCGCCGGCAACGGTGGCGCGGGCGGACAGGGCGGGCGCGGCGGGGCCGGCGCGGACAACAACAGCACCGCCGCCCCGGGCGAACAGGGTGGCACCGGCGGTGCGGCCGGCGGCGGCGGCCAGGGCGGCACCGGCGGGGCGGCCGGCGCGGCCAACGGCGGCACCGCCGGCAACCAGGGCATCGGCGGCACCGGCGGCACCGGCGGGGTCGGCGGGCGGGGCGGCACCGGCGGGACCGGCGCGGCCAGCGATAACCCGGCGATCCCCGGCACTACCGGGGGGCGCGGCGGGGTCGGCGGCACCGGCGGCGCCGCGGGCGCCGCGGGCGTGGGATCCCCGGGCGGCCAGACCGGTACCGCCGGCGACGGCGGCCAGGGCGGCTCGGGCGGGGCCGGTGGCCTGGGGGCGACCAACAACAGCACCGTCGGCTTCG
>WBZO01001139.1_pt1 | contig 44803 bp, 43 predicted proteins | sample 5204261 | NCBI WGS metagenome assembly WBZO01 (sample SAMN12412400, study PRJNA552823) | activated sludge metagenome | isolation source: activated sludge from anammox sidestream of wastewater treatment plant... | place: USA: North Carolina | collected 2017-09
CGCCAGCGCGGCCGGCGCTTCGCCGGGCTGCGGCGTCTCGTCGACCGCGGGCGCGTCGACCTCGAAGGGCAGACGCAGGCGCTGCAGCAGTTCGCGGCGGTAGCGCGAGGTGGAGGCGAGGATCAGGGGCAGGGGCACGCAGCGATTGTCCTCTCGGCCGCCTGCCCATCTCGCAGGGGGCTGCCCGCTACACTGCCTCGCATGTTGCGCCATGGATTGCCGCTGTATGTCGACATGGACGGCACCCTCGTCAGGACCGACACCCTCAAGGAGGCCGCCTTGTCGCTTCTGCGGCGCAGTCCCTGGTTCCTGGTGCTGATGGTGGCCTGGCTCTGCCGCGGGCGTGTGGCGTTGAAGCGGGAGATCGCGTCGCGCGTCGCGCCGGCGCCCGATGGCCTGCCGATGCATCTGGAGTTCCTGGCGTTCCTGCGCGCCGAGCATGCACGCGGGCGGACGCTGGTGCTGGCGACGGCATCCGACGAACGGGTGGCGCGTGCCGTCGCGGCGCACCTTGGGCTGTTCTCGCACGTCCTGGCCACGCGGTCGGCCAACCTGCGCGGCCTTCAGAAACTCCGGGCCATCCAGGCGCACGCCCAAGGCCCTTTCGCATACGCCGGTAACAGCAGCGCAGACCTGCCCGTCTGGCAAGGCAGTGCCGAGGCTCTGGCCGTGTGCCCCTCGGCCGGCGTGCGGCGCCGTCTGCGGCGCATGCATCCGCACGCCAGGATCTTCGAGCGCCAGACGGCGACGGCCTGGGCCTTGCTCAAGGCGATGCGCCCGAACCAGTGGAGCAAGAACCTGCTGGTGTTTCTGCCGCTGCTCACCGCCCATGTGGGCGAGCCTGGTCAATGGCTGCAGGCGGCGGCGGCCTTCATCGCGTTCGGCCTGTGCGCCTCCGCCTCGTACCTGCTGAACGACCTGTTCGACCTCGAAGCCGACCGCGCCCATCTGCTCAAGCGCCGCCGCCCGCTGGCAAGCGGCGAGCTGGGCCTGGGGCTCGGGGCCTCGTCCGCGCTGCTGTCCGGCGCCGCCGGGCTGCTGATTGCCGCCAGCCTCTCGGTGTCGCTGCTGGCGATGCTGGCCGGCTACGTCGCCTTGACACTGGCGTATTCCAGCCGTCTGAAGACGATTCCTGTCGTCGACGTCCTTGTGCTGGCGATGCTCTACGCCTGGCGGGTGTTGGCCGGCGCGCTGCTCGTCGCGATCCCGCTGTCCAACTGGCTACTGGGATTCGCGTGGTTCCTCTTCCTGAGCCTGGCCCTGGTCAAGCGCTGCGCCGAACTCCAGCAGGCGTCGGTCGACGCCAAGGCCCTGTTGCCCGGGCGCGGCTATGTCGTGGAAGATCTGCCCATCCTGCGCGCGATGGGAATTGCCAGCGGCTTCGCCGCCGCGCTGGTGCTGACGCTCTACATCGACAGCCAGAACGGCAAGGCGCTGTACCCTTCGCCCGGCTGGTTGTGGGGGCTGGTTCCCCTCCAACTCGGATGGAATATGCGGATCTGGCTCAAGGTGGCACGCGGGAGCCTGCGCGGTGAAGACCCGGTGAGCTTCGTGCTCGGCGACGGCTACAGCTGGTTGACGGTCACTGCCATGGGCGCATGTGCCGTCGCGGCATCCCGAGCCGGATGAGCGCCGAGCCGGGCGATCGTCGGCTTCGAGTCCGAGCGGCCATCGCGGTGGCCCTGCTGGGGCTGTGCATGGTCGTGACCCTGCACACGCGCCGTGCCGAATTCTTCCTCGACGACCATCTCATTGATGCCATCACGCGCAGTGCGGTCGATCCGTTCTGGTTCTTCGGGCACCGTCATTTCTTCACCGAGCACCTGCACCGTCCGATGGGCTTCGCGAGCTGGTGGCTGCTGGCCGCCGCTGGCCCTGGTGCAGGGCCGCAACTGCTCGGCAACGCCTTGCTGTTGGCGGTCAACGGCACGCTGCTGGCCTGGCTGCTGCTGCGCTGGCAGGTGCCGGCGCTCGTGGCGGGCTTGACCGCCGCACTATGGATCGCTCATCCGGGATCGGTGGTGTTCGCCGGCTGGGCGGCCAACCGCTTCGAACTGCTGGCGACCGCCTTCGGCCTGGCCTGCCTGAGCGCGTGGACTGCCTTCCTGTTCGAAACCCGGTCGCGCCAGGCCGTGCCGAATGCGGTGCTGACCGCGGCGCTGGCCGTTGCAGCGCTGCTGTCCAAGGAATCGGCCGTGGTGCTGGCGCCGCTGCTGCTGGTGATGGCGACCACCGCGCGGCCGGCGGGCGGCGTGCGGCGGCGGTTGGTGGGGGGAACGGCCGTGGCGATCGCTGCCGTCCTCGCCGCCTTCGCCGGCTACCGGCGCTGGCTCCACGTGGGCCTACCGCAGGAGGTGATCGACGCCAACGGCAACTTCGCGTGGCTTGCCGGCATCGCCAAATGGTGGCGGCATCTGCCCGAGTTCATCTGCACCGCCTCGGCCTTGCCCGCAGCACTGGGCTGGCTGACGCTTGCGGTGTTACCCGTGGCCGTGCTGGCCTTGTCGCTCTGGGCCTGGCGCCGATGTCGCAGATCCAGCGAGGCGCCGTGTCCGCAGTGGCCGGTGCTGATCGGTGGACTGCTTGCGCTGGCGATGCCGGTGATCCAGGTCGGCCATCTCAGCCTTGCCACGATGGCGTTCGTCGACCCGGCCGGCAGGATGACGGGGCTGTTCGTCGAACGCTTCTACTTCCAGGGCGGAATGGGGCTGCTGATGATCGGCGCCGGGCTGCTGGCTGGCTGGCTGCGCCGCAGTGCCGGCAGATCCGGCCGCAAGAGCCCTGCGGCATGGGCCATGGTCGCCGGCGTGTTGGCCGTGGTGGCTTATCAGGGTCACCGCAGCCGGGAGACGACTGACCGTTGGCCCGACGTGACGCGGGACATCGTCCGACTGGCTCGTGCGGCGGCCGATGCGCTGGATGCCTCGGACGCCCGCAGCCGGCCGGGCTGTCGCGTGCGTTTCACGGGTGCGCCAAGTCCGGTGTTCGTGGCCTTCGCCGAAGGCATGATCAAGCCCATGGTCGGCGCAGAACCGGCCCTCGGCCGCTGCATCATCGAGACCGAAACGCGCCCGATGATCTCGATGACGCACGCATCGCGGATCGGCGACTATGCAACGCCGAAGGCGGCAGCCGAGCTGCCTCGCGTGGGCGACTGGTACTTCCTGCGCCCCACCCTCGTGGGTGATTCGACGGCGCCCGTCACGCATGCCTGGCGTTTCGACCCGCCGACAGCAGGGTTCCAGGTGATCACGGCACCCTGACATCGGCGCAACGCCACTCGTCCGGCCCGCTACACTGGCCGCAATGAATGCGCGCGACTTCGATGTTCGCCGCCTGGATGCGCAGGCCTTTGCCAAGGCGGCGGCCCAGCGCGAGGGCGCTTGGCCTTTGCAGGGCTTCGACCGGCTGCGCGACCTGCTGGCGCCGACGGCCGACGGGAATGCGGGGAACGCACCGTCATCGGACGTGCACTGGAGCCTGCGCGGCGAAGAACGCCCGGTGCGCGCCGCGCCGCCCGAGATTTGGCTGCACCTGGGCGCGCAGGCCGTGCTGCCGCTGGTCTGTCAGCGCTGCCTGCAGCCGTTGCTGCAGCCGTTGGCGTTGCAGCGGCATTACCAGTTGGTGCGCGGCGAGGAGGCCGCGGCGGCGCTGGACGGCGAGGTCGACCACGAGGTGTTGGCCCTGACACGCGAGTTGGACGTCCACGATCTGCTGGAAGACGAGCTGCTGCTCGACCTGCCGCTGGTGCCGCGCCACGCCGTCTGCCCGCAGCCGCTGCCACTTGCCGACGAAGCCTCCGCCGCAACGCCCGAAGGCCCCTTCGCCGGGCTGGCCGCGCTGCGCCGCGAGTCGCGCTGAGCCTTCGGAGCGGCCGCTTGCCGCTTGCAATGCTATACTTTCGGGCTTTGCAGGGTCAGGGTCGCAGCTGCGTGCCCGCCGACTTGCGCCCGCGGCGGAACGCGTTTGCCCGGGCTCCGATTCCAGGAGATTCCCATGGCTGTTCAGCAGAACAAGAAGTCGCCGTCCAAGCGCGGCATGCACCGTTCGCACAACGCGCTGGCCGCGCCGGGCACGGCGATCGAGGCGACGACCGGCGAGGTGCACCTGCGTCACCACATCAGCCCGACGGGCTTCTACCGCGGCCGCAAGGTCCTGAAGACCAAGGCCGACGCCTGAGACCGGGCGTCCAGCCCGGCCGCGGCGCCGCACACCTGCGCGGCCCGCGCCGGCAACGCATGAGCCGCGCTTTCCGGCAATGAGCTCGATCTGCGTCGCCGTCGACTGCATGGGCGGGGACCATGGCCCCGCCAGCACCCTGCCGGCCTGCCGCGCCTTCCTCGACCATCATGCCGACGCCGGCCTGCTCCTCGTGGGCACGGCCGAGGTGCTCGGGCGCACGAGCGATTGGCCGCGCTGCACGCGCGTCGCGGCGACGCAGGTGGTCGCGATGGACGATCCCATCGAGACGGCGATGCGCCACAAGCGTGATTCCTCGATGCGCGTGGCGATCTCGCAGCTCAAGAGTCGAGATGGACAAGCGCCCGCGGCACAGGCCTGCGTCTCGGCGGGCAACACGGGCGCGCTGATGGCGCTCTCGCGCTACCTGCTGAAGACGATGGAAGGCATCGAGCGTCCGGCGATCGCCTACGCCATGCCCAACCAGGCCGACCGCACGACGACCGTGCTCGACCTCGGCGCCAACGTCGACTGCACCGCCGAGCACCTGCTGCAGTTCGCCGTCATGGGCGCGGCGCTGGCCGCGGCGATGCAGGACGACGAGGCCTGGGAGCCGACGGTGGGGCTGCTCAACATCGGCGAGGAGATCATCAAGGGCGGCGAGACCATCCGCCAGGCCGGCGAACTGCTGCGCGCGGCGCACGAGGCCGGGCACCTGAACTTCGTCGGCAACGTCGAGGGCAACGACATCTACAAGGGCACGAGCGACGTCGTCGTCTGCGACGGCTTCGTCGGCAACGTCATGCTCAAGACGTCGGAAGGCCTGGCGACGATGATCACGGAATTCATGCGCCAGGAGTTCACGCGCAGTCTCCCCACCAAGCTCGCGGCGCTGCTGGCGCTGCCGGTGCTCAAGCGCTTCAAGGCGCGCGTCGACCCGCGCCGCTACAACGGCGCGGCGCTCCTGGGGCTGCGCGGCCTGGTCTTCAAGAGCCACGGTTCGGCGGACGCGCTGGCCTTCGAGCATGCGCTGCGGCGCGCGTATGATGCAGCGCGTCATCGGCTGCTGCAGCGCGTGCAGGATCGCCTCGCACAGACGATGCCCTCGATACCCGCCGTGGCCGAAGGCGCCGCTGCCCCGGCGCCCATGGATCCGGCCCGACGACTCGCATGAACGCCAGCCCCGCGAGACATTCGCGCATCACCGGCACCGGCAGCCACCTGCCCCCGCATCGCGTCACCAACGCCGAACTGGCGGCGCGGCTGGCGGCCGACGGCATCGAGACCAGCGATGCGTGGATCGTCGAGCGCACCGGTATCCGGGCACGCCACTTCGTCGCCCCCGGCGTGCAGACGAGCGATATCGCCGTCGATGCCGCGCGTCACGCGCTCGATGCCGCGGGCCGCAAGCCCGAGGACATCGACCTCGTCGTGCTCGCCACCTCGACGCCGGACATGGTCTTCCCGTCCACCGCCTGCATCGTGCAGCGCAAGCTGGGCATCCACGGCGGCGCGGCCTTCGACGTGCAGGCGGTGTGCACCGGCTTCGTCTACGCGCTGGCGCTGGCGGACTCGATGATCCGCACGGGCCTGGCCAGCAAGGCGCTGGTGATCGGTGCCGAGGTCTTCTCGCGCATTCTCGACTTCAGGGACCGCACCACCTGCGTGCTCTTCGGCGACGGCGCCGGCGCGGTCGTGCTCGAGGCCAGCGACGAGCCCGGCATCCTCGCCAGCGAGCTGCACGCCGACGGCCGCCACGTCGACATCCTCTGCGTGCCGGGCCAGGTCGCTGCCGGCGCGGTGACGGGCGACCCCTTCGTGCGCATGGACGGGCAGGCCGTCTTCAAGCTCGCCGTGGGCGTGCTCGACAGCGTCTCGCGCTCGGTGCTGGCCAAGGCCGGGCGCAGCGCCGACAGCGTGCACTGGATGGTGCCGCACCAGGCCAACATCCGCATCATGCACAGCGCCGCGCGGCGCCTGGGCGTTCCCGCCGAGCGCCTCGTCGTCACCGTCGACGAGCACGGCAACACCTCGGCGGCATCGATCCCTCTGGCGCTGGACGTGGCGGTGCGCAGCGGCCGCATCGAGCCCGGTCAGAGCGTGCTGCTGCAGGGCGTGGGTGGCGGCTTCACCTGGGGCGCGGTGCTGCTGGACCTCTGACCCGAGGCGTCCTGGCCGCTGCCCGCGTTCCCGCATATCCTCTTGCACATGGCAACGTTTGCATTCGTCTTTCCCGGGCAGGGCTCGCAGAGCGTGGGCATGCTCGACGCCTGGGGCGAGCACCCGGCCGTGCGCGAGGTGCTCGCCGAGGCTTCGCAGGCCTTGTCCGAAGACCTCGGCCGCCTGATCCGCGAAGGGCCCAGGGAGGCGCTCGAGCTGACCACCAACACGCAGCCGGTGATGCTGGCCGCGGGCATCGCCTGCCACCGCGCGTGGCTTGCGGAAACGGGGCTCGCGCCGGCAGTCGTCGCCGGGCATTCGCTGGGCGAGTACACGGCGCTGGTCGCCGCCGGGGCGCTGACGCTGGCGGAGGCGCTGCCGCTGGTGCGGCTGCGCGCGCAGGCGATGCAGCGCGCGGTGCCGGTGGGGCAGGGGGCCATGGCGGCGATCCTCGGCCTGGAGGCGGCCGAAGTCGGCCGCATCTGCGCCGAGGTGCAGGCGCAGACCGGGCAGGTCGTTTCGGCGGCCAACTTCAACGACCCCAAGCAGACGGTGATCTCCGGCGCCAAGGCGGCGGTCGATGCCGCCTGCGAGGCGCTGAAGGCCGCGGGCGCCAAGCGTGCGCTGCCGTTGCCGGTCTCGGCGCCCTTCCACTGCGCGCTGATGAAGCCCGCGGCCGAGGAGCTGAGGCCGGCGCTCGCGGCGACCGCGTTCGCGGCTCCGGCGATCGACGTCATCAACAACATCGACGTGCTGGCGCCGCGCGAACCGGCGGCGATCCGCGATGCGCTCTACCGCCAGGCCTTCGGCCCGGTACGCTGGGTGGAGATCGTGCAGGCGATGCGCGCGCGCGGTGTCGACGCCATCATCGAGTGCGGCCCGGGCAAGGTGCTCTCGGGCATGGTCAGGCGCATCGAGCCGGAACTGCGCACGACCACCGTGCTCGACCCGGCTTCGCTCGCCCAGGCCAAGGAGTTGCTGGCATGACCGACCCCCGGGAGACGCAGAGCGTGAAGGGACAGGTGGCGCTCGTCACCGGCGCCTCGCGCGGCATCGGCCGCGCCATCGCCGCGACGCTGGCGGAGCAGGGCTTCCAGGTCGTCGGCACGGCGACGACCGAAGCCGGTGCGGCGGCCATCGGCGCGGCGCTGGCGGCGCACCCGGGCTGCGAGGGCATCGTCCTGAACGTCAACGACGGTGCGGCGCTGGACGCCGCGATCGACGCCCTCGTCAGGCAGCGCGGCGCGCTGCACGTGCTCGTCAACAACGCCGGCATCACCCGCGACGGCCTGGCGATGCGCATGCGCGACGAGGACTGGGACGCGGTGCTGGACACCAATCTCAAGGCGGTGTTCCGCGCCTGCCGCACGGCCATGCGCACGATGATGAAGCAGCGCTACGGCCGCATCGTCAACATCACCTCGGTGGTCGGGGCCAGCGGCAACGGCGGCCAGGCGAACTACGCCGCCGCCAAGGCCGGCGTGGCGGGCATGACGCGGGCGCTGGCGCGCGAACTCGGCAGCCGCAGCATCACGGTGAACTGCGTGGCGCCCGGTTTCATCGCCACCGACATGACCGAGGCGCTGAGCGAAGCGCAGAAGACCGCGCTGCTGGCCGCGATCCCGCTCGCGCGCCTGGGCGCGCCCGAGGACGTCGCGCACGCGGTGGCCTTCCTCGCGTCGCCGCAGGCGGGCTACATCACCGGAGCCGAATTGCACGTCAACGGCGGCATGTACATGAGCTGAGCGCGCGCCGCGCCCCGCCCGAGCCGGCCCGCGGGCCGCTGCGGACGGCCCCGGTAGAATCGCGCGCTGTTTTTCGAACCCCACTCCCGGAGGAGTCATGAGCGACATCGAAGCACGAGTCAAGAAGATCATCGCCGAGCAGCTCGGCGTGCCGGAGGCCGACGTGAGCAACGAGAAGGCCTTCGTCGCCGACCTGGGCGCGGACTCGCTCGATACCGTCGAACTGGTGATGGCGCTGGAGGACGAGTTCGGCATCGAGATCCCCGACGAGGAGGCCGAGAAGATCACCACCGTGCAGCTGGCGATCGACTACGCGGTGGCGCACCAGAAGGCCTGAGCGCCGGGATGATGGGCAAGCGACGCATCGTCGTCACGGGCCTGGGCATCGTCAGCCCCGTGGGCAACACGGTGGCCGAGGCCTGGGCCAACATCGTCGCCGGCCGCTCGGGGGTGGGTCCGGTGACGAAGTACGACGTCTCGACGATGAACTCGCGCATCGCCGGGGAGGTCCGCGACTTCAGCGTCGAGGGCGTGTTCCCGGCCAAGGAGGCGCGCCACGTCGACACCTTCGTCCATTTCGGTGTCGCCGCGTCGCTGCAGGCGGTAGCCGATGCCGGGCTGCCGCACGGCGAGGCGCTGAGCGAGGAGCGCGCCGCGCGCATCGGCTGCCTGGTCGGATCGGGCATCGGCGGGCTGCCGATGATCGAGGCCAACTACAAGGAGTTCCACGAGCGCGGCGCGCGCCGCATCTCGCCCTTCCTGATCCCGGGCTCGATCATCAACATGATCTCGGGCCACGTGTCGATCCGGCTCGGCTACACCGGCCCCAACCTGGCCGTCGTGACGGCGTGCACGACCGGGCTGCACGGCATCGGCATGGCCGCGCGCCTGATCCAGTACGGCGACGCCGACGTGATGATCGCCGGCGGCGCCGATTCGACGATTTCGGCGCTGGGCGTCGGCGGCTTTGCCGCCGCGCGTGCGCTGTCCACGCGCAACGACGACCCGGCCGGCGCCTCGCGCCCCTGGGACCGCGGCCGCGACGGCTTCGTCATCGGCGAGGGTGCCGGCGTGCTGGTGCTCGAGGAGCGCGAGCATGCGCTCGCGCGCGGGGCGCGGGTCTATGCCGAGATCATCGGCTTCGGCATGAGCGGCGACGCGCATCACATCACCGCGCCCAACGTCGACGGCCCGCGCCGCTCGATGCAGGCGGCGCTGCGCGATGCCGGCATCGCGCCCGACGCCGTCCACTACCTGAACGCCCACGGCACCTCGACCCCGCTGGGCGATCTCAACGAGACCAACGCCATCAAGGCCGCCTTCGGCGACGCCGCCAAGTCCGGGCTCGTGGTCAGTTCGACGAAGTCGATGACGGGCCACCTGCTCGGGGGCGCGGGCGGCATCGAGTCGGTGTTCACGGTGCTTGCGCTGCACCACCAGGTGGCGCCGCCGACGATCAACCTCACCGATCCCGATCCGGAGTGCGATCTCGACTACTGCGCCAACGAGGCGCGCAGCATGCGCATCGACGTCGCGATGAAGAACAACTTCGGCTTCGGCGGGACCAACGGCACGCTGCTGTTCGCGCGCGCCTGAAGCGGCATGCGCGCCGCACCGCCGGTGCAGATGCGTTGCGGTCGCAGCGCCCTTTGGTCCGTCGCCGTCACCGTGCTGGGCGGTGCCGCCTTCGGCACCCTCCTGGGCTGGCTGGCCTGGCACGCCGGGGCGGGCGCGGCGCAGCTGCGGCTGACGATCGCCGGCGCCGCCCTGCTGGCGGGCGCCTGGAGCTGGCGCCGTCTTGCCCGGGCGCCGCAGCGGGTGCTGGCCTGGGACGGGCAGGCCTGGTGGCTGGACGGCGTGCCCGGATGGCCGCAGCGGATGATGGACACCGGCGGCTGGATGCTGCTGCGCTGGCGCGACGAAGGCGGCGGCCTGCGCTGGCTGCCCCTGGTGCCTGCGGCCTGCGGCGCGAGCGCACACTTGGCGCGCGCCGCGCTGCTCGCCCATGCCGAAGCGCCGCGGCGGCCCGCGCGAACCCTCTTCGAGCGCCATGGCTGAGGGGCCGGACGTCGACGCCCTGCTCGTCGAGCGTGCGCGCCGGGGCGAGAGCGCGGCCTTCGAGATGCTGGTGCTCAAGTACCAGCGCCGCATCGAGCGGCTGATCTCGCGCATGGTCCGCGATCCCGAACTGGTGCAGGACGTGGCGCAGGAAACCTTCATCCGCGCCTGGCGGGCGCTGCCGCAGTTCCGCGGCGAGAGCGCCTTCTACACCTGGCTCTACCGCATCGCGATCAACAGCGCGAAGAAAACCCTGGCCGACCTGCGCCGCGACCCGCTCGTTCCCGAGGCCGGCCTTCAGCGCGACGCGGAAGGCGACGAAACTTCCCGGGTCGAGAACGAACTAAGCGACGGCGAGACGCCCGACGCGCTGCTGGCCAGCAAGGAGATCGCCGCCGCGGTGAACGCGGCCATCGAGGCCTTGTCGGACGACCTGCGCCAGGCGATCACGCTGCGCGAGATCGAAGGCCTGAGCTACGAAGAGATTTCCGAGGTCATGAACTGTCCCATCGGCACCGTCCGCTCGCGCATCTTCCGCGCCCGCGAGGCCATCGCGAACCGCCTGCGTCCGCTCCTCGACACCCGCGAAGGCGTGCGCTGGTGAGATCCTCCCTCCGGCATTCCTCACCCCCCGAACCCCATGCGAAAGAACCTTCTTCCGGAACCGGACCCCGAGGACCCCTCGCCCGCGGGACAGCGCGTCTCCAGCCTCGTCGATGGCGAGTGCCCGGCGGCCGAGCTGGATGACGCGTGTCGGCGCTGGCGCGGCGATGCCGGCCTGCGGCGCGACTGGCAGCTCTACCATCTCATCGGCGACGTATTGCGCTCGGACGAACTGAGCCCGACGCGGCCCGCGGACGCGGCCTTCCTCGAGAGCCTGCGCGAGCGCATGGCCCGTGAGCCGGTGCCGCTGGCGCCGGCGCCGCTGCCGACGCGGCGGCAGCGCGACGGCACGACGCAGGGCTTCGCCCGCCGCTGGCCGCTGCCCGCGGCGATGGCCGCCGGCTTCGCGGGCGCGATGGTGCTGGGCTCGGCCGTGGTGCTGATGCGTCCGCAGGCGCCGTCGCCTGCGGGCGGCTGGGGCGAACCCACGGCGAGTGCGCTGCCGGGGGCGCCTCAGGGCGCGGCGATGGTCTCGCTGCCGGTGGCCGCGTCGGCGCATGCGTCGGGGCCGGCCGCGCTGGTGCGTGACCGGCAGCTCATCCGCGACGCGCGCCTGGACGCCTACATCGATGCGCATCGCGGTGCGCTCGTGCCCCTGCCGGTGGCGATGCCAGGCGCCTGGCCCCGGGACAGCGATCTGCTCGCGCCGCAGCGGTGAGGGCGCCCTCTCTCGCCGCGCGTGCGAGCGCCGGGACTTGCCTTTGGCTCCTGGCCGGCCTCGTGTCCGCACTGCCGCTGCAGGCCCAGGCGGCCGGCGCGACGGCGCCGGCCGAGGCCGCCGAGCGCACGAGCGCTGGCGCCGCGGAGGCGCCGAGCGACGCGCAAGGCTGGCTGGCGCGCATGGGCGCAGCGGCCAGCGGCCGCAACTACCAGGGAACGATGATGTACGTCACGGCCGGCGGCGCGATGTCGAGTTCGCGCGTCGCGCATTTCTGCGTCGGCGATCAGGTGTACGAGCGCATCGAGACGCTGGATGGTCGGCCGCGTCAGGTCTATCGACACAACGAACGCGTGCATACGGTCTGGCCGCGCGCCGGCGTGGTGATGGTGGAGCAGCGCAAGCTGCCTTCGACGCTGCCCTCGGTCACGCAGTCGGTCGACCCGAGTGCGCTGCTGCAGTACGAATTGCGCGACGAGGGCGAAGGTCGCGTCGCCGGGCGCGATGCGCGCGTGCTTCTGCTGCAGCCGCGCGACGCGCTGCGCTATGCGCAACGCGTCTGGGCCGACCGCGAGACCGGACTGATGCTGCGCGCCGAGGTCCTCGACGGCGGCGGGCAGGTGCTGGAGTCGACCGGCTTCTCGAGCGTCGAGATCGGCGTGCGCGCACAGCCGGAGTCGGTGCTGCAACCGATCCGCCAGCTCGCCGGGCTGCGCGTGCTGCGGCCGGCCCAGGTGGCAACGGCGCTCGAAGCCGAGGGCTGGGCGCTGGCGAAGCCGCTGCCGGGCTTCCGGCTCACGGCCTGTGTCAAGCGGCCCGCGGGCGGCGATTCCGCGGGCCGGGGCGAGAACCAGTGGCCCGAGGGCCTGCAGGCGGTGTTCAGCGACGGACTCACGCATGTCTCGCTCTTCATCGAGCCCTTCGATTCCGCGCGCGACCGCAGGCCCTTGCGCGCCCAGTTCGGAGCGACGCATTCGCTCTCCGCCCGCAAGGGTGATTTCTGGCTCACGATCGTCGGCGATGCGCCGCTGGATACGCTGCAAAGCCTCTTCGATGCCCTGCAGCGCCGACCCTGAGCGGCGCGCGGCAAATGAGGTTGGCGGCGGCTTCCTTCATCGTTTTCTTTCTTCCCCTGCCGTTGGAGCACCTGGCATGCGACTTTCGATGGATCCCACTCTGGCCTGGCGCGGTCTGCGCGCGCGGTGCGCCCCGCGCGCATGGGCCTTGGCAGCCTTGTTGCTGGCGAGCGCGATCGCCGCATGGCCGCAGGCGGCGCGGGCGCAGTCCGTGGGGCTGCCGGATTTCACGGAACTGGTCGAACGCGTCGGCCCGGCGGTGGTGAACATCCGTACCCTCGAGCGCGGGCAGCCGCATGGAGCGCTGGGGGGGCTGGACCCGAACGTCGAGGAATTCCTGCGACGCTTCGGCATCCCGCTGCCGGGCGGCCGCGCGGATCCGCGCCGCGGCCCGCGCGCAGACGATGGCGAGGAGCCCCCGCGCCAACGGGGCGTCGGCTCGGGATTCATCCTCGGTGCCGACGGCTACATCATGACCAACGCGCATGTCGTCGATGGCGCCGACGAGTTGCTGGTCACGCTCACCGACAAGCGCGAGTTCAAGGCGCGCGTGATCGGTGCCGATCGCCGCACCGACGTGGCGCTCGTGAAGATCGACGCCGGCGGCCTGCCGACGGTGAAGATCGGCGACGTCCAGCGGCTGAAGGTCGGCGAGTGGGTGGTGGCCATCGGCTCGCCCTTCGGTCTCGAGAACACGGTCACCGCCGGCATCGTCAGCGCCAAGGCGCGTGACACCGGCGAGTACGTGCCCTTCATCCAGACCGACGTGGCGATCAACCCCGGCAACTCCGGAGGCCCGCTGATCAACCTGCGCGGCGAGGTGGTCGGCATCAACTCGCAGATCTACAGCCGCTCGGGCGGATTCATGGGCATCTCGTTCGCGATCCCGATCGACGAGGCGATGCGCGTCTCGGACCAGTTGCGTGCGACCGGGCGCGTGGTGCGAGGGCGCATCGGTGTGCAGATCGGCCCGGTGACCAAGGAGGTCGCCGAGGCGATCGGCCTGGGTCAGCCCGCCGGGGCGCTGGTGCAGGCGGTCGAACCCGGGCAGGCGGCGGAGAAGGGCGGCGTCGAGGCCGGCGACATCATCGTCAAGGTCGACGGCAAACCGGTCGAGAAGTCGAGCGACCTTCCGCGCATCATCGGCAACACCAAGCCGGGCGCGCGCATCACGCTTCAGGTCTTCCGTCGCGGCGGCACGCGCGACCTGACGCTGACGGTGGGCGAGTTCGAGGCCGAACGCACGGCGCAGCGGGCGCCGGCCGAGTCCGGCGCCGCGCCGGTGACGCGCAGCGCGCTCGGACTCACCGTCTCCGACCTCACCGAGGAGCAGAAGAAGGACTTGCGACTGCGCGGCGGCGTTCGCGTCGATGCCGTCGAGGGCGCGGCAGCGCGTGCGGGCGTGCGCGAGGGCGACGTGATCCTCGCCGTGAACAACGCCGACGTGTCCGATGCGCGCCAGTTCGAGGCCGTCACCGGCAAACTGGACAAGGCGCGCGCCACCAGCCTCCTGGTCCGTCGTGGCGATGCCGTCAACTACCTCGTGATCCGACCGGGACGCTGACTCGGCGTCGGCGCGACCGCCCACTCAGGCTGCCGCGGTCGCCGTGGCCGCCATCGCCGCCTGGGCGATCAGCCGAGCGCGGCATTGGGTCTTTGCGCATCACGAAATGTCTCGGGACTATCGGTGCCGAGCTTGGCATAGTTTCAAGATCATATGAAAGCGGGCGCGTACTCACAAAGACAGGATCGATGCCTTTGATTCCCAACCTGAACGGCTAGAATCGAGCACCCGAGCGCGTTTTTTCGGCCCTCTCGGCGACTTGCAAGGCGGCGCGACGAGCTTCGGAAGGGTCTTCCGCGAACTGTTGATAAGCTGTTGACAAATTGCGCTGTTGGCACCCTGCAACGGCCGGAAAACAAGCACTGGCGCGGCTTCCAGCGGGATCGTTTTGGCTACAATGAAGTCCCAACAAGCAGTTGCCATACGTTTTGTTGGAAGGCACGTCACCTCTTTGACGTGCCTTTTTTTTAGTCCGTCTTCGGCACGCGGCGCCTTGCGTCTTCACATCGCCGTGCGATGTGAGTCTGCGTCGAAGCGGCTGCGCCGCTTTCGGCACGGTGCGGCTTGCACGACTCCATGAACCACATCCGCAACTTCTCCATCATTGCCCACATCGACCACGGCAAGAGCACCCTGGCCGATCGACTCATTCAACGCTGCGGTGGTCTGGCCGATCGCGAGATGGAGGCGCAGGTGCTCGACTCGATGGACATCGAGCGCGAGCGCGGCATCACCATCAAGGCGCAGACCGCGGCGCTGCAGTACACCGCGCGCGACGGCCGGGTCTACAACCTCAACCTCATCGACACGCCGGGCCACGTCGATTTCTCGTACGAGGTGAGCCGGTCGCTTTCGGCCTGCGAGGGCGCGCTGCTCGTCGTCGATGCCAGCCAGGGCGTGGAGGCGCAGACGGTGGCCAACTGCTACACCGCGCTCGACCTGGGTGTGGAGGTGATTCCCGTCCTCAACAAGATGGACCTGCCCAGCGCCGACCCCGAGAGCGCGCGCGCGGAGATCGAGGACGTGATCGGCATCGACGCCGCAGACGCCATCGCCTGCTCGGCCAAGACCGGCATGGGCATCGACGACATCCTCGAGGCCGTCGTCGCACGCATGCCGCCGCCTCGGGGCAACCCGGAGGGCCCGCCGCGCGCGATGATCATCGACGCCTGGTTCGACAACTACGTCGGCGTCGTCATGCTGGTGCGCATGGTCGACGGCCGCCTCTCCAAGGGCGAGCGCATCCGCCTGATGGCCACCGGTGCCGTCTACCCGATCGAGCAGATGGGCGTCTTCACGCCCAAGAGCGAGAGCCGTCCGGCTTTGCTGGCCGGCGAGGTCGGCTTCGTCATCGCCGGCATCAAGGAGCTTGCCGCGACCAAGGTCGGCGACACCCTGACGCTGGAGAAGAAGCTGCCCAACAACGCGGGCCCGGCCGCCGAGCCGCTGCCGGGCTTCAAGGAGATCCAGCCGCAGGTCTTCGCCGGCCTCTACCCGACCGAAGCCAGCGAATACGACGCGCTGCGCGATGCGCTCGAGAAGCTCGAGCTCAACGACAGCTCGCTGCGTTACGAGCCCGAGGTGTCGCAGGCGCTGGGCTTCGGCTTTCGCTGCGGCTTCCTCGGCCTGCTGCACATGGAGATCGTGCAGGAGCGGCTCGAGCGCCAGTACGACCAGGACCTCGTCACCACCGCGCCCAGCGTCGTCTACGAGGTCGAGCTCGGCGACGGCAGCGTGCAGATGGTGGAGAACCCGAGCCGCATGCCCGACCTCGGGCGCATCCGCGAGATCCGCGAGCCCATCGTCACCGTGCAGCTCTACATGCCGCAGGACTGCGTCGGCCCGGTGATGACGCTGTGCAACCAGAAGCGCGGCATCCAGATGAACATGGCCTACCACGGCAAGCAGGTGCACCTGACCTACGAACTGCCGCTGGCCGAGATCGTGCTCGACTTCTTCGACAAGCTGAAATCGGTCTCGCGCGGCTACGCGTCGATGGATTACGAGTTCAAGGAATACCGCGCCGCGGACGTGGTCAAGGTCGACATCCTCATCAACGGCGAGCGCGTCGATCCGCTGGCGATGATCGTGCACCGCTCGCAGAGCCAGCAGCGCGGCCGCGCAGTGGTCGCCAAGATGCGCGAGCAGATCCCGCGCCAGATGTACGACGTGGCGATCCAGGCCGCGATCGGCGCCAACATCATCGCGCGCGAGAACATCAAGGCGCTGCGCAAGAACGTGCTGGCAAAATGCTACGGCGGCGACATCACGCGCAAGCGCAAGCTGCTCGAGAAGCAGAAGGCGGGCAAGAAGCGCATGAAGCAGATCGGCAGCGTCGAGGTGCCGCAGGAGGCCTTCCTCGCCATCCTGCAGGTCGACGACTAACCCGGTCCCGGAGACCCTCACGGCATGAGTCCTCTCACCGCGGCGCTCTACGGCGCGCTCATCGTCTACCTGGGCGGCTGGTTCCTCGGCCGCTGGACGGGCAACTTCTCGCTGCTGCTGTTCGTGCTCACGGTGGTGACGCTGCTGTACTGGCTCGCCGAGCGCTTCCACTTCCGGCCCGCGCGCGCGGCCGCCGCCGCCGCACTCGAGCAGCAGGACGCCGCGCGCCGCCAGGAACTCGCGCGCATGGGGATCGACAAGGTCGACGGCGACGTGCAGGAGGCCAAGGCGCGCCTGCTCATGCAGCCCTGGTGGCTGGACTGGACGGCCGGGCTCTTCCCCGTCATCCTCATCGTCTTCCTGCTGCGATCCTTCCTCTTCGAGCCCTTCAAGATCCCTTCGGGCTCGATGATCCCGACGCTGCTGGTGGGCGACCTCATCCTCGTCAACAAGTTCCACTACGGCATCCGGCTGCCGGTGATCAACAAGAAGATCCTCGACAACAACCCGGTGCAGCGCGGCGACGTGATGGTCTTTCGCTACCCCGTGGACCCGCGGCAGGACTACATCAAGCGCGTCGTCGGCCTGCCCGGCGACGAGGTGAGCTACGCCAACCAGGTGCTGTCGATCAACGGCCAGCCAGTGCAGACGCGGTCGCTGGGCGAGTTCTACGACGAGGACAGCCTGCGCTACAGCCCGCTCTTCAGCGAGAAGCTCGGTGCCGTGGAGCACCGCATCCTCGTCGACCCGAAGCGCCAGGCCTACTACGGCCCCGAGCCCAAGACCTTCCCGATGGCGCAGAATTGCCGCTACAGCGGCGAGGGTGTGAGCTGCACGGTGCCGCCCGGGCACTACTTCATGATGGGCGACAACCGCGACAACTCGCAGGACTCGCGCTACTGGGGCTTCGTGCCCGACGAGAACATCGTCGGCCGTGCCTTCTTCATCTGGATGAACTTCGGCAACCTGGGGCGCATCGGCTCCTTCCACTGATCGCCGCGTGCCGTCACCCGCAAGAGGAGACTCGAGCAAGATGAGGTCCCGACTCCCATCGATGCCCCAGCTTCGCGGCGCGCGCGGCCAGCGCGGCCTGACGCTGTTCGGGCTGCTGACCTGGGCCATCCTCGTCGGCATGGTCGCCTACGTCGCGCTGCGCGTGTTCCCGACCGTCAACGAGTACCTGACGATCCAGCGCACGGTCGACAAGATCGCCGCCTCCGCGCCGAGCACCGTGGCCGAGGCGCGCGCGGCCTTCGAGCGCCAGAAGGACATCGAGTACTCGATCAGCACCATCGGCGGCAAGGACCTCGAGGTGACGAAGGAGAACGACAAGGTCGTGCTCAGCTTCGCCTACGACAAGGAGATCCCGCTCTACGGGCCGGTCTTCCTGCTCATCAAGTACGAGGGGCGCTCGCGCTGAGACGGCGCCCGCGCCGCGCATGGATTCACGCCCGCCGTCCCTGGAGCACGCGCTCGGCCACCGCTTCGACGAGCCCCGCCTGCTGGCGCGCGCGCTCACGCACCGCAGCGCCGGTCCCGAGCACAACGAGCGCCTGGAGTTCCTCGGCGATGCCGTGCTCTCGCTGGCGGTCTCGGCGATGCTCTTCGAGCGCTTCGCCGGCTCCGACGAGGGCGACCTCACGCGCATCCGCGCCCATCTCGTGCGCGAGGACAGCCTGCACCGCCTGGCGCTGCAGCTCGGTCTGCCCGAGCGAATGCGCCTGTCGGAGGGCGAGCTGCGCGGCGGCGGGGCGCAGCGCCCGTCGATCCTCGCCGATGCGCTGGAGGCGGTGATCGGCGCGGTCTTTCTCGACGGCGGCTACGAGGCAGCACGCCAGGTCGTCCAGCGGCTGCTGGGTGAACGCATCGACGGCACCGAGGTGCAGAGCTGGAGCAAGGACGCCAAGACCGAACTGCAGGAGTGGCTGCAGGCGCGTCGGATCGCGGTGCCGGCCTACCGCATCGTCGCCACGCGCGGCCAGGCGCATGCGCAGACCTTCGAGGTCGAGTGCGAGGTGGCCACGCTCGGCCTGTCCGAGCGTGGCGAGGGGCGCTCGCGGCGCGCCGCCGAACAGGAGGCCGCGCGCCGCCTGCTCGACCGCCTCGAGGCGAGCGACCGCCCCGGCGGTCCGCTGCGCGCATGAACACGGTGCCGCCCGCGCAGGCCGCGCGGCCCGCGGACCCGCCGCGGCGCTGCGGCCTCATCGCCATCGTCGGCCGCCCCAACGTCGGCAAGTCGACGCTGCTGAACGCGCTCGTCGGGAAGAAGATCAGCATCACATCGCGCAAGGCGCAGACGACGCGGCACCGCATCACCGGCGTGCGCAGCCTGGGCGCGACGCAGTTCGTGTTCGTCGACACGCCGGGATTCCAGACCGCGCACGGCACGGCGCTCAACCGCAAGCTCAACCGCACGGTGCAGGCGGTGCTGGGCGACGTCGACCTCGTGCTCTTCGTCGTCGAGGCGCGGCGCTTCGGCCTCGACGATGCCAAGGTGCTCAACCTGCTTCCCGCCGACAAGCCGGCGATCCTGGTCGCCAACAAGCTCGACGCCGTGCGCCGTCGCACCGAGTTGCTGCCCTGGCTCAAGGACATGCAGCAGCGTCATCCCTTCGTCGAGTTCGTGCCGATGTCGGCGCGCCGCGAGGCCGACGTGCAGCGCCTCTTCGCCATCGTCGAACGCCACCTGCCCGAGCAGGAATGGCTCTACGACGAGGCGACGCTGACCGACCGCAGCGAGCGCTTCCTGGCCGGCGAGATCGTGCGCGAGAAGCTCTTTCGCCTCACCGGCGACGAACTGCCCTACACCTCGACCGTGGTCATCGACGCCTTCGAGGAGGAGGAGGCGTCCAGGTCGCGCGGGCGGCCGCTCTACCGCATCGGTGCGACCATCGTGGTCGACCGCGACGCGCACAAGGGCATGGTGATCGGCGAGGGCGGCGAGCGCCTCAAGCGCATCGGCAGCGAGTCGCGGCTGGAGCTCGAGCGACTGCTCGGCGCCAAGGTCTTCCTCGAGCTCTGGGTCAAGCTGCGCTCGGGCTGGGCGGACGACGAGGCGCACCTGCGCAGCTTCGGCTACGAGTGAACGCAGGCCGCGCCCGCGCCGTGTGGAGGGCATCGCGATGAATGCGCCGCGCCGCGCCGCCGCCGCGCCGCTCTCCGCCTTCGTGCTGCATCGCTGGGACTGGAGCGAGAGCAGCCTCATCGTCGACCTCTTCACGCGCGAGCGCGGACGGCTGGCGGTCGCGGCCAAGGGTGCCAAGCGGCCGTACTCGCAGCTGCGGCCGGTCCTCATCCCCTTCCAGCGGCTGCTGGTGCAGCTCGGCCGCACACCCGCCGACGCCGCGGCCGAGGTGCACCTGCTGCGCAGCGCCGAGCGCGCCGCCGGCCTGCCCATGCCCGCGGGCGCGGCGCTGCTGGCGGGCTTCCACCTCAACGAGCTGCTGCTCGCGCTGCTGGCGCGCCAGGATCCGCACGAGCCGCTCTTCGATGCCTACGCCGACGCCGTGGCGGCGCTGCACGCCGCCGACGAGGCCGGCGTGCAGGCGACGCTGCGCGGCTTCGAGCTTTCGCTGATGCGCGCCGTGGGCGTTCTGCCCGCGCTCGACGTGGTCACCTCGACGCTGCGCGCGCTGGCGCCCGAACAGGGCTACGCGCTGCATCCCGAGGCCGGCATCGTCGCGGCGGCACCCGGTGCGGCAGCACTTCCCGGTGCGGCCTGGCGGGCGATCGAGGCCGCGCTGGCCGCGGGCGACGGCGCGGCGCTGCGCGCGGCCGCGGCGCCGGTCGCCGCGGCGCTGCGCGGGTCGCTGCGCGACCTGCTTCACTATCATCTCGGATCCCCGCAGTTGCGCACGCGCCGGGTGATGCTGGAGCTTCACCGCCTCCGTGGGCGCACGCCTTGATGCCATGAATCCCCTGCTCGTCGACGAGGCCGGTTCCGGCGCGCACCGCCACGGCGCCACGGCGCTGTCGGTCAACGTCAACAAGGTCGCGCTGCTGCGCAACAGCCGTCGTCTCGACATTCCGAACGTGCGCCACGCGGCGACACTCGCGCTGCAGGCCGGTGCCGACGGCATCACCGTGCACCCGCGGCCCGACGAGCGCCACATCCGGGCGCGCGACGTGGCTGAACTCGCGGGACTGCTGCACGACTGGCCGCAGGCCGAGTTCAACATCGAGGGCAATCCTTTCCACAACCTGCTGCCCTTCGTGCACGCGCTGCGCCCGCAGCAGGTGACCTTCGTTCCCGACGACCAGGGGCAGTTCACCTCCGACCACGGCTGGGACCTGCCGCGCGAGGCCGAGCGCCTGCGCCCGCTCATCGGGGAATGCCGCGCGCTGGGCGTGCGCGTGAGCCTTTTCATGGACGCGCAGCCCGAGGCGATGGCGCTGGCGCGCGCGCTCGGCGCCGACCGCATCGAGCTCTACACCGAACCCTATGCGGCGGCGCACGGCACGCCGCGGCAGGCCGCCGAACTGGCGCGCTTTGCCGCGGCCGCGCGCGCGGCGCAGACCGCGGGCCTGGGCGTCAACGCCGGGCACGACCTGAACCGCGACAACCTCGCGGCCTTTCTGCGCGCGGTACCCGGCGTGCTCGAGGTCTCGATCGGCCACGCGCTGGTCGCAGACGCGCTCGAGTTCGGCATGGCGGAGACGGTGCGCGAATACCAGCGCTGCATCCGCAGCGCCGGGCCGGGCGGGCAGGGCGCGGCGTGATCGTCGGCATCGGCACCGACGTCTGTGACCTGCGCCGCATGCGGGCAACGCTTGCGCGCCGCGGCGAGCGTTTTGCCGAGCGCGTGCTCGGCGAGCACGAACTGGCGGTCTTTCACGCGCGCCGCGCGCGTGCCGAGGTGCGCGGCCTGGCCTATCTGGGGACGCGCTTCTCCGCCAAGGAGGCGTTTTCGAAGGCGATCGGCCTTGGAATCCACTGGCCGATGACCTGGCGCGGCTGCGAGATCCTGAACGAGGCCGGCGGCAAGCCCTACGTACGCCTGAACGGCGCGCTGGCGCAGTGGTTCGAGGCGCGCGGCTGGCGCGCGCACGTGAGCGTCAGCGACGAGAGCGACTACGCGGCCTCGTTCGTCGTCGTCGAGGCGGTGCACGCCGCCGGCCGCCCGTAGCCCGGCGGCGCCGGCGCAGCCATCGGCGGCTCCTCCCGCGTCAGCACGGGTCGCTGTCGATCGCGCTCGTCAAGGCCTGCGCCGTGACGCGGATGGGCACCGCCGACTCCGAAAGCACGGCGACGATGCGGTGCGCCGCGTGCGCCGTGTTGCGCCACACCGGAGTCTGCCGCGCCTGGCCGTCGGCGCGCGTGAGCACGGCAACGCGCGGGTGATAGGCCTTGTCGCCGTTGCCGGTGACGATGCCGACCTCGTCGCTGGCCAGGCGCACGAAGCAGCCCGGGGGGAAGACGCCGAAGCTCTTGATCAGCGCCTGGCACAGCGGGCTGCCCTCGGCCATCGAATAGATCTCGCGCGCGGCGTCGTGCGCGCTCATCGCCGCGCGCGTGGCACGCCGGCTCATGAGGGCGGTGTAGATGTCGGCGAAGCGCAGCAGCTGGCCGAGCTCGCTGCTCGGCGGCCGCCGGCTCGGGTAGCCCTTGCCGTCGGGGGACTCGTGGTGCTCGCGCACCGCGGCCAGCCAGTCGTCGTCGTCCACGCCGGCCTCCTGCAGCATCTCGGCGCTGCGCAGCGGATGGGCGTCGATCATCTGCCGCTGGTTCGCGGTGAGCGGCGAGACCTGGTGGGCCAGACGTCCCTGCAGGTCGACGATCGACAGATTCATCGTCAGAGCCGCGTGCAGCGCGCGCTGCTGCTCGTCTTCGGACCAGCCCAGGGTGCGCGCCGTCACCTGGCAGGCGATGGCGGCGTTCATTGCATGCGCGATGCCGTAGTGCGCCTCGCTCGCCTCGTCCTGGCGCACCACCTGCGACATCGCGACGCCCGCGCTGCGCTGCACCAGCAGCGCGACGTTGCGCGCGGCGAGCGCGAGGGCCGAACGCCGCTCGTCCCGCTGCGGCGCCAGGGCGGCGGCCACGCGGGCGGCGCACTCGGTCCAGCGCTGAGGCAGCACAGCCGCGGGAATGACCTCGGGGGCCGTGCTGCGCGGCGGGGCGAAAAGCGGGTCGTCGGCGCCGAACGCGGCCTTCAGCTCCTCCATTTCGACGACGGCGCCGCGCTCGAACAACTCGTCGAACTGGTCTTCGTCGTACACGATCTGCCCCGTGGCCAGCAGCAGGGTCTTGTCGGCGCTGCGCACGCTGAAGGGCAGCGGCGCACCGAGCTGGACACGCGCGCGGACGGCGAGGAGGGGGAGCACCTGCATGGCATCGGGCGGGCGCGGACGCCCTGCAGACTGCATCGGCCGTCCGGCGCCGAGCTTGACCCCCAGCCGTGCGCGCACCGTGACGCTGTGCCCGCCGTGCGGGCCGCGCACCAGATCAACGCAGGCCGGTCTCGGCGTCGAAGGGCAGCCGCAGCTGGGACAGGTCCTTGCGCGTTTCGACGAGGACCAGCGGCCCGTCGTCGATGACCACGGCAGCGCGCGGCTGGCGCGTCACGCGCGCTGCGACCGGTTCGGCCGCCATTGCCGCCTGGGCCGCACGAATCTTCTCCGGATCGCTGCCGACCCATTCCAGGCCTGCGCTTGCAGCCAGTCCGCGCAGCGCCTCGAGGGGCAGACTGTACGGCTCCATCGGCGCGGCGACGGGTTGCGGCGGCGCGGGCATGGGCGCGGTCGTCGCCGCGAGGGCATCACCGCTTGTCTCGGCCACGGCTTGTGGCGATGCCGCGCCCTCGCGCTGGCCCTCGTCGTGGCCGATCGGTGCCTCGGGACTCTCGGCAAGCGCGCTGCGCGCGTTCTCGTCCGCGTCTGCCGCGTCTGCCGCGTCGGTGCGCATCGTCGCCGCCGATGCGGCGGCGGCATCGTCGCCTGCGACCAAGGAGTCGGTGGCGAGCATCGCCGCGCCGGCATCCGGGGTCGTGGCGGAATCGCCCGAGGCGCTCGTCTGGCCCTCGTCGCGCCGCTGGCCGCGCTCACGGCCGCCGCGCCGGCGGCGACGCCCGCTGCGCTCGCCCTCCTCGGATCGGGGCAACGCGGATTCGGGCAGCGGCAAGGTGTCGGCCAGCGTGGCATCGACCTCGGCACTCGCGGCCGCCGGCGGTGGCGTCGCGGCGCCGCCGCGGCCTTGCCGGCCCTCCCCATCCGGCCGCTGCTCATTGCGCCCGCCGCGTCGCCCGCCGCGCTCCCCGCCGCTGCGCGCCTCACCGCTGCGCGCCTCGGCGCGGCCGCTGCCGCGTCCCTCGCCGTGCCCGTCTCGTCCGCGCGTGCCGCGTTCGCTGCGGTCACTGCGGCTGCCACGTTCGCCGCGACGGCCTTCGCGACCATCGCGACCATCGCGGCCTTCGCGGCCTTCGCGCGGCTTTTCTGGCGCGGCTGCAGCCGGCACGGCCGCGGCCGGCGGCGCGGCCGGTGTCGGCACCGCGGGCGCGACGCCGAAGAGCTTGCGTAGCCAGGAGAAGAAGCCGGCGCCCGACGCGGCGGGCGCGGCCGGCGGCGCGGCCGTGATCGGAACGGCGGGCTCGGGCGTTGCCGGCGCCGGGGCCGGCGGCGTCGGTGCGGGTTGATCGGGCAGCACGCCCTTGATCACCGGCTCCTGCCGCGCCTTGACCTTCTCGCGCCGCGTCACGTCGACTTCGTCGTCGAGCTCCTCGATCATGGTGTAGCTGGCCTGCAGGTTCTCCAGCCGCGGGTCGTCGTGGCGCAGGCGTTCGAGCTTGTAGTTGGGCGTCTCCAGGTGCTTGTTGGGCACGAGCAGGATGGTGACGCGCTGCTTGAGCTCGATCTTCGTGATCTCGGTGCGCTTCTCGTTGAGCAGGAAGGAGGTCACCTCCACCGGCACCTGCACGTGCACGGCGGCGGTGTTGTCCTTCATCGCCTCCTCCTGCACCATGCGCAGGATCTGCAGCGCGCTGCTCTCGGTGTCGCGGATGTGGCCGGTGCCGTTGCAGCGCGGGCAGGTGATGTGGTTGCCTTCGGAGAGGGCCGGGCGCAGGCGCTGGCGGCTGAGTTCGAGCAGGCCGAACTTGCTGATCGAGCTGAACTGCACGCGCGCGCGGTCGTTGCGCAGCGCGTCGCGCAGCCGCTGTTCGACCTCGCGCCGGTTCTTGCTCTCGTCCATGTCGATGAAGTCGACGACGATGAGCCCGCCGAGGTCGCGCAGGCGCATCTGGCGCGCGATCTCGTCGGCGGCCTCGAGGTTGGTGCGCGTGGCGGTCTCCTCGATGTCGGTGCCGCGCGTGGCGCGCGCGGAGTTCACGTCCACCGACACCAGGGCCTCGGTGTGGTCGATGACGATGGCGCCGCCGCTGGGCAGGTTGACGGTGCGGCTGAACGCGGTCTCGATCTGGTGCTCGATCTGGAAGCGCGAAAACAGCGGCGCGTCGTCGCGGTAGCGCTTCACCCTGGACGCCGTCTCCGGCATCACGTGGTTCATGAACTGCTTGGCCTGATCGTAGATGTCGTCGGTGTCGATCAGGATCTCGCCGATGTCGGCGGTGAAGTAGTCGCGGATGGCGCGGATGACGAGCGAGCTCTCCTGGTAGATCAGGAAGGCGCCCTTGCCCGCCTTGGCGGCGCCGTCGATGGCGTCCCAGAGCTTGAGCATGTAGTTCAGGTCCCACTGCAGCTCGGCGGCGCTGCGCCCGATGCCCGCGGTGCGCGCGATCAGGCTCATGCCCTTGGGGTAGTCGAGCTGGTCCATCGCGTCCTTGAGCTCCTCGCGCTCCTCGCCCTCGATGCGCCGGCTGACGCCGCCACCGCGCGGGTTGTTGGGCATGAGCACGAGGTAGCGGCCGGCCAGGCTGACGAAGGTGGTGAGCGCCGCACCCTTGTTGCCGCGCTCCTCCTTCTCGACCTGCACCAGCAGTTCCTGGCCTTCCTTGACGGCGTCGGCGATCTTCGCGTTCTTGACCTCGGTGCCCTCGCGGAAGTAGTTGCGCGAGATCTCCTTGAAGGGCAGGAAGCCGTGGCGGTCCTCGCCGTAGTCGACGAAGCAGGCTTCGAGACTGGGCTCGACGCGCGTGATGACGGCCTTGTAGATGTTGCCCTTGCGCTGCTCGCGCCCTTCGATCTCGGTCTCGAAGTCGAGCAGCTTCTGGCCGTCGACGATCGCCAGCCGCCGCTCCTCGGGCTGCGTGGCGTTGATCAGCATGCGTTTCATGTGCACTCCGGTGCGCCGCTCCTGCAGCGATGCAGGAGCGGCGGTCCTCACGTCCGATGCACGAGAGAGGCGGCGAATCCCGGGGGCGAAATGCCCTGGACTGCGCGCTGGCGCGGCCGATGGCCGGCGTTCAGGCGGGCAGCGTTGGCGCGTGCGAGGCGGCGGTGCTCCGCGTGCATGCCGCTTCGCGCTTCGGGCGCCGAGGCCCGTCGGGGTGTCCTGGAAGCGTTGTCGGATGCATGGGCCGGGAGCGTCGCCGGTCGCTGGGGCCAGGCCGACCGGGAAGGGTCGCCCCGGTTCGTCTGGCCCCGGGGATTCTTTCGTCTGCCGCAGCGCCGGCAGCCCCAAGCGGGCGGATGGCGAGCGGCGCGGTCATCGCAGTCTTCTCTGCCGCCTCGCGGACTCGTGCCGCCGGGCCACTTCGGGGCCCGACCTGCGCAAAGCCACAGGCGTTGCATCACCTCGAGCGCGCGCGCCCATCGTTTCCCTGTGTGTCCGCAGGCGCGCGCCGCCCTCCACCCCGTCCGCCTGTGCCCAGGTAAACTTCGACAAATCAAGCACTTACCGCACGAGCGTGGAACGGCGGATTATAGACGGCAAAGCCGGGGCCGCGGATCGCGCGAAAAGCGCCGTGGCCCCCGCGGCGCGGCACGTGACGGTCGACGAGGAGTCGTCGGGCCAACGGCTGGACAACTTCCTGCTGCGCGAGCTCAAGGGCGTGCCCAAGACGCTGGTCTACCGCGTCATCCGCTCGGGCGAGGTGCGCGTGAACAAGGGCCGCGCCGGCGCCGACACGCGCGTGCAGGCCGGCGACGTGATCCGCGTGCCGCCGCTGCGCCTGTCCGAGCCCGGGGCCGCGACCCCGGTGCCGGCGCGCGAGTTTCCGCTGCTGTTCGAGGACGACTGGCTGCTTGCCGTCGACAAGCCCGCGGGCGTCGCGGTGCACGGCGGCAGCGGCGTGAGCTTCGGCGTCATCGAGCAGTTGCGCCGCGCGCGTGCGCAGGCGCGCTTCCTGGAACTGGTGCACCGCCTGGACAAGGAGACCTCGGGCGTGCTGCTGCTGGCGAAGAAGCGCAGCGCGCTCACGGCGCTGCAGGCGCAGTTCCGCGCGCGCGGCACCGGCAAGACCTACGCCGCGCTCGTCTGGGGCGCCTGGCCCTCGCGGCTGAAGGTCATCGACCTGCCGCTGCTGAAGACGCTGGACGCCGCCGGCGAGCGCCAGGTGCGCGTGGCCTCGCCCGGGCACGGGGGCGCACGGCGCTCGATCACCGTCGTGCGCGCGCAGCGGCCGGTGGGCGACTGCACGCTGCTCGAGCTCGGCCTGACGACCGGGCGCACGCACCAGATCCGCGTGCACCTGGCGCACAGCGGGCATGCGATCGTCGGCGACCCGAAGTACGGCGACTTCGCGCGCAACCGCGAGCTCGCGCGCGGGCCGCTGCGCTTCACGCGCATGTTCCTGCATGCGCTCGAGCTGGCCTTCGACCACCCGGCCGACGGCCGGCGCATCGCCCTGCGCGCCGAGCTTCCGGCCGAATGCGCGACACTGCTGGACTCGATGCAACGTCCATGACCGCCTCCGACCTCGCTTCGTTCGCTGCCCCCCGAAGAGGCCGTCGGCACCTTCGGGGCGGCCGCGTGGTGCCGACATGAACCGCCCGCGCCGCTTCGACCTCATCGCCTTCGACTGGGACGGAACGCTCTTCGACTCGACGGCGCTGATCGTGCGCTGCATCCAGGACGCCTGCCGCGACGTCGGCGCCGCCGTGCCCAGCGACGAGGCCGCGGCCTACGTCATCGGCCTGGGGCTGGAGGACGCGCTGCGCCACGCCGCCCCCGGGCTCGCGGCCGAGCACTACCCGCAGCTGGGTGCGCGCTACCGCCGCCACTACTTCGCGCGCCAGCACGAGCTGCTCATGTTCGAGGGCACCTTGCCCATGCTGCAGGCGCTGCGCGCGCGCCATCACTGGCTGGCGGTGGCCACCGGCAAGAGCCGGCGCGGCCTGGACATGGTGCTGCAGCAATCGGGCCTGGGCGCGCTTTTCGACGCCACGCGCACCGCCGACGAGACGCAACCCAAGCCGGACCCGCGCATGCTGATGGAGTTGATGCGCGAGTTGGGCACCGAGCCCGCGCGTACGCTGATGATCGGCGACACCACGCACGACCTGCAGCTCGCGGCCAATGCAGGGGTGCCCGCAGTGGCCGTGAGCTTCGGCGCGCACGACCCGCGGAGCTTCGCGCCGTTCGCGCCGCTCTTCGTCGCGCGTTCCACGGGCGAGCTGCACGACTGGCTGCTCTCGCATGGCTGAGCCGCCGGTCCGGGACGCGCCGCGCCTGCCGCTGTGCGCCTCGGAGGCGCTGGCCGAGCGCGGCCGCGCCTGGGTCTGGGACGTGCTGGAGTACGGCCGCCCGGCACGCGCCTTCGCGCTGCGATTCGACGGCATCGTCGTCGCCTACCTCAACCGCTGCACGCACGTCCCCACCGAGATGGACTGGCAGCCGGGCGAGTTCCTCGACGCCGACAAGCGCCTCATCCTGTGCTCGATGCATGGCGCCGTCTTCGAACCCAGTGACGGCCGCTGCCTCGGCGGCCCGGCGCGTGCGCCGCTGACCGCGATCCGCGTCGCCGAGCACGACGGTCAGGTCTATTGGTATCCTTCGCGCGACATCCGGCCCGTGTCGCCGGAGCAGCCCGCGCGCGGGAGCGCACCATGACCCCCCAAGACGAACAGAGCCCGTCGCCCCATCCGGCCGCGGGCGATTCCACCGTGCATACGACCGGGCCGCGGTCGGGCTCGGTTGCAGCGACGCTCGAGGGCAGCCTCGAGCGGCTGGCCGGAGCCCTGCTGGTGGAGCGGCGGCGCGAGCGGCGCTGGCGCATCTTCTTCCGCCTGGCCTGGCTCGGGCTCGCGCTCGTCGTCGCCTTCGGGCTGCTCGCGCAGCGCGCGCAGACGTCGACCGGAAACAAGCCGCACACGGCGCTGATCGAGGTGCGCGGCGAGATCGGCCTCGACAGCGAGGCCAGCGCCGAGAATCTGGTGTCGGCGCTGAAGTCCGCCTTCGAGGACCCGGCGGCGCAGGCGATCGTGCTGCGCATCAACTCGCCCGGCGGCAGCCCGGTGCAGAGCGGCATCGTCAACGACGAGATCCGGCGCCTGAAATCCTTGCACGCGAAGAAGGTCTACGCCGTGGTCGAGGAGATGTGCGCCTCGGGCGCCTACTACATCGCCGTCGCCGCCGACGAGATCTTCGTCGACAAGGCCAGTCTCGTGGGCAGCATCGGCGTGCTGATGGACGGCTTCGGCTTCACCGGCGCGATGGAGAAGCTGGGAATCGAGCGGCGCCTGCTCACCGCGGGGCAGAACAAGGGCATGCTCGACCCCTTCTCGCCGCAGAACGAGCGCCAGACGGCTTACGCGCAGGCGATGATCGACCAGATCCATCGGCAGTTCATCGCCGTCGTGCGCACGGGCCGCGGCGAGCGCCTGAAGGAAATGCCCGAGACCTTCTCGGGCCTGTTCTGGAACGGCGAGGAGGCGATTCGGCTCGGGCTCGTCGACCGCCTGGGCAACCTCGATTTCGTCGCGCGCGAGGTCGTCAAGGCCGACGAGGTCATCGACTACACGCCGCGCGGCAATCTCGCCGAGCGCCTGGCCAAGCGCTTCGGTGCGTCGATCGGGCAGGGTGCGGTGCAGGCGCTGCGCGAGTTGCCGCGCCTGCGCTGATGGCCTCGCCGGAGGCCTTCACGCCGCAGGCGCGCCGCGCCGTGTGGCCGCAGTACCTGCTGCCCCGGCGCGCGCTGACGCGACTGGCCGGATTCGCGGCGCGTGCGCGCGCCGGCGCGCTCACCACCGCGCTCATCCGTCGCTTCATCGCCCGCTACGGCGTCGACATGGCCGAGGCCGCCGACCCCGATCCGGCGCACTACGAGACCTTCAACGCCTTCTTCACGCGTGCGCTCGCGCCCGGCGCCAGGCCGCTGGCCGAAGCCGACTGGCTGTGCCCGGTGGACGGCGCGATCAGCGAGTTCGGCGCGCTGGACGGGGAGCGTCTGCTGCAGGCCAAGGGGCATCGCTACAGCGCCACCGCGCTCGTCGGCGGCGACGCGGCGCTGGCGCGGCGCTTTGCCGGCGGCCACTTCGCCACGCTCTACCTGAGCCCGCGCGACTACCACCGCATCCACATGCCCGCCGCCGGACGCTTGCGGCAGATGGTCCACGTCCCCGGCGAGCTGTTCTCGGTCAATCCGACGACGGCGCGCGGCCTGCCCGACCTGTTCGCGCGCAACGAGCGCGTGGTCTGCGTCTTCGACGCCGTCGAGGGCTCGCCCGGCCCCTTCGTGCTGGTGCTCGTGGGTGCCACCATCGTCGGCAGCATGGCCACGAGCTGGCATGGCGTCGTCAATCCGCCACGGCCGGGCGTGCTGCGCCGCTGGAGCTACGACGAGGCGCCGCCGCGACTCGAGCGCGGGCAGGAGATGGGCCGCTTCCTGCTCGGCTCGACGGTGGTGCTGCTGCTGCCGCCGGGGCCGCTGGCCTTCGCCCCGGGCTGGGCGCCGGGCGGTGCGATCCGCATGGGGCAGGCGATGGCTACTGCCTGATCGCCTCGATCTGGATCGTCAGCTTCACGTCGTCGGCAAAGCCCATGCCGACTCCCCAGCCCGCGCCCCAAAGGCTGCGCTTGATCGTCGCCTCGAAGTCGCCGCCGCAGACCTCGCGCTTGAGCATCGGGCTTTCGTAGCAGTTGAAGCGCTGCGCCTGCAGCGTCACCGGGTGTGTCCGGTCGCGCAGCGTCAGCTGGCCCACGACCTGCTGCAGCTTGTCGCCGTCGAAGACGAAGCGCTCGCCGACGAAGCGTGCAGTCGGGTACTTGGCGACGTCGAAGAAGTCGACGCCCTTCAGGTGCGAGTCCAGGCCCGGCACGCCGGTCTGGATGAAGGACATGTCGAGCCGGATGTCGGCCGTTCCCGTTCGGGCCTCCTTGTCGAGCATGACGCTGCCGCTGGCCTTGCCGACGATCCCGCGGTTGGTCGACGTGTCGAAGTGCGGGATCGCGTAGCGCGCGAAGGTGTGCGTCGGGTCGACGGCGTAGGTTGCCGGCGCCGCGGCAGCCAGCGGGGCGGCGCCCGCCAGCAGGAAGGCCAGGGTGGTGACGAGAGTCGGTTTGTTCATCGGGTGTCCTGCGGGTCCTGGGTTGGAAGAGGTGTGGAAAGGACGGGGAAGGCCGACGTCGAGGCCGCGCTCAAAGCGGCGGCAGTCCGGTGAGCGCGAACTCGAAGCGCACCTGTACTTCATCGGCGACGAGCGAGGTGTCGGACCATTCGCCGTCGCCGATCCTGAAGGCCAGGCGTTCGATCGCGAAGCGGCCGCGGGCGGTGCTGGCGCCGCCGGCCTGCGTGATCTGCACCGGCACGACGAGCGGCCGCGTGCTGCCCTTGATGCCGAGCTCGCCGCTGACCTCGAAGCGGCCGTCGCCCAGTGCCTTGATGGCGCGCGACGTGAAGATCGCCTGCGGGAACTTCGCCGCGTCCAGCCAGGCGGGCTTGCCGACCTCGGCGTCGATCTCGCGCGCGCCGAAGCGCGCGCTGCCGGTGTCGATGCTCAGGCGCACGCTGCCGCCGGCGGGCTGGCGAGGGTCGAAGGCGATCTGCGCCTGGAAGCGGCCGAAGCGGCCCTCCACCGGAACGCCCATCTGGCGGATGGTGAAGACGATCTCGCTCCCAGCGGTCTGCAGCGTGGCCACCGGCGCGGTTTGCGCCTGCGCCGGCGGCAACGCCAGGCACGCTGCGAGCAGGCCGGATGCCAGCCATGTGCGCGGCCGGTGGAGGAAGAGCGGTTTCGGGATCGGCATGGGGGTGAAGGGTGAGGGGTTCGAGGGGAACGACGAAGGCGTTCGCGGCCGTCAGCGGCTGCCAGCGACTGCCAGCCACCATCAACGGCGCGCGGGCCACCAGGGCCACATGCGCCGCAGCGTGTCCAGACCGTCGAACCAGTGGTGCTTGAGGGCGGCGGCCACGTGCACCGCCACGAGTGCCGCCAGCGCGTAGGCGAGCGCGCCGTGCAGCGGGCGGATCGCCTCGGCCAGCCCGCGGTCGGGGGCGACGAGGTCGGGCAGGGGCAGCACGCCGAACCAGACGATAGGAACGCCGGCGGCCGAGCTGTAGACCCAGCCCGCAAGCGGCACCGCGAAGAAGAGGACGTAGAGCAGCAGATGTGCGGCGTGCGCCACGCCGGCCTGCCAGCGCGGCAGGTCCTCGTGCGGCGGCGGCCGATGCGTCAGGCGCCAGGCCAGGCGCAGCAGCGACAGCAACGCCACGGTCATACCGGCCCACTTGTGCCAGTTGTAGAGCCTCAGACGCGCCGGCGACAGCGGCAGCTCCGTCATGTAGATGCCCAGTGCCAGCAGCGCCAGCAGTGCCGGCGCGAGCAGCCAGTGCAGCGCGATGGCGGTGGTCGTGTAGCGGGGCGGTGCCGAAGACATCGCGCCAGTGTGCCCGCGGCGCCGCGGCGCGCCGTTCACGACGATCGAGTCCGCGATTCAGCGGATTCGAACGGGCGGGTCGGGGAGGTCGCGCAAGTGCAGCAGCCCGCGCTGCGGCAGGCGCGAGCGCGGCGCCCAGGGCGGTTGCAGGCACACGGCGCGGCGCCCGCTGGCGTGTGCCAGCACGAGCCCCGGCGATTCCAGGCCGGCGATCCAGGCGACCTCGTCGATGGCGTCGGCGAGCGTCGGCGCCACGTCGATGACCAGCTCGTGGTGCCCGCGGTGCATCGCCATCCAGGTGTTCCAGCGTCCCGGCGGATCGCGGTCGTGCGGGCGCAGCCGCAGCTGCAGCGGCGTCCGCAGACCCAGGCGATCGGCGTGAGCGAGAAGGTAGTCCAGCGCCTGTTCCTCGCCCGGCAGGCGACCGCCCCAGGCCATGCCGACGGGCTCGGGCAGCAGCAGCACCCCGGGGTTGCGCTGCGGATCGGGCGGCGGCGCCAGGCGCGCCACCTGCGCCTGCAGATGCAGGTTGACCTGCAGACGCACGGGCAGCCCGGGGAAGGTCGATCGCGCCAACGCGAAGGCCTCGGCGTCGGCGACCCAGAGCTCGTCGGGCAGCCGCTGCGCGCCGTTGCGCGTGAAGCGCGCGGCGTAGTCGATCCAGTGCTCCAGCACCGCCACCGAATGCAGGCCGAGCGCCGCGGCGGCCTGGCGCGCGCGGTGCTCGAAGTCGCGCGCATCGAGGCCGAGGCCGGCGCCGCTGAGCAGCATCGCCGCGCCATCGAGCGCGCGCTCGAGGTCCTGCACGAGCAGCTTGTCGCCCAGGCGCTCGCGCCAGTACTGCAGCGCGGGCCCGCGCAGGCAGGCACGAACGCGCAGCCGCGTCAGGTCCAGCCAGGGCAGCAGCAGCGCCAGCGGCCCGGCGTCGTGACATGCCAGGGCCAGCGGCGAGGCGAGGGTTCCCGTCATGCGCGCAGGCAGCGGTCGCGGCAGTGGTGCCGCCGAGACCGGGATGCGATGAATCGGCGGCCATGGTAGAGCGCAAAGAGCGCGCCGCCTTCCCCTCGATCGGGGATTGCGGCCGAACGGCGGTTCAGCCTGCGTCGGCCCCGAAGCGCGCTTCGAGTTCGCGCCGCAGCGCGTAGGCGCGCGTGCCGGTGTCGATCGCCACGTCGTCCCAGACCAGGCTTTGCCCCTGCCGTACCGGCCGCACGAGGCGCACGTCGTGCGCCAGACCGAGCGGCAGACCGCCCAGCGCCAGCGAAGCCGAGGCCGGCATCAGTTTGCCCCATGCCGTGTAGCCGCCCTCGCCGTCGAGCATCTCGCCGACCTTCAGATCGCGCTTGGCGGTGGCCACGACGTCGGCGTTCCAGCCCTGCGCCACACCCGTCGGCTCGCGCCGCAGCGCCAGGCTGGCGACCGACCAGCCGACTTCGAGCCCGATCAGGTGCCAGCGCTTGTAGAGCGTGAAGTAGCGTCCGCTCGGGTCCGTGTGCGCGTTGTATTCCTCGAAGCAGTGGCGGATGTACTCGCTTTCGCCTTCCACCGTCACCCACACGCCCATGCGGATGTCGTAGGGGATGGCGCGGCCGTCGGACTCGAGCGAGGAGATGACCTCGACCATGCCCTTCTTCTCGAGCACGCCGCCCTCGCTGCGCGGGCGCGTGACGTAGGGGATGTCGGCGATGCTCGCCGGCGGATAGAGCAGGCCGGTGCGCGGCGCGGCGAGACCGGTGGCGTTGGCGACCGCGGTGCTCTCGATCGCGGGTTTGGAGCCGTCGAGGAAGCTGTTGAACATCTTCGGGTTGAGCCCGCCGCGTGCGGCCTGTTCGGGGGTCAGGCCGTAGAGGCCCCACACCGTCTCGGGCGTGCTGCGGCTGAAGTGGGGCAGCCACTTGTGGCCGCGGCCGGCGGCGACGACGGGAAAGCCGCAGGTGCGCGCCCAGTCGACGAGTTCGCATATGAGCGCCGGCTGGTCACCGAAGGCCAGGCTGTAGAGCACGCCGGCTTCGGCCGCCTTCTGCGCCAGCAGCGGACCGCAGAAGGCGTCGGCCTCGACGGTGACGTTGACGACATGCTTGCCTTGCGCGAAGGCCGCCAGGCAATGGTCGACGGCGGCGATCGGGTGGCCGGTGCACTCGACGACGATGTCGACGGCGGGGTGCGCGACGAGTGCCTGCCAGTCCTCGCCCACATGCGTGCTGCCTTCGCGCAGCGCGGCTTCGAGGCTGGCGGCCTGCGCGCGCTCGGGCTCCCAGCCCACGCGCGCGAGGTTGCGCCTGGCGCCCTCGGGCGAGAGGTCGGCGATGCCCAGCAGGTGCACGCCCGGCGTCCGCGGCACCTGGCTCAGGTACATCGAGCCGAACTTGCCGGCGCCGATCAGGGCGACGCGGACCGGCCGCCCCTCGGCAGCGCGTTGCAGGAGTTGGCGGTGCAGGCTCATCGGGAAAAGGCCAATGCGAAGGGCGGCCCGCCGGGTTCACGCCGGCACCGGATCCAGCGGCAGCTGCCGCTGTCCCGAACGCGGCGGCTCCAGCTGCAGCAGCCTCCAGCCCTTGCGCATCGCGGTCGCCGCGAGGCGCGGGTCGGGGTCGATGACCACGGGCCGGCCGACCGCGCTCAGGAGGGCGAGGTCGTTGATCGAGTTGCTGTGGAAGCTCGCGCGGCGCAGCGTCGCCTCGCCCTGCTGCCGCGCATGCAGCCATTGCCGCACGCGTTCGAGCTTGTAGGCGCGCATGTTGGGGTGGCCGTGCAGCATACCGGTGCAGCGGCCGGCAAAGCACACGATCTCGGTTCCGAGCACGGCATCGACCTCGAGCGCGTGCGCGATCGGCCCGAGCAGCACCTCGCAGCTGACGCTGGTCAGCAGCAGGGTCTCGCCCTGGGCGCGATGCTGGCGCAGCAGATCCTCCACCGCCGGCGACAGGTGCGGGCGCAAGGCCTCGTCGACGAAGCGCGCGCACAGCGGTGCCAGCTCCTCGAAGCGACGCCCGGCGATCAGTGCCGCCTGCGCCAGCGCGTAGTCTTCGGGCACCACCGTGCCGGCGCGGTACTGGCGTGCCACCCAGGCGCAGCGCTCCAGGCGTGCGTCATCGATCTCGCCGCGCGCCTGCAGATAGCGCGACCACAGGACGTCGCAGGTCTCGCGCGCGAGCGCGGCGTCGAGGTCGAAAATGGCGAGGCGCATGGACATCTCGGTCGAGTTTATCGGCACGCGCCGTGGCCGGCTTGCGTGCGCGCCGCACGGGCCGGCCGCCAGGCTGTGGGTGCAGCCGCCGCCCGTGAACGATCTCACGCTGCTGGGCTTCGGGCGTATCGTCGCGCGATGAACGAAGCCATTCCGAGCGTCACCTTCGGTCCGGTGACGGTGTATTTCGGCGACAGGAGCGGCAAGTACCCCGACGGCAATCAACTCGTCGTGCGCGGTGCCGAGGCCGTCGCCGTGTTCGACACGCCGCTGGTGGCCAATCGCCTGCCGCAGGTGCTGGCCGAGGCCGACCTCGCGATCCTCGGTCACGTGCACGAAGATCACATGGCCGCGCTGCACCTGCTGCCGCAGCGGCCGCTCTTCGTGCACGAGGCCGACGTCGCGGCCGCGCGCAGCTGGGAGGCCATGGCGCGCCACTACGGCTATGACGACGCGGTGCTGCAGGCGCTGCGCACGAGGATCGAGCGCCAGTTCCACTACCGGCCGCGGCCGGATGCGATCGCCTATGCCGACGGCCATGTCTGGGACCTGGGCGGCGGCGTGCGCGTGCGCGCGCTGCACCTGCCGGGGCACACCGCCGGGCATACGGCGCTCGTCGTCGAGCCCGAAGGCCTGGCCTTCATCGGCGACATCGACCTCTCGGGCTTCGGTCCCTATTACGGCGACGCCAGCTCGGACCTCGGCGCCTTTCGCCGCTCGCTGGCGCGCCTGGCCGATCTGTCGGCGCGCGTGTGGGTGACCTCGCACCACAAGGGCGTCGTCGCCGAACGCGCGCAGTTCCTCGCCATGCTGCAGGCCTACACCGCCTGCCTGGACGAGCGCAGCGAGCGCCTGCTGCAGATGCTGCAGGGCGGCCCGCGCACGCTGGCGGATCTGGCGCGCGAGCGGCTGCTCTATCCGCCCGGGCACGATGAGCTGTGGGTCGCCTCGGCCGAGCTGCGCACGATCGCGCTGCACCTGGACGAGCTGCTTGCCGCCGGTCGCGTGCGCCTGCTCGAGGACGGGCGCTGGATGCGGGACTGAAGGGCTACAGCGGATCGAGCGGATACATCGGCCGGCGCAGGCGGGTGAAGCGCAGCGCGGCGTAGTCCGACGTGCAGACGCCGGTGCCGGCGCACTCGACGACGGCGCCGGCCAGTGCGCGCAGGCCGGCGCGCCAGTGCACGCGGCTCTTGAGCATGAGGAAGCGCTTGCTCGCCGGATCGATGCCCACGGCCTGGAAGGCGGCGAGGTCGTGCGGCTCGACCTGGCGGCTGACGACGACGATCTCGGCCTTGCCGGTGTCCAGCACCGCCGTCGGCCCCATGTGGTTGTGCTCGCCGCGCGCCATCGGCCCGCGGTTGCGGTAGTGGCCGTCGCAGAGCAGGCGCACGCGGCCCTTGACGCCGCGCGGCTGCCCGCCCAGATCGAGCGCCGGCATGTCGAGCTTGCCGCCGAGGGCAAGCTGGATCTCGGCGCCGATGCCGGCGTGCATCATCCGCTGTACCGCGCCCGGGTCGCAGATGGCGAACGCCGCCACGTCCTGCAGGCCGGCGTCGAGGATGGCGCCGAGCACCGTCATCGTGTCCATGGTGCCGCCGGAGGCGCAGTTGTCGCTGTGGTCGAGCAGCACCACCGGGCCGGCGTCGTCGGCCAGCGTGGCGCGCAGCGCCTGCGCGCGCGCCAGGGATGCGGCCAGGGGCTCGGGCTCGTAGGCGAAGCCGGCGCGCGCGGCCCAGGCCATGTCCAGCAGTTCGTCGCACCAGCGCCGGGCACGCGTCTCGTCGCCGTCGGTCACCACCAGCGCCGAGAGGCCGGCCTGGCTGACGTCGGCATTGGGGAAGCCGACGAAGACCGAGGCGCACAAGGCGCCCTGCAGCTCCATCTCCTTGCAGCGCGCCTGCAGCTCGCGGTTGGGGCTGTCGTCGCTGCCCTGGCGCATGACGTGCGGCAGCATGGGCCGGTTGCCCCAGGCCATCACCGGCCGCGCGCGGCCGGCGAGCATGGCGAACACCGCACGCCCGGCGCGCAGCCCGGTCTCGAACATGTCGATGTGCGGGTAGGTCTGGTAGCCCGCGAGGACGGTGGCGTGGTCGACCATCGCCGGGAAGAGGTTGGTGTGCATGTCCAGGGCCACGCCGATGGGCACTTCCGGGGCGATCGCGCGCAGGCGCCGCAGCAGTTCGCCCTCGCCGTCCTCGTAGGTGCGCGTGACCATCGCGCCGTGCAGATCCAGCAGCACGGCGTCACAGCCGTCGGCGACGGCGTCGACGATGCGCTTGACGATGTGCTCGAAGGCGGCGTCCTCGACCGGACCGCTGGGCCAGGCGCTGGCGGCCACCGGGAGCACGATCTGGGCACCGGCTTCTTCGGCGAGTTCGATGAATGCGCCGATGGCCGTCCCCGTGCCCTTGTAGGCCTGGTAGGCGTCTGCGCCCTGCAGCGGCAGCGCCGCGTCGCCGGCAAAGCGCGCCAGTGGCGTGGGCACCGGCGAGAACGTGTTCGTCTCGTGCTTCATCTGGGCGATGACGACCTTCATGCGTACTCCTTGTCGCACCGAGGCCTCATCCTCGCCCATTCCCGCCACGCGTGCACCTGAAAGCCTTCTCAGGGCGGCACCAGGGCTCGCCGCGACCGCGGCTCAGCCGCCGACGGGCGGATAGCCGGCCTCGGCGAGGGCGGCCACGATGCGTGCGGCCTCGGCCTGGGTGTCGATGCTGACGTGCTTGCGCGCAAGGTCGACATCGACGCGCGCGGCCGGATCGACTTCCTGCACCGCCTCGGTGACTGCGCGCACGCAGTGGCCGCAGGAAAGCTTGGCGATGTCGTACTCGAGCATGGGGTTCTCCGGATCGGGAATCGGCTCATGATCAAGCTTGCCATGGGGGCAAGGTCAAGAGCGCGATGATGTGCGCGACGATGTGCGCGGCGCTGCCGCACGAAAGGGCTTGACCTTCCCATCGTGTGAAGGATGATGCTGACCGCATGGAAACCATCACCGAAACCCGCGTGCCGGCCGGCGCTGCCGCGGCGTCGACACCGCGATCCTGGCATTTCGCCGTCGGGGGAATGACCTGCGCCTCCTGCGCCACGCGGGTCGAGAAGGCCTTGCGCAAGCTGCCGGGTGTGCACGGCGCCGAGGTCAACCTCGCCACCGAACAGGTGCACGTGCAGGCCTGCGCTGAGCTGCCGCTGCAGCGGCTGGTGGAGGCGGTGGAGAAGGCCGGCTACGAGGTGCCGGCACAGGAGTGGCGGCTGCGCATCGAGGGCATGACCTGCGCCTCCTGCGTGGCGCGCGTGGAGAAGGCGCTGCTGAAGGTTCCCGGCGTCACCGCGGCCAGCGTCAACCTGGCCACCGAGACGGCCACCCTCTCGACGCGCGGCCTGGCCGAAGGCGTCGCGCCGTTGCTGGCGGCGGTGGTGAAGGCCGGGTACGCGGCCCGCGTGGAAGTCGACGCCGCCGCCGCGCTGCCGGCGGAGCGTGAGGCGCCGACCTGGCCCTTGTGGACGGCCGCGGCGCTGTCGCTGCCGCTGTCGCTGCCGATGGTGGCGATGCTCTGGGGCGGGCACTGGATGTTGCCCGCCTGGCTGCAGTTCCTGCTCGCCACGCCGGTGCAGTTCGGCTTCGGCTGGCGCTTCTACAAGGCCGGCTGGAAGGCGCTTCGCGCGGGCAGCGGCAACATGGACCTGCTGGTGGCGCTGGGCACGAGCGCGGCCTACGGCCTGAGCCTGTACGAGTGGCTGCGCCCCGGTGCCGAGCCGACGCCGCACCTCTACTTCGAGGCCTCGGCGGTGGTCATCACGCTCGTCATGCTCGGCAAGTGGATGGAGGCGCGCGCCAAGCACCGCACGACCGCGGCCATTCGCGCGCTGCAGGCGCTGCGTCCGGAGACGGCGCGCGTGCGCCGCGACGGCGTCGACGTCGACGTGCCGCTCGCGCTGGTGCGCGTGGGCGACCTCGTCGTCGTGCGCCCGGGCGAGCGCGTGCCGGTGGACGGCGAGGTCGTCGAGGGCGCGAGCGAGGTCGACGAGTCGCTCATCACCGGCGAGAGCCTGCCCGTGCCGCGCCAGCTCGGCGACCCCGTCACCGGCGGCGCCGTCAACGGCGAGGGCGCGCTGCTGCTGCGCACGCGCGCCGTGGGTGCGGAGAGCACGCTCGCGCGCATCGTGCGGCTGGTCGAATCGGCGCAGGCGAAGAAGGCGCCGATCCAGCGCCTGGTCGACCAGGTGAGCGCGGTCTTCGTGCCCGCGGTGATCGTCGCCGCACTGCTCACCTGGCTTGCCTGGGGATCGATCGGCGGCCAGTGGCAGCAGGGCCTCCTGAATGCGGTGGCGGTGCTCGTCATCGCCTGCCCGTGTGCGCTCGGGCTGGCGACGCCGGCGGCGATCATGGCGGGAACCGGCGTGGCGGCGCGGCGCGGCATCCTGATCCAGGACGCGCAGGCGCTCGAGCTCGCGCACCGCGTCGGCGTCGTCGCCTTCGACAAGACCGGCACGCTGACCGAAGGCCGTCCGCGCGTCGTCGCCGCGTGCGCCGCCGACGGCGACGAGGCCGCGCTGCTGCGGCAGGCGGCGGCGTTGCAGGCCGGCAGCGAGCATCCGCTGGGTCGCGCCGTCGTGCAGGCGGCGCAGGAGAGGCAGCTCGCCGTGCCGGCGGCCGTCGGCGTGCGCGCGGTTCCCGGGCGCGGCATCGAGGGCGAGGTCGGGGGCCTGCGGCTGGCGCTGGGGAGCACGCGCTGGATGGACGAGATGCAGGCCGAGCGCGGCGCGCTTGCCGCGCAGGCGCAGGCGCTGCAGCAGCAGGGGCGCACGGTGTCCTGGCTGGCCGCGCTCGATGCCGAGGGGATCGCGCCGCGAGTCGTGGGTCTGCTGGCCTTCGGCGATACGCTGAAGGCCGGCGCCGCGCCCGCGGTGCAGCGGCTGCACGAACTCGGCGTGCGCACGGTGCTGGTGAGCGGCGACAACCGCGGCAGCGCGCAGGCGGTGGCGACGGCGCTCGGCATCGACGACGTGCGTGCCGAGGTGCTGCCGGCCGACAAGGCGGCGGTGGTGGCGGCGCTGCGCGAGCGGGGCACGGTGGTGGCGATGGTCGGCGACGGCATCAACGACGCGCCGGCGCTGGCTGCCGCCGACGTGGGCATCGCCATGGCCACGGGCACAGATGTCGCCATGCACGCCGCGGGCGTGACGCTGATGCGCGGCGATCCGACGCTGGTGGCCGAGGCCATCGAGCTCTCGCGCCGCACGACGCGCAAGATCCGGCAGAACCTGTTCTGGGCCTTCGGCTACAACGTCGTCGGCATCCCGCTGGCGGCGCTGGGCCTGCTGAGCCCGGTGATCGCCGGTGCGGCGATGGCCTTCAGCAGCGTCAGCGTCGTCACCAACGCGCTGCTGCTGCAGCGCCAGGGCCGCAAGCCGGCACCACCGCAGGCGCGCGGCGAAGCGGGGGCGGGATGAACATCGGCGAAGCAGCCCGGCTCTCGGGCGTGTCGGCGAAGATGGTGCGGCACTACGAGGCCCTGGGCCTGCTGCCGCGCGTGATGCGCACGGACTCGGGCTACCGCCAATACGGGCCGGCCGAGGTCCATACCTTGCGCTTCATCCGCCGCGCGCGCGAGCTCGGTTTCTCGATGGCGGAGATCGCCGACCTGCTGCGGCTGTGGCAGAACCGCGAGCGCGCCAGCGCCGACGTGAAGCGCATCGCTCAGGCGCACATGGCCGACCTCGATCGGCGCATCGCCGAGATGAGCGGCATGCGGCGCACGCTCGAGCACCTGGTGCGCGGCTGCCATGGCGACGCGCGCCCGCAGTGCCCGATCCTCGACGAACTGGCCGAACCCGCCGCGACGGCCTTGCCCGAGCGGCGGGGGAGTCCGGCGAGCTGAATTTGCCTCAGCAGGGTTTTCCCGGGCGCGCTACGATCACGGGTTCCATGCGCGCCGAACCTGCCCCGTCAGCCACGATGCCGGCGCCGCGCGCCGCGTCCGCGGCGCCATTGCTGCTGTTGCGGCTGCACGGGCGCGTGCAGCGCCTGGGCCCGACCGGGCGCGCGCTGCTCTGGAGCGTGGCCGCGGGCGTGATCTTCAGCCTGCTGAACGCGCTCGTGCGCGCCTTGTCGCAGCAACTGCACCCGATGCAGGCGCAGTTCCTGCGCTACTTCTTCGGTTTCGCGGTCATGCTGCCGCTGGTCTGGCATGCGGGCCTGGCGGCCTTCCGGCCGCAGCGGGTGTCGGGGCAGTTTCTGCGCGGCGCGGTGCACGCGCTCGGTCTCGTGCTCTGGTTTCTCGCGCTGCCGCGCATCCCGCTCGCGGACATGACGGCCATCGGCTTCACGGGGCCGCTCTTCATCATGATCGGCGCCTGGCTCTTCCTCGCCGAACCGATGCGCTGGGAGCGTTGGCTGGCCACGGGCATCGGCTTCGCCGGCATGGTGGTGATGCTGGCGCCCAAGCTCGCCGGCAGCGGCGCGCAGGCGGGCGGGTGGCATCTGGTGATGCTCGCCTCGGCGCCGGTGTTCGCGGTGTCCTTCCTGCTCACCAAGGCCCTGACGCGCACCGAGACGACTGCGGTCATCGTCTTCTGGCAGGCGCTGACGGTGACGCTCTTCAGCCTGCCGCTGGCGTTGCCGGTGTGGCAGTGGCCAGACCTCTGGCAGTGGGCGGGTTTCGCGGTCTGCGGACTGCTGGGCAGCCTCGGCCACTACTGCCTCACGCGTTCTTACCGGCACGCCGACATCTCCGCCACGCAGTCGGCGAAGTTCCTCGATCTCGTCTGGGCCGCGCTGCTGGGCCTGGCGATCTCCGGCGACGTGCCCAGCGCCAGCACGCTGGCCGGCGGTGTCGTCATCAGTCTGGCGACGCTGTGGCTGGTGCAGCGCGAGGCGCGCACACGCATGCGCGCGTCCTGACGAGTCGCCGGTGCGCAGCACCCACGCCCCGGATTCGCGCTACGCCTGGACGCGGCTGCTGATCGCGCTCGTCGTCATGACGATCGGCTCGGCGGCGATGTACGTGATCCCGGTGGTGCTGCCCGTGGTGCAGGCGCAGTTCGGTGTCGCGCGTGCCGACGCCTCGATGCCCTACACGGCGATGATGGTGGGCTTCGGCCTGGGCGGCATCTGGATGGGGCGCCTGGCCGATCGGCATGGCGTCATGCGGCCGCTGCTGGTTGGTGCGACCGGCCTCACCAGCGGCTTCGTCGCCGCGGGGATGTCGGGCAGCATCGAGGCCTTCAGCCTCTGGCACGGGCTGCTGCTGGGCTTCTTCGGCTCCTCCGCGAGCTTCGCGCCGCTGCTGGCCGACACCTCGATGTGGTTCGTGCGCCGGCGCGGCATCGCGGTGGCGGTGTGCGCCAGCGGCAACTACGTCGCCGGCACGGTCTGGCCACCGATCGTGCAGCATTTCGTCGACCATCAGGGCTGGCGCAGCACCTACATCGGCATGGGCGTCTTTTGCGCGCTCACGCTGCCGCTGCTGGCGCTTGCCCTGCGCGAACGCGCGCCGGCCACGCCGCCGGCGCCGCCGCTGGTGCGGCCGAATGCGCCCGCGCCCTCGAACCGGCCCTTCGGCCTCGGCCTCACGCAGGCGCAGGTGCTGCTGTGCATCGCCGGCACCGCCTGCTGCGTGGCGATGGCGATGCCGCAGGTGCACATCGTCGCCTACTGCAGCGACCTGGGCTTCGGTCCGGCGCGCGGCGCCGAGATGCTGAGCCTGATGCTGGGCCTGGGCATCGTCAGCCGGCTCGTCTCGGGCGCCATCTGCGACCGCATCGGCGGCCTGCGCACGCTGCTGCTGGGCAGCTTGCTTCAGGGCGTGGCGCTGCTGCTCTTCCTGCCCTTCGACGGCATGGTTTCGCTCTATGTGATCTCGGGCCTCTTCGGACTCTTCCAGGGCGGCATCGTGCCGAGCTACGCGATCATCGTGCGCGAGCACTTCCCGCCCGCCGAGGCCGCGGCGCGCGTGGGCACGGTGATGATGTTCACGCTCTTCGGGATGGCGCTGGGTGGCTGGATGTCGGGCAAGGTCTTCGACCTCAGCGGCAGCTACCAGGCCGCCTTCGTCAACGGCATCGCCTGGAACCTGCTCAACCTGGCGATCGCCGGCTTCCTGCTCCGGCGCACGCTGGGTCCGCGGCTGCGTGCGCCGCGCCCGGCCTGAGGCATCCTTGCTTCTCCTCCTCTCCCCGGCGCGAGGCCAGTGCGCAGGGGTGAGGGGCCTCGGCTTTCAGCCGACCTGCGCCAGCTCGCGCAGCGCCGCCTCCTCGAGCCCGAGCGCGCTGCCGGCGGCCAGCAGTTCGGCCCAGGTCGCGGCATCGAGCGCGATGCCTTCGGCCTCGCGACGCCTGCGGCTTTGCTGCTCGGGTTCGCCCGGCAGCATCACGCCGGACTCGCGCGACGGGGGCGAAGCCTTCACCCAGGCGGCGAAGGCGCGTGCCTGCGCCGCCAGGTGCGCTGCGCTGCCCAGGCGCTCGGGGTCGACGAGGATGCTCAGCATGTTGTTGAGGATCGCGCCGCCGCCGGGCTTCTCGTGCAGCGTCAGCCCGCCGGTGAGCGCCCCGGCCAGCAGTTCACAGGCCACGGCCAGACCGTAGCCCTTGTGCGCGCCGAAGGGCAGCAGCGCACCGCGCGGCTCCTGCAGCATCACCGCGGGATCGCGGCTGGGGCGGCCCTGGCGCTGAGCGTGGCGCAGCTTGCCCATGGCGAGGCGGCTGGTGGCGAAGTCCAGCAGCAGTGGCGCATCGCCGGCCCCCATCGGGATGCCGACGCACATCGGGTTCGTCGCCAGCCGCGCGTCGCTGCCGCCGAAGGGCGCGACCAGCGGCTGGGTGACGACGTTGACGAAGTGGATCGAGACCAGCCCCGCGTCCAGGCATTGCTCGGCGTAGGCGCCGATGCGGCCCAGGTGATGGCTGTTGGTCAGGCCGAGTACGGCGACACCGTGCACGCGTGCGCGCTCGATGCCCAGCACCATCGCCTGCGCGCCGATGACCTGCCCGTAGCCGGCCTGGCCATCCAGCGTCACGAGCGCGCCGTGGTCGTTGACGACGACGATCTCGCGGTTGGCCACCAGGCCGCCCGTGCGCAGGTTCTCGAGGTAGCGCGGCAGCATGGCGACGCCTTGCGTGTCGTGCCCGCTGAGGTCGGCATCGACGAGATGGTGGGCGACGCGTTCGGCCTCGGTCGGCGACGAGCCGCTGCGCTCGACCAGGGTCCGAACCAGCCGCCGCAGCCCCTGAGCCTGCACCACCGCTGCCGGCGGTGCGGCCTCCGCGTGCGGATGGCGGCGGATCGGCCGCGAATCCTGGCGCGGTTCCGGGCCCCGCACCTTCGCCGGTGGCTGAGCCGCGGCCTGCCCTTGGCTGCGCGGGCGATCGGGGCGATCGGGGCGATCGGGGTGATCGGGCCGTGCCCGTGCTTCGGC
>WBZO01001140.1_pt1 | contig 44777 bp, 43 predicted proteins | sample 5204261 | NCBI WGS metagenome assembly WBZO01 (sample SAMN12412400, study PRJNA552823) | activated sludge metagenome | isolation source: activated sludge from anammox sidestream of wastewater treatment plant... | place: USA: North Carolina | collected 2017-09
ACCGCCGCGTCTACGGCCCCTATCGCTTGAAAGGCCCCCTGATGCGCAAGGGCTGGAAGGAATGGATGGATGCCGGCTCCCCGGAGCTCACCCCGGAGACCAAGAGCAAGTACAAATTCGACAGCCGGTTTCTGGACGACATGATGCGCGTCTCCTGGGACACGGCCTTCAGCTATGCCGCCAAGGCGATGGTCATCATCGCCACGCGCTATAGTGGCGAGGCCGGCGCCCGGCGGTTGCGCGAGCAGGGCTATCCGCCCGAGATGATCGAGATGATGAAGGGCGCGGGGACCCGCTGCTTCAAGCACCGCGCCGGCATGCCGGTCCTCGGCATCATCGGCAAGATGGGCAATACCCGCATGAACGGTGGGGTCAACGCCTTGCTGGACACCTGGATCCGGAAGGTCGGCCCGGATCAAGCTCAGGGCGGGCGGTATTGGTCCAACTATACCTGGCACGGCGACCAAAACCCCTCGCACCCCTGGTGGTGCGGGGCTCAAGCCTCCGACATAGACCTCTCCGACATGCGTTTCTCCAAGCTGAATACAAGCTGGGGGAAGAACTTCGTCGAGAACAAGATGCCGGAAGCGCATTGGAAGTTGGAGTCGATCGAGCGCGGCGGGCGTATCGTGGTCATCACGCCGGAATACAACCCGACGGCCTATCGCGCAGACTACTGGATGCCGTTGAGGCCACAGTCGGACGGGGCGATCTTCCTGGGCGCGATGAAAATCCTTACCGACGAGAACCTGCACGATGTCGACTTCCTGAAAAGCTTTACGGATGCTCCGCTGCTTGTCCGGACCGATACGCTGCAATTCTTGGATCCCCGGGACGTCGTGAAGGATTACAAGTTCCCTGACTTCTCGATGAGTTACTCGGGGAAAGTGCAGTCGCTGAAACCGGAGCAGGTTGAACGGCTCGGGGGCATGATGGTGTGGGACCTGTCCAAAAACCAGGCGGTTCCTCTGCACCGCGAACAGGTCGGATGGCATTATCACACCAGCGGCATCGACGCCGCCTTGACGGGCACCTATCGCGTCAAGCTGCTCAGCGGGCGGGAAGTCGATACCATTCCGGTGTGGCAGATGTATTTGGTGCACTTTCAGGACTATGACCTGGACACGGTGCATCAGATCTGTCGAACGCCAAAGGACCTGTTGGTCCGTTGGGCGCGGGATTCCGGCACGGTCAAGCCCGCCTCAATCCACAATGGCGAGGGCACGAACCATTACTTCCAGATGACGATCAACTCTCGTGGCGCCGCCATGGTGTTGATCATCACCGGCAACGTCGGCAAGTTCGGGACCGGGCAGCATACCTGGGCCGGGAACTACAAGGCCGGCACCTGGACTGCGACCCCCTGGTCCGGCGCCGGGCTCGGTGTGCATACAGGCGAGGACCCGTTCAACATCACGACGGATCCCAACGTGCATGGCAAGGAGATCAAGACCAGGTCGTATTACTACGGCGAGGAAGTCGGCTATTGGAACCACGGTGACACGGCCTTGATCGTGAATACGCCCAAGTATGGGCGCAAGGTGTTCACAGGCAAGACGCACATGCCGACTCCGAGCAAGTTCCGCTGGGTCACCAACGTGAACGTGCTCAACAATGCCAAGCACCACTACGACATGGTCAAGAACGTCGATCCGAACATCGAGTGTCTCATCACGCAAGACATCGAAATGACGTCGGATGTCAACCACAACGACATCGCCTTCGCGTGCAACTCCTGGATGGAATTCACCTATCCGGAGATGACGGTGACGGTGTCGAATCCGTGGGTGCAGGTGTGGAAGGGCGGCATCCGCCCGCTCTACGACACCCGCAACGACCTCGACACGTTCGCGGGCGTCGCCGCGAAATTGTCTGAAATCACGGGCGATCAGCGCATGAAAGACTATTTCGCGATGGTCTACCTGAACCGGGTGGACGTCTACGTGCAGCGCCTGTTGGATGCCTCCTCGACGTTCTACGGCTATTCGGCGGACGTGCTCTTGAAGTCGGAGAAGGGCTGGATGGTCATGGTCCGGACCTATCCGCGGCATCCGTTCTGGGAGGAAACGAATGAGTCCAAGCCGATGTGGACGAGGACGGGGCGGTACGAGACCTATCGGACCGAGCCGGAGGCGATCGAGTACGGCGAAAACTTCATCTCACACCGCGAGGGGACAGAAGCGACGCCGTACCTGCCCAACGCCATCTTTTCCACGAATCCCTACCTCCGTCCCGATGATTACGGCATCCCCATCACGGCGCAGCACCATGACGATAAGACGGTGCGCAACGTGAAGTTGCCGTGGCAAGAAATCAAGCGGCACAGCAATCCGTTATGGGAGAAGGGGTATCAGTTCTATTGCGTCACCCCCAAGACCCGGCACCGGGTGCACAGCCAGTGGTCGGTGAACGACTGGGTGCAGATCTACGAGTCGAACTTCGGCGATCCGTACCGGATGGACAAGCGGACGCCGGGGGTCGGGGAGCACCAGTTGCACATCAACCCGCAGGCAGCCAAGGATCGCGGCATCAACGACGGGGACTATGTCTATGTGGACGGGAACCCGGTGGATCGGCCCTACCGCGGCTGGAAGCCGAGTGACCCCTACTATAAGGTCGCCCGCTTGATGATCCGGGCCAAGTACAACCCGGCGTATCCGTACCACGTGACGATGGCGAAGCACGCCCCGTACGTGGCGACGGCGAAATCGGTCAAAGGGCACGAGACACGGCCGGACGGCCGCGCCATCGCCCTGGACACCGGCTATCAGTCCAACTTCCGCTACGGGGCCCAACAGTCCTTTACGCGGAGCTGGTTGATGCCGATGCACCAGACCGACAGCTTGCCCGGCAAACATGCCAACGGGCTCAAGATGAAGTGGGGCTTCGAGATTGACCACCACGCGGTCAACACGGTGCCGAAGGAATGTCTGATCCGCATCACCAAGGCGGAAGACGGCGGCATCGGCGCCCGCGGCCCGTGGGAACCGGTCCGGACCGGCTTTACCCCCGGGCAGGAGAACGAGTTCATGATCAAGTGGCTCAAGGGCGAGCACATTAAGATCAAGGTGTAATGGCGTCATTCGTCAACCGTCACTCGTCACTTGCAAGAGTGATGAGGTGTTCGGACGGACCGTACGAATGACTAATGACGAATGACGGATTACGGAGGAAACCATGCCTGAAGTCTATAACTGGCAACTGGGCCGCAAGATGCTCTATCCCTACGAGGAGCGGCATCCGAAGTGGCAGTTCGCCTTCGTGTTCAACATCAACCGGTGCTTGGCGTGCCAGACCTGTTCGATGGCCGACAAGTCCACCTGGCTCTTCTCGAAGGGCCAGGAGTACATGTGGTGGAACAACGTGGAGACCAAGCCCTACGGCGGGTATCCCCAGTTCTACGACGTGAAGATCACGCAGTTGATCGAGCAAGTGAACCCGGGCGGGCAGGTGTGGAACGTGCGGGTCGGCCGCAAGCACCATGCCCCCTACGGGGTGTTCGAGGGGATGACCATCTTCGACGCCGGGGCCAAGGTCGGCCAGGCGGCGATCGGCTACATCCCCACGGACCAGGAGTGGCGGTTCGTCAACATCTACGAGGACACGGCTACCTCGATGCGCGCCCTCGTGGAAGGCATCGACAAGACCGGCTTCTCCCGGGACGAACCCTGGAAGATGACGGGCAGCAGTCTGCCGGAGCATGAGACGTTCTTCTTCTATCTCCAGCGGATCTGCAACCACTGCACGTACCCGGGCTGCCTCGCGGCCTGTCCCCGGAAGGCCATCTACAAGCGGCCGGAAGACGGCATCGTGCTGATCGACCAGAACCGCTGCCGCGGGTACAAGAAGTGTGTCGAGCAGTGCCCGTTCAAGAAGCCGATGTACCGGGGCACGACCCGGGTCTCGGAGAAGTGCATTGCCTGCTATCCGCGGATCGAGGGGAAGGACCCCTTGACGGGCGGCGAGCCGATGGAAACGCGCTGTATGGCGGCCTGCGTCGGGAAGATCCGGATGCAGTCGCTGGTGCGGATCGGCGAGGACGGGCTGTGGGCCGAGGACCGGTGGCACCCGCTGTACTTCGCCATTCGGGTGGAGCAGGTGGCGCTGCCCCTGTACCCGCAGTGGGGAACGGAGCCGAACGGGTTCTACATCCCGCCGCGGTGGAGCCCGCGGGGCTATGCCCGGCAGATGTTCGGGCCGGGCGTGGACAATGCGATCGAGAAGTACCTGGTGCCGAGCCGGGAGCTGTTGGCGGTGCTGCAACTGTGGCGGGCCAGCCAGCAGATCATCTTCCGGTACGACGTGATTCCGGGCCCGAAGGTGTTTGAGACCCAGATCCACGGGAAGCGGTTCGAGATGTACAACGACACCGTGCTGGGCTTCAACAAGTCGGGGAAGGAAGTGGCGCGGATCCAGGTCGAGGAGCCGATCTACGTCCGACCGGCAGAACGGGTGACCTGGCTGTAACGCCTACGCCAGTGCCGTTCGCGGAGAGAGGGGGGGCCGGGAGCCGCCAGGCTCCCGGCCCCTCGTGCGTTGGAAGCATCGTGAGGGAGAAGGGGTATGGCGAGGATACTGGCGGGAGGTCTGGTACTGGTGATGATCTACGTTCTCGGAGGGTGTGGCGGGGGCGAGGACACTATGTTCCTCGCGATTCCAACCTTCCCTGCGAGGGGGATTCAAGTTGCGAGCGAAGGGCAAGGGGTCAGGATCCGTGTGTTGCGGCTTGAAGATCGGCGCCATGAAACAGCGATGCTCGGTTTACGGCGGGGCCGGTTCGGGACGCTCGATCTCTATCCGATTCAAGTTGCCGGAGGTGATGTCGGGCGGGCCGTCGCGAACGCCATGACCAGGTATTTGAGAGAAAGAGGGTGGCGAGTCCGCACCAATGGAGACATTGACCCGAGTTTCCCCGATGTGACGTTGACCGGGGAAGTACAGGACTTCAGACTCGACGCGGTGGCCACAGGTCTCTCGACCACGATGACGGCAAAGGCCGTGTTCGTCTTCGAGTGGGTCAATCAAGTCGATGGGAGCGAGTACCGCATTCCGGTGTCTGCTGCGCAGGAGCGACGGGTCTATTGGTTTACAAAGGAAGATGCTCAGCGACTGATCAATGAAGTGGTCGCAGAGAGCCTTGAGCAATTTGTGCACAAGGTCAGGCAGGACGGCGTCTTGTTGCAGCCGGCTGGCCTGGCGTCGCAGGAAACGGGATAGGAGCGTGAACAAGCCGATGACCGGGAGACCTCCTCATGGACCAACGGCCGTGCCGTTGCCCTCACGCAGAGCGAAGTTCGTCCTCGGTCTGCCGGAGCGTGGCGAGGTAGTGGTAGAGCCCTCGCCGCTCGATCAGTTCCGCATGGGTGCCGCTCTCGACGACGGCGCCCTTGTCCAGCACGATGATCCTGTGGGCCTTCTGCACGGTGGTGAGCCGATGGGCCACGACAAAGGTGGTCCGTCCGGCCATCAGGCGATCGAGCGCCTGCTGAACCAATCGTTCGGATTCGGTGTCGAGCGCGGAGGTCGCCTCGTCGAGCAGCAGGACTCGCGGGTTCTTGAGAATGGCCCGCGCAATCGCAATCCGCTGCCGCTGTCCCCCCGACAGGTTCACACCCTTCTCGCCGACTACGGTCTGGTATCCGTCAGGCAAGCGCGTGATGAACTCGTCCGCCAACGCCGCTTCGCTGGCGGCCAGCACGTCCGCTTCGGTCGCGTCTTCACGTCCGTATCGGATGTTGTCGAGGATCGTGCCGCCGAAGAGCACGGTCTCCTGGGGGACCAGCGCCACCTGCCGATACCAACTGTCGAGTCGGACGTGCCGGAGGTCATGGCCATCGACGGTGATGGCGCCGCCGGAGGGATCATAAAACCGGTGGAGCAGGTTGATCACGGTCGTCTTGCCCGCCCCCGTCGGCCCAACCAAGGCGACCACCTCGCCGGGATTGGCCTCCAAACTCACGTCATGGAGAATGACTTGGCGCGAGTCGTATTGAAACGAGACATGCTGAAGCCGCATCTGACCCCGAACGGGAGGGAGGTCCTGCGCGTCAGGGCCATCGGAAACCTCCGGCTGTGTGTCAAGGATCTCGAAGACTCGCTGCATGGCGCCCTGCGCCTCTTTGATTTGGGCGAAGACCCGCGCGGCTGCACCGAACGGCCCGATCAGAATGCCCGCAAACAGGACGAACGCGAAGAGGTCGCCGGGAGAGACCTGCCCTTGGATGACCTGCCGCCCTCCGTACCAGAGCACGGCGGCGCCGGCTGCAAAGGTGAGCAGCGTGATCGTCGGCACGAACACGGCCATGACGACCGCCCGCTTGAGCGCGACACGGACGGCGGCATTCAAGGTGGCAGCGAACCGAGCCTCCTCCCAGGATGTCCGGACGAACGATTTGACCACGCGGATGCCGGATAACACTTCTTCGATGATCGTCGAGAGCGTGGCCGTGCGATCTTGAATAGCCGTCGAGAGCCGCTTGAGCCGGCGGCCGAAGAATTTGGCCACCAGCACCAGCGCGGGCAGCAGCAGGAGAATCAGCACGCATAATTGCCAATTGGTCACGAGCAGAAAGGCGATACCCCCGATCAAGGTCACGGCCTGCTTGGCCAGGTCGATCGGCGTGTCGGTCGCGATGTTCTGGATGACGCCGATGTCGTTCATCAGCCGGGATAGCAGTTCGCCGGTCCGACGTTTAGCGAAAAATCCCAGTGAAAGGCTTTGCAGGTGACGGAAGACATGGCGCCGAAAATCCGCGGTCAGATGTTGCGAAATCCACGCCGCCAGATACCCGTGTCCGACCGAAAAGATCCCCTGTGCCAGGACGAGCAGGAGAAACAGCGCCAGAAGATGATTCATCTCGGTCTCGTTGCGCTGGACGGTGACGACGTCCCACAGGCGCCCCACCAGCCGAATCAACACCAGGTTGATCAGGGCGACGACGGCGACTAAGCCCGCGGCCGCGAGCATTCTCGGGAGGTAGGGCTTTAGGAACGGCAGGAACCGGCGATAGTATTTCATAAGGTATCCGGCAGGCTCCAATAGAAGATGGAGGATGGAGCAGAAAAGGAACCGGCACGGGGTGTCCGTTTCGGAGGGACGCTCGGCGGAGAGAGGACCTTACAGTTGCGCGATCGACTCGATCAAGTTTTTGTTGATGGCCACGAAGTCGGCCTTGTCCTTGTCGTTGATGAGGACGTCTGTCAGGCTGATGAACAGGCGCTGTTCCTCATTGATGGCGTCCGAGACTCGATTGCGCATCGGAGGAATCAAAAAGTCGCCGACGTAGGTGCAATTCACGGTCTTGACCCGAATACGAACCTTCTTCCCTTCAGGCACGGGCGCGCCCTCCTCTGTGGACCGGTGGATTAGCCCTTCCGCCGCAAGAATTTCTGCTTCTTCCGAAGCTTCTTGTATTTATGCTTCCGCATTTTCTTACGACGCTTCTTGAGCACACTCGACATGATCGGCTCCTCGACTAGGGGTTACGCTATCGGCTTCGTGGGGGAAAAGCAAGCAACTCACGAAAGCGCGCAGGCCCCACCGCCGCCTCGGTGTTGGGCGCCGGATGAGGTATCACAGTGCCGAAGTGCTGTCAAGAAAATGGAGGGGCAGGTCACAGAACGTTCTGTGAGGAAAAACGGCGGATGCCCGAGGGGTGCTGACGAGTCGAGCCCAACCTCGCGCTATCTGGGAGGGATCACGACCTGGTTCTTCGATCAGGAGGTGTGCATATGAAGAGGTCATTGATTATTGCCGCCGCAGCCGTTGTTGCTCCTGCCCTCATGTTGACGGTGGAAATGGTGGAAATGATGTCCGGCCATGTGGCGGGGTGGGCCTATCGAGACTATTTCACTCAGGAGCAGAAAGCCCAGCTTTCGAAGATCAAGACTGTTGCTGTGGATGCCGTTGCCCTCACTGACAAGGGGCCGGCTGATGCCGCTCCTTTCAAAGAGATTTTGCAACGGCGGATGTCCGAGCTTGGCTACCACGTCGTCAAAGATACGGCTCAACCTCACGACGTGCTTGTTCGGGCGAAATGCGAGCAACGGAAAACGTGGGAAGGCACCACCGCATCCGGCGGGGACTACGATCTTCCGGATGCTCCCTCTCGGATCTGGAAGGGGCCGGCATGTCAGTTAACTTATGTGCTCGGGGGCATGAAGATCCAATGGCAGAAAGAAGTCCGCACCCCCTTTCAGGATGCGGTCGAGGCGGCGAAAACCGCCAATGCCGGCGATCCTGGCGACTACGCGATGGCCGCGTTGAGAGAGTTGCTCAATCAATACGAGTTTCCTGTCCTGTTGGCCGCCGAATGGGGGCATGATGATCGCCTCCTGAAGATTTTGGATACCACCGGGACCAATCAGCGGAAACTGCTGGTCATCTCTCTGTTGGGTGAAATGTTGTCGGACGAAGCTCTGCCTAAGCTCAAGGAGGCCTTAAAGGATAAAGATCTCTCCAAGGAGGCGGCCGTGGCCTTGGGCAATATCGGGCGAGACGGCATTCCCGTGTTGGTGGAAATCCTCAAGACCTCGACTCAGCCGGAACTGCAGGCGGCGGCTGCGAAAGGGCTCGGGCAAGTGGGTGGGCTGCATGGGGATCCTTCGGTAGTGCCTCCTTTATTGGAGATGCTGGATGCGCCGGGAATTGACATCACCGTCCAGACTGAAATTGCGTGGGCGTTGGGCAAGATGCCGGACAAGCGGTCAATTGAGCCGCTATATGCGCTGGATCGAAAGCTTCAAGCCATCCGCACGAATGACCCCAAGTTCAAGAGGCTCAAGGAGGCCGTCTTTTGGGCGATCAAGCAGTGCGATACATGGGACCAGTACAGTTGAGGGCGAGCGCGCCTGCTTCGACCAGCGCCGCTCCCTTGACCCTGTGGAGAAGCGGTTCCTATACTGCTCTCTATGCCGGGCCGGCTCTCGTCGTCTTCCCTCCGCCGCTTTCTTTATCGCTGTGTCGCTCTCGGCCTTCTGTGCGTGCTGATTACAGGGTGCGGGAGCAAGGGCCCGGTCTATCCGGAAGATCATCTGCGCTTCACCCGGATCTACGATGCGGTCGAGTCGCTTCGCAAGGCCTATGTGGAGAAGGATCTCGGGGGAATCAGCCATCTCCTGCTGTCTTCGGATCAACTCGATCAACTGGTGGCCGACGCGGAAGCGGATTTCCGCACCTATGACACGATCGCGCTCGACCTCGCGATCGAACGGATTCTGATCGACGGGGACCACATCGACATGTACGTGCATTGGCAAGGGCAGTGGAAGCCGCAGGGCACGGACGTGCCAATTCGAGAACGCGGCCACGGTCGTCTCCAATGGGTAGGCAATCAATCCATCCTCTTGCGAGCCGTGGACGGCGATTTGCCGTTCGGCATGGGCACCAGGCAGATGCGTCTCAACCGGCCTCCTCTTCCCGCCGCCAAATAGGATCGGGGATCCTCCCAAGTCATGACGACAGAGATGCATGCTTCGCGAACAGAGGCCGATTTTCTCGTGATCGGCAGCGGCGTGGCCGGGCTTCGTGCCGCGCTTGAATTCGGCCGAACCGGCCGCGTGCTGATGGTGACCAAGGGCCGCCCGTTTGAGAGCAGCTCGATTTACGCGCAGGGCGGGGTCGCGGTGGCCTTGAGCGAGGAGGACGATGTCGCCGTCCATCTGCGCGATACGCTCAAAGCCGGCCACGGACTCTGCCGCAAGGATGCCGTTCGCGTGTTGGTCGAAGAGGGCCCGGCCCGCATTCACGAGTTGATTCGCTGGGGCGCGCAATTCGACAAGACCGGGAGCCAATTTGCCTTTGCGCGGGAAGCGGCCCACAGCCGCAGCCGGATTTTGCGTGCCCGCGGGGACGCGACCGGGAATGAAATGGTCCGCGTGCTCATGGCCGAAGCCCAGCGGTCTCCCCACATCCGATCGCTCGATCATTTTTTTACCGTGGATTTGGTGGTGGTTGACGGGCGCTGCTGCGGCGCCGTGGTCCTGAACGAATTGACCGGCGAAAAATCCGTCATCCCGGCCCGCGCCGTGGTGCTGGCCACCGGCGGCGCCGGACAGGTGTATGCGCGCACGACCAATCCCGCCAGCGCCACCGGAGACGGCATGGCCATGGCGTTTCGTGCCGGCGCCTTGCTGGAGGACATGGAGTTCGTGCAGTTTCATCCGACTGCCCTGTATCTGCCCTCCAGTCCGCCGTTCTTGCTCTCGGAAGCCATCCGGGGAGAGGGGGGCCAGTTGCGGAACAGCACCGGCGAACTGTTCATGCATCGCTATCATCCCGACGGCGCGTTGGCGCCGCGCGATATCGTGGCGCGGGCCATCTGGGCCGAGATGGCCGCCACTCGGGCGCGGCATGTCTACCTGGATGTCACGCACCTGAACCCGGATTTCGTCAAACAACGGTTCCCGACCATTTACGCCACCTGCTTGCGGTACGACATCGACATGACCGAGGAATGGATTCCCGTCTCGCCGAGCGCCCATTATATGATGGGTGGCGTGCGCACGGACCTGAACGGGGCGACGACCGTGCCGGGCCTGTTCGCGGCCGGCGAGGTGGCTTGTAGCGGCGTCCATGGAGCCAATCGACTGGCCAGCAATTCCTTGCTGGAAGGCCTGGTCTTTGGTGCCAGGGCCGCGAAGGCGGCCTTGGCCTCCGCCCGGTCTCCGGTTTCGGCCTCCTCTCTTCCTGCAATCCGGGATCTGGAGGGCTCGGCTCAGGAGCGGCTCGATGATGCTGAAAAATTGCGCAGCTCTCTCCGGCGGCTCATGTGGGGGCGTGTGGGTATAGTCCGAACGGGCGAGTCCTTGGCCAAGGCCGTCGCCCAGTTGACCCGCTGGTCCAAGTTGGTGGCGAAACCGTTGAGCACCAGGGCCGAGCTGGAGGTGAAAAATCTCGTCCAGGTGGCGTATTGCATTGGCGAGGCGGCGCTCTGGCGTGAAAACAGCATCGGGGCCCACTATCGGGCGGATTACCCCCATGCGCCGAAAGCCAATGCCAAACTCCATAGCCAGGTGGTCGGTTTGAACGACGAGTTTTCTCTAGGCAGAAGTGGGTCACGGACTCCCGCGCCGGTTGTCGCGTTGCATAGGACGCGCGCAGGAGGCAGGTCAAGGCGTCGGATGGAGGGGTGAAGGCGCGAGTAAGAAGCGTCGATAGTACCGCAACACCTTCTGCACATATCGCCTGGTTTCATCGATCGGGGGCAGCGACTGGTAGCGATCCACGGTGTGTTCCCCGGCGTTATACGCCGCCAGGGCCAACGGCAGATTTCCGTGAAACCGGTCGAGCAGGTACCGCAGGTGTTTCGTCCCACCCGCAATATTGTCCTCCGGGTCAAACGCGTCGCGGACATGGTGCTGGATGGCCGTCTCCGGCATGAGCTGCATCAAGCCAAGCGCGCCGGCCTGCGAGACGGCGCGCGGATCGAAATCGGATTCCGCCTTGATGATGGCGCGGACCAGGGCTGGATGGAGTCTGTGGAGGCGTGCGGACCTGGTAATCGCGTGGTCGAGTTTCTTCTCCGGGATTGGAGCATGTGCGACCGAGGAAGCGGTCAAGTCGATGCGCTTATAGCGGGCGTCGGTCGGGACATTCGTGAGCGAAATCACCCCGTGCCGATCGATGTACTGGTACACCTCGGACGAGACTGGGTTGGCGAAGGGCGATAGGAAGGTTCCCAGCGCGCATACGAGCGCGAACAGGATCGGCTGTGAATCTGGACGAGCCATGGTTGCAGGCCTGAGTGGTTCCGATTGGTCTCGTATTGCCTCTAAGGTAGCATGCAGGGAGGCACTGTCAAAACGCTCAGAAAACAAGGGGTTCAGGCGAACGGCCCATGGAAAGCGCCGGCCCCGGATATCACGTCAAGGCCGCAACATGGGTGTGGAAGAGCCGCTGTAGGCGGCTGGTGAGGGGGCCGGGGGGACGTGAAGGCAGGTGAGCGCCGTCGACGGATCGAACGGGCAGGATTTCGGAACTCGTATTGGTGATGAAACATTCCTCGGCCTCTCGAAGGAGGGCGGGAAGGAAATGCCCTTCCTCGCTCTGGATACTGTCCCGGCGCGCCAGTTCGAGCACGAGATTGCGCGTGAGTCCGTCAAGAATGCCGCAGTCGATCGAGGGAGTCAGCAGCCGACCCTGACGAACCAGAAACAGATTGCTCGTCGTGCATTCGGCCAATTCTCCGGCCGGGTTCAACATGATTGCGTCGAAGGCCTTTGCGGTGATGGCGTCGCGTTTGGCCAGGATATTGTTCAAAAAGTTCAGCGATTTGATCTGCGGCGACAGGGCGGAGGGATGGTTGCGCCGAATCGTCGCCGTGACCAGGTCCACGCCGGTCTGATACAGGTGGTCGGCCGGGCGCGTCAGCGGCTTGGCCAACACGACGATGGTCGGCGCCTGGCAGAGCGCCGGATCGAGTCCGATGTCGCCCGGCCCGCGCGAAACCGTGATGCGGAGGTAGGCGTCCCGTCCGGCCTGTCCCACGTGGTTCCGCTGCATGGCTTCGGAGAGGATCGGCAGCCAAGCCCCCTCCTCCAGCGGGATCGTCAGCCCGATCAAGTCCGCCGAACGGTAGAGACGCCGGAGATGTTCGCGCAGGAGAAAGATATGGGGACCGTACGAGCGAAGCGTTTCGTAGATGCCGTCGCCATAGAGGAAGCCATGGTCGAACACCGAGATGAGCGCGTCTTCCTTCCGCACGAATCGGTCATTCAGGAAAATCCACATTGAGTCAGACCTTGTGAAGGGCGGTGAAAAAGGCCTGGGCCTTGTCCAGCGTCTCCTGGTACTCCCTGGACGGCTCGGAATCCGCAACAATCCCGGCGCCCACCTGAAGGTAGGCCGACTGCTCCGTCAGCACCATGGTGCGGATCACGATGTTCAAATCGATCGCCCCGGTCCGGCTGAAGTAGCCCAACGATCCGGTATAGGGACCGCGCCGGACCGGTTCCAACTCCTCGATGATCTGCATGCAGCGAATCTTGGGGACGCCCGTAATCGTGCCCCCCGGAAAGACGGATTTGATGAGGTCCAGACGCGGAATGCCCGGTCTCAGCATGCCTGTGACGTTCGAAACCAGATGGCGCACATGGGAATATTCCTCGACAGTCATGAACTCGTTGACCCGGACGGAGCCGCAGCGGCAAACCCGTCCCAGGTCGTTTCGCTCGAGATCCACCAACATGGTGTGTTCGGCGCGCTCTTTGGCGTTGGCCAGCAATTCTTGCCGGAGGCGTTCGTCATGGGTGGGGTCGCCGCTTCGCGGCCTGGTGCCGGCGATGGGTCTGGTTGTCACGGTCTGGCCATGGACTTGGATCAGACGTTCGGGCGAGCAGCTCACCAGGGTGAGGTCTCCGAAGCTCAGCAACGCGGAAAACGGCGACGGATTCACGACACGCAGTCGTTCATAGATCGCCCGCCCCACGTCATGGTGGCGCGACGGTGATCTTGTCGAGGACCCCAGGGCGAAGTGGAACCGATGAGACAGGTTCGCCTGGTAGATGTCTCCGGCCCGGATATACTCCTGACAGCGCTCCACCCGTTCGACATAGTCATCCACGGATTGTCCGGGAACCGCAGGGCCGAGCAGCCTTTCGATCCGGGCTTCCGGATGGGTTTGAGAACCCTTCGCCGTCGGGCCGACAAGGCAGGCATGGAGGGCTTCCACGCGGTCCAGCCCTTCGGCAAACAACTTGTCACGATCCTCGCCGGCGAATCGATCCCAGGACGGTGCAAAGATCACGTGAAGCGTCTGCTGGTGATGGTCGATGGCGGCCGTGAGGTCGAACAATCCCAGTTGGATGTCCGGCAGGTTCCAGTCGTTGAGGGCCTGATCGGGAAGCGGTTCGTATTGGCGAACCAGATCGTAGCCTAAATAGCCCACCGCTCCTCCGGCGAACGGAGGAAGATCCTCCGGCACAGTCAACGTCGGTTGAGACAGCAGAGAGGACAGGGCTGCAAGGGGAGTGGTGACGGCGCAGGTCCTCCGATCGGAACCGATTACCTCGGCCGTGCCGTTCTTGCCACGGAGCAGATGCGAGGGGGAGGAACCGAAGAACGAATAGCGGGCGGCCGGCGTGGTCGGGGCGCCGCTTTCGAGGAGAAACGACGGCTCTCCCTTCCGGGCGATCCGGCGGTACAGCCGGTAGGGGTCAGCCGCCGGAAGGGGACAGGTGAGCACCAACGGCTGAGGCGCGCCCGACAGAAAGCCGGCTCTGGTTGGGAGGATGATCGTGTCTCGTTGGTTGCTCATCTCGGACAGCGAGGGCTTGTCGGACGATCCGTCACGTACCTGGGCATAACGACAGATCTTGACACATCATGTTCATCACATGCCAGCCATGAGGCAATCCGCCGCTCCGGCAAGCGCGGGGCCGCTGCAACGTGCTTCCCTTGACAAATGAACCGAAGATTTGGTTGAATGGCGCGCTTTTCGTTGGCTGCGCGTGGGTATAGGTGTGTGACGTAGTTGACGAAGCAATGTGATGCCTCCCTCGACGGATCCCTTCTATGCGGGCCTGGGTCAGGCGCTTCGCGTGGGAACCGAGGTGCTCGCCGCCTTGATCGTGGGCGGTGGACTCGGGTGGGTGGCCGATACCTACCTGTTCAACACGAGCCCCTGGGGCATGGTGGTCGGGTTGGTGCTGGGCGGCGCGGCTGGCGTGCGCAATGCGTACCGGGCCGCGCAACGGTGGCCGTCCTAGACCGGGCGTGATGTCACGAGAAAGGGTGGGTGCTCTTGGAAGAAAGTCCGCTCCATCCGTTTGAGCTGCACGAGATTATTCCGATCTCGCTGTTTGGATTCGATATTTCGATCAACAAGGCCGTGATCTGGATGTGGATCGTCGTGGCCTTGGTGTCGATCCTCCTGATCGTCGCGGCCAGATCCCGCAGCCTGGTGCCCTCCAAGCTCCAGAGCTTGGCCGAAGTGCTGGTCGATTTCATCCGGGGCATTATTCTGGATACGATCGGGCCTCAGGGAATGAAGTTCTTTCCCTTCGTCGCGACGCTGTTCCTGTTCATTCTCTTCAGCAATTTGTTGGGGCTGATCCCCGGCTCCTATACCGTCACCAGCCAGTTGATTGTGACGGCGGTCTTTGCGCTGGTGGTCTACGGCCTCAGCATCGTGCTGGGGTTTGTGCTCCACGGGGGGAAGTTTCTCGGCATTCTGGTTCCTCCGGGCACGCCCGGCTGGTTGCTGCCGTTGATGATCCCGATCGAACTGGTGAGCCAATTGGCGAGGCCCGTCTCGTTGGCGGTGCGCTTGTTCGCCAACATGACGGCCGGCCATACGATCCTCGCCGTATTATTTGGGTTGGCGATCAGCGGAGGGCTCTTGATCGGCTGGTTGCCGTTCGCATTCACGATCGCGATGAACGCGTTGGAGGTCGGCATCGCGTTCATTCAAGCCTACATTTTCACCGTGCTGACCTGTGTCTATCTGGGAGACGCCGTGACGCTCCACGGACATGGGGACGAGCATGCGCACTGAGGCGTCGGTTCGTCAGATTTAAAGGAGGAGAGACCATCATGGATTCCGCAGCAGCAGCATTGTTGGGCATGGGGTTGGCCGCGGCCGGCTTTGCCGGGGCCGGCGTGGGGATCGGCTATATTTTCGGCAAGATGATCGAAGCGGTGGCGCGCCAGCCCGAGGCGGAAGGGCGGGTTGGCAAGTACATGTGGATCGGGTTCGCTTTGGTAGAAGCGATTGCCTTGTACGGGCTGGTCATTGCCTTCATCATCATGGGGCTCCGCAAGTAGGGAGCGTTAACCGTTATTCGTCAACCGCTAATCGAGACGACTGCTCGTTTAACGATTCACGTTTAACGTTTCACGAGAGCACACATGCCGCAATTTGAGAGCCACTTCTTCTCCTCGCTCATCTTCTGGGAGGTCGTCTCGTTCGCGATCCTCTTTTGGGTGCTCTACAAGTTTGCGTTTCCGGCCATTCTGGAGACGCTCGAAACGAGGGAACGCAAGATCAGGGAATCGCTCGATCAGGCTGAACGCCAGCGGGCGGAGGCGGAGCGGGTCCTGCGCGAGTACGAGAGCAAGCTGAGCCAGGCGTCCAAGGAAGCGGAAGCCCTGCTCGGTCAAGCAAGGGAACGCGCGCAGCGTCTGCTGGAAGAGAACGAACAGCGCCTGACCGCCGAAGCGGAACGCATCAAAGCCGAGTCCACGAGAGAAATCGAGCAGGCGCGGAGACAAGCGGTACAGGAAATCCGCACGCATACGACCGAACTGGCGCTGATGGTGGCGGAAAAGCTGGTGGAGCGGAGCTTGACCGACGCCGATCACAAACGGTTTGCGGATGAGGCGCTGGAGGCGGTGGCCCGCTCTCAGGGCAAGGGCTGAGGACGTTCATCGTCAACCGTCAATTGACCGGTAACGATGAACGGCGGCCGCACACGGTTCGCGTTTCCCGTCCGGTATCCTTCCGGGTCGATCTCGACCTCGTCAAATCCCATGGCCCGGATTTCGTCGACGATCGCCGCATGGCGGGCATATTCGAGCAACCGGCCGACTTCGTCCGATCCGACTTCGAGACGGGCCGTCTTGCCGTCGGACCGCACCCGAACCTGACGGAACCCCGCGTCGCGCAGAATTGTCTCCGCCCGTTCCACGAGGGATAACGTCACCCGATCGATCGGAATCCCCCGCTGAATTCTGGAGGAGAGGCAGGCCGCGGCAGGCTTGTCCCAGTTGGACAGGCCGACGAAGCGGGCAATCGCCCTGACACCTTCCTTGCCGAGGCCCACTTCTGCGAGCGGGCTTCGTACCCCCCACTCCTTGGCTGCAATCAATCCCGGACGGTCGTCCTGCAGATCGTCGGCCTGTACGCCGTTCACCATGGTTCGGAAACCCAGCTCCAGTCGAATTCGGTCCAGCGCCCGATAGAGATCGGTCTTGCAGTAATAACAGCGAAACGCGTCGTTCCGGGTAAACTCGGGAATCGTCAGTTGGTCCGTGCGATGCAGCAGGAGGAGGGCGCCGATCTCCCCGGCGAGCCGCCGGCAGTCGTTCAACTCCGCCTCGGGAAGGGTCGGTGAGACCGCAGTCACCGCGACGGTCCGGGAGCCGAGACGGTCCTGCGCGAGCCGCAGGAGCAGCGTGCTGTCGATTCCGCCTGAAAACGCGACGACGGCGGACTCCAGTGAATCGATCAAGGCCTGGAGCCGTTCGAGCTTGACGCGAAGTATCGGATCAAGCGTCATGGCTTGGTCTCCAACCGGACTTTGGCCTTGCCCTGATCGCCGACGACGATCAGGGCCACGCGTTGGGGATCGAGGTATTGTTTGGCGACACGCAGGACGTCCTCCTTGGTGACCCGCTCGATCCATTGCGGATAGTGAGTGAAATAATCAAGGCCGAGATTGTGAAATTCCACCAACCCCAACGTCTGGGCCAGCTTCGACGTGGTGTCCAGCCGCAGGGCGAAGCTGCCCATGAGATAGGCCTTTGCATCGGCCAGTTCCTGGTCGGACACCGGGGCCTCGCGCATCGCCCGCAGCTCATGCAGGACGCCGGCAATGGCTTGATTGGTCGCTTCCGTTCTGGTTTGCAGGCTGATATAGAAGGGGCCCGGCACCAGCCTGGCATCGAAGAGGCTCATGACCCCATAAGCCAGCCCTTGTTTGTCCCGGATATTGTCCATTAACCGGGACCCAAAGCCGCCCGATCCTAGGATCTGGTTCATCACCGAAACCGCATAGTAATCCGGATTGGAACGGCTGACCCCCACATGCCCGATGACAATGCTGGATTGGGTCAATTCCTTGTCGATGAGTTTGACGGCCGCCCGCTCCAGGGAATGGGGTTTGGGCAATTTGGGACTCGACGCGGCGCCTCGTTTCCACGCCCCGAAATATTTCGTGGCCAGTGAGGCGGCTTCGTCGTGGGAAAGATCCCCCACGATACTGAGGATTGTCTGGTTGGGGAAATAGTGCTGGCTGTGGAATGTCAGGACATCCTGATGGGAGATCTTGGGCAGCGTCTCTTCACTGCCGGTCACCGGCCAGCGGTAGGGATGGCCGGTAAACACCACCTGGTTGAACGCCTTCATCGCCAGGGTGCCGGGCTCGTCCTTCTCGCTGATCACCTGCCCGATCAGCTCGCTTCGCACGCGTTCGAACTCGTGCTTGGGGAACGACGGCCGCTGGAGAATGTCCGCAAGCAACGACAGCCCAAGATCCACGTCTTTCTTGAGGGTCCGAACCGTGGCCGTGGTGTAATCCTCCGTGGCCCGGGCGCCGATCGACCCGCCCACGAACTCGATCTGTTCCGCGATCTGCGCGCTGGTGAGGGTCATCGTGCCTTCGTCGAGCAGACTCGACACCAGATTGGCCAGGCCGGCCTTGTCCGGCGAATCCTGGGCCGATCCGACGCGAACCAGCGCATGGGCCTCCACGATCGGCAAGGCATGTTGTTCCAAAAACAGGACGGTGAGGCCGTTGGGCATGACGAATCGAACCGGACGCAATTCGGCGGGCAGGGCCGGGGCCGTCCAGCAGGTGACCAGCGCCAGCAGGCCCAGGAGGGATCGAAGGACAGTCGCGAGACGCGTTTGATTCGACCAGCGCGAGCCTGTCTTCTGCCGGGACGGCCTCATCGTGACGCCTCGCGTCCGTCCATGGCCGAGGCATGCTCGTCGGTGCGAGGCGGGAGCGGCAGCAAAATGCCGACGGTGCGCCCATCCTCAATGAGGTACTTCTGCGCGACGCGCTGCACGTCCTTGGCCGTGACGCTCCGGATGCGGTCCACGAATTGGCCGACGCTCCGCCAGCCGGCCCCGACGGTTTCGGCCTCTCCAAGCAGCATCGCATGGCGGAAGTTAGAATCCTGCTGAAAAATGTAGGCCGCTTCCACGTTGTTCTTCGCCCGTTGCAGTTCCTGCTCCGACGGCGGCTGAGCCTGGATCTTCTGGATCTCTTTCAGGAGCGCCTCTTCGGCCGCCTCGACCTTCTGTCCTGGTTTCACGATCGTGTAGAAATAAAAGAGTCCCGGGTCGGCTTGCATGAGCGTGTATTCGGCCCCGACTGCCAGGCCGAGTTGCTGCTCGTAGATCAGGCTGCGATACAGGCGGCCGCTTTTCCCATGCGACAAGACGGATTCGAGCACCGATAGCGCGTAGGCGTCGTCACTGGTGAAATTCGGGGCCCGATACCCGACCATCACGAACGGCAGTTGCGCTTCTCGTTTCAGGATGACCCGGCGCTCTCCTCGCTGGTCCGGTTCCTGGCCGACGACGGGCGGAGGCGCCGGTCCGCGCGGAATCGGTTCGAATAACCGCTTGATGCGCGGCAGCAAGGCCTCGGCCTTGATGTCGCCCACCACGACCAAGGTCGCATTGTTCGGCGAATAGTAGGTGTCGTAGTGGCGCTGCAGATCGTCCAACGTCATGGCGTTGAGATCGCTCATCCAGCCGATGATCGGCCAATGGTACGGATGGCTCAAAAAAATCTGCGCGTAGAGGGTTTCCACCAGGTAGGCCTGCGGATCGTCGTCGATGCGCAGGCGCCGTTCCTCCTTGACCACTTCGCGCTCCCGTTGAAATTCCTCGCGGTTCAGCGCGAGGCCCTGCATGCGGTCCGCCTCCAGCTCCAAGGCCAGCTCCACGCGGTCGGCGGAGAGATTCTCGAAATAGGCGGTGAAGTCCTGGCTGGTGAACGCATTGTCCACGCCGCCGTTCTTCTTGATCAGGCGTGAGAACGTGCCTTTGGGGTATTTGGCCGTTCCGTTGAACATCATATGTTCGAGCATGTGGGACAGGCCGGCGCGCCCCATGACTTCGTTTCGCGAGCCAACCTTGTACCAGACCTGAACGGTCACCACGGGCGCCTTCGGCACCTCCACCAGCAGGACCTTCATGCCGTTGCTGAGGAGAAATTCACGAGGCTCTGGGGCGGGGTTGGCGAACGCGGTCGGGGTGACCACGCAAAGAGGAAGGCTCGACAGAAGGCCGATACCGATGAGTCGGGACACAGACGATCTGAGGCTCATGCGGTGCGCGGCTCTCCTCAACTGAATTATGCTAGCAATCGCGTGCGAGGGGAGTCAAGGCAACGGAATGCGGCTCAGGCCCGACGCCGAGTTGTCCGCAGGCGCCCAACACATCCGGGCCCTTGCTCTTCCGAATCAAGGCGTTGATCTGCGATGCCCGTAAGATGGATTGAAATGCCAACACCGATTTGTCGGAAGGGCGGCGGAACGGACTCTGGGGGAATTCGTTGAAGGGGATGAGGTTGACCTTGCAGCGGAATCCGCGCAAGAGTGTGACCAGCCGCGCGGCGTCGGCCCGTGAGTCATTGACGCCGGCCAGCAAGACATACTCAAACGTCAGGCGCGCCCGGGCGGAGAGGGGGAATCGCCGACAGGCGTCCAGCAAGGTCGCGAGCGGATACAGGCGATCGACGGCGGGCATGATCGCGGCGCGTAGGCTATCCGTCGTCGCGTTCAAGGAGACGGCCAACCGTATCCCAAGGCCGGCGACCTCGGGGATTTTGGAGGCCAGCCCCGCGGTCGATACCGTGATCCGGCGGGCGGAGAGGCCGACTCCCCAATCGTCATTGGTAAGGCGCTGGATCGATTCCCTGAGCGCGTCCAGATTCGCCAGCGGTTCGCCCATGCCCATGAAGACCAGGTTGCTGATCCGCTCTTCCGGGGCCAGGGTATCCTGCACGGACAGCATCTGGCCGACGATCTCGTGCGGCTTGAGGTTCCGCTTCAAGCCCATGGTGCCGGTCAGGCAAAACCGGCAGTCAAAGGTACAGCCCACCTGCGAGGACAGGCAGAGGGTAAGCCGACGGCCGTCCGGGATCAGGACGCTTTCCACGATCAGCCCATCATCGAGTTGGAACAGGAATTTTTTGGTTCCGTCGGCCGCCTGTCGCACCGTCGGCGGCGGCAGGCGGAGGAGCATGGTGCGTTCGCGAAGCGTAGAGCGATCGCGGAGCGAAAGGTCGGTCATCTGGTCGATGCTGCGGGCCCGCCGGGCATACAACCACCGCAGGATCTGCCGGGCGCGGAATCCGGGCCAGCCCCATTCCTTGATCAGGGTTTCCAATGAGTCCGGGTCGAGCGCGAGCAGGTTGGGAGGCGCTGAATCGAGGTGGAGGAGGGGCAGAGTATGGCTGCGAGAAGGACTCATGGGCCAAGCTACCATAGCCGATTTCTGCGAGACAAGGCGTACAGGCCTGGCCTGGGCCCGTGTTTGCGATCGAGTTTCGGCCGATTCCACCATCCGTTCTTTCATGCGAGAGATCCGTCGAAAGCTGCTATAATTCCGTGAGGTTTGCGCTCATCCTCTCGGGTTATCCCTAGAGTCATGCCGATATTCGGCGTTCCATTCAACAGGTTCACCTCTGGCTTGATCCGAGTCATCGGAGCGACGGCCTTGTCGATCGGTCTCGCGGCGGCTGCGGTCTCGGCCGTCACCGACAACAGTAACCATCGTGTTCCGGGAACCGAGGCCTTCGGCTGTGAGGAGGCCGAGGGTTGTTTTCGCGCGGCTCTTGCGGAACAGAAAAACGTAACTCGGTCGGCCCTCAATGGGGTCGAGGGGCAGTCGAAATTCGACCTCCAGCTTGATCGGCTTCACTTGCTGATGGAGAAGCATCCGGGCTCCGTTTGGGCCAAACGCGCAGGATTGGTCACTGGAGTCCTGTTGCGCGAGCGGGACCCCGGCCGCGCCGTCCAGTTTCTCCGGTCGGCCAGGCGGGACTTTCCGCTGCTGGAGGATTATCTGCGGTTGTGGATGGGGCAGGCGCTGCTGAAGCTCGGCGACATCGCCGAGGCGGCGGCGCTGATGGAATCCATCCGGGAAGTCGCGCCGGACAGCCCCTTGGCGACCAGGGCTGTCTTTGAAGCGGCGGAAGCCTGGTACCGAGCGGGCCAGTGTGATCGGGCTGTCGATCTTTTCGCGACGGCCCTACGGGCAGACGAGAAGGAATCCGTGGCTCCGGTCGGCTGGCTCCACCTCGCTGACTGCCACCTCCAACTCAGCCAACCTGCCGACGCTCAAGCGGCCCTTCGCTCTCTCTGGGTCAAATTGCCTCAAACGCCTGAAGCACGGGAAGCCTATGCGCGGTTGACCGGCTCCTCGGCCAACGGCCAGCCATGGAGCCCCACGGCGGAGGACCGATATCAACGGGCGAAGGAGTTCCATGCGCAGGCGTTTCATGAGGAAGCGGTCGAAGAGTTTCGGCAGTTTCTCTCCATGACCAATAGGGACCCGCGTATCGCCGACGCCAAGTATAAATTGGCACTCTCGCTGGTGCGGCTCAAGCGGTATGAACAGGCCAAGTTTGTGTTCCAGGACGTGATCGCCGGGCAGACTCCCGAGGCCGGGGAGGCGACCGTGTGGTTGGCTCGGGTCTACCTTCGCCAATCGGAGGGTGACCAACTGCTGGCCTTGAGTCAGACTCCACCCAAGGCGGCGCTGACCCATGAGCAGCGGGCCATGCTCAACATTCTCCGCGGCGTGTGGCTCGAGGACCAGGGTCAGATGGAACAGGCCATTGCGGCCTATCGGAAAGTCGATAGCCCGGAGGCCGGCATCCATCGCGTGGATGGGCTGTGGAAAATGGCATGGGCTCGCTATCAGGCGGGGCAATGGAAAGAGGCGATTGCTGCGCTGCAACGTCTCGTCGACGCGAAGGAGAGCGAGGCGCTTGTTCCGCAGGCGTTGTATTGGATGGCTCGGGCGTCGGACCGATTGAAAAACCACGACGGGGCTTCGTTGCGCGCCCAACTATGCGCCCGATATCCCGTCACGTATTATTGCCAGCTTGTTCGCCAGGCCGGGCAGGCTCAAGCTGATGGGCTGAACAGGATGGATGCGGATGCGGTCCTGCCTGGACCCGAGCAACTTCCTCCTGATAAACGTGAGGAGGTCACGCGGGACCGGGCCTATCGCCGCGCGGTGGAGCTTCGGCTGCTGGGGATGGGGCCGGACGCAGCCAGGGAACTTGCGATTCTGACCCGCCGCTACGGAAAGGATGCCGCCGTGGTCTTGGCCTTGTCGCGCCTGCTGAGCGAGGCCGGCGCGCATGGTCAGGCATTGCGGCTTGCCCGCCTGCACTTCCGAGAGGATTTGGAATTGCGCGGCAACGTGCCTTTGCCGGCCCTTTGGCGCGTCGGGTATCCGACCGCCTTTGTGCCGGCTCAGGCCGCGCAGGGCGTGGACCCGGATCTGGTGTCGGCCATCATCAGAGAGGAGAGCCAATATGACGGACGGGCGGTCTCCAGAGTCGGGGCACTGGGGCTGATGCAGGTGATGCCGGCGACCGCGAACACCGTCGCCAAAAAACTGGGGCTCGCCGAGGTCAAGCGCGACGATCTCTTTGACGAAGAGACCAATGTCCGGATCGGTGCTCGCTATGTGGCCCAATTGCTCGAACAGTTCTCGGGCAACGTCATCTATACGGTGGCGGCCTACAATGCCGGTCCCCAGGCCGTGAACGGATGGATCGCTAAACATGGCCGGCGTGAGCCGGATGAATTCGTCGAGTTGATTCCCTATCAGGAGACGCGGCTATACGTCAAACGTGTCCTGCGCAGCTATCGGGAGTATCAACGGCTTCGCCAAGGGCAGGCTCACGGCCAGGGTACATAGGGCTCCGTGCGCGTCATTCCTTGACAGATCACGGCTCCGGCCACTATAGTTTGCCGATCCTTCCTCATCAATCCTGCGCAGGGTGAAGGCGTCGCGATGGCGCTCGATAAACTCGAAGCTCTTGAAAGCCGAGTCAAAGATCTCGTCAAAGCCCTTCACGATCTCCGCCAAAAAAACCAGCAATTGGAACAGGACTTGCGTGCGGCGCGGGCGCGCCTCCTCGCCCAAGAGGAAATCAATCGCCGGTGGGAACGCGAGCGGGCGGGCATTAAAACCAGGGTGCAGAAGATCCTGGGCGAGGTGGAGCTGCTCGAGTGCTGGGAAGACTCAAAGGAGGTGGCCCTTGGCTAGGACCGTCGAGGTCGAGATCTACGGACAGCGGTACACGCTCCGGGGCGAAGCGGATGAACAATATGTGAAACGGGTGGCCCAATTCGTCGATGACCACATGAAGGCCGTTGCCCAAGGGATGCGGACCGCGACGCTTTCCAAGTTGGCGGTCCTAGCAGCCGTGAATATTGCCCATGAATTGTTCCAGGCCGAACAACAGCGGACCGAAAAAGAAGCGGATGTCGAGCGGCGTATGTTGTCGCTGATGGAATCCATCGAGGAGCAGGTCCAGTCCGCGCTTCCTCGATAACCCTGGGTTGCATCGTACCCAGGGCGTTTGATATGGTTCTGCACCGGTTGACGAGCACAGAGAAGTTTCAGGAGTTCAAATTAGCAGAGGGGCGGAAAACTCAGCAATCGGGCTGTACAGCGGAGCTGACAAGGGTGTGTCACTGACGCGTGGTTGACATTAAAAGTATGCTGATCGTGGTCCACATGGTGATGAAACTCATGGAGGGAAGCCTCCTTGCACGCACCTGGTCTGTTTTCCAGAGTTTCTTGTGGAAGCCTACCGTGTCGGGGGTTCAGGAAAGGCTAAATAGCCGCACCGAATGGAAGGGCCATTCCCTTTTCCTCACCCCGGCCGGCATCCTGCAAGGGTGCCGTACGTCTTGGGCCTATCGAGCAGCGCGAGGGCGACCTCGAACGACTCGATTGAGACGGTAGTCGCTCCGTGCGATCAGCAATGTCCTGTTTCCTTAGTGCCGCCATCGCGTGCTAGATTCTGCCACGCTGTCGAATCCTTCCGCTCCCGCTCCGTATCCAGGAACAATGTCTCTGTGTTTCGTGTGGTGCCGTTCTGAGTTGACGACAGAACCGTGCTGTCGTTCGTGGGAAAGGGGGGGTCATCTTGTCGGACCTAGTGACCTATCTGGCTGTTGCCCTCGTGAGCATGTTGTGCGGGATCGGAGGGTATGAGCTGCTCCGGCGCCGCACGGCGCTGGCAGCCAAAGACCGTGCCCAGGAGGAGGCGCGGCAAATCGTCCAGACTGCCGCGCGGGAAGCAGAGACCCGCGTCAAGGAAGCGAAACTTGAAGCGAAAGACCTTCTGATACAGGCTAAAGCGGAACTGGAGCGCGAGCAGAAGGAAAAAACAATCGTTCTGCAAGAACAGGAGCGCCGGTTTCTCCAGCGGGAGGAACTGCTCGATCGGAAGGCCGGAGGCTTGGAGAAGCGCGAGCAGGACCTATCCAAGCGGGAACGGGAGTTGGATCGCCGCGAGGCGGGGCTCCAGGAGAAAGAGACCGCTTGCGCGCAGGCCTTGCGAGAGCATCGCGAGGCGCTGGAGCGAGTGGCCGGAATGACCGCAGAGGAAGCCAAGCGGCATCTTCTGGCGGAGTATGAAAGCCAGGTCCGCATCGAGGCCGCCGGGCTGTCCAAGCGGACGATCGAAGAGGCAAAAGAAAACGCGGAGCGGGAGGCGCGGGAGATCATCGCGACCTCGATTCAGCGCGTCACGCGCGATTATGTGAGCGAGGCCACCATCTCCATGGTGCCGATCCCCAACGATGCCATGAAGGGCCGGATCATCGGGCGGGAAGGCCGCAACATTCGGGCGATCGAAGCGGCGACCGGTATCGATTTGATCATCGATGAGACGCCCGAAGCGGTCATCATCTCGGGCTTCGACCCCTTGCGCCGGGAAATCGCGAAGGTCTCGCTGGAGCGGCTCATGCAGGACGGTCGCATCCATCCGACGCGGATCGAGGAAATCGTCGAAAAGGTGAAGACCGATGTCGAGAAATTGATGATCGAAGAGGCCGAGAAGGTCATTTTCGAAGTGGGGCTCGCCGATTTCCATCCGGAGATCGTCAAGATCCTCGGACGATTGAAGTATCGGACCAGCTACGGGCAGAACAACCTGTATCATGCCCGGGAGGCGGCGTACATCTGCGGGATTATGGCTTCCGAATTGGGGCTGGACGTAAAGTTGGCCAAGCGCGGCGCCTTGCTTCATGACATCGGAAAGGCGGTCAGCCATGAGGAGGAGGGGCCGCACGCGATGCTGGGGGCCGAGATCGCCAAGCGATACGGCGAAAGCGAAAAAGTGGTCAACGCCATCGCGGCCCATCACGAGCAGGTGGAGCCGATTTGTCCGGAAACCGTGCTGGTGGCGTCGGCGGAGGCGCTGTCCGCCGCCAGGCCCGGGGCCCGGCGGGAGGCGCTGGAATCCTATGTGAAGCGGCTGGAGAAGCTGGAATCCTTGGCGGTGGGGCAGCGCGGCGTCCAAAAGGCCTATGCCATCCAGGCCGGTCGCGAGATTCGCGTGATCGTCAAGCAGGAAGATCTGTCGGACAGCGAGGCCTTCCAGCTCTCACGGGAGCTGGCGAAGAAGATCGAGCAGGAACTGACCTATCCGGGCCAGATCAAGGTGACGGTGATCCGGGAAAGCCGGTATGTCGAATATGCCAAATAGCGCCGTCTTCCTGTTGTGGCGTCTGTCTGCGCGCCGGCCACAATCCATAGCATGTGGCCGGCGCACAAGAGTTCCCGTTCGCGGAGAGGACTGTGCAGCATGAAAGTTCTTCTCATCGGAGACATCATGGGAGAGCCGGGCCGGCGGGCCGTGCTCCGCTGCCTGCCCAAGCTTATCGGGCAACAGGGGATCGACCTGGTGGTGGCGAACGCGGAGAATGCGGCCGGCGGGTTCGGCATCACGCCGGACTTGGCCGACGAATTGTTTGAAGTCGGCGTCTCCGTGATCACGACCGGGAACCACGCCTGGGACAAGAAGGAAATCCTGGACTATTTTAAGACCGAGCGGCGGCTCCTCCGCCCGGCCAATTACCCGCCTGGCGTTCCGGGCTCAGGGGCCGTGATCGTCGAGACCCCGGGTGGCGAGAAGGTGGCGATTCTTCATCTGATGGGGCGAACGTTTCTCCCGACGATCGATTGTCCCTTTCAGGTCGGTCAGCGCGAGGTCGCTCGGCTCAAGCAGGAGACTCCCGCGGTGTTGGTCGATATGCATGCCGAGGCCACATCTGAAAAAATGGCCATGGGATATTATCTAGACGGGAGCGTGACCGCGGTGGTGGGGACTCATACCCACGTTCAGACGGCGGATGAGCAGATCTTGCCCAAGGGAACGGCCTATATTACGGACATCGGGATGACGGGGCCGATCCATTCGGTCATCGGCATCAAGAAGGAAATGGCGATCGAGAAGTTCCTGACGCAGATGCCAAGGCGCTTTGAAGTGGCCGGCGGTCCGGCCATTTTCTGTGCAGTCTTGGTCGAGTTGGACGGCCGTCTGGGGAAAGCCCTTCGGATCGAACGCTTCCGGCTCAGCGAATGAGCACGCGACTGTCGCCATCATCTCACCAACCATCGTTGTTTCAGCCCGAGACGCGCGCCCGCATTCTGACGGTCTCCGCGCTCACGGCGTTGATTCGTTCCCACCTGGAAGAACCCTTCCGAGACATTTGGCTTGAAGGGGAGGTGTCCAACGTGCGGATGCCGGCCTCGGGCCATGTGTACTTTACCCTCAAGGATGAGGCCAGCCAGATTCGGGCGATTCTCTTCCGCCTGGCTGCGCAACAGCTTCGGTTCGACCTGCGCGAAGGGCTGCATGTGATCGTGCGCGGACGGCTGTCGGTCTACGAACCGCGGGGCGACTATCAGGTGGTGGTGGAGTATGCGGAGCCGAAAGGCATCGGGGCGCTCCAGCTTGCCTTTGAACAACTGAAAGAGCGATTGGCCGGTGAAGGCCTGTTCGACTCGACCAAGAAACGTCCGCTCCCGTTTCTGCCAAAGCGTGTCGGCATCGTGTCCTCGCTGGCGGGGGCCGCGCTCCATGACATGCTCGTGGTGATGGAGCGGCGCTGTCCTATTGCGCATATCGTCGTGGCGCCGGTGCCGGTTCAAGGAGCGGACGCGGCCCCATTGATCGCGGAGGCCATTGCGGCGTTAGGTGCCTCTCAATTGATCGACGTGATGATTGTGGGGCGCGGCGGGGGGTCGCTCGAAGACCTGTGGTGCTTTAATGACGAGCGGGTCGTGCGAGCCATTGTCGCTTCTTCCGTGCCGGTGGTGTCGGCCGTCGGGCATGAAACGGACGTGACATTGGCGGATTTTGCTGCGGACTGTCGCGCCCCGACCCCGTCTGCAGCGGCGGAAGCAGTCGTGCCGGTCCTGGATGAGTTGCTGACGCAGATCGGGGACCGTTCGGTCAGGCTGCGCAGGGCCATGCGGCATCGCATCGACTTGGCTCGGCGGTCCTGCCTGGTCATCGAAGGGCGCCTGCGGGAACGGGCGTTCCCCGTCTATCGTCACGCCCAGCGGCTTGATGATGCCTGGTCTCGCTTGCAGTCGAAGGTGGTTCGTGATCAGTCCGATCGACGGCACCGACTCCAGAAGCTTTCCTATGGGATATTGGCTTATGGTCCGCACCAGACTGTCCGCGCCTCGGTCCTGAAGGTGACCCATTTGCAAGTCCGGCTCAGGGATCATGTGAACGTGTTCCTGTCGAAGCGGCGGCACCCACTGGCGCGTCTTCTGGGGCAACTTCACAGCCTCAGTCCGTTGGCCACTTTGCAGCGAGGTTTCAGCGTGTTGCAAACTCTGCCGCAGGGGCAGGTGGTGTGGCGCGCCGATCAGGTTCGAGTGGGGCAGATAATCAAGGCTAGGGTCGCCGTCGGCCATCTCCTGTGTCAAGTTCGCGAAATTCATGGCGGCCCTGACTCGGCTTGACCTCCGTCAGGCCGGGCGCAATAATGACGCGAGAGTTGCTTCAGGAGGAACATTGTGGCGGCTGTGAAATTTGAGCAAGCGATGGCTCGGCTTGAAACCATCGTCGAAGAACTGGAGCGGGGCGAACTCCCGCTTGATGAATCTCTGAAGATCTTCGAGGAAGGCATCCGCTTGTCGAAAACCTGTCTGAAGATGCTCAATGAGGCCGAGCGGAAAGTGGAAATCCTTGTGCAGGATCGAGACGGAAAACGGAGCTTGCGTGCCGTAACATTAGACGACATGGATGGCGATCAGCCATCGTCACTTTCCTAAGATTTTCAATCGACCTCGCCCGTCCCCACCGTGCCATCGATCGGTAAGAATTCGCCCCGAGAGTTGCCTCGCGAGCGGTTGGACTTGGTGTTGGTCCGAAGCGGTCTCGCACGGAGCCGAGAACAGGCGGTTCGGTTGATCATGGCGGGAACGGTTCGTATCGCAGGAAAAGTGATCGACAAGCCGGCGACCCTTGTTCGCGCAGATGAGTCCATCGAGTTGACGAAGCGAGAAACCTGCTATGTCAGCCGAAGCGGAGAGAAATTGGCGGTGGCGCTCGATGCGTTTGGAATCATCCCGACGGGCTGGATCGCCATGGACGTCGGTGCGTCAACGGGAGGGTTTACGGATTGTCTGCTGCGTCGAGGCGTCGCGCGTGTTTATGCGGTAGATGTCGGATACGGGCAACTGGCTTGGTCGCTTCGCCAGGACCATCGTGTTGTCGTCATCGATCGTCAAAACATTCGGTATCTCTCTCCTGATCGTATCCCGGAGCCAATCCACATTGCCGTGGTCGATGTCTCGTTTATTTCGTTGACACTCGTCCTCCCGGTTGTCGTCCACTACCTCGCTGGCGGTGCCTGGCTGGTTGCGCTGGTCAAGCCCCAGTTCGAGGTGGGGAAAGGGCAGGTCGGCCGGGGTGGGATTGTTCGTCAAGAGGGCCAGCGTCAGGCCGTTCTCGAAAAGATCGTGACATTTGCACAGGGCTGTGGTCTAACCTATGTGTCAAGCCTCGATTCTCCCATTGCCGGCCAGAAGGGGAACAGAGAATTCTTGGTTGGCTGGAGATGGGGTGGAGGTAGATGTGACCAATCGGTTATGGAAGGTCGAGATGGGTCCGGGCGACTTGGATCATCGGGGCATGAGGTGAGAGGTTGACATGAAGGTTTTGGTGACAGGGGGGGCGGGGTTTATCGGGTCTCATCTCGTCGATCGGCTGGTTCAAGAAGGCCATGATGTCGTGGTTGTGGACAACTTGTCGACGGGGAAGCGAAAGAACGTGAATCGTGCGGCAACCTTCTATAAAGCGGACATCCAAAGTTCCCGATTGGAGCGGGTGTTTCGCAATGAACGTCCATCGGTCATCATGCATCTCGCGGCTCAGATGAACGTGCGGCGTTCCGTCGACGATCCGATGTTCGATGCGAGCGTCAATATTCTAGGCACCTTGAACGTGATAGAACAGGCCGCCCGACACGGCGCAAGGAAAGTGGTGTTCGCCTCATCCGGAGGGGCCATTTATGGCGAACAGGACATTTTCCCCGCTCCTGAATCGCATCCCACCCGGCCCTTGTCGCCGTACGGAATCAGCAAGCTCAGCGGCGAGCATTATCTGTCGTACTACCAGCGCGCCAGCGGCATCCAGGCCGTCAGCCTGCGCTTTGCCAATGTATACGGGCCTCGGCAAGATCCTGAGGGCGAAGCGGGAGTCGTCGCGATTTTTATTCAGAAGATGTTGACAGGAGAGCAGCCGGTGATCAATGGAAACGGACGGCAAACGCGGGATTTCGTTTTTGTGGAGGACGTCGTCGAGGCCAATCTATTGGTCATGGGCCAGGGAATCGAAGGCGTGTTCAATGTGGGCACGTCTTCGGAAACGACGGTGAATGAACTCTTTGCCATCCTCAAAGAACTGACGAAATCGGACTGCAAGGAGGTACATGGCCCCGCGAAAAAGGGTGAACAGTTGCGGAGCACCATCGACGCAACCAAGCTCCGCCAGCAATTAGGATGGGAACCTAAAGTCGGCCTGTCCGATGGCCTGCGCAAGACTGTCGAGTATTTCAGCGGGCGATTGAGGTAGCGAACTCCGGAACAATCCTCGCCGTTCAGGTGCCATTATCGATAGCGCGGAACAGAGGCGTCCACCTGAACACTCCACGCATCGATTCCCCCGATGAGATTCTTTACGTTGGCAAACCCCTGCTGGAGCAGGAAACTCGTCGCGTCGGCGCTTCTCATGCCGTGATGACAGTAGGCGATGATCTCGGCATTCCGATCTAGTTGATCCAACGAATGCGGCAGTGTCCCAAGCGGAATGAGGAGGGACCCCTCAAGCTTGGCCAAGGAATATTCCCAGGGTTCCCGCACATCCAACAAGACCGGCTTGTTCCCTTTATCGAGCTGCTCCTTTAGTTCTCGCGGCGTAATCGTAAAGCCCATAACATCTCCTCCGGTTGGCAAAAGCTTAGAGACATAGGCCGTGGTTTTTTGTTAACAATAGGGAGGTGTGGCAGATCGTGTCAACTCCCGGAATTTGCGGACAGTACTTCGATTGGTATCGGGCCTGGGGAGGCCGTTGTGAGACAGAGTATGGAAGTCATTGTTTTTGTTACAACTAAATCGGCCTGGGTGGCAAAGAGGATCGGAAAAGCGGTGATCAGTGAGCAACTGGCCGCTTGTGTCACGATCCTCGGCACATGTCAGTCGCTCTATCGATGGAATGGGAAAATACAGGAAAGCGCGGAGTCATTGATGATGATCAAGACCACCGCCCGCTGTTATGAAAGGTTGCAGAAGAGAATTAAGGGACTCCATAGCTATGCTGTCCCAGAGATAGTGGCAGTATCCATCACGAAGGGCCTTCCCGACTATCTTGATTGGGTCAGAAGCTCAGTTCGTAAGTAGCCGGTTTTAAAGACGAAAAATTGCGCGAACTTTTACATTGACCGGTTGGGATTGGTTAGCTAGACTCCTCAAAGAATGTGAAGAGTTTTCTGGCAAGAACTTATGGATTCATCACATGGGCCACAGTAGCGATCAGAGCGACTCTTATACGGTGGTTATTTTTCGAGGGTCCACGGCAAAGCCGCTTCGCTTTAATTTCCCCCGAAAATTCGTCCAGAAGGCCTTGATTGTCGGCTTGATCCTCTTGGTAGCCGATCTCCTGGTTATCTCCCACTACATTGTCAGAACCGGAGAGGTCTGGGAGCTAGCCGCCTTTCGGTCCGAGGCGCTGAGCGCTCGAGCCCAAACCGCCGCTTTTTCCACTGCCGTGGACGACCTCAAGCGTCGACTGACGGCGATGAGGGAGATCAATCAACGGCTTCGTGTAATGCTAGGAATTGAGGAGGTGAAGCCGGGAGATCTCATGAACGGCCAGGGTGGTGATGCCGAACCAATGGGTGAATCTTCAGATGGTGAGATTGAGGATTCAAATTCCGCATTAGGAGAGAGGGCTCTCTCCAATTCCGTGCTCGATAGCGGCAAAGCGGAGTCGAGTATAGTTCGGTCCTCTGCAATTTCCGACGATACCCCCCAAGAACAGTTAGTAAACCGCGTGAAACAAGAGATTGAGCGTCTTGCCGCGGAGGCATCCGTTCAAGAGCGGACTCTCCAGGAACTTTCACAGGCGGCGGAGCAGCGGTCTTTCCGGTGGGCCTCGACTCCTTCTATCTGGCCGGTCCGTGGGTGGGTGACATCCGGGTTTGGACCGCGAATCTCCCCGTTCACCGAGAAGCCAGGATGGCACGACGGGCTTGATATCGGTGCGGCCCCCAATGCTCCGATACAGGCTCCGGCTGCCGGTCGTGTCACCATGACCGGGCACGATGCGAAGATGGGGAATTTGGTTCGCCTTGATCATGGATATGGAGTCGAAACGGTCTACGGGCATCTGGCGAAAGCCTTGGTTAAAGAGGGACAGCGTGTAAAACGGGGAGATGTGATCGCGCTTGTCGGCAGCACAGGGTTATCAACGGGACCTCATCTGCATTACATGGTCAAGGTCAATGGTCAGGCCATTGACCCTAACAAGTATATTCTGGATTAGTTTACTCTTCTCTGGTTCCCTCCTCTCTCTGGCCAGTGCAAGAACTCAAGGATTTCCTGGTTTCCCTTCTTCGGAACTGCCCACTTGTAGAGCATGCATGTGCGGTCAGGATTTCGCATAAACACGGTTTGTCTGCTGTCAGCGAGACTGATTCACAGAAATCCTTGGTGCATTCCTCTTATACAACTCATACAACCCGTACCCGCTTGAAACGATAGCTCATAAGACCGGTGAGGAAATGACGATGTCTCATATTTCCAAGGAGATCTCTGAAGTTGCTCACGAGATGGGACTCCAACAGGGAGATTGGATCCCTTATGGAATCGGAAAAGCCAAAGTTCGGCTAGAGGTCGCGCAGCAGAAGCCGCGTTCGTCTGGTGCTCGATATGTGTTGGTAACAGCCATCAATCCGACCCCGTTGGGCGAAGGGAAGACGACCACGGCGATCGGATTGGCGATGGGACTTTGTGACATGGGTCAAAGAGCTGTGGTGACGCTTCGACAGCCTTCGCTTGGACCGGTCTTTGGGATCAAGGGAGGCGGTACCGGCGGAGGAAAGGCCCAACTTGAGCCCATGCACGATATCAATCTCCACCTGACGGGCGATGCCTATGCGGTTGCCGCCAGCCACAATCTCCTCGCCGCGTTTACCGACAATCATTTGTTTCATGGGAATGAGCTGTCGCTCGATCCTCGGTCGATCACGTGGCCGAGGGCGATGGCGATCAGCGATCGAGCTCTTCGACATGTCACTGTTCCTGGACATAATCAGGTCAAAGGACGGGAAGCGCAGTTTGTCATTACAGAAGCATCAGAGGTCATGGCCATCCTGGCTCTTGCCAGAGATCGATCGGACCTTCGCCAACGGCTGGGCCGTATCTTCGTTGGTATGACGACGAGTGGGAAGCCCGTGTTTGCGGAAGACCTTCGTTGTGCGGGCGCCATGGAAGTGCTCCTTCAAGAGGCGCTTCTCCCGAATCTTGTTCAAACTTCGGAAGGAACTCCCGCGCTGGTTCATGCGGGGCCGTTTGGGAATATCGCACATGGAAATTGTTCCGTGCTGGCCGATGAAATCGCGTTGCGCCATGCGGATTATGTGGTGACCGAAGCAGGCTTTGGGAGCGACCTGGGAGCAGAAAAGTTTTTCAATATCAAATGCAGAGTTTCAGGATTGGTCCCCAATGCCGCGGTGGTGGTTGCAACCTTGCGAGCGTTGAAGCTCCACGGAGGGGGAGGGACAGTGAAGCCCGGTCGCCCGTTACCGGCGAGTCTCACAGACCCCAACCGGCAAGCCCTAGAAAAAGGGCTGGACAATCTCGCTCAACACATCGCCAACATCCGGACGTACGGGGTCCCCGTCGTGGTGGCTGTGAATGCCTTTCCGGAAGATTCCGGGGACGAGTTGGAGTGGGTAAGGACACGCGCGCTCGACCTGGGCGCGGCCGGTGCATCCGTGTCAACTCACTTCCAGGAAGGCGGGAAAGGCGCATCGGATCTCGCACAGACCGTCATCAGAGTGGCTGATCAACCGGTCCGCTATACACCCCTCTACAAGGACACGGACACGATCAAGGGCAAGATTCATGCGATTGCCACGAGCATGTACGGAGCAGGACAGGTCGCCTACGACCCGCAGGCGGAGCGGGATATCGAGCGTGCGACACAGTTGGGGTTCAGCCATCTGCCCATTTGTATGGCCAAGACGCCGCTTTCGCTGTCTCACGACCCATTGCTGAAAGGTCGACCTACGGGGTTTACGATTCCCATCAAAGAAGTGCGCATTCTTTCCGGCGCGGGCTTTCTGACCGCGGTCTGTTCGGGCATGCAACTGATGCCGGGGTTGCCGAAGGTGCCGGCTGGTGAAGGAATCAGCCTGGACCATGAAACAGGAGAGATCCGCGGCCTGAGGTGAACCTGGTTAGGGCTGTTTGAAAAGCCGGAGAAATTCGGAGTCCAGACTGAGGATGACCGACGTATCCTTGGCCAGACTCTTCTTGTACGCCTCCATATAACGGGTCAGCTCAAAAAATTTCGGGTCCTGCCGGTACGCATTGGCATAGATGCGGAAGGCCTCCGCATCTCCACCTCCGCGTAGTTGTTCGGCAGCCTTGTAGGCCTCTGCCAGGATGATTTCTCGGTCACGCTCGGCTTCGGAGCGTATTTTTTGGGCTTCCTCGTCTCCTTCCGCACGGTACTGTTTGGCCTGCCGTTCGCGTTCCGCCTGCATGCGTGCAAACACGTTTTTCTCGTTCTGTTCCGGCAGGTCCGCGCGCTTGATCCGCACGTCGTCGATCGCGATGCCGTAGGCCGATGCCTTTTCATTGGCGCGCTCGGTGACGATGTGCATGATGTCGGACCGTGTCTGGGAAACAATCTCCGAAAGATCGTGGCGGCCCACTTCCACCCGCAGTTCCGAGTAAATGATGTCGTCCAGACGCCGGAGCGCGCCAGCCTGGGACTGAAAGGCCTGATACACCTTGAGGGGGTCGGTAATCCGCCACTTGGCGAAGTTGTCGATTACCAGAGTCTTCTTGTCCTGGGTAATCACGTCCTGTGGGGCCGAGTCGTAATCGAGCAGGCGTTTGTCGAAGTACGTGACGTCCTGGATGAACGGAGTCTTGACGTAGAGGCCAGGCACGGTGACGGTTCGGACGGGCTTGCCCAACTCGACGACGATCGCGCTTTGTGTCACGTCCACCACGTACAGCGGGGAGGCGCCGAATACAAACAACAGAACCAGTACCGCCAGGATGCCCACGATCAGGTTCTTCATGTTCAGGGGCCTCCTCGTTCGGCGCCGCTTTCCGAACCGGTCTGACGGGGTCTCTTCTGGAGCCGATCGAGCGGTAAATAGGGCAGCACGCGGTCGCCAGTCTTACTATCCAGGATTATCTTCTCCACGCCGGACAGCACCTGTTCCATCGTCTCGATGTAAATGCGTTTCGCAATGACGTCCTTGGCCTGTTGGTATTCTTTCAACGTCTTGACGAAACGAGCCGCCTCCCCCTCGGCTCTGGCGACCCGCGCCTGAGCTTGCCCCTTGGCCTCATTGACCACTTGGGCCGCTTGTCCTTTCGCCCGCGGGATGATGTCGTTGCGATAACCTTGCGCCTGGTTGATCAGACGCTCCCGGTCTTCCTTGGCGCTGGCGACATCCTTGAACGCGGCGACGACGGCTTCGGGAGGATCGACGTCTTGGAGCTGCACGGCTGCAATATGGACGCCGGCGTTGTAGCGGTCGAGAATGCTCTGTAGCAGGTCCTGCGTGCCTTGCTGGATCTGAGCCTTGCCGGTCGTTAAGGCGTCGTCGATCTTCGTTTTGCCGATCACCTCGCGCATGGAGGCCTCCGCCGCTTCGGCGACGGTATCCTCCACATCATCCACCTCGAATAGATAGTGCCGCGCGTTCTTGATCTTGTACTGGACGATGAATTCCACAGCGATGATGTTTTCGTCGCCGGTCAGCATGAGGGCTTCGCGGGGAATCATCACAGACTGCCCGCGGGCGTCCTTTCGGAACCCGACCTCCAGCCGGTGCAACTTGGCCACCTTGGGGTGCAGCACCGATTCGATGAACGGCAGCTTGAGGTGAGGACCAGGCCCGACCGTGCGGACGACGTCGCCGAACCGTTTAACGACGCCCTCTTCGTCCGGAGCGACGATAAAAGCGCTTTGGAACGCGAGAACAATGGCGAGAATGACGAGGACTATCGAGCGCGCCCCCCGTCGAGGCATCATCTCCCGGAGTTGGGCCGAAGCCTTGCGAAGCGCTTCATCCACTCCCGGGTCGTTTCTGCTCCAGGGATCTTTGGGATTCCAGACCATTCAGTAGTGTCGCGTAGGAAAGCTGTTCAGAGTAGCTGGAACTCACCTTAACAGGTTCATACGGGCTGGGCAAGACATTCCGGTCGCAGGTCTACCGCATGATTACTCTTCCTCCCTTGCCCCAGTAGTAATAAATGGAGAAATTCGGGAAGATCGCATCCTGAACATTCTGTCCGGCTACGGTGAAGAGCACGCCCGCGGCGCCGACCCAATGATCGCCAAGCCGATATTGAATAGTTGGTTGCACGCCCAGCGAATTGAACCCGTTCCGCTGGCCGACATTGATCGGATGTCCGTCCGCCCGCCACGGGAGCCCGTGAAATCCGACAAACTCCAGGTTGTACCCGAATCCACGGTCATCATTGAGCAGGTGTTCGATGATCAGTCTGGTATTGATGATGTCGGCGGGATACGTGCTTTGGCCGGCATCGCTTCCCGGTAAATGATAGGAGTAGAACACGCCGCCGCTGAGACGAAAGGGGCGGAGGTTCTTGCGGAACATGACGCCCTCGGTCCACGTCAGCGATCCGAATCGCGAAGCAGGCAACCGACCCAACGGAGCGAATCCGCCGGGCGGGCTTTCGCTGCCCGTGATCCAGCGACTGGTAGGGAGCACGATCATATTGAAGGTCGTGACCGAAGGACGCCAGCCGTTCGGATCCTGCACGATGGGGCGGTATTTAAGATAAATCTGCGTGTCTCCCACTCCGGAATCGGTGGTCCAGGGTCCGCCTTGTCCTTGGTTAAGCTGCGTGGTCGATCGTGCCCACCAGAACGAACCGGAGAGTCCCACGTTCAGCTCGAGGTGATTGGTCAGCCCATAAGCCATCGTGACGACCGGGGCGATCTGGTACGTATGGATCGGCGAGGGTTGGCTGTTGACGGTCAGATCGTTTCCAAATCGTTTCTCGCTCACCTGGGAAAACAAAAACGGATGAAAGGTGAACTGTCCCCGGGGATGAATATCGACGCCGCTGATAAAGATCGGACCGTTGGAGAGCGGGTTCCAACTCTGCCGATATCGGCGAATCTCTTCCTCGGTCGGCACCCAATCCCACGCATACCCAACCGGCCCAGATGTGGTTTCCAGACCGAATGTCAGAAACAGGATGCCCATGACGCAGGAAGAGAGCGGCCTTGCCAGAGGATTTCTCAATGGCCTATACCGGGATTGGCGGGGAGAGGGACACATTTATTCACGCTTCTCCTTGCGTTGCGGAGTCATGCCGTATGAGTCCACGGCATCATCTTGTGTACGATACCCACCCTTCAAAACTGTCAGGCCCCTGACATCCGGTGGAGCAAAAGGAAGGCGAGCATGGAGAGGAGGGCGGAGACCGGCAGGGTCACGATCCAGGCAAGCAGCATGTCGCGGACGGTTGTCCACCGGACGCAGGCCAAACCCTTGAGGAGGCCGATACCGATGATGGCTGAGCTGCTGACGTGGGTCGTCGAAACCGGTAGTCCCAGCGTCCCGGAGAGGAGGACGAGCGACGAGGTCGTGAGATTGGCGGACAGCCCTTCCGTATGGTTCATCCTTGTGACCTTTTCGGCGAGCAGTTCCGTCACCCGAGCCCCGCCGAGGTAGCTGCCCCATCCCATTGCAGCGGCGACGCCGGCATAGGCCAGGACTTGCATCGCTATACTTGACCAAGACGTCACGGCGCTGCCTAAGAGCAGCATCGCCACGATCTTCGGCGCATCGTTGGTGCCTCGAGCAAACGATGTGAGGCCGCTGGAGATCCAATGGATGGTGTCGAGGCCGACCACCAACCCCTGTAAGCCGGCCTGGTCGCACTGAGCCGGCACGGCCATCACCGGCTGTCCGAATCGAGACGATTGAAACAGCGTGCGGGTTCCGCCATGTGCATCGATGGCAACCAGGGCACGGGAGGCGGGCATCACGCACAGGCAGGCGCCTTCCCAACGTGCGGCGAGCAGGCGCACCAGAGAGTGGAGGACAAAAGAGGCTGTGAAGGCAAGTAACGGACTGAGCAGCAACGGAAGGACGATCTTTTGCCCGATTGCGGACCAGACCAATCCCTCGCCGCCGAAGGCTGTGAGCCCGGTTCCGACGATCGAGCCGGTTAAGGCATGGGTGGTGGAAACCGGAAGGCCAGTCCGCGAGGCGAACAGGACCCAGGCCATTGAGCCGAGCAGGACGGCCAGCGCCATGGTCGGCGGCACGATCACGCCCGGGTGAATGAGGCCGTGACTGAACGTGTGGATCATGGCGCCGGTGAGGAAGGCGGAGGCCCCGGCGCCGACGGTAGTCCAGAGGCTTCCCCAGAGGATGGCCGTCCGATAGTCGGTGATACCCCCGCCGACCAACGTGGCGATGGATTTCGACACGTCGTTGGCTCCGTTGGCAAAGGCCAGGGCCAAGATGAGGAACAGGGTGAGCGCTGGGATGTCCATGGGGCTTAGCCGGTCACGGCGCCGCCACAGGAGGAGCCGGAGCCGGCCGTGCAGCCGTAACAATGGTTGCGGGTGACGATCTGGCGGTGATCAAGTCGAGCGGGGTCGAAATCGCGAATATGTTGCGGGACACGGCCGTCAACCGGCAGGTCGAGCATCTGGTTGAAGTCGCAATCGTAGAGCGTGCCGTCCCAGCCGACCGAGAGGGTATAGCGACACATGACCCCGGCCGCAGCCGCCGGGTTGAACGCAGTAGCGAGCCGCTCCATGTAGCCGTCATAGTTGCCGCTCTCCACCAGAAACTCCAAGAACCGGCTGATCGGCATGTTGGCGATGGTGTAGAGATGCGTGAACGTCACCCCATAACGTTGCGCCAGCTCCTTGCGAAATTGGGATTCGATTGCCTCTTGCTTCGGAGGCAGGAAGGCCCCGACGGGATTGTAGATGAGGTTGAGGACCAACCCGCTGCCTTCGCGGCCGTATCCCAACTCATTCAGCAGACGAAGGCCCCGGATGGATTTGTCGAACACGCCCTCGCCGCGTTGCGCATCCGTCTGGCCGGCTCGGTAATAGGGAAGCGAGGCGACCACCTCCACGCGGTGATGGGCGAGAAACGAGCCGAGATCCGCTTGCGAGGGGAGCAGCAGGACCGTCAGATTGCAGCGATCCATGACGTGCCGGCCGAGCGCACGGGCTTGCTCGACCAGCCAGCGAAAGTTCGGATTCAGCTCCGGCGCCCCGCCCGTGATATCGACTGTCGGAATGTCGGTCTTCGCCAAGGCCGCGATACAGAGTTCCGCGGTCCCTCGGGACATCGATTCGGTGCGGTCCGGACCGGCATCCACATGGCAATGGCGGCAGGTTTGGTTACACAGCTTGCCGACGTTGATCTGGAAAACTGTGATGCCGGTGGCATGCAAGGGATGGAGGCCCGCTTGTTCAAGCTGTTTGTCAAAGGCCGAGCAGGCGGTTGTCTGGGCGAGCATCTGGAGCTGCCGGCCTGTCGAGGCCAAGGGGCTGGAACGGGCCGCTAAGGTTGAAGCGAGAGGGGCCATGGCTCAACAGCAGGCGCCGTTCGGGTCGCAGGACACAGCCGTACCCGACACGGCATGGCCGGCCCGATTGATGATCGCGAAGTGGGGTCGATAGGCGGGGCTGTCCAATACCGCGAGCGTCTTGGAGCAAATCTCCAAAGGCACTCCTCGCCGGTACACATGGTGGTCATCGTCGCACCCCTCCTGAAACGGCCCGGTCAACAGGGCGAAGTGTCCCTTCCAAACGCAGGGTGACGGCTCAGGCACGATTCCCGTCAGCCTCGGGTCCGGCGGGACAAGAGGGAGCGGCTCCTCTGAGAGCAAAAAGCACGATTCGAAAGGAGCGGTGCGAAGCACCAAAGCGGTCGTCTCGTCGATGGCCTGCGAAACTCCGCGCCTGAACGTCCGGCCGTTCTCGTCGATCACCTGCTTGAACGGACCTCGAAGTGTAGCGTAGCGAGGAACGTCTGAGCGTGAACCCGGACCAATCTTGTACCCCGTTAAGGTCAGCGAAAGGAAATGAATGCCGTCGATGACCTGCCAGGGTGTGAACGTGAGCTGGTGCACGCCCACGAAACCCGCTTCGGTAAGCCCATTGAAGTAATCGGCGACCGTGAGGGCGCCGGACAGGCAGTCCCCCCATTTCTCGCGGTCGTGGATGAGGTATTGCGGCACGGCTTGATCCGACACGATATCGGAAATCGTAAACCGCCCGCCGGGCCTGACCACCCGGAACATTTCCCCGAACACCTTTCGCTTATCCGGCGTGAGGTTGATCACGCAGTTCGAAATGACCAGATCGATCGTGTCGTCCCCGACCGGCATCGCGTCGGCCAGGCCTTTACGAAACTCGACGTTGGGAGCAGGGTAGCCCAGATTGGCGGCGACGATGGGCGCATTGCGCCGGGCGATGTCCAGCATGGTGTCCGTCATGTCGAGACCGATCACACGCCCGGAAGGGCCGACCAGCCGAGAGGCTTCGAAACAATCGATCCCGCCGCCGGAGCCGATGTCCAACACGGTTTCCCCGGGAGCCACCGTCTTGAGGCCGGCGGGAGTTCCGCAACCATAAGAGATGTTCAGCACTTCTTCCGGGATGAAGGTCTTCAGATCGGCAAAATCGTACCCGGTGGGGCAGCACATCGGCTCGCCCGCCGCCGCCGCCCGCGCGTATCGCGCACTGACCTGTTGGGTGATCTCGTCTGTCGGCATAGCCTCCTCGTCGGTTAATCGGTCCATCGAGCTGGGTCTATGTATCAACCGCCTGCCGCTCCGTCAAGGTGCCGGCCAGAAACCGTACCGGATGAGGCATCGCGCATCTGTAAGCTGGCTCACAATTGATTTGGACAGCAGTGCCCTCCGACCCCGCGGCAGGATCGGGTCGTCAAAACCCTCAGTCAGCTCTGGCCGGCCGTTCTTACAGGATCCTCTCTGTTCAGATGTATCGCACCCCTTGACTCGGTACCATGGTGCAGGGTGTAGCATCGGGCTCTGAAGGGAGGTGAGGCCGATGTGCCCATGGGTCGCTACACTCGGCTTCTGTCCGTTTGAGGCGGCATCCAAGGCCTGGCAGTGGGTGCAGAGCTGCTTCGCGTAGGCAGGACAGAGGCGAAAGAGGGCGACCGGGGTGCGGACCCCGGTCGCCCGTAAGGCTCGTTTGACGTGGGGATCCGGAGATGAGGCCTTGCAACCCCCGAGTGAGGCGCATCGTTCTTTCATCAGATTGAGGGAGTTGTTATGACTTCCGGACTGACAATCGGACAGTTGGCCAAGGCGGCCGGGGTGAATGTCCAGACCCTCCGCTATTACGAGCGGCGCAGGCTGCTTCAACCGACAGACCGCAGACCGTCCGGATACCGGTTGTACGCGAATGATGCGCTTCAGCGCCTTCGGTTTATCAAGAATGCCCAAGCCTTGGGTTTCACGCTGAAGGAAATCGTCGAATTGCTGGACCTGGAAGTGCGATCAACCGCTCGCTGCGGCGAGGTCCAACGGAGAGCGGAAGCCAAATTAGCCCACGTGAAGGTCAAGGTTCGAGATCTCCAAGCTCTGGCGCGGGCGCTCGGCGGCTTAATCCGCGCGTGCCGAGCCGGTCGCCCCACCGCGGAGTGCGCGATCTTGAAGAGCTTGAAGGAACGGAAAGGCCAGTCGGGCCTGCCATGAAGACCGGATGAACAACGCTCCAATCATCCTCTATGCGTGAGGTGAGGCATGGATCGGGAAAACGAGGCTCTGTTTCAGGAGTTGCGTCGCGTCAGCCCGACCGTGACCGGCGGGCTCCTGCGCATGCGGCAGGAAACCTATCGTGATGCGGCGGTCGCGGCCAAGTATAAATTGCTCACTGCCATGGCCATCTCCATCGCGATTCGCTGCGAGCCCTGCATTCGGGCCTATGTCCGCATGGCGGTGGAACGAGATGCAACGCAAGCAGAAATCCTGGAATTTCTGAACGTGGCGATGACCATGCAAGGCTGTCCTGGCGAGGAATGGGCACTCAAGGCCTACGCTGCGTACAAGGCAGCCATCAATGAGCGGCGACCGGATCAGTCTGTCACCTGCTGTGTCCACGATGACCCCGGCGGTGAGGTACAAACGGAGGTGAAGGATGAGGACGAGAGGCTATAGCGTCATCTGTGCCTTGGCCGTGAGTCTGCTGATAGGGACTGCTTCGGTGGAGGCGCAACAAACGAACCAGTCCCGCATCCTCATCCACATGAAGACGTCACTGGCCGAGGACGACGCGCAAATCTGCGCCGTGCCGAATGTGGCTTGGGCGGCCGTCAAGGCGGGCCATAGGGTGACAATTCTGGTTGATGCCAGCGCGGTGACGTCAGTGACCAAGGGGTTTGGCTTTTTTCGCAGACTGGTCGGTTCGGAGAGTACCGCGCTCGATCGAGCGGGGCTGCCGGAGCGAGAACGGCAGAGCGTCTCCGAACAGATGGGCGTACCCTTGGAGCAGGTCCCGCATAATTACGGCGAGTACTTTGAGATCCTCAAGCGCAAGCTGGGAGTCGAAATTTACGGCAACCGGACCATGATGCTACTCTACAAGATCGATCTTGATCGGGTGGCGACCTCCATTACCCCCGTTTCGCTCGATCGGATGGTCCAGCTCTTCTCTGAAGCGGACCGGATAATCGTGTATTGAGAGATCATCGAGTCGGTGGGTCGGGGATAGAATACTCTCCACCCCGACCTTGGACAGACAGGCTAAAACGTGATGACCTGATAGCCCGCCGACACCAGCTTCTTGAAGCTCGGATGGCCGTCATATTCTCCCGCCAGCTTCACTCCACATGCGACGACTTTGTCTTTCACGCCGAAGGCTCCGGCACAAAACTCGCACGCGCCGCCGATCCGATCCTTCACCGCGTTGTAGAGCCCGTGCAGCTTGTGATCGGGCTTCTCCAATTCCACGATCCACATTGGGCCCTGCGCCGTCGAAAATCAGTTGGACGTCGTCGTGGCCGTCCTTGAATTCCTTGACGGCCTCCAACGCGTTCACCACCCGGCCCAGCCCCTCATGGGTGTCCGTATCGGCCAGAATAACAATCGCCACTTTGGACATGATGCACTCCTTTCGAAAAACAGTGGGTGAATGACGAGAGCGCCTCCGCCTCACTCATTGACCGGAGGCGGCACGACTATCCTGAACCTCCGCACGCTACCGCGACTCCCATCAATCCATCTGTAGTCTCGCTTACAAACACGCACGCGGCAATTCTCTTTCGCAACCGGTGAGGTGCCTTACAGATGGATGGCGCATCAACAGGTAGGATCGCGCCAGCACACGAACAAACCTCTTCCTTACAAGGAGGCGCGTCATGACCTGCGAACGATGCGATGGCCTGATGGTCGGCGAGCAGATTTGTGATCTGCAAGAGACGAACGGCGAGATCTGCGCGAATGGGTATCGTTGCCTGCTCTGCGGCAATATCATTGATGCGACGATTCTCAAAAACAGGAAGCGGTCAACCGAGGCGCCGGAGCCTCTCACAGCCTCCAGCCCTCTGATGACAAAGCTCGTGGCCGCCTAACCCACATTATTGATGACGGTTCGTGACGAAACCGACAAGACGCCAGGCGAGACGGGCAAGCGGAGCTGCGAAGGACGGAGGCATACTTGAAACAGTATGTTGAGGCCTTGAGGGGCGAGCCTGCCCGCCATACCAAGCTTTGCTTGAACCGCCGCGTTCGATTATCTCGCGGCGGAGATGCACGTTACCTTCGACTTCGCATGCTGGCCAGGGACCCGTTGCAATCTGGGAGCAACGGGTGCCCCGCGGTGTATCGGCGGTTGCAGTAGAAGCGTTCATGAATAATGTGGGCTAAGGCGGGAAGCATGGTCGAAACGATCACCTCTTCCCACGGCTGATTGAGGATGTCCCGAGGTAGGAGACGCCCCATGGCACTACAAGACGAACCGGAAATCGCACTTCGTCTCCAACTCCACCAACTGCCCTGTCCGATGTGTGGCAATCATGAATTGGTGCCGGTGCTCCAATGCGATTACTACCCGGACGGCTGTCTCTGGCTGGTGCGATGTGAAACGTGCCGGGCGCAATACCATCTTGCTTGAGCGCCGGAGCGGGCCCGCTAGGAGCCTGTCCGACATTAGCCCCAACGCACTTGTGTGCAGGCTCTGACTCGTGTATCAGCCATGCAGCATCGTGATGAGCGAGGAGGCTGCGTGATGACGACTCGGACCTTTCGTCCCTATGA
>WBZO01000281.1_pt1 | contig 44737 bp, 39 predicted proteins | sample 5204261 | NCBI WGS metagenome assembly WBZO01 (sample SAMN12412400, study PRJNA552823) | activated sludge metagenome | isolation source: activated sludge from anammox sidestream of wastewater treatment plant... | place: USA: North Carolina | collected 2017-09
GCTCCTTGGTGTAGCGATTGCCGAAGTACGTACGGTGCTTCTCGCGGTGAATGTCCGTACCGCCGTCCTTCGACATGCTGTGCTGGTACATGTGCTCGCTGACGAGCTTGTCTGCAGCGCCTTGCGATACGACGATGCCGTCGTTCGTGTTGAGGCCGCGATACGGCATGTACGCCACGCGCAGGTTCGTGCCGAGCGCGAGGTGCCCGTCCTTGGTGAAGTTGCTCTCGGCGAGCGGCTGGTCCTTCTCGACCTTGTCGCCCGGCTTCACCGTCAGCGTGTTGTGAAGCATCGTCTTGGCGGCGAGCGGGAAGTGCTCGTCGTAGTGCAGCGTCGTAGGTTCTGCCGCCTGCTTCGCCCCCAAGGGCGTGATGTGGATCTGGTGGTTGTCGATCTTCTCGACGATGCCGTCATGTCGCGCCGTCGGGACGAGCTGCTTGACCAGCTCTTTCTCCATCGACACGCCCGGCTTCCACGACTCGGCCTGCACGAGCGGCGCTTCGCGATGCACGAGTGGCAGTGCTTGGCCCTGGTGCTTGCTCGCCATCAGAACACGATTGCCCTGGATGCCGTAAACGAGCGGAAGCAAGTTGGTGGTGGGGCCATAGAGGTCCGCGACGTGTTCGATCTGGTGCGTCACGTCGTGGGACGGCACACGTGTCACCGCGCCGTTCTTCATCGCATCGACGAGCTTGCCAGGCGCAAGTGATTCACCAGGGAAGGCGATAACCGCCTTCGCCATGTCGGCCGCCTTGAGGAAGCTCGACTTCTTGGCCGCGACGTCATAGACAGGCGCGTACAGGTTGCCCTTGTCGTCGCGCCGCGCGCCGATGGCTGCACGTAGGTCCACGCCGATCTTGAAGCTTTCGGGGCTGCGTGCAGGGTCCAGGATGCCGAGGTGCGTGGGATGGACGTCGCGCGCCTCGAGCGGGATCGCGCGTTCCGAAGGGATCGCACCTTCGCCGAGCATGGTGACGCGCGACGCCTCGTCGATCAGCTCCATCGGGTTGATCTGCATCGGCACGGCGGAAAGCGACGTTCCCGTCAACAAGCCGTGCATCGCACGCGTGAATGGGCCCGACGGGACAGCCTTGCGCAGGTTGCCGTGGCTCGCGTCCAGCTTCCATCCGAGCTTGGCGCGCATCGCACGCGCCTCGAGCTGCACCCGCTCCTTGGCGAAGTCGTCCACCGAATGGAACGTCTTGAACGCGAGCGAGTCACGATCATCGACATCCGCGGCCTCTCGGTGAACGTCGAGCAGTTTCTTGCTCGCCGCGAGGATGGCGGCGGGCGAGGCCTTTTCGTGTGGGTACCCGATGGTATGCAGGTTGACCTCGGGGTCCATCTGCGTGTTGTCGAAGTACTCGCGCAGCACACGCGCCTTCTCCTCGCCGGTCGCCGCTGTGCGCTTCGCTGGATGGATGAGAGTCTCGTACAGCTTGTCGACGTGCTTGTCGGGGTTCTTCCAAGCGTCACGATTCATCGTGGCGATCTCGGGCCCCCAGTGTGCGGCGATGTCCTGATGCGGGACGCCGAGCGCACGCAGCACCGGGTGCAGCGGGATCTTCGACGTTGTGTGCGTGGGCTGCATGTAGAGCAGGCCCTTCTCCGCATCCATCGAGACTTTGAAGTTGGCGCCCTTCGCCAGGTTGAACACCGACTCCAGTTCCTCGTTACCGCGGCGACGCACGTACGCGCCCGGCTTGGGACGAAGTTGGTTGGCGACCGAGTACTCCGTGCCGTCGACGACGAACGTGTGCCGTGGCGTGAACCACGGAAGCTGCATGAGCGTGAAGTCCTTGGCGTGGTCGACTACACCGCCGCTCGCGTCCTTGACCAGGATGTCCCCGCGGATGCGTTCCGACAGCGACTTGCCTTCGAGGATCGCGCGCTTCTGTTCATGCGACGAGTAGCTCTTGGGCTCCACCCGCACGTTCGACAACTCGAGCGTGTGCTTGCCGGCCTTGAGCGGAAACGCCTGTTCGAGCCCCTCGACCACCTTCCGACGAATCATCTCGCGGCGGGTCGCGGCATCCTCGATCACGGGTCGGAGGTTCGCGCTCATTTTTGGTACAAGTCCTCGCTAGGGAAGTCGCTGCGGTCGAACGATAGGTTCTGCATCCCCCGCGTCCTGATCGGGGGCTGCTTGCGGCCGGTCTCGGGGCGTCAGGTAGCAAACCGCCACCAAGAAGTCGCCCTCCTTGGAGAAGGTGTCGCGCTCCCAGCGCAGCAGTGCCTCACCCCGCAGGCACATGTTGAGCACGTCCTCGTAGTCGCTGGCGTCGGGCGGCAGGGTGAAGACTTTGACGTGCGCGTCGTAGTCCAGTTCGGGCCCGGCACGCCGCTGCTGTGGCTCGAACGCGACGCGGGCCGGGTTCGTGCCGAACAGGTTGCCCATGTCCTTGTCGACGCGCTGGGCCTTGGCCACGACGTCGGTGAAGTCTTCGGAGCGGTCGTTCGCCATGATTGCATCCTATCAGGCAGCTGCGGGGGGCGCGCCGGCCCCGCCGGTCGGGTCTCCGCCGGACGGATCTCCTCCGCCCTGTTGTTTCATCGCCGTGATCGCCTGGTGGTTCTGCATGGTCGTCTGTGCCTGGAGGCGTTCCTTGACGACGGCGTACATCACCAGGTCTTCGGTCTGTAGTGCGTGCATCTGCGAACGTCGCGAGCCCTCGTCGAGGCCCGCCATCTGCTGGACGATCTGATCGGCCTGCGCGATGACGGCCTGCTGGTCGTAGGCGATGGGCTGCTGCCCCATCTGTGCTTGCGAGCGCGCGCGTGCGCCCAGGTTGTTCTGCATCTTCTGCATCTCGTTCTGCAGTTCCATCGCAGCACGGGCCGCGTCGATCGCCTCCTGCTTGCGCCACTCGCGTTCGTCCTGTGGATCGACATCGAAGGCTTCGCCGAGCGTGCGTTGCGACAGCCACGGACCCGTCGTCGGATCCGCCATATTGAGCTGCAGCAGCAGCGCCTTCTGTTGGACGTCGTCGATGAAGCGGAACGGCGCGAGCGAGACCACGACGGAGCCGCGCCCCAGCTGCTTGGCCGAGCGGTCCGTGATCCACTGGAGCAGGTCGTTCAGGTCACCTGTCTGGTGAACGAGCTGGTTCTCGAGGACGCGCAGCTGGATGCCGGAGCCCATCGCCGAGAAGCCGCCGTAGATGAACTCCTTGGGCAAACCCATCGCCGCGATGATGTTGTCCTCGGCCGCTTGGACTTCGCCGAGCGTCATGAGCGCGCGTGCCTGACCGCCGAGGTGTGTGACTTCGGCAGGGACCGGCGACCACATGATGTGAAGCGGGTCGCGGCGCCACTTCTTGACCGAGTGCTTCATCTCCTCCGACCACTTCGACAGCGCGATGGTGGTCAGCGGGTCAGCGTTGGCTGTCGATTGCTTGGGCGAGACGATGCGAAGTGGGACGACGTAGTCCAGAGCGATCGCTTCGTTCGCCTTGCGCAGCACGGCGGCGTAGAAGAACAGCTTGATGGTCGACGCCAGCGGCGGGAAGCCCCACTGGGCCTCGATGCCCGCAGGCGCGTCCATGCGCATGTGGAAGACCTGGCCCTCGGCGAACTTGAAGATCTTGTCGTCACGGATGGCCTTCAAGAACTCCATCGGCATGGTGTCGATGAGGTGCTTGTTGCCCTTGGACGCGCGCTCCTTAATCTCCTTGGGGATCGTGTAGTAGTACTCGCTGTGACCTGTGATGGGGTTGTAGTCGATGTCCATCAGCTTGGGGTCCCAGCGGATGACAGAGATGCGGTCCTTGCGGGTGATCTTGCGGTCGACCACACCCTTCTCGTCGACATCGACGCGCGTCTTGCAGCCTGTGCACGCGTAGTTGAACGACAGCTTCTTGAGACGGAAGCGGTAGTTGACCTGTTGGATGTTGGACAGCGATGAGCACTTCGGACACTTCAAGAAGCGTACGAACGGCGTGTACATCGAAAAGAATGCGTTGCCGTAGACGAACTTGTCGACCGCCGCACGGATCAGGATGCGCTTGGTCTTCAACGTCTTGTCGTGGAGGTCTTCGTAGTACTCCTTGAGCGACTCGTTCTGCGTCTCGTAGACGATGTCGGTGACGGGGTACGTGCAGAACTTCTGCAGCGCCGCGTAGATCTGCGAGCTGTTGAAGTAGAGGTACTCGCAGAGCCGGAAGAGATCCTTCAGCTTGCGCGGCGCGAATGCCGTTAGGAAGTCGAAGAGAGGGCTGCCGTGCGACGACACGTTGTGCGTCGCCAGATCGGCGATCCCAGGGTCGAACATACCGTCAGCCATTGGTGGTCTCTCTCCGCAGGTTTATCGGGCAAACGTGATAGGAAGGATAGTACGCATGGGTAAGCCCAAGATGGAAGTTCGCGTGGGGCGCGCGGGCAATGGGACGCCGGTCTTCCTTGTGCATGGACAGAGCAAAACCCACGAGCGCGTTTTCGGCGCGACGTGGGATGCCCAGCGCGCGTTGTGGATGTACCCGGCGTTCTTCCCGGCGTCCGAGCGCGTGCTCGCCGACTTCGGCGTCATCTCGGACACGGTCGAGGTCGTGCTGTCGGACGCGGTGCAGCGACACGTGCAAGACCTGGCGAAGGTCAAGGCGAAGCTCGCGGAGCGCAAGCTGCCCGCCAATTTCGACTTCGTGACCACGCCCTACGAACATCAGATCGAAGGGCTCTGCCACGTCTACTACTGCATCCGCTCCGCGCTCTTCTTCGACCCGGGCCTGGGCAAGTCGAAGATCGCCATCGACCTGATGCGCCTCTTGCGCGCCGGCGGCAACCGTGGACCTGCGCTCGTGATTGGTCCGCGCGTGACGGTGCAGAACTGGGGGCGTGAGATCGATCGTCATTCCGGCCGCCAGCTTTCGTGGGTGGCACTGACCGGGACGCCTGCACAGAAGCGCAAGGCCTTGGACAAGGCCGTGGCCGAGCATGCAGACATGGTTTTGGTCACGTACGGCACCGCTAGAAGGATAGTGGATTTGCTCGTGAATCAGCTGCCGTACGAAACGCTGATCTGCGACGAGAGCCACAACGTCAAGGCGTGGACGTCCGATCGGACCAAGGCGACCTGGGAGATCGCACAGAAGGCGGGACGCCGCCTCATCATGACGGGCTCGCCCACCGAGGGGAATCCTCTCGACTTGTACGCACCCTACAAGATTCTCGGCGACTGCTTCATGCCGGAGAACTACCACCGCTACAAGAAGAAGTTCGTCGAAACAGTCTCGGCCGTTTCACCGGTCGTCGTTGGATACAAGAACCTCGACATCGTCAACGAGCGCACGACGTTCCTGAGCCTGCGCCGAACCAAGGAGGAGTGCCTCGACCTGCCCGAGCGCACGTTCGTAGATGTCGACTACGGCCTGTCGCGGCTGCAGATGGACACGTACAACCAGGTCGTTCTCGAGATGGGCATTGATCCGGCGCGCCTCGCTGACTTCGCGCTCGCGATGCGTGACACACCGGATAAGGCGCCTGCGCTTCTGCCGACGCTGCCTCCCGAGATGGAGATGCCACACCGGGCCGCGGCGCTCATCAAGCTGCTGCAGATCACGTCGGGGTTCGTCATCAAGAACGAGAAGGACCCGTTCTTCTGTGACACCCGGGACAACGGCGGGCCGTGTCCGCACCTCAACGACTGTGTGCGTGACGACATCAAGCCACGGACGAAGGACTGCCACATCGACAAGTCGCCGTGGCCGACATCGACGACGTTCTTCGACGAGAACCCGAAGCACGATGCGATCATGGAGTTGATCGCCAACATCGTCGCGACCGACGGCGCCAAGGTGATCGTGTGGTGCGTCTTCCATCCAGAGATGGATTCGATCGTCGCCAAGCTCAAGGAGGCCGAGATTGGGTACGTCCGCGTCGACGGTGAGACGCGCGATCCGATGGCTGCCATCGACAAGTTTAACGACGATCCGAACGTACGGGTGTACGTCGGACAGGTGGCATCGGGCGTCGGCATCAACCTTGTGTCGGCGGCCTATGTGATCTACAGCTCCTTGCCGTACACGCTGACCACGTACACCCAATCACTGGACCGTAACTACCGCATCGGTCAGACGAACGCTGTGACGGTCTACCGCATGATCGGACGTTCCACGCTTGAGGCAGCGGTAGCGTACCTCCTCGATCACAAGGTCAACGTGGACTCACTCTTGACCAACAAGATAGAGTGCGCGCTGTGTCCGCACGCGGTTGCGTGCTTGGCCAAAGGCATCGAACCGTTTCAAGCAGGCTGCATCCACCCGAAGCGGGTGACGCGTCCGGTTATCAAAGCCCACGCACTGCCTGTGTTATCAGGAGGCAAGACATGAAGATCGTCGTCACGTACGAAGCCGCGGACATCTCGCGGTTGATCAAACAGGACCTCGCACGGCAGGGCATCATCGCGACCGATGCGGATATCAAGTACAGCAAAGGCAACGCAGTCGTGTCCGTCGAAGTCGACCCCGACGACGCTCCGGTGCCCGCCCCCGTCGAGGTTGCGCCGGCCGCGCCCGAGCCTGTCGTACGTGCCCCGACGCCGACACCACCACCCAAGCTCGAAGCAATCGAAGGCGGCGCTGGTCCCGTAGACATGGGCGCCGTGTTCCGCGAATCCCAAAAAATCGCTGCGACGATCGAAGGGAAGTTCCCGAAGCCGCAGCACGCCATGCTCGAGGGTGAGTCCCACGAATGGCCAGGCACCCCAGGAGATGATAGATGACCACAGGTTTGGAAGAGGTCGAGGCCATCCTCGATCCCGAAGTCGAGATCCCCGCTGAGATGGAGCCGGAGCTGGTGGACATGCTGCCGCGCGGCTACCTGTCGCCGTCGCAGGTGACCATGTTCCTCAAGTGCCCGCGTTCGTGGGAGCTGGCCTACGTCGAGGGCAAACCTCGCAAGACCGTCGCACGCATGTTCCAAGGCATCTTCGTCCACAACGCGACGGAGACCGTGCTCAAGGGACGCCTCGAGACTGGCACACTGCCGCCGCTCGAGAAGGCAACCGATGCGTTCTCGGACGCGTTCGACAAGTCGAAGAACTTGATCGAGGACTGGGAGGACGAGGACGAGGGTGCCGTCAAGGACACGGGCGTCAAGTGCACGCGTGCGTACTACGACGAAGCTGCGCCCGACGCGACGCCGGTGACGGTCGAGCGAACGTTCACCGCGGTGATCAAGTCTGCTGACGGCAAGGTCAAGCTCCCCATCCTGGGACGTATCGACAGCGAGCAGGTGCAGGCGCACACCGAGTCGGAGTATCAGGCGATTCGCGCGAAGCTGCTCGCGATGCCGAAGAGCGACGAGACCGACTCCAAGTTCGCTGCCGGCTTCTCCAAGGAAGCGATGGCCGCGATCGGCAAGCCGCTGCGCATCCACGATCTCAAGGTCGTGACCGACAAGTGGTCCGAGAGCGATCTCGCCAACGACCTGCAGTTCGCGCTCTACGCCGGTGCCGAGCACATCCCGGACGTGCAGGTCGATCAGGTGGTGAAGGGTCGCGCGAAAGTTCCGCGCCCTCGCTACGAGAAGCTGACCGGCGTCGTGACGCCCAAGCAAGTGCAGCACGTCCAGAAGGTCGCCGAAGGTGTCGCTCGATCGATCGCGCTGGGCAACTTCCCCATGACCGATCCCGGCAACTGGTGGTGCTCCGAAAAGTGGTGCTCGATGTGGCGTCATTGTCGTGGCAAGTGACGCCGCGATCGTGTTAGGAGGAGGTTTATGACGCAAGCATCCCAGGCCAAGCCCCAGACCAACACATCGTCGCTCGGCGCCGCTGCTGCTGCCGCCGCCACGAACACGAAGCCGGACGACAAGAAGCCCGACGACAAGGCGGCCGCCGCTGCCAAGCCGGACGACAAGAAGCCGGACGACAAGAAGCCGGACGACAAGAAGCCGGACGACGCGGCCAAGAAGGAGCGCAACGGCTCCAAGGTCTACGTCGTCGTCGGCACGGTCCACGAGTTCGAGTCCGTGAACAAGGCCGAGAAGTTCCTCAACGCGGAGGGTGCTCCGACGGACTACGCCGTCATCCGCGGCAAGAAGATCAGCAAGAGCACGAAGGTCTCCCTGCGCTAAGGTAGGGGGATGGAAAAGTACGGCGTAGATACCCAGACCGAGGCCGCGAAGACCGCGTCCTCCAAGGACGACCCTCGATGCCCGCAGTGCGCCTCGCCGTTGTCGAAGACGGCAAGCGTTCCGGTGTGCCCACAATGCGGAACCAAACCGTTCGAGCCAAAGGAATGAGCCGACGCCGCGGCAGTCGCAGCGGCGTAAGCGTTCGCGTCGCGAACGATGTGGCGTCGCGCCTGCGTGACATCAGGGCGGTTTGGAACGCCGTCCACAACGATCCACATAAGGTCATCGCGTGTCCTTGCAACAACAAGGAGTGCGTGGCCAAGCATCAGCAGTACCTGGCTGACGAGTTCTACTTCATCATCGGTGATCTCCTCGAAGGTCGTCCGTTGAAGTCGCTCGAGTTCCACAAGATCGATCGCGCGCGCGTCCTCGCGCACGCAGAGGAGTAACGCTCATGCGACTCGTTACGTCGGCACGCATGCGTGCCGTGGGCCTGCTATTGCTCGAAGCAGCAGGCATCGCACTGATCGCCGTGCGTGCGAAGCACGAGAAGAAGGTGCGCCGACAGACCGCCATCCTCGATTTCGCCGGGCATATCTACGACCTGGCACGGGAAGCGACGAAGACATGATCACGCTGACGCTCGCAGACCTCGCCGAGACCGACACCGACGAGGTGTTCGATCGCAAGCTCCCACTCGTCGTTGACGACTTCAAGCTCACAGAGCATCCGTCACCGGGCGTCACCAAGAACCTCGCCAAGCTCCAGAAGCTCGGCATCCTGTCTGCCGACGCCATCATGGCGCTCGTGGGGCAGGCGCCCATCGATCCCATCAACCTGATGTCCACATTGATGAGCATGCACCCTGACGGGTGGGCGTTCTCTGCCGTCGACTTCTCGATGATCCGTGTCTTGGCACGTACGTCCAAGAAGGCGGTCTCTGCAGCACTACGCGTCGACCTGATGGGCGGCGCCATCACATCCTTGGTCCTCAACAAGGCCAATCAGCTGACCATCCACAAGACCCTGGAGGTCGAACCGCGCGACGGCATGCTCGAAGAGATTCAGTCGCTGTGTGACGACGCTATACAGGCCGCCCAGCGCGAGTCCTGCTAGGGGTACGCGTCTTCGGCGGTTAGCATCTCCTCCTCGAGTTCTTGCTGGAGGAGCTGCATTCCGTTGATCTTGATCTGGCGTACACGTTCGGGACACATCTCCATGATGGCCGCGATCTGTACGAGGTTGCGGGCTTCGTCCTTGACGCCGAAGTAGAGGTTCAGGACGGTCTGCTCTCGCGGCGGCAGTCGCGCAATGCTTTCGCGAACGATCATGCGAAGGCGGTCGGAGCCGTAGGACGTCTCGGGCTCGACGTCGGGTATGTCTGGGGTATTTCGCGCCGCGTCGAGCGTCGTGACAACACCTTCAGGTAGGCCGGGGTTCATCGCACGCACCGAGGCGGCCTCTGGCCCGTGTTCTTGGATGGCGGCGCGGAACTCTCGTGCCTGGCGCCGTTGCGTCTTCTGGCGATGCGCTGGGACGTGCACGAGCGACGACGTCGTGTAGTCCTGATCCGACATCTCCTTGATGACCCACCAGCCTGCGTAGGTCAGGAAGCGGATGTACGGGCGCCGGTTCCATTCGAACTTGTCGGCGGCCTTGAGGAGCCCGACGTTGCCCGCCGCGATGTAGTCTTTGACGGCTTCGGGGTCCTTGGTCCGCTTGTGCGCCATCTTCACAACGAAACGCAGATGGGTCTGCACAACGGCGTCGCGCGCCGCGACGTCTTTCTTCTGCTGCCAGCGTCGCAGCAACCGTTTCTCCTCTTCCGCGTCGTCGACCAGCGGCGTTCGCGCGATCTCGGCGTAGTACATGGAGGATATACGTGTGGCGTCGGCACCCATGTTTACTGCACAACCTAGCTGGTCCGAAACGAAGGATCAATTAGTTCCACGAACGAGCGCTACCGCTTGGGTGTCGATCTCCAAGACGCACCCCATCGCTAGTGGTCGTATTTTTCTCGGGCAATGCTTGCCAAACAAACATCGAATTCTCTAGAGTGGCTTCCCCAAACGACATTCCAAAAGGACATGACATGAGCGATTCCAACGGCACTGCCTCTGACACCCCCTCCAAGGCCCTGGTCACCAAGCCCTCCATGGGAGCCGCAGCAGCCCTCATCGATCCCGCCGAGCTGGAAGCCGCCGTGGTCGAACGCCGCACTGCGTTGGCCGCCCTCGCCTCGGACCCGTCCATGCCGGAGGACACCCGCAAGAAGCTCCTTGCGCTCGTCGCGCTGGCCTCGCCGAACAAGGCGGGTCTCGAAGAGGTCGCGACGGCGTGGCGGTTGCCGCGCATCATGATCGCGCAGCCGACCACGCGGTCGGAGGCGAAGCCGGAGAGCTGTCCGCCGGGCGGACTCTACACCACGGCCGGCTCCATGCTCGAGAAGCCGTGGGCGGGCATCCCGCTCTACTTCTTCGAGGAGAACATCAACTTCCCCGACGGCGGCAAGAACCCGGTCTGCCAGGCGCCCGACGCCAAGCTCGGTTCGCCGTTCGGCAAGTGTGCCGAGTGCCCGCATCTGCCGTTCGGCAAGCAGAACGGTGGGCGCGGCGACCAGAAGAAGACGGACTGCCAGAGCAACATCGTCGCGGTGATGCTCGCGGCGGACCTCTCGAACGTGTACCTGGTGCAGTTCGGCAAGACGTCGCGCAAGGCGGGCAGCGCGCTGCTTTCGCTCGCCGGTCAGCAGTCGCAGGTCTGGCAGCAGAGCTACGTGCTGTCGACCGAGAAGAAGACCAACGAGGTCGGCCTGTACTACATCTACAAGGTCGAGCCCACCGGCAAGAACAACTCCGAGGACGTGCGCAGGCTCGCCGAGGCGCTGTACGGCCTCTACGGTGCCGAGCGCAAGAAGTTCCTCGCCGACTGGTACGCGCGTCCCGCGCGCGCTCCGCTCGCGGCCGCCGAGGCCGAGGGCGAGTTCGCCGGCGGTGCGCTCGAAGCCGGCCTTGCTGGTGATGGTGAAGAGCCGACGGATCTCGGCGACGCGCCGAAGGTCACGACGGCCACGCAGTCGCGCAACGCATCGAAGCCGATGTAGCCCTCGCGGGCAACGAGACCCAGGAGATGCAAGCTAGCCTCGGGATAGTTGATGCCTGCCGAGTCGACCTGACGTAAGTCAGACGGCAGGTACGGAACAGGCGAATTGGTCCGCGCCCGGAAACGCTGCTGACAGGTCGGAAAGACGGCCACCATTTTTTTCGACGGAGGGTGCAACGGTGTTTCAGATCTCCGAACTGGCGCGTAAGCATGCACCCTGGTCCTTCTCCAAGATGGAGATGGCGGAGTCGTGCCCGGCGCAGTTCCGTCACAAGGTGATTCTCAAGACGGCGGCTGCGCCGATGCCGTCCGACAACAAGGTCGGCATTGTGGCACACACGATTCTCGAGAATCGGGTCAAGGGAACGCCGGCACACGTGGCGCGCAAGGAAGCGCTCGAGAAGTCGCCGCTGACGTCGCAGGAGAACGAGTCGCTTCGCCTGCTCGACGAGTCCATGGAGGACTTCCTTCAGCGGTTCGACACGTTCTGCAAGCGCGAAGGCGTGCACAAGATCTTGTGTGAAGAGGACTGGGCCTTCACGGACACGTACACGAAAACGGGCTTCTTCGACGACAACGTCTACTTCCGCGGCAAGATGGATCTCGGCGCCATCACGCGGTCGCAAGACCTGTTCATGATCGACCACAAGTCGGGGATGGCCAAGCCGCTCGAACGCGATCAGAAGAAGCGGCAGCAGCTCCAAGCCTACGCGGTGCTCGCGCTCGTCAACGTTCCCAACATCGCGGGCGTGCGCGGCGGCATTCACTTCATGCAGGGCGCGCCCGAGTTGCGGCTGCAGTGGACCGCGTACATTCCTGCGGCGCGCGTGCGCGAGCTGTATGTGCCGTGGTTGTTCGGCCGCATCAACGCAGCGGCCGACAACCTGACCGAACCGTTCGAGGCTCGCCCGGCGAAGAAGTGGCCGTGCGGGTGGTGTCAGTACCAGAACGATTGCCCGGAGTACCAATCACTGAAGGCACGGTGGGATGGCGCGCAAGGTTAAAGGCGACGCGAAGGCGTCATTCGCACGACTCAATCGCGTCTGGACGGACGTGTCTCCGAGCGACTGGTTGTCATGGCTCGCGGAGTCCAAGCCCGAGTCGATGTTTCACGTCACGGGACCGCACATCAAGGGACGGTGCCCGTTCCACGACGACTCGACCGCGTCGTTCATCGTGACGCCGTACAAGGGCATCGCGAAGTGCTTCGGCTGTCACCGGATGTTCTGGAATCCGATCTACTTCATCTCCGCGATGAACGACACGAGCGTGGCCGACGCGCTCATCTTCGCGAAGAAGCGGTGGGGGCTCTCGGCTGCGATCCCCAAGGAGCTGTTCGAGAAGGTTCGCGACCACGAGGTCTACCAGCGCCACAAGACGACGCTGATGAAGTACTTCAGCGACCTCCTGTTCCAGTGCTTGTCTGCGCACTCGCGCGGTGCACTCGACGCGGAGCACCTGCTCTGGGCGCAGCCGACGGTCGAGTATCTCCTGGCGCGGCGGCTCGGCGAGAGCGCGCGCGAAGAGATCGTGGCCGAGTCCGATCAACCCAACGGCCAGTTCGACCAGTTCGGCGTGTGGATCACGCTCTGTACACGTGAGCTGCTCGGCATCTTTCCGCCGACGGTGTTCGTCGAAAACCACTTCGGTACGTCGTCGGAGGAGTTCAAGTTCTTCAGGAGCTACTTCGCGGAGCAGTGCGAGGACTACACGAAGGTGGGGTTCCTCGTGTTCCCGTACGACGACACGCCGACGTCGCTGTGCCGGTTCAAGATGCGCGAGCCCGCCAAGCCGTGCGTGCATCAGACGTGGGTCAAGGACGCGTACGAAACGGAGATGGACAACTTCCGCGGCTTCTACGGTCTGCGGTACTTCCGCACGTACTTGAGTGCGCAGGACCACGGCATGGACGGTCCGAAGGATGGCTTCGCGGCGCACTTGTCCGAGGGCGAGTTCGACAACCTCTGTGCCATCGCGCAGATGGTTCGACGCGGACAGGACGACTACATCTCGCTCGGCCTTAGCGGCGGCGGCGCGCAGTCGGTCGATCGGCTCCAGGCGATGGGCATCAGCCGCGCCATGATGATGCCGGACAACGACAAGGGCGGCGTCAAGTTCGTCAAGCAGGTGCTCGAAGAGACCAAGAGCAAGACGCTCGCGTTCCGCGTGTTCCGGTGGCCGGACGAGTACGTCGACTGGCACGACCCGACGCGACCCGACGCATCGATCAAGGACGCCGACGACGCCATTCGCGAGATCGGGTACCCGCGTTGGATTCGCTACGTGCTCAACGATGCGCTCTACTCCGCGCTGAGCGAGTGGTGCTACGACCAGGCGAGCCTGGAGATCGCGCGGTCCGGCGCGACGGACACGCAGGCGATCGATCGCATCGCCAAGCACTGGGGCTCGCTGATGCGAAGCGAGCAGGTGTGCACGACGTATTGCAACGCCATCGCCAAGGACCATGGCCTCGATGCCGTCGTTCTTCGTCGCGACATCCTGGTCAAGGAAGATAACGAGGAGGAGTTCATCAAGCGACTCCGTGGATGCTTGCTCGAGAGATACCATCCCGTGGGCATCCAGAACGCAGAAGGACGTAAGCGCGTGCTGCAAATGTGGCACAAAGAGAGCCGCACCATTTCGTCGGTGGTTCTGAATGACGAGCGCAGTGCCGAAACGTTCATCGCGCCGCAGTACGGTCCTGTGTACAAGTTCGTCGCGCAGACGGTAGGTGATCCTCCGTTCATCGTGGGCGATGACCCCGAGCAGTCGTCCTTCAACGTGACGATGAAGGCCAAGAAGTACCGCGAGTACCTCAACAACGCGCTGCTCGAAACCGCCATGGGCTTGCCGTCGATGGACCACACCCAGATGCGCAGCCAGGGTGTTCACATGGTCGAATCGGGCGACGACCGGATGCGCGCGTACATGATCAACGGGCGCGACGTCTATCACCTGGCCTACGACGGCCCCAACTTCACGGCGACGCTACTCGACGGACCGCGCCACGAGGGCGTCGTGTTCGATAACGGAGGCGAGCCGTGGGTCGACACGATCACCAAGGCGGCAGACCTGTCTACCGATGTTGATCTGGTGGACCTGTATCGGCGCGTCCACGGGATGATCGACATCGGGTGGGCGTTCCGGCATCAGGCGCTCGATTCCACGTTCTTGGCGGCGTACGTGATGGGTCTGACCGTGTTCACCGTGTTCACGCGCCAGACTGCCATCATCCTCAACGCCGAGCACGAGTCGGGCAAGAGCCGCTTCACGTCGGGCCTTGTCGGCGGCTCGGGCTTTCCACGCATCAACATCGTCGCGCACGCCAAGGCGATGCAGGGCTACACCGCCGCGTCCATCCGCCAGGGGCACAACAACGTCAGCTTGTGTCTGTGCCTGGAGGAGTTCGAGGACTACGGCGGCAACGACGCGAAGTCCGTCGCGGTGCGCAAGGTTCTCGAGTTGATGCGCGACATGATCGCCGAGGGTGCGGTCGAGTGGTCGATCGGAACAACGTCGGGCGAGAGCCGTACGTACCATCTGCGGTTCCCCTTGGTGGCGTGCGCCATCCGTCCCCTGCGCGAGGCCGCGTCTCTGTCGCGTTTCGTGCAGTTCGAGCTGGTGAAGGAGGCGGGCCACGGTGACCCCGTGGATCTGATCGTCGATGCCTACGGCGAGGCCGTGATCAAGAAGACCCGGCACGAGATGGTGGCGGGACTCATCCCGCACATGTTGGCGTTGCGCACGGCGCAGCAGGCGGTGGCCAAAGAATACGCGTCCGGCACCCAGATGCCGGCGCACGCTTCGTCACGTTTCCGCGAGGCGCTCTATCCGGTGATGGCGATGCTCAAGTTCTTGGGCGCGTTACCAGGAGCCGAGGGCGTCATCCCGGACTATCGGCGATTCGCGTACGACTTCGCAGAGTCCAGGCGCGAGCAGCTCGCGCGCCTCAAGACGACGTCGCAGGACGAGCAGATCTTCGAGACCATCATGTCGGCGCCGATCCAGGTCGCATCGGTTGGCGACAAGTCGTTGTCGTCGGGTGACACCAACATCCGCTACATGCTCAGCGACCTGAACAAGCTGGAGGACATCAACAAGGTCAAGCGCGGCGTCTACCTCGATACCAAGATGGAGTGGTTGATCGTCAACTGGATCGAGGCGCAGCAGGGCGTGCTCTCGCAGACGAAGTACAAGGCAGACCAGCCGACGTACCTCAAGGACATCTCGCAGCGCTCGCCCTATCACGTGTCCTCGGACGACGTGAAGACCGCGCGCTGCCTCGAACGCATGGTCGACGTGATGGGTCCGTGCCCGCCCGTCGATCTCATCACCGTGTTCTCGGTGAAGCACTATCTCGACGCCGTGCGCGCGCGGCGCGACTCGGCGATGGCCAAGCAGACCGGACCGACGGAACCCGAATCGGTCGACGTCACCAAGCCGCAAGGCGACGACGACATGGTCGTATGATGGGAGGCTTCGATGGCTGAGACGAAGAAGGCAAAGCCGAAGCTCCCCGTCATCCCCGTCGATGACCCGTCACTGCATCCTGACCAGCAGTCGATCCGCAAGACGGGCCTGGCGTGCCAGGGCTGCGAGCTGTACGAGAAGCGCCGGTGCGCGCCGTCGGGCGCCGCGGGTCACGTCGACATCATGCTCGTGTCGGAGTCGCCGTCCTCGTGGTCGGTCAACAACGGCGAGGTCTTCTACGGGCGCGGCGGGCGCATCATCCGCAAGACGTGGAAGGAGCTGCGAGAGCTGGACGACCGGACCGGCGGCAATCTGCGCATGCGCCATCTGTCCCGCTGGGACACGTACGCTGTGCAGTGCCAGGTCGAGGACGGCCGCGATGCGAGCGCCACGGCGAGTGCGGCGACCATCACCCGCTGCTCGCACTACCTGAAGTCCGCCATCGCGAACAAGCGGCCGAAGGTCATCTTGGCGTTTGGTGCGACGGCGCTCAAGGCGCTCGGGCACAAGGCGGGCGCGTTCATGGAGGCGCGCGGCCGCTTGATCGACGTCGAGATCGAAGGCCAGACATACAAGGTCCTGCCGACGTTCTCGACGAAGCACCTTGTCGCCAAGACCGGCCTCTACAACTTGTTCTACGCGGACTTCGTGCGGGCGGTGCGCATCGCGTCGGGCGTCGATGAGATCGGCGCGAACACCACGATCGAAGAACTCTCCAAGGACTACCGCATCCCTCGCACGGTCGAGGAGGTGAAGGACGTCTGCGACGAGATCATCGGGCATGTGGTCGCCGGCGCCAAGACGGCCTCGCAGTGCGCCATCGCGGTGGACACCGAGACCAATACGGTCAACCCGCACCGCAAGGACGCCAAGGTCCTGTGCGTGTCATTCGCATGGGATACAGGGCGCGCGACAGCGATTCCCGTGTTCCATCGCGAGGCGACATGGACGCCGGAGGAGTTGCAAGAAGTCATCGGGCACATCCAGCGCGTGCTCGAGTGCGCCAAGCCCAAGGTCTTCCACAACGCGAAGTTCGATCTGAAGTTCCTCGAGCTGCGTCACGGCTGGCGCGTCAACAACGTCGCGTGGGACTCGCTGCTTGGCGAGCACCTCGTGCGCGAGGACATGACCGGCTCGTATGGCCTCAAGGTGCTCGGCCGCAGCTACTTCCCCGCGTTCGGCAACTACGCTGACAAGATCCAAGAGCTTGCCGAACAGCTCACGCCCGAAGAGGAGGGCGTGCAGTCGACGATCAAGAACGCGCGCAAGGGCAAGGTCAAGAAGGGCGTCGAGGGCATCGAAGAGGGCCTGACCTTCGAGATGACGAAGAAGGAGCTGGAGGCGTACCTCTTCGGCACCAAGCGCGAGCGCAAGAAGCGCGTGTTCGACGCTGGCTACGAGCGCGTGCCGATCGACACGCTGTTGCTCTACGCCGCTGTCGATACGGACCTGACGCGGCGCTTGCTGCGCCACCAGGTCGGGCGCATGCGCACCGAGCACTTCTACGAGAACGCGCGCAGCCTGATGACGACGCACTGCGTGCCTGCGTCGCGCACGCTCGGCAAGATGGAGTTCACCGGCTTCCGTGTCGATCGCCCTTACCTCGAGAAGCTCGTGGTGGACCTGGGCAAGATCGTCGACGAGAAGAAGGCGACGCTCGATAGGCTGTGGGGTCCCGGCATGTCCCACGAGTTGAATCCCAACTCGACGGCGGACATCGGACTGCTCCTGTTCAATCGCGGCGTCTGGAACATCGAGACCGAGAAGCGTGAGATGCCGCGCGAAGGGCCGTGGCTCGAACGCAACAAGAAGTCCCACGCGTACAAGACGGACAAGAAGACGCTCAAGGCGATCGCCGAGAAGCTGAAGTGTCCGTTCTCGCGCAACCTGCTCGAGTACCGCGCGGCGCACAAGGCGCTCACGGGTTTCGTCAACGACATCAAGGTCCTCTCGGAGTACGACGGGTACCTGCACACCAGCTTCCACCTGCACGGCACGTCGACGGGACGTCTCTCGTCGTCGAACGTGAACATGCAGAACCAGCCCAAGAAGCTGGCTGGCGTGAACATCAAGAAGATCTTCATCCCAGACGACCCCGAGGAGGAGGTCATCTTCAACGTCGACTGGAAGGGCGCCGAGATCCGCGTGTTCACGGCGTACGCGCCGGACCAGGCACTGATCGATGCGCTCAACGCCGGGCTCGACGTTCACTCCTGGTTCACCCAGGAGATCTTCGGCATCCCGTACGAGGAGGTCGAGCGGCTCAAGGACATCGACGACGAGATGGGCAAGACGCGCACGACGGTTAAGCGCGTCGTGTTCGGCATCTTGTACGGCGCGATGGCGAAGAAGATCGCCGAGACCGCCGGCATCTCGGAAGAGGCCGCGCAGAACGTCATCGACAAGTTGTTCGAGCGGTTCCCGTCGCTCAAGAACTACATGGACGAGGTCGTTGCGCAGATCCACACGCGCGGCTTCGTCGAGACGTTGTTCGGTCGCCGCCGCCGTTTCCCGCTGCAGAACGTCAACGGCTTCTTCCGTGGCCAGGCCGAGCGCCGCGGCAAGAACATGAAGATCCAGTCGACGTCGTCGGACATCGTCGTCGCGCAGCTCGTGGAGATCGACGAGCACATTGCCGAACTCGGCGGCCGTCTGTGCATCACGGTCCACGACTCCATCGTGGGCACGATCAAGAAGAAGTGGCTGCATCAGGCGCAGGACTTCTTCGACCACTACTGCGTGACGCGCGTGCGCGAGAAGTGCCCTTGGCTGCCGGTGGCGTTCGCGCACGACGTGTCCGTGGGTCCGAGCTACGGCGAGCAGACGCCGCTGGCGGACTACATCAAGAAGAACCCGGTCAAGCAGGCGACGCTCGACCAGGAGTTCCTGGACCTCCTGGACCAGGACGCACTGATCGACCTCAAGATGGACGACGAAGAGGAGAGGAGCGCCGATTCGATGTTCTCTCCGGCCAAGGATGCTGATGAAGAGGAAGAGATCGCGTCTTAGGATTGCGCGATAAACCCCTTCAAAAAGACACCCCTCCCTTGGTATAAGATTTCGCAGAGGACCATCGATGCCCCGTCTGCACCTGAACGAGCACAACCTGTTCTTCTTCGACTGCGAGACCGGTGGTCTCGAACCTCACGAGGCCGACATGGTCCAAGTGGCGGTGGTCCTCACGGACCCGACCGGAGAACGGGTGCTCGACGAGTACTGCGCCAAGGTCTTCCCCAAGAAGCCGGTGCATCCCAAGGCCGCCGCGGTCAACGGATACTCGGCGGAGAAGTGGGCGCAGGAAGCCGTCGAGCTGGACGGGCCGATGATCAAGATGCTGACGATGGCGAAGGACTCCGTCTTCGTCGCGCACAACACGCCGTTCGACTGGGCGTTCTTCAACATGGCGATGGCGCAACGTCAGCAGCGCTGGCCGGGCGACTACCACAAGATCGACACGGTAGCGCTGGCCACGCCGCTCCTGAAGTTCGGGCGCGTCGAGAACCTCAAGCTCGCGACGCTCGTGAATCACTTCGGCTACCAGCAGGAGGCGGCGCACACGGCGCTCTCCGATGCTCGCGACTGCCGCAAGGTCTACCTCGGGCTGATGAAGCGGTACGCCGCTGCGTTCGCGGCCTAGAGGAACTTCAGGTCCTGCACGAGGATCTTCCAGGCGAACCACCCGAAGATCTGCGCGTGCAGGCAATCGTCCGGCATTGTTGGCGCGTGGCGCCACACCTTGCGGCCTTGGGTCGTGACCTCCTCGTAGACGTTGAGGATGTCCGAGATCGCCGTCTGCATCTGCGGCAGCTTGCCGTAGATGGCCTGCTTGTGGATGAGCCACTTGGCGTAGTTGTCGATCATCGTCGTGCGATCGACGTGATAGACCATCGCGTTGGGGTTCCACTCGATGGGCTTGGACAGCGCCATGTAGCGTACGGCGGTGACGCGATGCTCGCCCAGGCGCTGCTTGAGGTACGAGTTCGCGAGCGCGCCTTCACCGGCGTCGCCGACGACCATGTTCACGCCCCAGGCGTTGCACAGCTCTGTGATCTCGTCGATCCAACCGGTCGCGTGGCCGTTGGGGAAGACCTTGTAGAAGAGCGTCTTCAAGCGGCCATCCGCCTGCTGGCCCCAGATGTGGAGCACCGTGCGGCTCTTGAACACGCCTTCGCTGCCCTTGACCTCGGAGCCGCCGCCGGACCAGTCGACGCCTGCCGTGGTACGCACGATGCCCTCTTTCGAGAGCGGCAGCGGCAACCGGGTCAGCTCCCAGTTGTCGTCGCACAGGGCCTCGAGCGCCTCCTTGGTCAGCAGGCGAACACCCATCGATGTGGAGACGCCGACGCACTCGTTCAAGAACCGGGACTCGCCGTACAGCGGCGACTCCATCTTGTAGAGCAGCTTCGTCCAACGGTCGACAGCGCTCTCGTACTCGGCCGTTCCCGGGTTCCAACAAGCCGGCACGTTCATCGGCATGATGGGCTGGCTAATGTGGAACCCCTTGATCGTCTGGTCACTGACCATGTCGATCCACTGACCCTTACGCGGATTCAGGAGGCCGCCACACGCCAAGCAAATCGGACCCTTCTTGCCGATGGCCTTGGTCGATGCGATAAACGTCCACTTGCCACACGCCTCGCATCGCATACACCATTCGGTTTGCGACGATTGCGACCACAGAAACTCGATGGTGTTTTCCATCGTCTTGGGCGTCCCGCAGTACGCGGAGTACTGGTACGGGGACGCCGACATACACTCCTCGATGACCGGGATGACAGCCTCGTAGAGGATGTCCTGGACCTCGTCGAAGTTGCAGCGGTCAGCGGAGTAGCCACGGGCACGATCGGGGTCGTCGAGAGCGTACGTGAACGCCATCTCGGACCCGTTGGTGAGCATGCGCAGCAGCACGTTATCGATGGACTCGGGGCCGACGAACCCGCGACGCAGGTCGGGGCTGTAGGCCAGGATCTTGGCGATACGTGTGTGCGAGAACTTTCGCGTCTGCTCTTGCGAGGGCGAGATGTAGAAGGACTTGAAGGGCGCCGCCGCGATTGCCTCGGCGATCATGAAGGACGACAGAAGCGTGCTCTTGCCGACCTGGCGCCCCGACTTTAGAAGCAGGCGCGAGTATTTCCCATCGTAGATCGCTCGGAACATCGGGTAGTCCGACAGCGACAACGGCTTGCCGTCGACGTAGAACAACCCCTCGGCGATGGTTGAGCGATAAACCTCCTCAGACATACGAAACTTCCAAAGGAATCATAGTCCATGAGCAAAGCTGACACCGCGGTAGCCGCCGAAGAGACCTTCGCCACCAAGCAGGGCATCATGATGGTGACGCCCAAGATCTTCGAGGAACTGATCATCACCCACGCTGGCGATCGCGTCGTCGTGACCGGCGTCGGACCCTCGGGCATCGGCAAGACCGCCATTCCCAAGCAGGTCGCTGCGCGGCGCAACAAGGGCAAGGGCGTGCCGTACGTTCCGTTCCACATGCCCACGATGTCGCTCGAGGACTTTCACGTCCCCACGTTCTCGGCGGACACCAAGCAGTACTACGACCGACGTATCCCGCGCCGGTGGCAGCCGATCATCGAATGGATCGAGGACGTCAAGAAAAACAACGGTGGCAAGGTTCCGGCGGACCTGGTTCCGATCGTCGCATTCGAGGAGCTGAACCGCGCAGTCGACAAGAGCGTCACGCGCGCCGCGTTCACCATCCTCGATGACCGCTACGTCGGCGATGTACTGCTCGACGACGCGGTCCAGTTCGTCGTCACGATGAACCCGACCGGCGGCGGTATGAACGTCAACGAGTTCGAGCGTGACCCGGCGATGCGTCGTCGACTCACGCCGATGGTCGGCGTCTCCTACAACTACGGCGACTTCATGGCGCACGCGACGGCCGCGAAGTTCCACCCGAGCGTGCTCGGACATCTCGGCGCGCAGCCCAGCCACGGCTACGACGAGCAGGCAGCGCTCGCCGGCAAGATGTTCGCGTGCCCCGCGACGTGGGAGAAGGTCTCCGTCATCTGCCGCCGCTTCGACGAGCTGGGCAAGGACCTGCTCAGCCCTGCGGGGCGTGCCGCTATCTCGGGCGCGATCGGTACGGGCTCGGCGGACGCGTTCCTCGACTTCGTCAAGGACCACACGCTCGTCGTGACCCCGGATGATGTGCTCACGAGCTACGGTCCGGACTCCGAGGCGCGCCGCCGCTTCAAGGCGTACCTCACCGAGGACGGCGGCGGGCGTCTCGACAAGGTCACCGACCTCTGCATGGGTCTGTCGGTGAAGATCCTCTCGAACCTCGAGCGCAAGCACGAGACGATCTTGAAGCCGCTGTCGTGGTTCTTCGGCGATCTGCCAAGCGAGATCATGATGGCGTTCTCGCAGCGCCTGGTCGAGGAAGCCAACCGTGCAGGTAACGAGGCCAAGTCCTACCTGCAGACGCTCAACCAGAAGCTCGCCCAGGAGGCGCCGTTCAACGACGGCCTCAAGCGACTGCACGCCGCCAAGCTGGCCGCGTCCAAGGCGCAGCAGGGATGAACCCGTCACGCGGTGCGGGCCAGATCCCGTTCCGCTTGCGCGTGTCGCGCGCGCACGTGCAGCTCCACGGCGGCGAGTCGTGCGATCTGCACGTCGACCGGAGTCTCCTGCAGCGTGAGCTTCTCGAGTCCGTTCTTGTCGACACGCGCCCAACGCTCCTTGACCTCGTCGAGGAGGTCGGCGCGGTGGGAACGCTCACGGTCGAGCGCGGTCTGTGCGAACGACAGCTGCTCGGGGGCGAGCACGAACCCCGCACGCGCCAGGATGACGCCGGCGTAGGCGCGGGGTTCGGTGCCGAACTCCCACGAGGCCTCGCGCGCGGCGCGGATGATCCAGGCAGCTTCGACAACGGCCCAAGCGAGCTTCGCCGGCGACGCCTCCTCGAGGATGTCCGGGTTGGGCGCTTGGTGGTCGAAGGCGATCGCCGTCTTCTCGAACACGACCGCGTCCCAGTAGAACGTCGGCATCAAGCGAAGCGCGATGGCCGCCATGATCTTGGCGCGGTTGGGGTCAGGGACGTCGACCCCCTGGTGCTGCAGCTCGAGCCAGATGGATTCGGGCTCCCACGCAAGGAAGTCGCCCAGACATCCACGCAAGGCGGCCATGAGCGCGATCGCGCTCGTGCTCGGATCGCGAAGCTGCTCCTTGCTCATGCGAGAGCCTTATCGCATGTGAGTCGACAAAAGGCGCTGCATATCGACAGGCAGCGTCTCGAGTACGGCGGCGAGACGGACGGGGTCCATACCGCCCGCACCATCAGACGCCTCACGAACGATGTCGGGACCGAGTACGTCGGAGTAGAACGTCGAGGGATACGACGCGACGCTCGTCATCGGGACGAAGCGGCCCGCGAGATTGACGCCCGGACCGGCGACCTTCTCGGTGTTGAAGACGGTCATGAGCGGGTCGGGGAGCTTGCGGTCGTAGTGACGATCGAGCCCGGCCAGCGCATCCAGCTCGTCGATGGCCTCGGCGAGCTTGACCTGCTGCTCGCGGTCACGCAGCTCCACCGGGAGCTTCTTGGCCATGTTCGCGAGCTTCTGATAGCCGTCCTTGTACGCGATGGGCGCGGCTTCGCGGCGTGCTTCGAGCCAGTCGACGAGCGGCTGGCGCGCGGTTACGACCATGCCGGCCATCTTGTGGATCTCGGGCCGGACCTTGACGCCGTGGAAGGCGGCCTTCTCGACGAGGCGACGACTCGCGAGCGCGCGGTGCGCGACCGAGAGCTTCTGGCCTTCGTTGCGCAGCCGTTCGGCCGCGGTCTTGACGCCTTCGGCGTCGACGACGCGCAGGCGCCGGATGTCGGGCAGGAGGTACTCGTCTTCGGACGGCGGCGCTGCGGCGACCTTCGGGCGCGCGAAGAGCGCGTCGTCGATCTGGTAGACCTCGCTCGCCTCCTTGAGCGCGCGGTCGACGTACGCAGGAACGTCCGGGAGGTTCTCGCGATAGATGCGCGAGAGCATGGTGTGCTCACGGCTGTGGATCGGGAAGGCGCGCTTCTCGGGCCACGCGAACGCACCGTCCGGCAGGCCGTCGCGCTCGGCGGTGTCGACGTCGAAATCCCCGAGCACTGCCGCGAGCTTGGGACGGTCAGTCACGCGGCGCACCAGGTGCGCCATGACAGGGTCGGAGAACTGGTCCACCACGAACATGCCTTAATGATAGGGGATTCGCCATGAAGCTCAAACTGTCCGAGTTCTTCGTTTCGCTCATCCTGAAGAAGAGCTTCTACGGCCGGCTGGCTGCGGGGCTGCAGCGTGTCGCGCGGCCCGGGCTCGGGACGATGGCGGTCGGCGTTCGCGACGGACGCGCCACGTTCTACTACGACCCGGAGTTCATCAGCCGCATCCCGTTCAAGTCGGCGATGTTCGCTCTCGAGCACGAGATGTTGCATCTGATGCTCGATCACATCCCTCGCTACCTGGAGCTGCTCGCGATCTGTCCGACGGACCTCGAGCGCCAGAAGGCGGCCGCGGTCTACAACATCGCGATGGATGCCGCCATCAACGGCATGCTGCGCAACCACGAGGGCTTCGACGAGATTCAGCAGTTCTGTCTCGACGAGATCAAGCTCAAGTATCCCGACATGACGGAGGAGGCGATCAACGACCCGCGCAACGGAATGGTGTTGCCGGAGAAGTTCGATCTGCCGCCCGACGGTCACTTCGAGCTGTACCAGTGGATGCTCATGCAGAAGGTCGAGATCAAGGAGATCGCGATCCGACTGGTGGGCGCCACGACGCACAGCCTGTGGGTCGACAGCGAGAGCGAGGGGAAGGGCAAGTCCGAGAAGAGCGACGGCAAGGGCAAGGGTCAAGGCGAGGGTCAATCCGAGAACGCCGGCGATCAGCAGCAACAAGGCGGCGGTGGAGGCGGCGGAACGCACGCCGGCGCACGGGACATGATCTTCGACGGCTCGACGTTCGCGGACATGTCGCCCGAAGAGCTGTTGTCCCAGGCGCATCGGGTGCGTGAAGGCACCAAGCAACTGCTCCGCGAGATCGTCCGTTCGATGGGCGGCATCGGGCGCGGCACACTGCCGGCGGGTGTCGAGGAATGGCTCGAGTCCTTCCTCGCAGACCCCGTCGTTCCGTGGTGGGAGGTCTTCACGACGCGCGCGAAGATGTCGCGCAACTCGAAGTACAAGCGCAGCGCCCAGACGCCCAATCGCGCGCTGCTCGCGATGTCCGAAGAGGACCCACGCATCATCGCGTCGCCGGGACGTATCCGTGACAAGGCCTGGCGGATCTTCTTCTACGTCGACACGTCCGGCTCGATGGGCACGGATGCGCTCGAAATCGCCAAGAGCGAGCTGAAGCATATGCTCGACGTCGATGACAACATGGAGATTCGCTACATGCAGGGCGATGCAGTAACACACATGGATGTGGTGCTGCATACGGGTGACGACATCCCCGGCCAAATGGTTGGTCGTGGAGGTACAGACTTCGATGCGTACTTCATCCACATGGGACAGTACGTACACGACGATTCCAAGGCACCCGACTTGGTGGTCGTCTACACAGACGGCTATGCGCCTGCTGTTGACGTAAAGAACCGCCTTCCGCCGGAGATTCCTGTTGTGTGGCTGGTGACGCCGCACCACAGCAGTCACGCGCTCGAGGGCTACGGAGAAATCATCGTCTGCGATCCGTCACACAACGAACGGTACAACAAGCAAGCGGCATAGACCGCTCAGCATTCAGGGCGCAGGGACGTACGGACGGACTCGTCCACTACGTATGGCCTCACGCGCCCACTCACACCATCTGCGACCCGGACCACGTCATGTTCGTCGGGGCCCGGCGTCGTCTCACTCTTCTTCCAACGTCCTGCTTCTTCTGCATCGTCAGATTTGGAGACCCGAACAATGATCCACCATGACTCCCGTGACTACAACGTTGCCGTTGACGAGACCGCCAAGCGCTTCCAGGCGCAGCTCGAAGAGACCATTCACAAGAGCCAGCAGTCGGCGATGAACGTCATCGAGAAGGTGCAGCGCGAGACGCCGATCGACGTCATCGCGGACTCGTCGACGCTCGAATTCTCGGTCGACGGTACCGAGGGCAGCAATGCCGTTCTGATGGGCCTGAAGAACCGCCGGGCGAAGAACTACTTCAACCACAAGCTCCACAAGAACGGGCTCGACCAGGTGGCGGAGCGCGCCGGCATTCCTGGGACGTACATCAACCGCTTGCTCGACAAGCCCTACGGGCGCGAGCTGATCGTCGAGAACCTCGCGAAGATCTACCGCGAGGAGGAGAACTCCAAGCTCCTCATCCGTTCCGTCGACAGCCAGATCCGCGGCGTTCTGTCCAACGCGTACAGGCGCATGGAGTCGGGTCCCATCATCGATGCGTTCGCGAAGGCGTGCCACGACATCGGCGCGGTGCCCGTCGAGGGCGTCGGCGGCGATCTGCGCTGGGCCGTCAAGGCGATCCTGCCGATGGTGTTCCAGCCATCGAAGAAGCAGGGCACCGAGGAGCTGATCGCGTTCGGCGTGCAGCTCTCCAACTCCGACTTCGGCAAGGGCGCGCTGCACGTCAACGCGTTCATGACGCGCGTCATCTGCACGAACTACGCGACCCTCGAGCAGGTGCTGCGTCAGGCTCACCTCGGCAAGCGGCTCACGGACGACATGGAGTTCTCCGAGAAGACCTACAAGCTCGACACGCAGACGCAGATCTCGGCGATCAACGACGTCGTCAAGGGCGTGCTCGCTCCGGCCAAGGTCAACGCGCTCGTCGGCCGCATCGGCGAGGCGCTCGAGGAGCGCATCGACCCGAAGAACGCCTGGCAGGAGCTGCCGAAGATGGGCCTTCTCAAGGGCGAGATCGACAAGGTCAAGGAGCTGTTCATCGACGGCGATGTCGAAGTCCTGCCGCGCGGCACGACGAAGGCACGCCTGGCCAACGCCATCTCGTGGTTCGCCAAGAGCGCGGCGACGGCCGAGCGGCGTCTCGAGCTGGAGGAAGTCGCGGGCGAGATTTTGCTGCCGAAGGTGAAGGAGAAGGCGGCCGCGTGAGCGCGCCCCTGCCGGCTTGGTGGGACCTCTACTGTGACCGAGTCGTCGACTTGGCGAAAAAGCTGGACCAGTCGCTTGAGCGATTGATCGAGCTGATTCACAAGCACTGGAAGCCCGAGATCGCGCAGTATTGCGAGAAGCGTATGCGCGAGCGCTGGCTGATGTAATGGTTCTGGTCGACCACGCGACGTCCCCCCAGACGAAGATGCCGCTGGGCGTTCCACCCGCGTCCGCCATCGTTCGCGTGGTCGACCTCTTTTTTGGCCCTCAGCCCGGGACGTACGGGATCGACGTCGGATCGAAGTCCGGACACACGGCGAGCACCGCCGCAAGCGCAGCGGCAGTCGTCGCATTCGCGGCCGTCAGTGCTTGGGTCTGTGCGATCTGGTCTGCCTGCGCCGTGGCGAGGTTCGATGCGGACGTCGTGACGTCGTTCTGGCGTGCCGTCTGGTACGACGTGACGTCCGCGACCAACGTGTTCGCGTCGGTGTTGTAGCCGGGCATCGCCGCTTGCTGCGCGATCGCTGTCGAAAGCGCGGCGTTGAACGTCGCGATGCCGGTACCGCCGGGGTTGGCAGCTGCGAAAACTTGACCCGCCGAGAGCAGCGTCCCGAACTGCGTGATGACGGCGGCCAGCTCGCCCTGCACCTTGGTCGCGTCGGTCAAGATCGTCGCGACGCCGGGCAGCAGGCTCTGCTTGTACGTGTAGTCGGCCTGTGCTCGTAGCAGCTCGGCGTCGGCCTCGTTCTTGACCTGCAGCTGTGCGTAGCCCGCCTGCTTCGCCGCGGCGTACGCGGCGATGAGCGCATCCTTCTGCGACGGGTCGACGCGCGGCAACGTGTACGACGCCGGCGTTGGGTCTGGCGCATTGAACTCGGTGCGGAAGCTGATCCATCCCTCGATGAGGGCGTTCACGCGATCGACGAACGCGGTCGCGGCATCGTTGGCGGTCTCGAGCGTGTCGTAGCCACTGGTGCTGGTCTGCGACAGGAACTCGATGCCGTTGGGTCCCGGCGCTGCAATACCTGCGTCGCGCCCGATGGGCAGAAGCGTCAAGTCCGCAATGTTCGCGACGCGGGACAGTGTGTCCTGCTTGGGGTCATCCGCGTCGGCGACGAGGATGACGAACACGTTGAGGTGTGGGAGCTGGTCCGGGATCGTCGCCGAGAACATCTCGTTCGTGACGACGAACAGCTCGTTCGCGCCCGGAACCAGTTCGACGTGACGCTCTTGCTTGAGGACCGCCATCTCAGCCGCCCACCACGACCGTCGTGCGGTCGATAACGATGGCGTCCTGCTGCACGGACAATTCGTCCGCCAAGGACTGCAGCCGCCGCACCGACTCCGCCAGGTCTGCGTTCATCTGTGACAACGTGTCCCACGTTCGAACGACTTGGGGCAAGCGGTAGAACGACTTCCCGAGCACCTGCGCCTGCTCGTAAGTTTCCGGCCACTGTTCCATGTCGGCGGCGCTGGCGTAGTTGCTGAACTCTTTGTTGACCGTCTTGTAGACGTAGACCGAAGTGCTCGCGTCAACCGCGTCGACCACTTCGTTGGTCACCTGGTACTTGTTCCCGTCCACGATGTTCGTAAGTTGCCGAAGCGTGAAGGTGGGCACGGGATCTCCTGCGTAGACGTTCCGGAGCATGCTTGTCTCGCTTGCATGCCCGCATGTGAAAATTATAGGGTGGCCTCCCGTGTCTTTCCTGGGAGTCGACCAGTCCCTGAACGCCACGGGCGTCTGCCGTATGGATGGTGAGGGCAAGATCACGACGGTGGCAACCGTGGATCCGAAGGATGCACGCGACGGCGCGCGCCTGATGCTCGTCAAGCGTGCCGTCGCCTCGGTCGCCTCCGAGGTCTTGTTTGCGGCGCTCGAAGGCTATTCCTATGATTCGGTAGGGCGCGTGTTCGAGCTTGGAGAGATCGGCGGCGTGATCAAGGTGCTGTTCCTCGAGAACAACATCGAGTACGTCGTCGTCCCGCCCGCGCTTCTCAAGAAGTTCGCCACCGGCAACTCGTCCGCATCCAAAGAGGACATGGTAGATGCAGCTAAGACGCATGGCTGCATCCCTGCTGACGACAACCAGGCCGATGCATTTTTTTTGGCCCGTATCGCACGTGCGTATGTGCAAGGCGGTGTCACTCGCCGCTGTGAGCTAGAGGTACTTCAGACACTTCGTAATCCGTCCCCGAAGAAGAGCCGGCGCCGCATCCGGCGTCTCGTCAAAGCCGCTATCTGACAACCGAAGGAGCTAACCCGATGCAAACGATCGATCTGCCTGTCGTACAACCAGCCACGGTTCGCAAGCGCGATGGGAGGACGACGCAGCCGTTCGACGTCGGGAAGATCGAGAACGCGGTGCGCAAGGCGTGGCTCGAGGCGGAAGGGAAGATCGACGAGGAGGAGCTTCATCGGGTAGCGACCTTCGTCACCGCCACGTTGCCGGAGACGGCGGACGTCGAGCAGATCCAGGATGCCGTCGAAGTCGCGCTCATGCGCGCCAAGAAGTTCGCCGTCGCCAAGGCGTACATCATCTATCGTCAGAAGCGTACCGAGGCACGGGAGGCGCGGCGCCACCCGGATCCGTTGGCGGTGTCCGGCTACATCCACGCCAGCAAGTACGCACGGCATCTTCCCGAGGAACAGCGACGCGAGGTCTACGAAGAGACGGTGGCACGCGGCGAGGCGATGCATCTGCGCAAGTTCGCCCACCTGCCCGAGCTGCTGCCGCTCATCAACAAGGCGTACGACGCCGTCCGTCGCAAGGAAGTTCTACCGTCGATGCGCTCGATGCAGTTCGGCGGCGCAGCCATCGAGGCGAACAACAACCGCATCTACAACTGCTCAGCGTCGCTCGTCGATCGACCGCGCGTGTTTGCCGAGGCGATGTTCCTCCTTCTGTCCGGTTGCGGCGTCGGCTACTCCGTGCAGATCGAGCACGTCGAGAAGCTTCCGCCGCTCGCCGACATCGACGAGAAGAAGGTCATCCACCACGTCATCGAGGACACGATCGAAGGGTGGGCCAACGCACTCGACGCGCTCATCAACAGCTACATCGGCGGCTACTACATCGAGTTCAGCTACCACAAGATCCGCGCGGCGGGCTCGCCGCTCAAGACCAGTGGCGGCCGCGCGCCCGGCCACCAGAAGCTCAAGCTCGCGCTCGACCGTGTTCGCAAGGTCCTGCACAGCGCACAAGGACGGCAGCTGCGCCCCATCGAGTGCCACCGCATCCTGTGTCATGCAGCCGACGCGGTGCTCTCCGGCGGCATCCGTCGCAGCGCCATGATCTGTCTGTTCTCGATCGAGGACAGCGAGATGATGCACATCAAGGCGGACCGCGACTGGTTCGACAAGGAGCCGTGGCTGCAGAACGCCAACAACTCCGTCGTGCTCAAGCGTGACGAGGTCAAGGAGAAGCACTTCAAGCGCATCTTCTCCATGACGAAGAACTTCGGCGAGCCCGGCGTTCTGTTCGTCAGTGACTACAACCACGTCACCAACCCGTGCGCCGAGATCGGCCTCGATCCGGTTCTCGTCCACGAAGACGGCACCACGTCGACGGGCTGGGCGATGTGCAACCTGTGCGAGATCAACGCCGCGAAGCTGACGTCGCTCGAGGACTTCGAGAACGCCGCATGGGCTGCGACGCTCATCGGTACGCTGCAGGCGACGTACACGGATATGCCGTACCTGGGCAAGGTGACCGAGGCGATCGTGCGGCGCGACGCGCTGCTCGGCATCGGTATGACGGGCATGCAGGACTCGCCGAACGTCGCGTGCAATCCGGCGTATCAGCGTGCCGTCGCCGCGAAGGTCGTCGAGTGGAACAAGCAATGGGCGGAAGTGCTCGGCATCAACCCAGCCGCGCGTACGACCTGCGTCAAGCCGAGCGGCACAACGTCGCTGGAGCTGGGCAACGTCGGCTCAGGCATCCATCCGCATCACGCGCGCCGCTACATCCGCCGCGTCACCGCAGACGAACTGGAAGTCGTGTTCCAGGCGTTCAAGGAGATCAACCCGCACATGTGCGTCCGTCGCCCGGACGGCAAGTGGATGCTCGAGTTCCCGGTCGAAGCGCCTGACGGTGCCGCGCTCAAGGAGGACATGACCGCCGAGCAGTTCATGGAGGTCGTGCGGTCGACACAACAGAACTGGGTGGTGCCGGGCGCGACGCGCCCGAGTCACGTTCCGGGCCTGTCGCACAACGTGTCGAACACGATCACGGTGCGCCCGCACGAATGGGCGCTGGTGGCGGACTACCTCTGGCGCCATCGTGACAGCTTCACCGGCGTGTCGCTCTTGGCCGACAGCGGCGACACCGACTACGCGTTCGCGCCGTTCGAGGCCGTACGTACCGAAGCGCAGGAGCGCCGGTGGAACGAGCTGGTCGCGAAGTACACCCCAGTCGACTACCTGGGCGTGTTCGAGGCCGAGGACGGTACCTCACTCACAGGCGAGGCGGCATGCGCAGGCGGCGCGTGCGAGTGGAAGCCCTGAGCCTGAGCTGGCGGGACGAGCACGGGCTCGTCCACGCAATGGCCGACAACCTCGAGTCCGAGTACGAGGCGCCGTATACGCTGATCAGCATGTGCGGCTGGACGCACCATCACGATCACTCGAAGGCCATCCGCGTACAGGCGAGCACGGAGTCGCCGACCTGCCTCGAATGCGTCGTCGCCGAGCACCCCGAGCAACCAGACTACGATGTCTCGTGGGCGCGTTACGCCCCTTGCTGCGACTGATGCTTACGCGGTAAACCTTCCGGATGGCGCATGTCGTGCGCATCCAACCAGGTGCGCGATACAACCGTTGGAAGGTCGTCGAGCAGCGTAAGGACGGTTGGCTCTGCCGCTGCGACTGCGGCACCGAGCGCATTCTAACGAACCACCAGGTCCGTCGCCTCAAGAGCTGCGGCTGCAAGAACATCATCAAGCAGCACCAGAAGGCGGCGGCTGCCGTCAAGATCGGACCCGGGTCGCGCTTCAATCGATGGACTGTTCTTCGTCGAGCGCCCTACCGACACCGCGCCGGTATCGCGTGGATCTGTCGTTGTGATTGTGGGACCGAGCGTGAAATCGGACAGCCTGAACTGCTCCGCGGTACTTCGCAGAGCTGCGGGTGTCGCCGGCGCGAGATGGGGTACCGGATGGGGATCCCTTCTTCGAAGGATCTGCCAGGCCTTCCGGAAGGTTCGTATGATAAACATGAAGGCATGCAAACCTGCAGCAATTGCTCTGCGTCCTTCGATTCCGACAAGGAAGGCCTCGTTCTCACCGCACAGAAGCGCGTTGTCGCGAACATCTGCGGCAGCTGTTGCGAGGGCGTGCGCACGGCCAAGATCGTCGTGAAGCGCCCCGACGTCGGCGGCTACCAGTACGAGCAGTGGGCGCCGATCGAGGTGATGGCCGGCGGGTTGACGTCCAAGAAGGCGGGATGAGCCGGGTCGACCACAAGCTGGGGCTCACGCCGATGTTGAAGCGCCGCGCGTTCCACTACCTGCTTCGAGGCGCGGGCACCTACGAGAGCGACCACCCTGCGTACGACAAGGTCGTCGTGAAGTCGCTCTACGACTGGGTCACGCCGACAGACGACGCTCTGCCGAGCCAAGGCGGCGTTGTCGTCGAGTTCCACAAGGACGGCAAGCGCGTCCGCTGGGTCGAGTTCGGCTGTCGCGTCATCGGCGGCGGCGGGCAGCCGATCGTTCGCGAGGTCTAGAGCGGCGGCAGAACGGCGCCGTGGGTCTCGAGCCCTTGCCAGACTGCGCTGCGAAATTCGTCGAGCACTGCATCCATCGTCTTGGACTCGGCGAGCGCAGCCGCCTGCGCGCACCACTGCGCGAGCACGACGACGGCAGCCATGTTGCGTAGGAAGTTGCCGGGGGTCTCGGCGTACTTCGCGGCGAAGGCAGCGGCCGCGTACCCCACGCCTGCGGTCGTAGTCGCAACTGCGTCGGTCTCGTCGACGTCACGCCGTTCCGCGAGACGCGCGGTGAGCTGCCCCTCGGCTTCGGACGTCGCGGGCGTTGCGACGATCGCGCGGAGCGCCGCTTTCCATGCCGGAGAGACAGCGGCGAGCGCGCGGTCGTACCAGGCGAGCGCGAGCGCAAGTTGGTCGGCGCGCGGCAACAAGATCGTCGCCCACAGGACGTTGATCTTCTTCTCGAGCACCTGGGGCAGATAGGACATGTCGAAGACGATGTCGCCCCCGGGGAAGATCGTCTTGAGGTACTCGCAGTCGCGCTTGCAGGCGCCGTGCTGATTGACGAGATCGATGCTGAGCGTGTGAGACATGGCGTCCTCTTAGATCGCGAAGTTGTTGTGTCCGCCGAATCCGACGCGCTCGATGACGAGGAACGCGCCGTTTTGCGCGTTGGCGCGCCAGTACACGCCTGACGTCGGGTTGAGGATGGACCCACCCGGCGTGAACACGCCCCGAGCGCTGCCCTTCTTCGATTGGATCGACCAGAACAACGAGGTCGTGGTCAGCAGACCTGAACCACCGCGCGCGAACGCGCGCAGCTTGACCCAGTCGTCCACGATCGGAGACAGCGAGACGCCCGAGTCGAAGATCTGCAAGCCCGCGCCCGTGCGCAACGCGATGCGGATGTTCTCGTCGCCGTATGTGCCGCTGTCCTGCAGGAATCCCATGTAGATGTTGGCGGCGACGTCCTCGTAGCCGATCTGCGTCTTGCCGAGCACGTTGGGCCAGCGCACTTCCGCATGGAAGCTGCTGTACGCGGCCTGCATGATCGTCACCGTAGTGCGAATGCCGGACGAGTCGACGCCACCCGGGTTGAGACGCACGCGCGAGACGCCTTCGTAGTTGTACTCGACCACGCCGGCGCCCGATGTGAAGTTGGTCCAGCCAGCAGGCACGGCACCCTGCCAAAACTCCTCGAAGATCATCCCGTTTTGCGAGTCGGGATTTCCGAAGGCGTCCGTGGCCCAGTTCGGGCTTTGGAACGTGTACAAGGTGTCCACGAAGAACGTCGCGGCGTTCGTCCCGTCGCCGAATCCTTCAGGAGTTGCCACCACGCGCCCTTGCGGATTCAGCGAAGGATCGGCGGCACCGGCGTACACACGCCCTGTGCTGAATGTGCCACCCGACGATCTCAGCGTGCTGCTGCCTGACGGCAGCGCCGCCCAGTCTGCCTCGGGGAACGTGTTCGTCGTCAGGCTGGTCTGGTGCTTGACGGTCAGCCGACTGATGTCCGGCGGGCTCGCGCCCAGGCTCTCGACGTAGAACCGGGTCGAGACCTCGCCGTTGGTGTCCTTGACCCAGTTCGTGCCGTCCCACGACGCGTTGAACGTCAGCTCGAACGTCACGCGCTGTCCAAAGTGCGCCGTGTACAAGCGGGCTCCGTAGCCCGAGAACGCGAGCGAGAGCAGCAAGGTGCGCTCTGACAGGCTCGCGCCGTCATACCCCGTCATCGTCATACGCGGTGTACGCGCGTCAGCTGCGGACTCGAGCGGGTTGGTGAAGCGGAACGTGGCCACCCACGCCGAATCACTCCAAGCCACGTCTGAAACACGCGTCTGAATACGCATGCCGTCCTTGGCGAGACTGAACTTCGTGGCGTTCTGTCCCGCGACATCCTTCGTCCACGTGACGCCATCCCACACGGCGTTCGACGTCATCACCCACTGCCCGCTGTCCGAGACGTAGAGGCGTGTGACCGGCTGGGTGTACGTACCCGTCGTCTCGCCCTGACGGCCTGACTCCCACATGAGCGTGAAGTCGACGCCGGCGACAGCACTCGTGTCGGCCGACACGCGCGGCTTGAGCGCGTTGGCTTCCGTTCCCAGAAGCGCGGAGCCTAGCTGCAATAGACGGCCAAACCAGGCGAGCGCAGGCGGCAGATTGCCGCCCGAGTAGTCCTGGTCCTTGCGCTCACCGATCAGACGCCCCTCGGACGCGGGTGTCGACTTGTCCATGCGCAAGAGCGCTGCGAGTTGACCGAGCTGGTACGTCGACGGATCCTCGATGATCGCAGCGTCCATGATCTGAGGACGTGCGTGCGTGTTGTCGACAGCCGGCGTCATGCCCGTCAACGTCTCCACGAGTACCTGAAGATCGTCGACGAGGAGCGACACGCCTGTCGAACCCAGCGTCACACCGGTCACCTCGATCGTGACGTACTTGAGGAAACGCTTGCCTGCTGGAACTTGGATTGTCTGCGAGACCTGGCGGTACGATGCGTCCGTCGAGGCCAAGACCTGAAGCGCGACCGTCGTATTGCCGGACGCGATGCTGTTAGCGTCGCCCCAGTAGAGGATGACGGAGTACTGTCCCGCTGTCGGCGCGATCAGCTGACGCACAGACACTGCTACCCGTACGTTCTGGCCCGGACGAACCGCGATCTCTTGGATCTGTTCGATGCGCCCCGTAGCCGCTGCGACGTTCGTTTGATTGAACTCGAGCTGCTTGCCGCCCGTAAGCGGCGCCGTCGTGTTGAGCCGGAACGCGCCGTTCACAGCAAGGTCGGTACGGATCTCCCAGTCCGAGATCGCGTGCCGCGCAGAGCTGAGCGTGACGCCGTGTTCGAAGCCCGGATTGCGGATGATCCGCGAACCCAGGTCCTCCGTGCTGAGTGAAACATTCGTGCTGCCCGGCGGGATCTCGACGCCCGTCGCGAAGACCAGCGCGCCATTGACCACCTTGCAGACCGGAAGCGCGTTGACGAGCCTCTCGGGATTCACGCGGCTGTTGAAGAACGAACCAACAGGGACCGCGGTGTTCGAGTTCTCCGGGATCGACTGACGCCGCCCACCCGTCGATGCGGTGTCGGACACCATCGCGTACTCGATGCAGAGCGTGTCACCTTCGGCGAGAGCGGAGGACGGATTTGCGGTGAAGAATGCCTGCAGGTTCGCCGGCGTGATGGCATGCCCCTCGCCGTCGTAGTTGCCGGACACGTACTGCTTGGCCTGCGACGTCAACAACAGGTCCGTGCCGAGCGCGCCGCCTTCGAGCGCCGCGGAAACGAGCTGCGTGTTGTCCGGCGCGGTCGGCAGAAGGCCGTTGAGGGCTGTGATCACCGTCGACAGTTGGGTTGCGCCCGTCGCCACGATCTTGATCGTGCGTTCGTAGCCACTCTCCGCGTCGAGCGTGCAGGAAAATGCGCCGCCAGGCGTCACGGTCACGTTGATCTGATCACCTGCGGCATAGCTGCGTCGCATGCTCGTCACAAGGATCGAGTTCATGCTGTCGCTGGCGCGCTTGAGGTGAAGGACGCCGTAGGCAGATGCCACGGGCGGTACGGGCGCCGTTTGCGCGTAGCCCGGCGTAAGCATCGGCAGGATGTAGAGCGTGTCCGTGAGAGCAGGGACGCCGGTCTGCGCCGCCGTCGTGCTTCCGGGCCACGTTACCGTTCCGGGGCCGGTAAGGATGAGCTGGCGATCCGCGTCGCGCAGATACAGTGAGTCGCCAGCGACGTTCTTGAGCGCTTCGGTCCGCTGTCGGAGGCTCTCCGACGGACGCCGCAAGACCGTCTCGTCGAGGCCCTCGCCGTTGTTGATGCGCTGAATCGACTGCGGAGTGTTCTCCCCCGTGTCGTTGTTCGTGTTGTTCGAGTAGTCGACGAACTGCTTGACAGGTCCGGACATGTGTTCCTCGCTTTACGGGACCGCGGTGAAGGCGATGGTCCAGGAATAGTCGACGACGACGGCAGGGGTCTTGGGGATGTCGGGGTAGACCTGGCGCGCGAACATCCGCGTGTCGCCAGGGTTGGTGCCGGGTGCGTCGTTGGTCGACGGCGTCGGACCTGCAGTGAACAGTCCGGCTTCACGAAGCGTGAAGCCGTTGGCATCGCCCGAGTCGAGCGTTGCGATGAAGGTGATCTCGCCAGGACCGCCGGTGATCTTGCCGACGTCACCGAGCACCTTGCCGATGACGAAAGCGCCGAGGTTGGTGTCCGAGCGTGCGGCCGCCGTATTCGACGTGCCCATGCGCATCGAGTAGATGAGGTCGCGGCCTGGAACAGGGTCCGTCGTCCGCTGCGCGATCAGCTCCACCAGCACGTCGGCTGCCAGGAAGGTGATCTTGTTCCGGATCTTGATCCGCTTGAGGACCTTGCCGGTTCTCGCACTGCGCACTGTGGCGCAGACCGTCCCCATCATCGGGATGCCGTTCGAAGCGTTTTGACGTTTGCGCAAGGGTCCTCCGGTGCGACGTAAGTATAGGTGTTACGGGTGCGCGGATACGATGAGGGCCCGCTCCACCAACCCGATGTCACGAGGCGCGGTAGGTGGCGTTGTAACACCGTCCCATCCAGCGGCGGAAGGGTCGTATGCAGCTGTGATGAGCGCGGGATCGACGCCATTGATGAGCAGCGGCATGTCACCTAGCCCGATAGGCGCATCGGCCAGGTTTCCGATGTTGAGCTGCCGATACGTCACGTCGACCGTCGACGACGTCCATACCGTCAGACGTGTGATCGTGCAGTTGTCGTAATCGACCGTGTAGTCCACGTTCTCGACGAGGCGTCGGCCACCGACGTCGCCGTCCACGAAGACCATCACAAGTCGGCGCCGTCGTGGCGGTGCCACGGCGTTGGCGAGAACCACAGGAACAGCAGCCACCGGGAACGCGGTATTCGCGGTCCACAGCTCGTACTTGAAGTAGTCCCCGGCATTCCAGATGCCGGCGCCCACCACAGGGATTGTATCCGTGAAGATGACCTTGTCAGGACCGTACACACGCGATCCAACGAGACGATCGAACGAGATGGCCTCTTCTTCAACGCTGATCTCGTCTCGAAACATCGACGTCGGCGTCGTGAAGACGTACGTATGTGACGGCTTGGCCGACAACACCAAGTTGTTGAGGTCCTCGAGGCTTTGTGCGAACGCGCTGCCGGTGGTCGCCGAGAGCGCCGTCGCGTCGAACTTCACGGAGAACGTGTGGTACTTGAGGTACCGATCCATGAGCACGAACGCCATGCGGTGACGGAACACGGGGTGACCTGGAGGCGGGATGAAACCATCCTCGTTGGCGCCGACGATGAGGCCCGGGTCGCCGACTTGCGGCTCGTCGGGCGCACCCACCACGTGGAGCACGTAGAACGCACGTGCCGTTCGCCGATTCACGGATGGTGTTACGCCGCCGATCGGCGAGAACAACGCGCGCGGAATCACTTCGCCGTACCACCACTGCGGCGTCTGCACGTAGTCCGTGACACGCACTGCCGTCGTCAGTGGCTCGAACGACAGCAGTTCTTGACCTGCAACGAGGTCATCTCGCAAGGGGGTGCCCTTGGGAAACTCATAGATCGCAGTTTGTCCGGAGGCCGGACGCAAGGTGAAGATGCGATCAACGAGCGGGTCGAAGAGGTCTGTCGACTGATAGATTTCGCCGTCGTCGCGGACGACGGGCAAGTTGAGCACGACGTTGAGCGCACTCTCGAGACGCTCAAGGACAGGCCCCAGGATGTAGAGCTGGAAGATGCCTTCGAGGAAGGCGCGGTACGCCTCTGTGCTCGCATTCTCGCGTCCGATGAACGCGCCGAAGTTGTTCGCGAGCGTGCGTCGGTCTACGTATGAATCAGGGCACCACGCTGCGATCTGCAGTACGCGCACAGTCGATGCGGCCGCCACAACCACACCTGTGGTTGACGTACGCGGGGAGGGCCCTGATGACGGGTAGACCTCTTTGCGCCACGTGTAGTCGATACCGAAGGGACCCGGCGACCCTTGCCACGCCGTCAGTGCGTAGATCTTGCCGTGCTCGTAGTTGACCGTGTAGTCGACGCCCTCGACGACATCGTTGCCGCCCGGCGCCTTGGCGAAGACCCGCACAGACCCTTGATCGATGCGCGTGTGGGCGAGTGTTGCGGAGAGCGGCGACCCCGTGAGCGTGAACGACTCCGCGACCACTTCCGCGTCTGGCGGGACGCGGAGAATGACGTAGACGACGTTCGTTGCGGGCGCCACGAACGGCGTGTCCTCTGAAACGTAGAGCGCGAGCGGACGAACGAGAACGATCGGATGGTCGCTGCGCTTGCGCTGCGTACCGTCGGTGCCCACGTCCAAGATGCGGATCATGTCGCCCTTGCGGACGAGGGCGAACACCCAGTCGGCAACGACGGTGTCGGTGAACTGCCCGCCAACCGCAACGTCAAGTGACCGCCGTGCCATGCCGTTGAGCGGCAGGCCGTTGCCGGTTGGATTCGTGGGGTCCACCTTAAAGTAGACGACGCGGTCGATCAGTTCGTAGTCGATGAGGGGCTCGAGTGACAGCGTCGGCTCGACGACACGGTTATCGATGGACGCGAACTCGACCAGCGGATCGGGCAGCGAGAGAGCCCATCGATTCAACGCCGGAGAGGTGCCCTCGACGAACCGGATCTCGTCCTCGCGAATCGCGAGCATGTGGTAGTACTCGCGGTCGAGCACCACCGCGTCGCGCAGCGACACGCCGAGCACCGTCGACATGTAATCGAGGTACGCTTGGCCGATCTGGATAGCGGTACCTTTGTAGAGCGCCTCGAGCTGATCGGCGTCCGCAAAGAAGCGCTGCCAGAAGTCCGACAGCCCACGGATGAAGTTGTACGGATAGCCAATCGCGGGCATCAGGTACCTTCCTGCCGGGCGACAACGTCGATGGTGTTCGCGATGTAACGGAGTGTGCGGTCGGTAACGCCGAGCGCAGCAAGATCGAGTGTGGGCCCTGCCACCTGCTTCGTATCGACGACCTCGACAACGTCCGTCGTAGAATACGAAAGGACGTCACCGGTAGGTGCACGCAGGTCGTACGTGATGGTCAGGATCGGACCATTCGGCACGGCGGGAACGATGTTCGCGATGTCGGTGTACGTGTCGAGGATCAGGCGCAGAACGTTGGATACGTCGATCGACTGAGCCGCGGCATCAAACGCATTGATGTAGTCGACGACCGTTTGCGCGATCGCGGTGTCGTCGAGCTGCTCTGTCGCCGTTGCCTTGAGGCGGTAGAGGATGCTCATGCCGATGCTGACGGGGTGATGTCCGCGAGGCAGCTGGTAGGCCGCGCTGACGCGCTCGCGCGTACCGCGCACGAACGAATCGATGGCGTCGAACGACGCGATCGTCCGGTAGCGGATGCGCAGCTGCAGTCCGTCGAAACGGGCCTGGTTCAGGTCCGTCCCCACGACGACTTCCATCCACTGCGACGCGCTCTGCGCGTACAGCGGGTTGTGCACGATCGTCTGGAACTGCAAGCCTGACGCGGGTGTCGCCGCGTCCGACGGCGTCGTGTTGACGTGGTTGGGGAAGTGGACGAAGCCATCGAGCGTCGACTTGAACGCGCTCTCCACCGGCGGTGGGTTCAGGATGGCGACATCGAGGATGTCCATCACAGGACCACCGGGCAGCGTGATACGCCCGGACGTCGCCGAATTGCGCGACGTCACGCCGGTCGTGTACGGCAGGCCGCCGACGTCTGAGATGACGTCGTTGTACGACGGACCGATGCGCCCGATGGTGTAGTTCACCGTCGTCGGCGGAAGACCTTCGTCCGTTGCGATCGGGAACGGCGCCGTTTCGCTCACGATGAGGTCGGAACCGTCGATCTCGACGATGAGGAACTCCGCCGGTACCGACGGAAGACCCGCCGTGACGCGAATAATGTCGCCGAGCTGCACGCCGGCGAACAGCACCGACCCATCACGGAAGACCGTGGTCACACCGTCCGGGCGCGGGAACAGCGCGCCAACAGCACCTGTGAACGACGTCTCGACGAGCGCCGTACGCAGGTAGATGTCGACGTTTCCTCCGACGTGGAACTTCAGGTTCGGCGCGATCGTGGGAACGACGTCGCGCTGCATCTCCGGGTCGCCCATGCCGACGACGAGGAGTGATTCGATACCGTCGAAGTTCTCGTTGAGCGTCGCATCGATCGAACGGTCGTTGATGAGGTTGCGCACAGACACCGCCGTGGGAGCGCGCGCCAGGACCTCGTCGACCGTTTCAGGACCTTTGCCGCCCGAGAACTTGGTCGTGCTCTCGATGTGCGTCACGTACGCGTTGAAACGATCGAACGCGGAGAACAGGCCGGGGTCGACGTTGTAGTCCTCACCTGTCGCCACAGCCACGAGCGGAATCTTGAACTCGTAGTCGAGCACCGAACCGTCGGCCTCGACGATGGGCACCAGCTCCGCGGAGGAGATGAACAACGTGTCCGAGCTATCGACGACGAACACGATGCCGGGGCTGTACGTGAACTGCACCGACGTCGAAATGAAGACATCGACCTGCTGGGTCGAGTGCGCAATGGCGAACCCGCGCGCCTTCGTGCCGCCCTTGGGCGTGACGAAGAAGTTCGACAGGATCGCGGTGACAGCGTCCGCGAGCGCTTCTTCATCACCGCTGGTCGCCGCTTGCACGGTCAAGAGCGACTGCATCTGTCGGATCTGCGCGGCGTCAGCACGCAAGAACGCAACGACAGCCGCGATCGCGTTCACGGCGAGGTCGCGAAGCGCCGTGCCCTCCGTGAAGTCGCCGTCGGGCACCTGGTCAGTGAGGAACTGCTCGAGAAAGTTCGCCGCGGTCGTGACATCCGAGGCATCGATGGTGATGGCGACGCTCATTGGCGGACCTCCAAAGTCGGGAGGACCAGCTGCAGCTGCTGGCCGGAAACGTTGCGGATCAGAATCTGTGCAGAGAAGCCGGGTCCCGACGGAACCTCGATGTAGTTCGTCACGGCTGCCGAAGCCAATCGCTCATCGTCCGGCACACTGGCCTGGCCGGTCTGAAAGCCCTGGATCGCCGCCACCGTCGCGTCCACCGCGATATCGAGAATCTCACGTGCGTCGTCGAGCACGACGTTCGAGCCGATGAGTGAAGTGAGGTTGGTGCCGTACTCGAGATTCGTCGGGTCTGTGCCGATCGGCGTCAGCAAGAACTTCGCGAAGATGTTGACCAGCTTCTGAATGCCGCGAACGCCGAGCGAACGGGTCTGGCCGAACGAATAGAACGCCATGCCGGTGTAGTCGGCAGCCGGGACGATCTGGATGTTGATGTCGTACGCCATCAGACGGCTCCGTTTTCAGTTCCGTTGACCAACCACACCCCGTTATCGAAGTCGAACGTCATCGGCGCCGCCACCACAGGCGGATTGCCCTGAAATGACGCGGCCGTCGCATAGATCGCCGTGCGTTGTACGTCGAGCGTCTGGGCCACATGCGATGCGTAGTTCGACTGGTCCTGCTTGACGTCCTTGACGCCCTTGTTCTGGATAGTCGTCGCGCGATTGATGCTCGACAGCACGTTGGCCACGCGACTAGCCGCCGCTTGACCGCCCACCGACGCCACAAACGGCAAGATGATGTCCGTTGCTTGGCTGGCGTTCGTAGAGTCCTGATGCCCTGGCCAGTAGTTCGGCACGATTGCCGTTGGACGAACGATTGCCTTGACACCACCAGACGTGAACTCGATCTGGTAGTGCAGGTGATACCCCTTGTAGTACCAGCTGTAGTAACCACCTGTGCCGCCCACCTTGCCGATCAGTTGTCCTTCGACAACCTTCTCCCCCGCCTCAACGGCAAGCGCGGACATGTGGAAATAGCCTGTCTTGTAGCCCTGAAAATCGGCGTCATGTTGAACGTACACACAGACACCACCAAAGCCGATGTTGCCGAGGGCCTTGGACGCCACCACTTCGCCCTTCGCGTTGTAGATCTCCGCCTTGGCATTGTCCGTGGTGAGGCCTGGAACAGAAACGGACCCTGACCGCAACTGCACGCCTGCGAAGATGACCTTGCCAGACGCTGACGCGTAGATCTCCTCGCCGTAGGGCGCAACGAAATCGAGTGCATGGTGTCGCGTGTTCGTGTTGACGTTGCGGTCGTACGCCGTGGATCGCGCATCGCCCCAGCCACTCGAGACCAGACGCTCACTGCCGGGACCCTTGGCGTAGGGGCCCTTCATCGCCAACGGCGAACCGAACATGCGTTTGACCGGGACCGGCGCGGTCTCGTAGATGTAGCGCCCGAGCGAGTCCAGCTCGGGGCGCGCAGGGATGCCATTCGCGTCGGAGAGCGTGCGTGCGCGCTGTGCCGCCGCGGCACGTGCCAGACGATCCGAAAGTTCGTCGTGCACCTCCTCCCTGGGCTGGTTTGGGTCGCTGTCCCACGGATCAACGGCCATGGACCTTCTCCACGTGTTCGATGAGCTTCGCCTTGGCGTAGGAGTACTGCCCCTGCGTCATGTTCAACTTCTTCTGGATCTCCTGGTTCGAGAGCTGTTCGGCGCCGCCGTAGCCCGTCAGGTGTTCGAAGATCGCCTTCTGTTGCGGAGGCAGATCGTGGTGGATGAAGTCCACGAGGTGCTCTTGCTTATCGGCGTCGTAGAGACCGGCGTCACCGGTCTCGAACAAACCACCCGACTCGAGCAGCTCCTTGCGTCCGATCGACTTGCGATACTCCTCGACCTTGGCGATCGGCCATCCCAAGTGGTCGGCCAGCTCGTCGGTAGTAGGCGCACGTCCGTGCGCATCGGCCAGCTCCGAATGCGCGACGTGGTAACCGTGGAACAAGAGCATCTTGTTCTCCGGCAGTCGAGCGACGTTCTGGTTGGTGTACGACAGGCGCGACATGCGCTGCAGCTGATTGACGACGTGGGTACCGAGCGCCGCGCCCTTGTTCGGGTCGTAGTTGTGGAACGCCTGCATCGCAAGGCGCTTGCCCTCGGTCTCGAGCAGTGGACGCGCGAGCGAACCGGCCCACTTGTTGACCTCTTTGTGGATGAGCGGCGAGACCTGCGTCAGGAGTGCGCTGGCGTTCGCGTCCGTCGGCTTGGCCTTCCACGTCTTCCACGCCTCGAGATCGGACGACTGGCGTCCGGTCGCGGCGAGCTTGGCAATGGCGGCGAGCTTGGTCATGTGCGGGGCGCTTTCACGTTGACCACGTTGTTGCGGTAGGCGATGAGGATGTCGTCCCAGTTCGACCGTGTCTGCGGGAAATTGGTCGACGTTAGCCCAGGAACTGTCGTCGTTGTGCCCAATCCGTCGGCGCCCGTTGGCGGCGGGATCGGCTGGCCGTCCTCGCCAAGCACAGGCGGCGTCAACGTGCGGATGCGTTCGAAGAACCGTGCCCCGACGCTGCGTGCGTGCCCAAAGGCCGGGATCGCACCTTCGGCCGCCGAGTCGTAGAACACCACGTACTCGTCGAGCGTGCAGATCGGCCGCCAGTTGTAGCGCATCGCCGCATCGCGCGTTTCGAAGTACTGCTCCGCCGCCGGAAGCGGAACCAAGGGCCTGGTCGCTGCCTCGTCGAGGTTGTGCTCGACGCGCGTGGTAGTCGAGTTGGTCTCCGTGCTCTGCAGCTGTGAGAGCGCAGCATTGATGCGTGCCGTCAACGCCTTGAGCTGGGCCTGGTACTGCGGCAGTTGCTGTTGGAGCGCCGTCAGCGTGGCCTGTGTGTCTGCCCGCTCGGCGTTTACGACGACCGAATAGATGTCCGTCGCGCTGGGGTCGTCTACGGGCTTGAGGTTCGCGAGCGTGGCTTGCGCCGCTGCGATGCGCTTCTGCACGTCGAGCAAATTCGCGTTGGCCTGATCGCGTTGTGCAGTCAGGTCCTTGACCGTTTGGGCTGCAGCAACGCTGGCGTCCTGCGTTGCGACGTCCGGTCCATCGACGAAGATGAGGTCCGGTGCACCGCCCGCGACGAGCGGCGCCATACCGACGATCTTGCGGAAGTCGAAGGCGGCGTCCTTTCCGTAGAGCTTCTGGGCGCCGTAGAACAAGCGTTGGTAGTACGCCTCCGCCTGGATGAACGACTGCGAGACCTTGCTGATGTCGCGGATGGGCTCTTCCGGTGCGGACCCGCGCGCGACCGCGTCGCTGAGCGCGAATTCGTCCGCCATCAGCTTGAACATCTCTTGGAACTGCCGGCCGTACAGGAAGGACAGTGCAGTGCTACGCCTGCCGTCGTTCGACATCTGGTGCTGCACCGTCGTGATGTAGACGAGCAGATCGACACGTGACGCACGCTGGTCGAACAGTACGCCAGGGAAGCCGGGAACGACGTACGGGTTCCATATCAC
>WBZO01001141.1_pt1 | contig 44730 bp, 43 predicted proteins | sample 5204261 | NCBI WGS metagenome assembly WBZO01 (sample SAMN12412400, study PRJNA552823) | activated sludge metagenome | isolation source: activated sludge from anammox sidestream of wastewater treatment plant... | place: USA: North Carolina | collected 2017-09
ACGAGTTGGTCACTCTGTGTTTTGTCGGAGTCTCCAGCCCGGCTGTCGCATTGCCTATCTGTAATATATCAGTGTTTTGCGACGCGAATGCCCATCGCGTCGCGCGGCGCGGCAAAAACACTTGGGGTCTTGCGGACAATGTGCCAGCCCTGGCATTACGCATAAATCGTTGCGGGAATCCACCGGGGAAGATTCCTGTCCCTTATTGGATGCGGTACCTATTCTTGTTGAGACGAGATTTCGATGCATGCAATGCCACGCCTTCAAAAAGCAAAAAACCTTTGAGTATCATCTGCGCCCAAACGCACCGTTACTCAAAGGTCTCATTACATCTCCAGTTTCCCTATTTCCCTATTTCCCTATTTCCCTGCTGCCTATTTCCCTGCTGCCTATTTCCCTGCTGCCTATCTCCCCTCACATATGCAATTCCTCTTCCAGCGCTCCAATCACTTCTTCAATCACGCCCACCACTCGATCAATCTCTTCTTTTTTAATCACCAGCGGCGGCGAAAGTTGAATCACCGGATCGAGACGGTCGTCGCAGCGAGAAATGAGTCCGCGCTGCAAGAGTTGGTCCGAGAGCCAGCCCATCATCGGACCGCCCTCCATCTCTTCACGCGTTTCTTTGTTTTTCACCAATTCGATGCCGACGAAAAGACCCGCGCCGCGAATGTCGCCGACGCTCGGATGCCGGTCGAGCGCTTTATGCAATTCCGCGCGCAAGTATTCGCCTTTTTGCGCGGCTTGCTCGACCAAATTTTCGCGTTCGATAATCGCGATATTCGCCAACGCGGCGGCGGCGGCGACGGGATGTCCGCCGAACGTGATGCCGTGCAATAATTTTTTCCCCTCGTCGCCAATGAACGCGTCCGCGATTTCTTTGGACACAATCACCGCGCCGAGCGGATAGTACGCGCTGGTCATACCCTTTGCCAGCGTCATCATATCGGGTTGGATACCCCAATGCTCGCTGCCGAACATTTTGCCCGTGCGTCCAAAACCGCAAATCACTTCGTCCATAATCATGACGATACCGTTCTCGCGCGTGAGGCGGCGAATTTCGGGATAGTACGTCGGCGGCGGGACGATGCAGCCGCCCGAATTTTGCACCGGTTCCATAATCACGGCGGCGATGGTGGCGGGATCTTCAAATTCGATGAGGTTGGCGACCTCGCGCGTACACTGCTGCGTACATGCCGGCAGAGTCGCGCAATAATCGCAGCGATAGCGATGCGGCAGCGGCGCGTGACGCGCGCCCGGCACGAGCGGCTCGTACACTTTGCGAATACCGGTGAGTCCTCCGACGCTCAACGCGCCCATTGTCGTGCCGTGATAGGCGATGCGGCGCGAAATCGTTTTATAGCGCCCTTGAAAACCGCGCAAGCGTTGATACTGTTTGGAAATTTTCAGCGCGGATTCGACGGCTTCGCTGCCGCCGGTGACAAAGAAAACGCGCGCGTCTTGACCGATGGGCGATAATTCCGCGAGTTTCGCCGCGAGTTCGACGGCAGGTTCGTTCGGAAACGAGAACGGACTGACGTATGCAATTTTTTGCAACTGCGCCGTAATAGCGTCAATAATTTCTTGGCGGCCATAACCGACATTGACGCAAAAAAGCCCGGCGAGACCGTCAATATATTCTTTGCCTTGCGTGTCCCACACGGTGGATCCTTCGCCGCGCACAATCACCATCGGCTGCGGGTCGTCAATCACATTCTGCATTTGGGTAAAGTGCAGCCACGTATGCTGCTTTATATTTTCGTTCAATTGTAAATCGGGTTGCGCAATGGACATGATGCTCCTGAGAGATTTGTGATTTGTGATTTCCACTTTCCGCTTTCCGCTCTCCGTTTTCCGCTTTCCACTTTCCGCTTTCCGCTCTCCGCTTTCCGTTTTCCGCTTTCCGTTTTCCGCTTTCCGCTCTCCGCTTTCCGTTTTCCGCTTTCCACTTTCCGCTTTCCGTTTTCCGCTTTCCGCTCTCCGCTTTCCGTTTTCCACTTTCCGCTTTCCGCTTTCCGCTTTCCGCTTTCCGTTTTCCACTTTCCGCTTTCCGCTCTCCGCTCTCTGCTCTCCGCTCTCCGCTTTCCGCTCTCCGCTTTCCGCTTTCCGTTTTCCGTTTTCCGCTTTCCGCTCCCCACTTTCCGCTCTCCGCTTTCCGCTCCCCATCTATTGTGCGATAGGGTTCAGGTGTGGAGACGGCGGCGGACGGCGCACGCGGCGCACCGCGTAATAAATTCCCACCAGCGCCAACATCCAGACGAGCATAAATGTAACCAGTCCGACGATGCCTTCGAGTCCCGTGACGCCATTCCAAAAACCCTGCGCGGGTCCGATGCCGTAAAGGGCGATGCCAAGCACGAACGTGAACCACACCAGCAGCGGACGCGGCGAGGCGTTTTCATTCGTCAAGATATATTGCGCGAGAAAAACCGACGTGAGCGTAAACGCGAGAATCACCGTCGCGACGGCATTGATAATGGGCGAGACGCCAAAGCGCACCATGCCCCAAATCCGAATCGGCAGCGTTGAAGATTGCGGCCCCGAAACGAATTGCGTAATGACGTAATCGTCGAACGAAAACGTGAACGCGAGCAAGCCGCCCGCGATAATTCCCGGCAGCAAAAGCGGAATCGTAATTTTCCAAAAGGTCGTCCACGGCGTCGCGCCCAAATCCGCGCTCGCTTCGTCCAGCGATTCATCCATGCCCGCCATGCGCGCGCGGACGATTAACGCCACCAGCGCGCTCGTCCACACCGCATGCGTCGCCACAATCGTAAAGATGCCGAGGATGTTTTTGATGCCCAACGTCTTGCCGACTTGGACAAAAAAGAGGAGCGAAGAAAGCCCCGTGACGATTTCGGGCGAAATAATCGTCATGTACATGACGGCGATAAAAATCCCAATCAACACGCGCGGCGATTTCCGCAAGCCGATGGCGAGCAGCGTCCCCAACGCCACCGCCACAATCATGTTCAACGTCGCGACGATGAGACTGTTGCGCAAGCCCGACTGGATGCTCGCGTCTTGCCACGCGGTCACGTACCAATTTGTCGTAAAACCCGCCCACGCTTGCACCGATTTTGAATTGTTGAATGAAAACAGCACCACAATCAAAATCGGCAAATAGAGAAAAACGTACACCAGCGCGGCGTATACGCGGAACGCGCTTTCGAGCAAACGATTGTTTGAAGTGTAGGCGCTGTTCATACGACCTCGATCTCTTGGCCCTCGCTCGCGCGATACCACAGCAGGATGAATACGACGAGAATCAAAATCAACATGACCGAACTCGCGCTGCCGAACGACCAATCGCGCGATTGTAAAAATTGATTGGCGACGAGATTCCCCATCAGCAGCGTTTTCGAGCCGCCCAAAATCGCGGGGACGATATATTCGCCGGTGAGCGGAATGAACGTGAGCAGAATGCCCGTGAACAATCCCGACGCGGTGAGCGGCAGCGTCACTTGACGAAACGTCGCCAAGCGGTTTGCGCCGAGGTCTTTGCTCGCTTCGAGCAGCGTTTTATCCAGACGCTCCAGCGACACGTACAGCGGAAAAATCATCAGCGGCAAATAGTTGTACACAATGCCGAGATACACCGCGAACGGATTGTACAACATCGGAATCCGCGCATCGTCCGCCACCATGCCGAGATTCACGAGAAACGAATTGATGATGCCCTGATCCGCCAAAAGGACGACCCACGCGTAGGTGCGAATGAGGAACGAAGTCCAAAAGGGAATGATGATCAGCACGAGCAGCGTGATGCGCCATTTGCCGACGCGCGTCGCCAGAAAATACGCGAGCGGATACGCCAAGAGCAAGCAGCCCAGCGTCCCGAGAATCGCAAACACAATCGTCTGCGAAAAAACCTTGAGATAAATGCACTCGCCGATTTCACCCCACGCGAAAAAATTACAACTCCAGAACCGCGCATAATTCGCGAGGGAAAAATCTTGAAGAATCACGCCGCCCGTCGGGTCGCTCTGCGCGAACGAAAAAATCAGCGGAAAGAAACTCGGAATCAGGAAAAAGACCAGATACCAAATTCCCGCCGGGACGAGCAGCAGCCAACCATAAGAACGCCGCGGACGATTCTTTGTTGTAACAGCCATGTTCAACCTTGCAGTCGCAAGCCGCAGACTATATGACCTGGCGCAGCTTGCGCATATAGTCTGCGACTCGCAACGTGCGACCTGTAAATTGCAACCTGTAACCTATCTCTGGGCTCACGCGCTCTTGAGTTTAGTCCACAATTCTTCGCGCGCCTGCAAACAATCGCCCGGCAGCACTTGGGCGGCTTCCAATTTCGCAAGCACTTCGTCGGATGGATAGATAGCGTGATTCGACGTCACTTCTTCAGACATGTATTTTTTGGCTTCGCTCTCGCCGCTGGCATAAAAGGTCGCTTCGCTTTCGCGCGCTTGGTTTTGCGGGTCGAGAATAAAATTGAGCCACGCGTACGCCGCGTTCGGATGCGGCGCGTTTTTGAGAATCACCCAATCGTCCTCCCACAGTTCGCCGCCTTCGGTGGCAATCGCGTACTGGATGCTTTCGGGCTTGCCGAGGTCTTTGCGTTTCGCGTTGGCGTTGAATACGTCGCCGTTCCACGCGAGCGACATCCACACCTCATCCGTCGCAAGCAAATCAAAATACGACGAGTCGAACGCTTTGAGATGCGGCTTGAGTTCGAGCAATTTTTTGAGCGCCGCGTCCAAATGCGCTTGGTCGCACGAATTGTACGGATAGCCCAACAATTTGAGCGTCAAGCCGATAACTTCGGGCGACGAATCCATGATGGCGACTTTGCCCGAATACTTTTCCGCCAATTTCCAAAAATCGGCGAGCGAGGTCATTCCTTCCGGGATTTTTTCGCTGTTCCATGAAATCCCGGTCGTACCCCAATCTTTGGTCACGCTCCATTTGTTATCCGGGTCGTGCGGACGGCCTTTGGCAAACTCGGCGTCCATGTATTTGAAATTTGGAATGCGGCTCAGATCGAGCGGCAGCAACATGCCCTTTTCCGCCATGATTTCAACCATATAGCCGGTGGGCGCAATAACGTCATAGCCCGTGCCGCCCGCTTCAATTTTCGCGAGCAAATCTTCGTTGCTCTGATAAAAATCGAGCGTCACTTTGACATTATTTTCTTTACCGAACGCATCCACGTTCTTTTGGCTGATATAGTCCGCCCAATTGTAAATAAACAAATCTTTTTCCAGCGCCGTGCTGCCGGCGTTGGACGACGCCGCCGTCGGAGAACCGGCAGTTTGTCCGCCGCACGCCGCGAGCAAAGCGGCTGTGCCGCCCACGCCGGCGATGTAGAAAAAACCGCGCCGCGTGACTCGTTGGCGCGCCGTTATTTGATTGGGTTTCATCCTCTCCTCCTTTAAGAAAAATGAATTGGGTAAAACAACCGGTTGCCTGGGGCGAATTCCTATACGCTTTGGAGGCAGACCTTTCGGGTTTTCAGAAACCCGAAAGGTCTTTTACCCCGAACCGATTAGAAATCTGCTCTAGCCGGTCAAAATCCGCGCGTTCTCGGGCGCCCAATACGCGTACACCGTATCCGACGCTTTGAGATCGCTTGCCGCGTCCGCGCGCCCCGCGTTATTTTCGCGGACCGTGAGCAGCGTCTGGTCGTTCAAACGCACTTGGTACGCCGTCGTCGAACCCGTATAGACCAGATTTTCGATGCGTCCTTGAAACTGATTGGGCATGCCGTCAAACGGTTCGCGCACCAGCAGAATTCGTTCCGGGCGCACCGCCACAATCGCCTCGGCGCCGTTGCTCAGCGCCTTTTCGCTGACCGCGTGAACGTCCGTCAAACCATTCGCGTCCACAATCACGCGCTGCCCCTCTTGCGTTTTCACGCGCCCGTTCAAAAAATTGGATTCGCCGATAAAGTCCGCGACAAATTTTGACGCGGGCCGTTCGTAGATCGCTTCCGGCTTGTCGAGTTGCAGCACTTTGCCCGCGCTCATGACGGCAATGTAATCGCTCATCGTCAACGCTTCTTCTTGGTCGTGCGTGACGTAAATGAACGTAATGCCAACCTGCGTTTGCAGCGTTTTCAATTCCAGCTGCATCTGCTTGCGTAATTTCAAATCCAGCGCGCCGAGCGGCTCGTCGAGCAGCAGCACTTGCGGACGATTCACCAACGCGCGCGCCAGCGCGACGCGCTGCTGTTGACCGCCCGACATTTGTTTCGGGTACGATTTTTCGCGGCCCGTCAAACGCACCATCGCCAGCGCTTCGAGCGTACGTTTTCGCAATTCTGGCGCGGGCGTCTTGCTCTGTTTCAAACCGTACGCCACATTGTCAAACACCGTCATGTGCGGAAACAACGCGTAATGTTGAAACACCGTATTGACGTTGCGTTTATACGCGGGCAATCCTTCCACGTTCGCGCCCGCGATGCGAATCTCGCCGACCGTCGGTTCTTCAAAACCCGCGATCATTCGCAGCGTCGTCGTCTTGCCGCAGCCCGACGGTCCGAGAAACGAATAAAATTTCCCGCGCTCGATGCGCAGCGTCAAATCGTCCACCGCTTTGGTGTCGCCAAATTGTTTGGTGACGTTCACGATTTCGACATCATAGTGTGAATCGGACATTTTGACTTTTACTCTCCGGTGATTTCCGCCGGCACCTGGGTCGTTTCTGCCAGCGTCATGTTCGCCGTCATTGCCGCCGTCTTGCTGCCGACGGTCGAAATCGCGGAACGCGCAATCGCTTTGCGCTCCGCCAGCGTGCCTTTGATTTGGATTTTGCCGAGCGCAAAACCCAACACATCGCCGTCGCCGTCATAAATCACATCTTCGACCGCGCCAATGTGCGTGCCGCCTTCGCTCACAATTTCGCGCCCGCGCAAATCGCTGACCAAAACAAAAGTTGCGTGGTCCGGGATGCTTTCGAGCGCGCCCGCCGCGTCGGCGGTTTTCACCAACCACGCGTCCAGGCCCATCAATTGAATCGCGTCGCGCGCGAGCGCCATGCTTTTGCGATTGATGAGCCCTTCGGCGCCAAGAAAGACGGCGGCGATCTTGATCAAATTTTCGTCAAGATATAAATCCTTGACCTCGCCGATTTTCTTGCCGTCGGTCAAACTGATGAGCGGTTTATTTTGGGATTGTTTTCCGGTGGGCATATTCTGAATCCTCCTGAGGGAATGAACCGATTATACGACAAACTTTACTCGCGCGCATGACGAGTTTTTTATGTCAGCGGCTCGACAATTGCGCTGCCGCCTGGTCAAACACAACGGTATGATACTCTATATCGCGCGCCGTCGTCGCGGGCGACATGAGCGCCATATTGTGAAAGGGCGTCAACAAAATGCCGCGATTGAGCGCGAACAAGTGCATGTACTGTTCCAATTCTTCATCGTGCGCCGCGGCGGCTTGGCCGCCATTGCGCGGCGGCGCGGGCATGAAACGATATTCCGCGCGCGCGCCCAACTGCGTCACATGCCACGCCAATTCATATTCCTCAATCACGCGCGCGACGCCCTGCGTCCAATCGGTCGCGCGCGCAATCATCCGCGCGTAATTTTCCTCCGTCAAAACGTTTTCCAACGTCGCGCGCATCGCCGCGAGCGAAAGCGCGTTCCCCGCGAGCGTGCCGCCGATGCCGCCCACGTCCACATAATCCGCATCTTTGCGCGCAAACGCGCGTTCCGCCACCTCTTGCGTCACGCCGAACGCGCCCGCCGCCATGCCGCCGCCCAGCGCTTTGCCCACCGTCAGCAGATCGGGCTGCAAATTGTGTGCGCGCGTGTAACCGCCCGTGCCGACGCTCAGCGTATGCGTTTCGTCAATCACGAGCAGCGTATCGGTAGCGCGCGTCATTTCGCGCAGCGCGTCGTGAAATCCTTCGTCCGGCAGAACGATGCCGATGTTGGTCATTGCCGGTTCCGCCAAGACGCACGCGACATCGCGCGGCGCCAACGCGGCGTGCAGCGCGTCCACGTCATTGAATTCAATCACTTTGGTTGTCATCGCCGGGTTGACCGGCATCCCCACGTTGCCATAACGCGGGCCCGCCGCGCCGTCGTGCAGCGCAATCAACGTTTCGTCCACCGTGCCGTGATAGCAGTAATTGAATACCAAAATTTTGGGACGCTGTGTAACTTCGCGCGCAATGCGAATGGCGAACCGATTCGCGTCGGTCGCGGTCAAGGTGAATTGCCAAAAATCCAAACCGAAACGGCGCTGCAATTCAGCGCCGACCCAAATCGCGTCTTCTGTCGGCAGCATCGTCGTAATACCGCGCGCGGCTTGGTCCGCCAACGCGCGCACCGTCGCCGCGGGCGCGTGTCCCGTCATCGCGCCCGTGTCGCCCAGACTAAAATCAATGTAACTTTTATCGTCCACGTCAATCACGCGCGCGCCATGCGCCTCGCGCATGAAAACGGGAAAACCGCCAGCCCATTTCATCATCCACGACATGGGCACGCCGCCCCAGAGTGATGCTTGCGCGCGCGTATACAATTCAAACGAGCGCGGATGTTCGTCGCGGAATTTTGCGCGCTCGCGTTCGAGCAAACGTTCCAGATGATGTCGGTCAATCATGGTTGTACAAGCGATGTCGCCGCGCCAAGAGTCACAGATTTGGTTTGGGACGCAGAGTTCACGGATTTTTCACGAAAAAACCGAGGCGACGAACTATGGCGGTCCCTGTTGAATGCGTTTCAAAATCCGCGCGTGTCCGCTTTTCGAGTCGGGCGCCGTCCACATGGATTCGATGTGCCACGTCGCGCCCGCCTCTGCCCACGGCTGTAAAATTTTTTGCGCGCGTTTTGGGTTGGCGCCGGGCGTTTGTTGTTCAATGATCACGTCGAGCGGAGTTTCTATTTCTCTGCGCGCGTTGAGCCAATCTACGGCTTGGCGCAATTGTGTCGGCGTAAAACTATTGCCGATTTCCGGCGTATTCTCGCCCGCATCCGACACGAGCGTCGGCAGCAACCCATCGTATTTCAAAACGCGACGCAATGATTTTTCACGATTCACTGCGCCGACGACCCAAATCGGGATGCGCGGTTTTTGCACGGGCGGCGGCGGCTGTGAAAAAATCGGAATCTGCGCGCGAAAATGTTTGCCTTGATATTCGAACGGCTCGCCCTGCCACAGACGCGTAAGGATGTCTAAACTTTCGTCCATCCGTTCCGCGCGCAATTTGCGGTCCGTCGCCTCGCCAAATTCATCCCACCCCGATTTGTCGTGGACCGCGCCGAGTCCGACGGAAAGAATGACGCGCCCGTTCGACAACCGATCGAGCGTAGCGGTTTCCATCGCGAGTTTGTGCGGACGGCGGCGCGACGGCGGCGTGAGCAGCGTGCCGAGGCGAATTTTTTTTGTCGTCATCGCGCACGCGGCGAGCGTAACCCACGCGTCCGCGCCCCAGACGCCTTCCCACACAAAGAACCCATCCCACCCCGCGCGTTCCGCCGCGCGCGCAAATTCAGCCGCCAGCCGCGCATTGCCAAAGGGAAAAACGAAACCGTGTTTCATCGTTTTAGGTTGCCAACGTTATTTTTTCTTTATTGCTTTTTTCAGTATGTCCAACAGGACATACGCGTCCGCGCGTTTTTTTTCGTCCGCGATGCTGTCGAGAAATTTTTCGACGCTCGCGTCGCTTGGTTTGGTTTTTAGCTCTGCCATTGGGAAACTCCTGTCAACGGATATTGAAACGGATAAACGGATGCACGCGTGTTCCCCGCGCGATCCTTACTGCGCCGAATCATCTACCTTAAAAAGTCGTTCCAAAATGCTGCCGACATTGTCGCGCCAAAAGAACGTGTACGCGCGCCAATTCATCTTCAAACTGCGCGATAAAATCAATCAAATTGTAGGCGGCGCGCTTGTGCCTAAAGTTGCTGCAAACGCGTCTCCGTCCAGCGGCTTTCGTCCGCAAAGACGTATTGATACAGCCACAAATCAAATTCATACACACGTTCGTGCAGCGGCGTGCTGCGAAAATAAATCGAGCCGCTCTCGCTGAAATAGCGTTTGAAAAAATCGTACAATTTATCAAACAACTCTTCACGAAATGACGGCTCGAACGACGCGCACCCGGCGTCAATATCGGCTTGCAAGCGCGGCAAGACGCCCGTTTCAAAATAGCGCGCCTTGATTTTCATCAGGTTGATGTAACCCGACGCGCCTTCCACCTTTGCGCCCACAAATAAATCGCGCAGCGCGTCGAGAAATTGTTGTTCGTAGCGGTTTGACATATTAGACCGCCAACGGCGCAACGCGGTACTCAATTTGGCTCGGCGCTTGTACGCGTTCTGAGGCGTGGAGAATTTCAAGCGAAACGATATTGCCGCGCGCGTCAAAATCAAGAATTGTTCCTTCTCTCACCTCATCGCTTTCGTCCACTTGGGCGTCCGACAAAATAATCGTCAGCGTATCCGTTTCGGGGTCATACGTAATGCTCATTCTTTCCTCCGCATACATTTTTCCACTTTTGACGTACGATATGCTGTGATAACGCTTGGCGGTTCTTGGGCCACATCAATTAGCACGCGCACAAGATATGTTTTCGGCGGCTCGCCAGCTTGAACGCGCGCTTGATAGAATTTTTCACTCGCCCGCGCCGTAAGAATCTGCTCTGGCTTTGCCAGAACATCCCGAATTTCATTCAACGAAACGCGACGACGCGCGATTTCTAGACGCGCGTGGTCTGTCAGTCGAAAGTGTTGAATAGACATTTATCGTACCACAGACGCAACCGCGTTCCTGAAAACTCCCAACGCCTCATTCACCTGCCCTTGATCCACAATCAACGGCGGAATCCAACGAATCACATTGTCATACGGTCCGCACGTGAGCAGCATCAAGTTGCCGTCGTCCATACATTTTTGGCGTACCGCGTTCGCGAATTTTTTCGATTCATGCCAATCGCCCGACGGATGCGTAAATTCCGTCGCCGCCATGAGGCCGATGCCGCGCACGTCGCCGATGATGGGAAATTCCTCTTGAATGTCTTTTAATCCGCCGAGCAAAACGGGCCCCATTTTCGCCGCGTTCTCGATCATCGCCTCGTCTTTCATCGCGCGAATCGTCGCCGCGCCCGCCGCGCACGCGACCGCATTGCCGCCGTACGTGCCGCCGTGCGTGCCGGGGGGCCACTTTGCCATGATGTCTTGACGCGCGGCAATTCCTGAAAGTGGAAAGCCGGACGCGAGTCCTTTTGCCATCACCATAATATCGGGCGTGACGTTCCAGTGTTGATGCCCGAACCATTTGCCCGTGCGTCCGAAACCGCTTTGCACTTCGTCGGCGATGAGCAGGATGCCGTGCTTGTTGGCCATTTCTTGCAGCCCTTGCAAAAAGCCGTCGGGCGGAACGAGATAGCCGCCTTCGCCCATCACGGGTTCAATCAAAATCCCCGCGACTTGGTCGGGCGTCGTCTGCGTTTCGAGCATGTATTCCAATTCGTTCAAACAAAATTGCGACGCCTGTGCGGGCGACATTTTCATGCGATACGCGTACGGATACGGCGCAATGTGAATGCCCGACGCGAGCGGCGCGTACCGCGAACGATACGCCGCTTTGGATGAAGTCAACGCCATCGTCGCATTCGTGCGTCCGTGAAAACTGCCGACGAATGAAATAACGTTCGGACGTCCCGTCGCCGCGCGCGCGAGTTTCACGCTCGCTTCAATCGCTTCCGCGCCGGAATTGGAAAAGAAAAAAGTATCGAGCTCTTTGGGAACGACGGTGAGCAATTGTTCCACCAAGTCGAGCATCGGTCTGTGATACACAACGTTCGCTTGGCCGTGAATCAATTTGCCGACCTGTGCTTGCGCGGCGGCGACCACTTGCGGATGGCAATGTCCCGTATTCGTGACGCCGATGCCGCAGGTGAAGTCGAGATAGCGTGAACCATCTTCGGCGTAAATGTACGCGCCTTGCGCGTGGTCAACGAGGATGTTGGAATAACGCGCCCAAACGGGCGAAAGGTGATTAACGGATTGCGGCAGCATCTTTGCTCCTATTTTTTGCGGAAAATCAAGGGGATTTCGCTTGGCCTGTCCCCAAGTATTTCTGACGCGGCGCGCGGCGCGATGGGCGCGCGCGCCGCTAAACGTTGAGGGTCGTGCGGACGATGATAGCACAAGAGAAATAAAAGTAAAAAAAGCGCGGAAAAAATTGATTACGCTCATTGTTTATGTTAAACTGATTGTATGTCGCCGCGAGTTGACGCGACCCTGCGCGCCCAAGCGATACAAAATCCCGACGCGGCTTTTGCCGTCATTGTCCGCGTCGCCGACGATATGGACGCGCGGCAAGCGCATTTGGAAGCCGATGGCTTGGCTATCACGCGCCGCCTGTGGCTCGTGCATGGCTTTGCAGGCGTCGCGTCCGGCGCCGCCATTTGCGCGCTTGAAACGCACGATTGGATTATTTCCATCGAACCCGACAGACAAATCCGCACGATGGACGCGCCCAAGTGAAAAATTTGCGCGCAAGGAGCTTCTTTGACTACTCTGACCGCCCTTTCTCCGCGAAGCGAAATCGCGGAAAAATATAAATGGAACGACACGAGCGTCTTTGCCGACCAAGCCGCGTGGCAGGCAGAATTTGACGCGGTGGCGCACGCCTTGACGCAATTGGACAAATATCGCGGCAAACTCGCGTCCGGTCCGCAGCGGCTCGCGGACGCGTTGGACGAACTTCAGGCGCTGCAAAAACGCGGGTGGCAAGTGTTTTTGTACGCCTCGATGCTGCACGCCGTTGATACGCACGACCAAAACGCGCAGGCGTTGAACGGCGCGGCGACCGGCTTGATGGGACAAATGCTGGGCGCAATGGCGTTCGTGGACCCGGAATTGATTGCCATCGGTCACGCGACGCTGCAAGAATGGATGCGGCAAGAACCGCGTTTGAAAATCGGCGCGCACTATTTCGAAAATCTGTTCCGCCGCCAAAAGCATGTGCGCTCTGCCGAAGTGGAACAATTGCTCGGCATGTTGCTCGATCCCTTTTCCGGCGCCGGCACAAGCCACACCATGCTCACCAGCGCGGACATGCGCTTTGCGCCTGCGGTGGATTCCGACGGCAGCGCGCACGAAGTTTCGCAAGGCACGATTTATACGCTGCTCGATTCGCCCGACCGCGCCGCGCGGCAAACCGCATGGGAAGGGTACCGCGACCTGCATCTCGCTTTCCGGAATACGCTGGCGGCGCAACTCGAAACTTCGGTCAAACAAAACGTTTTCCAGACGCGCGCGCGTCATTTCAACAGCGCGCTCGAAATGGCGCTCGACGAGCAAAATATCCCGCCGCAGGTGTTTCACAATCTCATCGCCACATTCAAAAAGAATCTGCCGACGTGGCAGCGTTATTGGCGTTTGCGAAAAAAAGCGTTGGGCGTCGAAACGCTCCATACGTACGATATTTGGGCGCCGTTGACCGACCAGACGCGCGCCATTCCGTACGAGCAAGCCGTCGAATGGATTTGCGAGGGTCTCGCGCCAATGGGCAAAGAGTATATCGAAATTGTGCGGCGCGGCTGTTTGGAAGAACGCTGGGTGGACGCCATGCCCAATCGCGGCAAACGCGAAGGCGCGTTCTCTTCCGGCGCGCCGGGAACCCATCCGTTCATTGTCATGAGTTACGACAATAATTTTGGCGCGCTCTCGACGCTGGCGCACGAGCTGGGTCATTCGATGCACTCGTATTTGACGTGGCAGACGCAGCCGATGCTGTATTCCAATTACGGCATGTTCGCCGCCGAAGTCGCGTCCAATTTTCATCAGGCGTTGGTGCGCGCGCATCTGCTGCGCGAAACGACCGACCGCGCGCTGCGCATCGCCATCCTCGAAGAAGCGATGCAAAATTATCACCGCTACTTTTTCATCATGCCGACGCTGGCGCGTTTCGAGTTGATTACGCACGAACGCGTGGAACGCGGTCAGGCGCTGACCGCCGACGCGTTGAATGAATTGTGCGCGGATTTGTTCGCCGAAGGGTACGGCGGCGATTTGCAAATTGACCGCGCGCGCGACGGCGTGACGTGGGCGACGTTCGGTCATTTGTACGTAGATTATTACGTCTTTCAATACGCCACCGGCATTTCCGCCGCGAACGCGTTGGCGCAGCGCATTTTGAACGGCGCGCCCAATGCGGTGCAGGATTATCTCGGCTTTTTGCGCGCGGGCAGCGGCAAATATCCGCTCGACGCGCTGCGCGACGCGGGCGTGGACATGACGCAGCCCGAACCGGTGGAAGCGGCGTTCCAAGTTCTCACAAGTTACGTTGACCAACTGGAAACGTTAGTCGGATAAATTTCGGCGCGCGCAAAACTTTGCCTTTTGCGCGCGCGGGAAAAAAATTATGGCAGACCCAAACCTCAATCAAGGGCTCGACAACCTGAGCCGTGAATTGAACCAGACGGAACCGACGGAAAAATCGCAGCCGGTCATTCAAGATTTGAAAACGCAAATTCAGCCGTTGGTCGAACAACCCGACGCCGACCATTCGACGCAATATCAATCGCTGGGCGAACGGCTCAATCTCGCGCTCGTAGATTTGGATGTGGATCATCCGCGCCTTTCGGCGGCAATCCAAACCGTGTTGGACGAATTGGCGGCGGTGGGCATCTAGCCGCGCGTTCACAGTTGAACGCGGCGCGAGGATGATGTAGAATTACAAGTATTCAGGAGGAATAAAAATGAATCAACCAATCAACCCTGTCGCGGCGAACGCGACGAACGCCATGTCGTACGAAGAACAGGCGCGCGTCGAACGCAGTTTTCTCACGCGCACGTTTTTGTGGATGGCGTTGGGCTTGCTCACAACGGCAGTCGTCGCAGGCGTCACCGCCAATTCCGAGACGCTGCTGCGTTTTATTTTCGGCACTCCGTTCGTCATGTGGGGCTTGTTTATCGCGCAATTGGGCTTGGTTCTATTCTTGTCCGTTGCGATTAACAAGATGGCGCCCGTCGTCGCCACCCTCGTCTTTTTCGGTTATGCCGCGCTGACCGGCCTCGTCTTTGCGCCCTTGCTGCTGTACTATACCGCCTCTTCCGTCGCCAGCACCTTTGTCGTCACCGCAGGCATGTTTGGCATTCTCGCGATTATCGGCATGAGTACCAAAGTGGATTTGACGGGCATCGGCATGCTGGCATTCATCGGGCTGATTGGCATCATCCTGATGTCGCTCGTCAATTTCTTTTTGCAAAGCGAAACGCTGTACTGGATCGTATCCGTTCTCGGCGTCGTCGTCTTTGTCGTGCTGATTGCGCGCGACGCGCAGCGGCTCAAACGCATGTCCACCCAGCTTGACCCGCAGAGCGACCAAGCCGCGCGCGCTTCGATCATGGGCGCGCTGTCGCTGTATCTCAACTTTATCAACCTGTTTATCTTCTTGCTGCGCATCTTGGGCCGCCGCTAAACGTCCGCCCGCGCGCGCGCGCTTTCACACAGACAACGGGAGGAGCTGAACGTTTCCTCCCGTTGTCTGCATCAATGACGATGCCCACCCTCAATTCCAATCTCGACGCGCTATTCACCTTGACCAGCTTGCTCTCGCTGCAAGGCGCCGCCGCCGCGTCGCTGCTCGTCCCCAACGTCCTTACGTATCTCATCGGTCCGCCGTTCAAACCCTATGAAAAATGGGCATCGTTCGCCATTGCGTTGGTCTTGGCGCTTTTGACGGCGTTTATCGCCAGCGATGCAAACGTTTTGAAATGGGTCGTCGCCGTATTCAATGGCTTTTTGATTTTCGCTTCGGCGATCGGCGTGAACGAAATGGCGGCGCACAGCCGCCAAAATCTGGGGACGTTGGCTGCCGGCGCGAAACCGCGCTTTTTTCACAGTTGGTTCTAAACATCTTGTAGGAGCATTCCGATGGCATATAAACTTTGGATTAACGGCGCATGGCAAGACAGCGACGGCGGCAAAATCGTTAACGTTGAAAATCCCGCCACCGAAGAAACCATCGCGCAGGTGACGGACGCGACGCGCGCGGACATTGACCGCGCGGTCCAAGCCGCGCACGCGGCGTTTTACGACGGCCGTTGGTCGCGGCTCACGCCGGGCGAACGCAGCGCCGCAATGTGGAACCTCGCGGATTTGATGCAAGCGCGCATCGAGGAATTTTCGCGCGCGGAAACCGACAACACGGGCAAACCGTATAAATTTATTTCGCTCGGCGGCGATTTGCCTTTTGCGATTGACAATCTGCGTTTCTTTGCCGCCGCCGCGCGCGATACGCACGGCAGTCGCGCGGGCGAATTTTTGGGCGGTTATACCTCCATGTTCCGCCGCGAACCCGTCGGCGTCGTCGGACAAATCGCGCCGTGGAATTATCCGCTCCTCATGGCGATTTGGAAAATTGGGCCCGCGCTCGCGGCGGGCTGCACCGTCGTTTTGAAACCCGCGCCGACGACGCCGCTCACGACTTTGATGCTCGCCGAATTGTCCGCCGAAGCGGGCATCCCCGCGGGCGTTTTGAATATCGTCACCGGCGGCAATGACGCGGGGCAAGCGCTGGTGGAACATCCGTTAGTGCGGATGGTTTCGCTCACCGGTTCCGTCAACACCGGCAAACAAGTCATGCGCACCGCGGCGGACACTTTGAAACGCGTGCATCTCGAACTCGGCGGCAAAGCGCCATTCATCGTTTTTGACGACGCCGACCCCGAAGCCGTCGCCGAGATTGCGGCGTTCGCCGCGACCGTGAACACGGGCCAAGATTGCACCGCCGCGACGCGCGTCTATGTTTCGCAAGCTCAAGTAAAAAATGTCCAGGACGCGCTGGTCGAGGCGATGCGCGCGACGCCCGTCGGCGCGCCGTACGACGACGCCGTCAAAATGGGCCCGCTGATTTCGCGCACGCAGCGCGACCGCGTGATGGGTTTCGTTGAACGCGCCAAAAGCGGCGGCGCGAAAATTTTGACCGGCGGCAATATCCCTCCCGCCTGGCAGCAAGGTTATTATTTCGAGCCAACAGTGATTGCCGAAGCCAACCAAGCCGCCGAAATTATTCAGAGCGAAGTCTTTGGGCCCGTCGTCACCGTCAATTCATTCCGCGACGAAGCCGAAGCGATTCATTACGCCAACGATGTCGCGTACGGTCTCGCGGCGTCGGTGTGGACGAACGACGTCGGACGCGCGCTGCGCGTATCGCGCGCTTTGGAATTTGGTACGGTGTGGATTAACGACCATTTGCCGTTGACTTCGGAAACGCCGCACGGCGGTTTCAAACAATCCGGTTTCGGCAAAGATTTGTCGGCGGAAGCGCTGGGCGATTATCAAATCACCAAACATGTGATGATCAAGCAATAGGACAAATTTGAAATTTGTCGGACAGTCGGATGCGAGGTTGTTATGCCTTTTGGTTACAACGGAAAAATTCTGCACGTCAATTTATCGAAACGCGTTTGGGAGGTCGAAGAGCCGGGCGACGCGTTTTATCGCATGTACGGCGGCGGCAGCGCGTTCGGCATGTATTACATTCTCAAAGATATGCCCGCGCATGTGGACGCGTTCAGTCCCGAAAATATCTTGGCGTTTTCCCTGAGTCCAGTCACCGGCGCGCCCGTTTCGGGCCAATCGCGCATGATGGCGAACGCGAAATCGCCGTTGACCGACGCGATTGGCGATTCGCAGTGCGGCGGTTATTTCCCCGCCGAGATGAAATTCGCGGGTTACGACGCGATTGTATTTCGCGGGCGCGCGTCGCATCCAATGTATTTGTATATTCGCGATGGGCATGTGGAATTGCGCGATGCGTCGCATCTGTGGGGCAAAACGACCTACGCGGTCGAAGAAATGCTCAAACAAGAATTGGGCGACAAAAATATCGAGGTCGCGCAGTGCGGCATCGCGGGCGAGAAATTGGTGCGCTTTGCGGCGATTATCAACATGGCGTCGCGCGCCAATGGACGTACGGGCCTCGGCGCGGTGATGGGTTCCAAAAATCTCAAAGCCGTCGTCGTGCGCGGAACCAAAGGCGGCAAATCCATTCAATGGGCGGACCCGAAAGGGCTTATGGAGTTGACCAAACTGGGTCCGAAAATCATGCCCGATAACGCCGACATGGTTTCGCTGGCTAAATACGGCACGGCTGGCGTCATCTCGTATCAAAACACGATTGGCTCGCTGCCCACCTACAATTACGACAGCGGCGATTTTCACGGCTGGGAAAAAATTTCGGGCGAGACGTTGTACGATACGATGTTAAAAGGCGCGGCGGAGGGTCGCCAAAATACGCAGGGGCGCGATTCGTGTTACTCGTGTTCCGTGCGCTGCAAGCGCGTCGTCGAAAGCGAATGGAAGGGCAATGCCATTTCGCCGCATTATGGCGGCGCGGAATATGAAACGCTTTCGACCTTTGGCTCGTACTGCGGCGTGGACGATTTGCAAGCCGTGTCGCTCGCGTCGCAAATGTGCAACGAGTACGGCGTGGACACGATTAGCGCGGGCGCGACAATTGCGTTCGCGATGAATTGTTACGAGCAAGAAATTTTACACTATGAACAGACCGGCGGCATCCAACTGCGCTATGGCAACGCCGATGCAATGATCCAGACGTTAAAAGATACGCTCACGCGCGCGACGCCGTTGGGCGACCTGCTCGCGGAAGGTTCGGCGCGCGCCGCGCAAAAAATCGGCCAAGGCGCAGAGGATTTGGTCGTAACCGTCAAGAAACAAGAATTGCCCGCGCACATGCCGCAGGCGAAACGCTCGCTCGGTTTGATTTACGCGGTCAATCCGTTCGGCGCCGACCATCAATCCTCCGAACACGACCCGATGTACGAAGAGGGCAACACGAGCGATTTGTACATGGAGCGCTTGCAGCAACTCGGTTTGTACGAACCGCAGCCGCAGCGTTCGCTCACCGCCGAAAAAGTACGTTTTGCGCTCAAGACGCAACTTTTTTATTCGGGGCTTGACACGTTCGGTTTGTGCCAATTCGTTTTTGGACCCGCGTGGACGTTGTACGGGCCGCGCGAAGCGGTGGCTTTGATTCAAGCCGCGACGGGCTGGAACTATTCGCTGTATGAATTTATGCAAGCGGGCGAACGGCGTTTGAATATGCTGCGCGCGTTCAATGCGCGCGAAGGCATTGACCGCAAGGACGATACGCTGCCCAAAAAATTGTACAAGGAATTGCGCGGCGGCGCGACCGACGGCGTAAAATTGGACGCGCAAGAAATCGAGCAAGCCAAAGATTTGTATTACGCAATGAACGGCTGGGACGTGGCGACGGGGATTCCGACGCGCGCGAAATTACAAGAGCTCGGCATCGAATGGGTCGCGGATTTGATTGACGTGTGAAAATGTAAAAGCGGCGCGGCGTTTTTTATTTCGCCACAGCGCTGCGCCGTTCCGGTACACGCGGCAAAAGCAATAACGTAAGCAGCAGCCACGCCGTACCCGTCGCAAACACATACTTATAGCCCAGCCCCGGCGCTTGCGCGTTGCCCCAATCAATCAAGGGCCCACCGAGCGCCGCCAAAATGCCTGCGCCCGCCGTCGCCAAATTGGAAACGCCGAGATAGCGCGCGGCTTGGTCGTGCGAAACCAAATCCGTCGCCCATGCCCAATTCACGGCAAAGAAAATGCCCGCGCCCGCGCCCAACAACAAACCCGCCGCCATTAAATCCGTCAACGCAAAACCGCCGAGCGTGAGCCACGCGACGTTGCGAATAAACAGCAGCGCCGCCGCCGCGCCAACGGCAAGCGCGACGCCCGCCGCGCTCACCGCGCGCCGTCCAAAACGGTCCGACAAAATTCCCGCCGGCGCCGAAACCAAGACCAGCGCTGCCGCGACCAGAATCAACAATTCGCCCATCAACTGCGGCGCGCGCTGCGCGGCATCTGGCGCGCCCGCCAGTACCACGTCTTTGAAATAAAATTGCGCGTAATTCGACACAATCTGAATGCCGCCCAAAAAGAGCAAGCGCACAATGAGCAGCCAGGCGAACGCGCGATTCTCGCGCCACGTCTCGCGGATATTTCCCACGACCGACAACGAATTCCATACCGCCGCGCGCAATGGTTCTCGCGGCAGCGCGTCGCGCGTCAACGGCGTTTCGCGCGTCGTGACGAGATTGACGATCAGAAAAAATACCAAGACCACCGCAATAATCAAAACCGCCGCGCGCGCGGATTCCAACAAATCCGGCGAACGCGCCAAAAGCCAAGTTCCCGTGACCAAGCCCGCCATGATGAGCGTGAAATTATCAATAAAACTTTTGACGCCGCCCGCCGCGCCGTGCTGCGATTCCGGCACGAGGTCGGGAATCAAACCCTGCGCGGGGCCGTGCGCCATGTTCGACGCGCCTTGCAGCAAACAATAGAGCGCGAACAAAAGCGCGTACGTCGGCGCGAACGCGAGCGCGACCAACAACGCCGCGCACGCCAAAGTCCATCCCGCCATCATGGGGCGCCGTCGTCCAAAACGCGACAGCGAACGATCGCTGATGGCGCCCGCAAGCGGTTGAACGATGATCGCAATCGCCAAGCCCACCGTCGTCAGCGCGCTCAATGCGCTCGCCTGCCACTGCACGCCTACCAGAATCGGCAGAATCGCGGGCAGAATAAAACGATGCAGTGAATTCCACATGAACCCCAAGCCAAAAAACCAGGCGTTCATGGTAAAAAAATCGCGCCAGCGTAAAGTTTTCATAGTCAAACCCCTATTGGAGGGATGCGCTGCATTTTGGAGATTTTATGCAACGCTGGCATTATACAAACATCGCGCGCGTTTTGGCGTAAAATTCCGATACAATTTTCGGACCGCGCATCCTTTATTTTTGCGACCCGGCGCTCAATTTTTCAAAGGAATCTCATGGAAATCAATCGTTTGCGTTGTCCCGCTTGCGGCGCGACCGCGCCCGCCAACCTGAAACCGAACGAACAATTTCGCTGTCCGTCGTGCGGCTCGACGCTCGTTCTCACCGACACGAATCCCGCCGACCAAGTTCTCTGCGCGCGCTGCCACAGTATCAATGCCGCGACCAATCATTATTGCGCCAATTGCGGCGGCGTCCTGCAAATCAATTGTCCGTTTTGTTATACGCCCAACGAAACCGACGCGACGTACTGCGTGCGCTGCGGCGCAAACCTTCAAAAAGCGCTGAAACAAAAAGTGGATTGGCTCGCGCGGAAAAAACAAAACGACCTTGAACGACGCGCAGCGTTGGAGCAAACCCTGGCGCGCGAACGTCAAGCCGACCTCCAGCGTCTGTTGGAACAATTGGACGAACCGGCGCAGCACCCTTTTGCGATTTACTGTTTGCGCGAATACGGCACGGATGCCGTCGAACCGTTGATTGCGTTATTGAGCGACGACGATCCCGACGCGCGTTTTGGCGCGGCACACACGCTCAGTCTCATCGGCGACGCGCGCGCCACGCCGCATCTGATCCAAGCCCTGTCCGACCCCGAACCCGCCGTGCGCTGGTGGGCAGTTGAAGCGTTGGGCAAATTGCGCGCGGTCGAGGCGAAAGCCGAACTCGCCAAACTTGGACGCGACAAACATCGCGGCGTCCGCGAACACGCGGCGGCGGTCTTGGGCCAATTGAGCGCGTGACATGAATCCGCTCGCCGCCATTCTCCAAACTCAGCCGCTCGTCATTCTCGACGGCGCGCTCGCGACGGAATTGGAACGACGCGGCGCGGACTTGGACGATCCGTTGTGGTCGGCGAAAATATTGCTCGCGCAGCCGGAACTGATCTATCAAGTGCATCGCGATTATTTTCGCGCGGGCGCGGACTGCGCGACGACGGCAAGCTATCAGGCGACGTTTGAGGGTTTTGAAAAACGCGGCTTGAATCACGCCCAAGCGCGCGCGTTGATTCAAAAATCGGTCCAAATCGCGCAAGAGGCGCGCGACGACTTTTGGCGCGTCGCGGAAAACCGCGTCGGACGCGCGCGCCCGTTCGTCGCCGCGTCGGTCGGACCGTATGGCGCGTTCTTGCACGATGGTTCGGAATATCGCGGCGATTATAATTTGAGCGAAAACGCATTGATGGACTTTCACCGCGAACGAATGGCAGCATTGATTGACGCAGGCGCCGACATGCTCGCGTGCGAAACGATTCCCACGTTGGTCGAAGCGCGCGCGCTGGTGAAATTGCTGGAGGAATTTCCGAATACTACCGCGTGGTTCAGTTTCACCGCGCACGATGGAGAACGCATTTCGCACGGCGAACGCTTTGCGGATTGCGTCGCCGAAATCGCGCCGCACTCGCAAGTGGCGGCGATTGGCGTCAACTGTTCTTCGCCGCGTTTCATTGCGCCGCTGATTCAAGCCGCGCGCCAAGCGACCGCGAAACCGATTATCGTGTACCCCAATTCGGGCGAGACGTACGATGCGGCGACAAACACCTGGCAAGGGACAATCGCGTGCGCGGATTTCGGACCGCAAACGCGCGAATGGTACGCATTGGGCGCGCGGGGGATCGGCGGCTGCTGTCGCACGACGCCGGAGCATATCCGCGAAATCGCGCACTGGGCGCGTTTAGACAAAAAAGAATCCGTCACGATGTGACGGGATTCTTTTCATACCGCAAAACAATTTTGTCATCACGCACATTTGCGAACGCGTTCCCTCCGCCGTCCGCGAGTTCTCCAAACAACATCGCCTCCGCCATCGGCTTGCGCAGTTGGTCGTCAATTAAACGTCCCATCGGGCGCGCGCCAAAATTTTTATCGTAACCGTGTTCCGCCAGCCAGGTCCGCGCGTCGTCGCTCAATTCCAGCGTCACGTTTTTCGGGCGCAGCGCGGCGCGCAGTTCGCTGATTTGCTTGTCCACGATCTTGAGAATCGTTTCGCGCGCGAGCGTGTCAAACCGCACCACCGCGTCGAGGCGATTGCGAAATTCTGGGTTGAACAAATTCTCGATGGGCTTGCGCGCCGCGTCGCCGCTCTCGACGCCTTTGAAACCGATGGGCGTCGCCGTCAGTTCGCGCGCGCCCGCGTTCGTCGTCATGATCAAGATCACATTGCGAAAATCCGCTTTGCGCCCGGTATTGTCCGTGAGCGTCGCATGATCCATCACTTGCAAAAGAATATTGAACAAATCGGGATGCGCTTTTTCGATCTCGTCGAGCAGCACGACCGAGTACGGCTGCCGCCGCACCGCGTCGGTGAGCAAACCGCCTTGGTCAAAGCCGACATAGCCGGGCGGCGCGCCGATGAGCCGCGAAACGGTGTGCCTCTCCGAATACTCGCTCATATCATAGCGCAGCAAATCTACGCCCAATGCGTGCGCGAGCGTGCGCGCCAATTCGGTCTTGCCCACGCCGGTCGGACCGAAAAAGAGAAACGAGCCGACGGGTTTGTTCGGCGTGCGTAAACCCGCGCGCGACAAACGAATCGCCGCGACAATCGCTTCGATGGCATTGTCCTGTCCAAAAATTTGCGCGCGCAGCGCGGCGTCCAAATTTTTCAAACGCGTGCGTTCGTCGCCCGAAACGCTGTCCGCCGGAATTTTCGCCATCAACGCGACGACGCGCTCGATGTCGTTGCGGTCCACGACGCGCGCCGCGTCCGCGTCAATTCGCAAACGTTCGCGCGCGCCCGCTTCGTCCAAAACGTCAATCGCCTTGTCGGGCAAAAAGCGTTCGAGAATGTGTTTCGCCGAAAGTTCCGCCGCCGCGCGCACCGCCGCGTCCGTGTACGTGACGCCGTGATGTTTTTCAAATTGCGGCTTGACGCCGTTCAAAATTTGAATCGTTTCATCAACGCTCGGTTCCAGCACGTCAATTTTTTGAAAACGTCGCGCGAGCGCGCGGTCGCGTTCGAGCGTCTTGTATTCCTCGTGCGTGGTCGAACCGATGCAGCGCAATTCGCCGTTCGCCAAAACCGGCTTGAGGAGCGACGACGCGTCCACCGAACCGCCGCTGGTCGCGCCCGCGCCGACGAGCGTGTGAATTTCGTCAATGAATAAAATCGAATTGGGTTTCGCTTCCAGCGCTTTCAACACGCCCTTGACGCGCTCTTCAAACTGCCCGCGAAATTTTGTGCCTGCCAACAGCGCGCCCATATCCAACGCGTAAATGCGCGCGTCGTATAAAAGTTCGGGGACCTTTTTTTCGTGAATCCGCCGCGCGAGCCCGTACACCAACGCGGTCTTGCCCACGCCGGGATCGCCCACATACAGCGGATTATTTTTCAAGCGCCGCGACAAAACTTGGAGCGTACGTTCCAATTCCGCGTCGCGTCCGATGAGCGGGTCAATTTTTCCTTTTTCCGCCAGCGCGACCAATTCGGTCGTGTACGTCGCGAGCGGATCGCGCGGCGGCGCGTCTTCCTCCTGTTCCAGCGCGCCCGCGCCCATATTTTCGCGCGGCGCGTCGCGTTCGATGCCGTGCGAGATGTAACGCAACACGTCCAAACGCGTAACGTTCTGCTGTTCCAACACATAGCGCGCGTACGATTCGGGTTCGTCCAAAAGCGCCGCGAGCAAATCGCCGCTCTCGACGACGGGTTCGCCCGCGCTCTGCGCGTGCCACGCCGCGTTATTCAACACGCGGTCCAACGCGACGGACGCTTCGGGTTCAAACGCGCCGCGGCCGGGCAAGGTTTGGAGATTCCTTTTCAAATACGCGTCCAGCTCTTGGTCCAATTTTTTCAGGTTGCCGCCGCACGCGGTCAAAATTTGACGCGCGCGCGCTTCGCGCAAGAGCGCGTACAGCAAATGTTCGAGCGTGACATATTCGTGGCGCCGTTTGCGCGCTTCGTTCAGCGCGTCGCGCAGCGAACGTTCGAGCGATTCTTGAAATTGAGGCATGGCAAAATTTTATTCCGGTTCCATCGTGCAGAGCAAAGGAAATTCCGCTTGGCGCGCCAGCTCTGCCACGCGCGCCACTTTGGTCTCGGCGACTTCGTAGGTGTACGTCCCGACGACGCCGACGCCCTTTTGATGCACGTCCAGCATGATGCGTACGGCTTCCGTCTCGGATTTGTGAAACACGCTGACCAAAACCAAAACGACAAAATCCATTGTCGTGTAATTGTCATTGTGCAGCAAAATTTTCCACAGACGCGGCTTGTCTATTTTTTGACGCGTTTCTTGTTCGACGGCAACGCCGCCCGCTGCTTGCTCATTCCATTGTGGTGGCATCGAATTCCCTTGTGAAATTATAGCACAGGGCGCGCGGGCGCTTGAAGCGTGAACGCGGGTGTGGTATATTTTGGAAAATCTCACGAGTTAAAGCTGTGCGCCCCGCGCCCCCGCGTCAAATGAAAAGGCGAGGCGGTAGGACAAGTGGCAATGAACGCCATCGCGCCAATTGGTCGCACATTTTCAGAGCAGACGCATGGACTTGGCACAGACGATGCAGGCGTTGGAACAGATGGGCGCGGCGCAAAATAGCGCGCGCGCGGCGCGGCACGGCGTCACCGACCCGACGTTTGGCGTGAGCGCCGCCGACCTTGCCGCGCTGCAAAAACGCATCCAAATCAATCATCCGCTGGCGCTGGAATTGTGGGAGACGGGCAATCACGACGCGCGCCTTTTGGCGACCCTGATTGCAGACGCGGACGCGCTGCGCGCGCAAACGCTGGACGCGTGGGCGCGCACGTTGAGCGACTGGATCACGGCGGACGCGTTCGCGGCATTGGCGGCGCGCACGAAACACGCGCGCAAAAAAACGGCGCGCTGGGTCAAATTGAAACCCGAATACGTCGCGCGCAGCGGCTGGACCATCCTCGCGCTGTTGGCAAAACAAGACCTCGCCTTGCCCGCCGCGTTTTTCCAACCGTATTTGGAACTCGTCGCCGCGTCCATTCACACGCGCCCGCCGCGCGTACAACAAGCCATGAACGCGGCGCTGATTGCCATCGGCGTCCGCAGCGCGGATTTGGAGCATGAGGCGTTAGAGACGGCGGCGCGCATCGGCCGCGTGCCGGTCACGCGCGGCTCGACCAATTACAAAATCCCCGACGCGGCGCAAACGATTTTGAAAACCGTCGCGCGCAAAGGGTTCATTGTACCGCCCGCGCTTTGAGTCGCGCCATTTGTCAGAATCCCAAATATCCCTATAATTTTTGCCCTATCAACCTGTTGCCGCATGGAGGTTTTTTGTGCGTCGTCTCGTTCTAGCGATTTTTGTCCTTGTTCCATTATTTACGTTCGCCCCGTCAGCGCGCGCGAAAGAATGCGTACCGCTGCCCATCTTTTCGGAAATGCCTTCGGGCGAAACCCAAATCATGGCGCAGCGTCAATGCGCGACGGTCGCGGCGGCGCCCCAGCCCGCGCTGCTCGGCAAAATCGTCGGCGGCGGCATCATTTATCTTCAAGCCAACGACGAAGCGAAATACAGTTCGCTCAACAACGTTTTGCACGCCATCCATCAATTAAACGGCACGCTAATTTATCCGGGCCAAATTTTTTCGTTCAATCGCCAAGCCAAACTTTTGGAACAGGCGATCCCGTACGATTTGGGGCCCGACGTTCGCAACAACCTCGTCAAAGCCGGCGGCGTGTGCATGGTCTCGACGTTGATTGCAACCGCCGCGCACGACGCGGGGCTGCCCTTTATCAACGAGCGCGGCAAGCCGATTAAAAAACCCGTGCCGCACAGCCGCTATTACCGCTATTATCATCAAGTCAACGAATACAACGGGCATCCGGTCCCCATCGTCGAAGCCGCCGTCGCCATTAAAAAAGACGACGCCGCGAAACCGTGGGAAACCGTCCAAGATATGCAGTTTATCAACACGAGCGGTCAAATTCTCGTATTGAATCTCGTGCCTTCGTTCACGGTGGACGATTTGGATTTGGCGCAGCCGTTCGGACTGATCCAAAAAGACCAAACCATCAAGGTCGAATTGCGCGCGCTGCCCGCCGGTTTGGACGCCTGGTTCTTTCGTCTGGATACGTCGTCCAATTAGCGAACCATCCATCCCAGAGACATGAAAAACTCATGTCTCTTTTTTTTTATTGCAATTTTTCGCCGCGCCCGCCCTGTTGTATCATAGCGTACGTCTCGACCCGCTTTATATCGGCGCATAAAAAATTTAGAGGAGTCCTTTGTGTCTCTCGATTCAAAATGGGTTCGTTCCCATTTTCCCTCCGTCCAAAATTCCAACGCGATTTTTCTCGATAACCCCGGCGGCACGCAGGTCACGCAGTCCGTCATTGAAGCGTTCCGCGAATACTTTGAAACCGCGAACGCGAATCACGGCGGTCTCTTTCCGACGAGCGAACGCAGCGACGAAATGACGCTTCAAGCGCGCCGCGCGTTCGCGGATTTTTTGAACGCGCCTTCGGAAAACGAAATCGTTTTTGGGCCCAATATGACCACGCTGACGTTCACGCTTTCGCGCGCGCTCGGACGCTGGCTGCATCCCGACGATGAAATCATCGTCACGCGCCTCGACCATGACGCCAACGTCGCGCCCTGGGCGGCATTGGCAGAACGCGGCGTCGTCGTCAAACATGTGGACATTAACGCCGACGACTGTACGCTCGACATGAGCGATTTTGAAAAACAGCTGTCCAATAAAACGCGCGTCGTCGCCGTCGGACTCGCGTCGAACGCGGTGGGGACCGTCAATCCCGTGCGCGAAATCGCCGACCTCGCGCACATGGCGGGCGCAATCGTCTATGCGGATGCCGTCGCGTATGCGCCGCATTTTCCGATTGACGTGCAAGCGTTGAACGTGGATTTTCTCGCGTGTTCCGCCTATAAATTTTACGGGCCCCATCTCGGCATTTTGTACGGCAGATACGATTTGCTCGAACGTTTGCCGGCGTACAAAGTGCGGCCCGCCGAAAATACGCCGCCGCACAAATTCGAGACCGGCACGCCGAGTTTTGAAAGCATCCACGCCGCCGCCGCCGCCGTCAATTATCTCGCGTCCGTCGGCGAAAAATTCGGCGCGGCGTTTGAAACCGAGTACGCGCAATTCAGCGGACGCCGCCGCCGTCTAAAAACCGCGATGCGCGCGACGCAAGCGTACGAAAAAAATCTGTTCATCCGTCTGTTCAATGGGCTGCGCGCTTTGCCCGACCTGACCTATTACGGCATCGCCGACTTGAAGCGTTTCGATTATCGCGCGCCCACCGCCGCTTTTAATCTGCGCGGCAAAACGCCGCAAGACATCGCGCGCGCGCTCGGCAAACAAAATATCAACGTTTGGGACGGCAACTATTACGCGCTGTCGCTGATGGAACGTTTGGATTTGGAACGAACGGGCGGCGCGGTGCGAATCGGTTTGGCGCAGTATAATACGGCGCAAGAAATTGACCATTTGCTGGAGGAGCTGCGCAAGCTGTAAACCTTATGTCTCAACTCATCGAATCCGTTCCCAATTTTTCCGAAGGTCGTCGTCCCGAAATTTTGGACGAAATTGTACAGGCAATGCTGGCGTGCGACGTCATGCTGCTCGACCGCGAGATGGACGCGAATCACAATCGCGCGGTGGTGACGATTGTGGGCGAACCCGCGAACGTGGCGGAAGCGGCGTTTCGCGGCTGCGCGCGCGCGGCGCAATTGATTAATCTCGATACGCATCGCGGCGAACATCCGCGCATGGGCGCGACGGACGTGATTCCATTCATCCCCATCCGCGACGTGACGATGGAAGAATGTATCGCGCTCGCGCGCCGCGTCGGCGAACGCATCGGCAGCGAATTGCAAATTCCGGTGTACTTGTACGAACGCGCGGCGACGCGGCCCGAACGCCGCGATTTGGCGTACGTCCGCAAAGGAGAATACGAAACGATTCGCGACGAAATTGCGACCGCTGCCGAACGCGCGCCCGATTTTGGACCGCGTCGCGTCGGCGCGGCGGGCGCGGTGGCGGTCGGCGCGCGCCCGTTCTTGATTGCGTATAACGTCAATTTGGATACGCGCAACGTCCAAATCGCCAAAGACATTGCCAAAGTCACACGCGAAAAGGGCGGCGGTCTGCCGAGCGTCAAAGCGCTGGGATTCGCGCTGGAGGACAAGGGCATCGTCCAAGTTTCGATGAATCTCACCGATTTCAACGTAACGGGCATGTGGACCGCCTTTCAGCGCGTGCGCGAAGAAGCGGACAAACGCGGCGTGCGCGTGGTGGGCAGCGAATTGGTCGGACTCGTGCCGTTGGAAGCGCTGGCGCAAATCGCGCGCGACGCGCTGCAACTCGAAGGATTCAATTCCAATCAGGTCGTCGAGGTAAAATTATCCCAAGCGGCGCAACAAACATAGAGACAGAGACGAATCAGAATTGACGCACTGCGTCATAAAGGGTAAAATAGAGGGGCAGAAGGGAGTTGAACGTTATGAATCCGTTATTTATCGTCGCGCTGTTTTGGGCGGCTGTCGCCGTCGCCGCGCTCGCGTTTGGCGTTTTGTGCCTCAAGTACGGCGTCTATACTTCGGGCGGACGCGGCGAACATGCTACGCTGGAAGTTTGAACCGCAGTCAAAACAATCAATAAAAAAACCGCGTCTAGAGACGCGGTTTTTTTTTGCGCGATGCGCGCTCAAGCCGCGCGCGCATTTTCCAAGACGACGCGCCCGCGTTTTATCGTCGCGCGCAATGGATTCGTCCCGTACCGGTACGCGAGATAGCGATAATCCGGCACATTCGCAATCAACACATCCGCGAGTTTGCCCGCTTGGAGCGAACCGACGCGCGCGCCGACGCCCGACGCATACGCCGCGTTCAACGTCGCCGCGACCAGCGCTTCCGCCGTCGTCAATTTTTCGTAACGCGTCGCAATCGCCATGACCATCGGCATGGATTCGCACCAACTCGTGCCGGGATTCATGTCGCTGCCCAACGCGACGGGAACGTTTTCCTCGATGAACGCGCGTCCGTTTGCAAAATCGTGTTTGCCCAAACCGAACGTCGTCCCCGGCAGCAACACCGCAATCACATTGGCGTCCGCCATCCGTTTCATCTCGTCGCGCCGCGTGACCATCAAATGGTCCGCGCTCACCGCGCCGAGTTCCGCCGCCAGCGTCGCGCCGCCGAGATTGGCGAACTCGTCCGCGTGGATTTTCAAAGCGAACCCCAAATCCCGCGCGCGCTCCAAAATTTTCCGCGACTGTGCCAAATCGAACGCGCCGTCGTCGCAAAAGACATCGCAGAACAAATTCTGAATTGCGAATTGCGCATTGCGAACTGCGGGCAGCATCTCATTCGCCACAACCTCCACAAACTCGTCCGCGCGCCCTTTGTACTCTTCGGGAATCGCGTGCGCGCCGATAAAGGTCGGGACCAAATCCACCGCATGTTCCGCGTCGAGCCGCGCAATCGCTTGCAGCATTTTCAATTCCGTCGCGGTGTCGAGCCCGTAACCCGTTTTCGCTTCGACCGTCGTCGTGCCGTGCGCCAACGTTTGATCCAAACGCGCGCGCGTTTCCGCGACGATTTGTTCCAACGACGCGGCACGCGTGGCGCGCACCGTGTTCATGATGCCGCCGCCCGCTTTTAACAATTCGAGATACGACGCGCCGCGCAAGCGCATTTCAAATTCGTTCGCGCGGTCGCCCGCAAAAACGACGTGCGTGTGCGCGTCCACAAAACCGGGCAGTACGACGCAACGTTGCGCGTCCATCATTTGCGTTTCACGCGTCGCCAGCGCGCGGATTTCGTCCGTCGCGCCCACCGCGACAATTTTCTCGCCTTGAATCGCCACCGCGCCGTTTTCGATGATTTGCAAATCGCCCTGCGTCGCGCCGCGCTTGGGCGCGTCGCCCGCGACGGTGACGAGTTGCGAGGCGGAATGAATAATGAGCGAAACGTTCATATTTTTTCGTCCTCGAGCGCTTGCGCCGTTTCCTGAATCAAGCGCCACGCCGCGGCGACGTGACGCGCTTGGGTATCGTTTTGACCGACGCAAAAGCGCAGCGTGTATTTGTCGTTCAACAGCGTGTGCGTCAAATACATGCGCCCGCCGTCGTTCAAGCGTTCCAATAATCGGCGATTGAACGCGTCGCCGTTGACGTGCCGAAAACAAACGAGATTGAGCGGCGGCGGCACAGCCAATTCGAAATTTTTGGATTGACGAATCTGTTCCGCAAAATCTTGGGCGAGCGCCACATGCTGCCGCACGTGATACCGCAAACCCTCAATGCCGTAATAGCGCAGAACGAACCACAATTTCAACGCGCGAAAACGCCGTCCGAGCGGCACATGCCAATCGCGGTAATCAATCACCGCGCCCGATTCCGTCGCCTGATTCCGTAAGTATTCGGGCAAAATGCTCAACGCCTTGATGAGCGCGGCGCGGTCGGCGACGAAAAAACAATCGCAGTCAAAATTGGTGAACATCCATTTGTGCGGATCAAAGCTGTAACTGTCCGCACATTCGACGCCATTTTGCAGCGGGCGAAATTCGGGACACAACGCCGCCGTGCCGGACATTGCCGCGTCAATGTGCAGCCACAGTTTTTCGCGTTGACAGACCGCGCCGATGGCGGCGAGCGGATCCATCGCGTTGGACGACGTTGTGCCAACCGTCGCGCATACAAAAAACGGCACAAGCCCGGCGGCGCGGTCGGCTTGGATTTGGCGCTCCAGTTCGTCCACGCGCAGCGCGAACGTTTCGTCCACCGCAATCAAACGCAAATTATTTCGCCCCAAGCCCGCAATGCCCATTGCTTTTTCCAACGACGAATGAGTTTGCGTCGAAGCGTACGCGATGAGGCGATCGTTCCCGCCGCGCGCGTTGATTTGATTGTCGCTCGCGCGTTCGCGCGCGGCGAGCAGCGCGCACAAGACCGCGCTGGACGCGGAATCTTGAATCATGCCGCCGCCGGCGGAATCGGATTTGAATTTCGCCGGCAAACCGAGCGCGTCCGCCATCCAATCCAACACATGCGTTTCCAATTCCGTGCACGCGGGGCCCGTCGCCCACAACATCCCTTGCACGCCCAAACCGGCGGAAATGAGTTCGCCCAAAATCGAGGGCCCCGACGTATTTGCCGGAAAATACGCGAAAAAATTCGGCGACTGCCAATGCGTAATGCCCGGCATTAATTTTTCCATATCGGCGAGAATGGTTTCAAACGCTTCGCCTTGCATTGGCGGCGCGGGGTCCAGCGCCGCGCGAATTTCGCCGGGCTGGACGCGCGACATGACCGGCAGCGTTTCGACGCGTTCGTAATAATCCGCGATCCAATCCACCACCGCGCGCCCCTGCCGCCGAAATTCATCCGGCGTCATGTGAAAACTTGTTGTCTCGGTCATAAGAAATAAACCTCATCCTCTATGCTTTGCGTCGTCCAATCGCAAAAAATTCGTGAAACGCCAAATCACTGTACAGCGCGCGCAATTTCATCCGTAGGCGATGCGCGCAGGATTTTTGCGCGAGGAACCATCACAGCGGCGCAATTCTTGCAAGGAAAGCTCGCGCAATGCGTCAAACGTCATGCGTCATTCGTCTCGATTTCGCCAGCGCGTCCTCAATCTCCGCCGCGACGTTCGGATTCAAATCCGCGTAGGCGTGCAGCAAACCGTACGCGCCCGCGAGCATCATGTCGCCGTATGGCACGGCAAAATACGGTTTCAAGGCGGAAGCGCGCAGCATCGCACGACGCGGGCCCGTCACCGCCAAAAAATCGAGCGGCTGCGCGCGCGGGTCCAAGATCAGCGCGCCGTGTCCCGACGAATCAAAAATTTCGTCGTTCGTCAAAACGCCGTCCGCGAGCCGCCGCAAAAAATTTTCCAGCTGCGCAGGTTTCAATTCGCCGCTGTGATGTTCAAATACGCCGGTGATTTCGCCGGCGGTGAAACGAAACGCGAGCGTGTGAAAATTGCCGAGATTCGCCACCAACGCATTGGGCTGCGCGGCAACGCGTTCATCGTCCAACGCGCCGCGCACCGCCGCGGGCGCCGTGTCCATCACCAACAGCGGCGCGTCCAAGTTGACGCTTTGCGCCACCGCTTGCATCCGCGTCAAGCGTTCGGGAATTTCCTCGCGCATGAACGCCAAACCCGAAAGTTTGCCGGCGGCGCGAATTCGTTCCGCGAGAAATTGAAACCGAAAAGTGCGGTCGCTCATACCCGGCGGCGCGTTGCCGTGATCAAAGACCGCGACGGCGAGCGCGTCCACATCGAACGGGACGCCAAACGCGTCGAACGCGCGCGCGAGGGCGTCCAAATTTACGTCGCGCATTTCGACGCGCGTCGCGTGCAGGCGCGCCGCCTCGTCCGCGCTCACGACGCGAATGCCCACCGCCTCCACCTTGTCCAACTCGTCGTTGAAACTCAACGCCGCGTCGCGCGTCGCAAAAATCGGCAAGCCCGCGCGCACGTGGTCTTCCGCCGCCCAACTGTCGGGTCCGCCGCCCATAATCGTACCGGTCAACAAGACCGCTTCGCCGCGCCGCGTCGCCGCGCGGATTTGATTGGCGACAAGAACGGTCGGCGAAGGCATGACGAGCTGCAAACAATTTTCGATTTCGGCGGATGAATCAAAGAGGAGAATGTCCTGCGTGCCGGCGCCAATATCTATGCAGAGAATTTTCATACGGCGTCCATTATATCCAAAAACAACGGCGGCGCGGAAACGCTTTTTATACAACTCTAACGCGCGCGCGCGGCGCGGCTCTTATAATCTTTTGACGCGTGACGCCGCGCGCGCATGTTATAATTTGAAACGCTATGCGTGATTCCTTTGGACGTGAAATTCATTATTTGCGCGTGTCGCTGACCGACCGCTGCAATTTCCGGTGTGTGTATTGTATGCCCGAGCGCGGCGTCGTCTTTCATCCGCACGACCATCATTTGAGCGACGCGGAATTGACGCGCGTCATTCGCCTCATGGCGCCGTTGGGTTTTGACCGCATCCGTTTGACCGGGGGCGAGCCGACGGTGCGCCCGAATCTGGTGCCGATGGTGGCAGCGCTGGCGGCGATTCCCGGCATTCAAGAAATCGCGATGACGACGAACGCGCTGCGTTTGGAAAAAATCGCGGAACCGCTCGCGCGCGCGGGCATGAAGCGCGTCAACGTCAGCATTGATACGCTCGACGCGGAACGCTTTACGCGCATTACGCGCGTCGGCAAATTGGACGCGGTGTGGCGCGGCGTTCTCGCGGCGGAGCGCGCGGGCTTGACGCCGATTAAATTGAACGCCGTCATTGTGCGCGGGTACAACGAACAAGACATTGTGGATTTGGCGCGTTTGACCCTGACGCACGCGTGGGATATGCGTTTTATCGAAATGATGCCGCTCGGTTCGATTGCCGATTTTCAAATGGACAGCGTGGTGACGGCGGACGAAATTCAAGCGCGCGTCCAAGACGCGTTCGGCGAATTGATTCCGTTGGAATGGAATGGACACGACCCCGCGCGGACCTACCGCATTCGCGGCGGGCAAGGCGCTTTGGGTTTTATCAGTTCGGTGAGCGCGCCGTTTTGCGCGGGCTGCGACCGCATCCGCTTGACGTCGGACGGACGCTTGCGTTTGTGTTTGCTGCGCGACGACGAAGTGGATTTATTGACGCCGCTGCGCGCGGGCGCGAGCGACGCGGAATTGACTGAATTGATTGCGCGCGGCGTATATCACAAACCTTGGGGGCATGGCCTCGCGGAACATGTCATCGCGGGGTCGCGAATTATGAGTCAGATTGGCGGATAGCCAATTGACAAAACCGGAATTCTCATTACTATATGCGGCATGGTAGTTTTCGAGAACCCTACCACAAGGAGAGACAAGGAAAATGATGACGGAAACGACAACCATTCCAGCCGTTAGCGATTCACCAACAGGCATCGAACTCGTCGAATTGACTCCGCTCGCGGCGGAAAAGCTGCGGACGATTATGCAAGAGAAAAATTTGGCGACGCATGGACTGCGCGTCTATATCGCGGGCGGCGGCTGCTCGGGTTTTCAATACGGCATGGCGTTTGAAAATCAAATGGAAGAGGGCGATCTGGTCTTTGAATCGCACGGGGTGCGGCTCTATGTGGACCAGGCGAGCGCGATGTACCTCGAAGGCGCCAGCGTAGATTATGTGGATTCGCTCATGGGCGGCGGTTTCCGCATCGAAAATCCGAATGCCCTTTCCACCTGCTCGTGCGGACAATCGTTCAACGCGGGCGCGGGCGACGGCGCGCAAGCCGGACATTCGCACGAGGGCGGCTGCGGTTGCGGCGGCGGCGGCTGCGGCTGCGGCGGTCAACACTAGAAATTATTGCAAGCGTTGCGCGGGCGATTTGGAATTTACATTCCACGTCGCCCTTTTTTTTATCGCGCGCGGCGCGCGCGCATTTTTCCCGCATGTTTTTTTCGCGGCGCGAATGGCTGCCGCGTCGGCAATCTATCGCCTTGACATTTACGGAGCGAAATATGGCGCAAACGTTCAAAACGAACGACGGCATCGAGCTGCGCGTACGCGTCGACGAACCGGACGGCGCGCCGCGCGCTAACGTCGTTTTGATTCACGGCATCGGCGATCAGGTGGACGGCGCGCCGTACGTCATCGCCGCGCAAGCGTTGGCGGCGCGCGGGATGCGCGTGCAGCGTCTCGAACTGCGCGGACACGGCGCGTCGGGCGGCGAGAAAATGTACATTGATTCGTGGGCGGATTTCCGCAACGATTTGCACGGCTTTGTCCGCGCGGTCGTCGCGCAAGCGCCGACGCTCAAACTTTTTCTCGTCGGCATCAGCATGGGCGGATTGATTGTGACAAATTACGCCGAATCTTATCCCGAGGATTTGGCGGGCGTCATTGCGCTCGCGCCCGCGTTAGGCGACACGGGCGGTTCGCCTTTTTTGCGCGCGCTTTTGCCAATCCTCTCGCGCATCGCGCCGCGCCTGCGCGTGGACCCGAAATTGGATTTGGCAAAACTGACGCGCGATCCACAATTGCAGCAAGCGTATCTCGCCGACCCATTGTATCAAACCAAAATCACGCCGCGCATTGCGGCGGAACTTTTGAAAACCATTCCAGCGACGCGGCGCGATGCGCCCAATTTTCGCGTACCGCTTTTGATTTTACACGGCGACGCCGACACGCTGACGTCGCCGCAAGGCAGTTTTGAATTTTACGAAATGGCGGGAGTTTCCGACAAGACGTACAAACGCTACGCGGGCGCGTACCACAATCTTTTTGTGGAAACCAATCGCGAGGAAATTTACGACGACATTGCCGCGTGGATCAACGCGCGCGCGTAATCAAAACGCGTCCATCGCGCGCGCCAAACCGAACGCTTGCCGCGCCAACGCGACCATCGAGAGCGAACCGGTAATGCAAATCAAATCGCGCGGCAGGGCGGCGGCGCGCGCCGCGCTCAGGGCGGCGGACATGCTGGGCGCGGCGCTGGCGGCAATGCCGCGTTCATGCAGCGCTTGCGCCAAATCGTCCGCGCGCCAACTGCGCGGATGTTTCGTTTCGAGCGTCCACGCGCGCGCGACGCGCGGCGCAAACGGCGCGAGCAGCTCGTCCAAATTTTTATCGCGCAGCGCGCCAAAAATCAAAAACAATTTTTCAAACGGGAAATGAAATTTCAAGGCGTCGAATAGTTTTTGCGCGGAAGCGCCATTGTGCGCGCCGTCGGTCACGATGAACGGATGCATCGCGTCGCGCGCCTGTAAAATTTCCAAACGCCCCTGCCATTCGGTTTTCGCCAAGCCCTCGCGGACCGCTTGCGCGTCCAGCGCCAAACCCCAACGCGCTTGGAGCGTTTTCGCCGCCGCCACCGCTAACGCCGCGTTTGTCAATTGATGCGCGCCAAGCAGCGGCACGCGCAAATTTTCAAACCGCCAATAATCGTCCCACAAGCCCGCGCGCGGTTCCGCCGCGACCATGAAATCGTGATGCCCGCCGAGCCACAACCAATCGCGCTCGCCCACCGCCAGCGCGGCGTCTCGATCCCGCGCCACATTCTCGATCACTTGGAGCGCTTCGGGCGCTTGCGGCGCGCTCAATACAATTTTGCGCGGTTTGATAATGCCCGCTTTCTCGAACGCAATCTTGGGTAACGTATCGCCCAAAATTTTGGTGTGGTCAAAACTGATGGGCGTGAGGAGCGCCAAATCCGCGTCCACCACATTCGTCGCGTCGAGCCGCCCCCCTAACCCGACTTCGAGAATCGCGATCTGAATTTCGGCGCGCGCGAAATGAGCGAGCGCGAGCGCGGTCAACGCTTCAAAGGTCGAAAAATCTTCCAAGCCGGGACGCGTCGTCTGCAAATGGGCAATGGCGGTTTGAATCTCGCCTGCCCCGCGCGCGAAATCATTTTCCGAAATCCATTCGCCGTTCACGCGAATCCGTTCGCGGTACGTATGCAAATGCGGCGAAGTGTACAGTCCGGTTTTGTATCCTGCCGCGCGCACGATGCGCTCCAACAGCGCCGCCGTCGAACCTTTGCCTTTGGTGCCTGCAATCAAAACGGAACGGTAACGCGTTTGCGGATTGCCCAAGACGCGCAGCAGCGCCGCCGGGCGCTCTAGAAATAATTCCGCGCGCGCCGAACGCGTTCCCACGCCGCGCTCCCAATCGGGCAGCGCCAGCAACCATCTGAGCGCCTCGTCGTAATTCACAAAACTATGTCCTGACAATTGCGTCCGCCATACGGCAGCAGCGCGCCGCCGCTTGAACGTCATGCACGCGCACAATGTCCGCGCCTTGCGCGATGGATAACGCGAGCGTCGCCAGCGTACCTTCGAGCCGTTCGGACGCGGGCAAACCCAACGTCAAACCGACGACGCTTTTGCGCGACGTGCCGATGAGCAGCGGTAAATCAGCCAAGCCGGGGTACGTTTTGAATTCGCGCAAACGGCGCAGCAATTCCAGATTCTGCTCCAACCCTTTGCCGAAACCGATGCCGGGGTCAATAATAATTTTATCGCGCGCCACGCCCGCGCGTTCCGCGTCCGCCACGCGCGCGACGAGTTCGGCCGCGACGGCTTGGACAATATCGGCAACGGCATATTCCACGCGGCCATAATGACCGCCGAGCGCGCCAACCCGCGCGGGCGCGGCGCGGTTGTGCATCAACACCGCGAACGCGTTGGCGCGCGCGACAACGCGCGCGAGCTGCGCGTCGCGCGTGAACGCCCACACGTCATTGACCCACGTCGCGCCCGCGTCGAGCGCGCGCTGCGCGACCTCGGCGCGTGACGTGTCCACCGAAATGGGCGCGGCGACGCGCGCCGCCAAACGTTCGATTACGGGCAGGACGCGCGCAATTTCTTGCGCCGCGTCAATGCGCGCGGAACCGGGGCGCGTGGATTCGCCGCCAATGTCCAAAATATCCGCGCCCGCCTCGACAAAACGCAATCCTTGCGCGACTGCCGCGTCCGCATCCGTCACGCCGTCGCCCGAAAAGGAATCGGGCGTAACGTTGACGATGCCCATGAGGTAGGTGCGCGAACCCCATTCCATTACACGATCCATGCGGTTATGAACGTTTGCAAGGTTGAAAAATCTTTAGGGTCTTGACGGATGCGGATACGGATACGGCACATACCCTTTAGGTTTTTTGCCATAGAACCAGTCGCGCCCCTCTACCAAATGGTTTTCGCAGCCGGGCAAAATCCAAACTGGCGCGTCGTCATAGCCCGGAAGCGGTTTCCATTTGTTGCCCCAGATGTAGGCGGAACGAGTTTGACCTTCGGCGGGATACGCGCTGGCGCAGTCATTTTCCTCTGAAAGATAAACGACATACGGGACCAGCCCAATATCGTTTTTGAAAATGACGCCGTCGCCGCCGCGCGGCACAATGCCGTCGGCGGTCATATCAGGCGGGTCCGTCCGCAAAACGTTGCGGTAAATCTCCCAACTGCGCGAACCGGCGCCATAGACGGTTTGACCGTGCGCGTCAATCATGCCAAAGTTGCGCGTGCGTTCGGTCGAGATAAAAACGTTATAGCGCGCCACATAACGCGAACCATAGTTCGAAGCCACGCCGTGCCGGTTGTCGTAAAAATAATTGTCTTCAATGAACACGGCGTTTTTAGAACCCAGTTTCAACGCGGGCGATTTTCCACTGCCGCCAACGCTCACGCCATAACCGAGACAAGCCGCCGGTACGGGCTGACATTTGTAATTGGAGAGAAATTTATTGTTGTAAATCACGCCGCGCTGTTTAGCCCCCGACAATCTGATTCCCGCCCAAGAAAATTTCTCAAAGGTCATATCGTGAATGAGAAAATCGCGGCAGGGGCCCGTCAAGCCCAGCCCGTTGTCGAGGTCATTGAGACGTTCCGCTTCCGTTTGCAAGTCGTCGTTGCCGATGAGACTCAGATTGGAAATATCCAACCTGTCGCGGGGCTTGCAGTTGAATTCAAACAAAAAATTCCATTCGTCGTCGGCAACCGGAGCCGTGCGCCGAATGATCGTAACGCCCGCGCCCGCGCCGCGCACGGTAAGATTTGCATTGCGCGTCACTTGCGCGGCGCCCCAGTCGCAATCGCCCGCGGGGATTTGCACCGTCGAACCGTCGGGCGCGAGATCGAACGCTTGTTGAACGTCCGACGCGCTGCAGCTTGCGGCAATCATCGCCGCCGACGTATGGTCTTGAGCCAAGCGAGGCGGAAATCTATGCGCGTCGGTCGCGCCAACAATTCTTCGGGGTTGACTTGCGCCGATTGCCGGGCGGACGAAAATGATCATTGCCGCCGCGGCGCAAAGAAAAAATATGCCCAGCCGCGCGACAAAACGTTTATTTTTGGCTTTCACTTGGACTTTATTTTTCTCCTGTGTACCGGTTAAATTTTTTGACGCACGTCACGCAGATTCAAAAAGTTTTTACAATTCAATCGTCATGCCTTCGCGCGCCATAAACGTATTGGCGCGCACGGCTTGGGCGCGTTTTTCGATTTCCGCAAGCGCCGCGTCGTCGTGTTCCGGTTCGTGATGAAATAACGCGAGTTGTTTCACGTTCGCCGCGTTCGCCGTTTCCACCGCCATCCGCCATGTAGAATGTCCCCACCCCTGACGCGGCACGGGCGCGTGCAGATACAACGCGTCGGTATATTGCGCGTCATGCGCCAACAAATCGGCGCCGCGCGCAAACTGCGCCAATTTTTGATACTGCCCGACATAGGATTCGATATCCGTCGCCAAGACAAACGAACGTCCTTGAAAATTTACGCGATAAATAAAAACGCCTTGCGGATGCGCCGACGATTTCATCACCTGTACGCACAACGCGTCCGCATTTTGCGCGAGCGCATCCGCGTCGCGCTGCGACCACAACACTTGCGGTTCGCGGTTGGAATGGTCGTACAACAAAACTTGGCTCTCGATCAAATTTCGCACGACGCGTTTGCACGGCAATTCGTCCACCGTAATCGGAAACACCGGCGGCAGCATCGAGAGCGACAGCACGCGCGCCAAGTCTTCATTCAAACTTTTGGGCCCAAAAATATAGAGCGTGGTCAATTGAAAACGCGCGGGCGCGAAAAAGGGAAAACCCTGGGTATGGTCGTGATGCGTATGCGTGAAAAAAAGCGTCAGATGCAGCGGATTCGTTTCAGGTTTGCATTGCGCCGCGAGTTGGCGCCCCAAACCGATGATGCCGGTGCCCGCGTCGAAAATCAAATCGTGCTTGCCCGCGCGCACATGCACGCACGGCGTATTGCCGCCAAAGGTCGCCGTCTGCGCGCCCGGCGTCGGATAACTGCCGCGCACGCCCCAAAACGTCACCGCAAATGGTTCAGCCATACCGCCCATCCTCAAGCCAGAGTATCTGCATTTTTTTCCAAATCGTCCGATTTTACAATGGGCAGCGTAAAACGAAAGACGCTGCCGCGCTCGGGCGCCGCCTCGACCCAAATCGCGCCGTGATGCGCCGCGATGATACCTTTGACAATCGCCAAGCCCAAGCCGCTGCCCCCCACCAACCGTGTACTCGAACCATCCGCTTGAAAAAACGGGTCAAAGACGCGTTCGCGCAGCGCGGGCGGAATGCCGACGCCGTGATCCGCGACGCTCACGACGACGTTGGCGGAATCCACTTCACAGCGCACGGAAATTTCGCCGCCATCGGGCGAATACTTGACTGCGTTCTCTAACAAATTGCTCAACACTTGACGGATGCGGCGCGGGTCTGCCCACACGCGCGGCAATTCTTCCGGCAAATCTACGACGAACCAATGCGCTTCGGTGCGGCGCTGTGCCTGCTCCACCGCTTCGCGCACGAGCCGCCGCAAATGCAGCGGCTCGGCATGAATTCGCAGCGCGCCCGCTTCCACTTGGGACATGTCGAGCAGATTGTCAATCAGTTCTTCGAGCCGATTGCTTTCCTCTTCGATGATCTGCAAAAATTCGCGCTGGGTCGCTTCGTCCCAACGCACGTCTTGACGCAGCAGCGTGGTGGCGAAACCTTTGATGGACGCTAACGGCGTGCGTAATTCGTGCGACACGGTGGCGAGCAATTGATTACGCATTTGCTCCAACGCTTGCGAGCGCGTGACATCGCGCCACAGCGCGCCATACGCGCCCGCGTCGTCGAGGGGGAACCATTGCGTCGCGATTATTTTGTGAGAGGATTCGTTCAGCGTAAATTCCAAAGTGGGCGCTTGGGCGGCGCGGCGCGCGCAATCTGCAAAACGCGACGCGAGCTCTGCGCCCAACGCGGCGCGTTCCGCCACCGCGCGATAAAAATCCGCCGCCGCCGCGCCAACCCATTCCGTCGCGTTCAAACCGCATAGCGCGCGCGCGCGCGGATTCAACAAAACAATCTGCCCCACGTCATTCACCAATAGCACGCCGTCGGTAAAATTTTGCAGGGCAGCCAACGCGAACGTCTCGACAACTTGACTCATGGCTCGGGCGCGCGCTCACGCTACGCGGTTTGCGCCGCGCTGGCTTTGGGCGAAGGTTTTTTCTTTGCTTTTTTCGGTTTGGTTTCCTTTTTTTCGTCGCCCGTAAAAAGCGGCAAATGTCCCAATGCGATAATGTGTCCCCACTGCGCGCGTTCGCCTTCGGTAAAGACCGCCGCTTCGGCGACAATGTGCGCGCCCGCTTTATCCATCAACAAACGGATTCCTTGCAGCGTGCTGCCGGTGCTAATCACATCGTCCACCACAATCACCCGTTTGCCGCGCAGCAAGCCCTGATCTTTTTCATCCAGATAAAGCGTTTGCGGTTTGCCCGTCGTAATGGAAAGCGTTTCCGCGCTCAAGACGCTGCCCATGTACGGTTTGTAATCTTTACGCAGCACCACGTACGGTTTAGCCATCTCCACCGCCAGATGATACGCGAGCGGAATGCTTTTGGCTTCGGCGGTCACCAAAACATCGGCTTGAATTTTCGCCAATTTTTTTACGAGGCCGTGCGCCGCCGCAATCGTGATTTCGGTATCGCCGAGCAAATTGAAAACGGCGATGCGTAATTGCGGGCTCACCGCAAACAACGGCAAATGCCGCGTCACGCCTTCGATGCGTACGGTGTAACTTTCGTGTTTGTGCATTGTGATTCTCCTTAAAGATCTAACCAGCCGGCGCGCCGGCACATTCAAAAAAGCAAACTCACATCGAGATTATGCGGCGGCGCTGGACGCGGGCGGATGCGCGTGCGATGCGGGCATGAGAAAAATCAAGACGCCGAGCGTCACAAGCGCGAAAATTAAATTGCCCACGAACGGGGCGGCAAAGCCAAAATTATCGTACAACCAACCGCCGATGTACGACGAAGGGAACGCGACCAAGCCGCCGAACGCCGAAAGCCGTCCGAAAATTTCCGCGCGCCGCGCGGGTTCAACCGTCTGCGTGACATAGACGCTGCGCGCGGGAACCCACGCGGCGGCATTCAGCGCAAATAAAATCATCGAAGCCGCGAAAATTTCAAAGCGCGTTTGCGTTATCCAAATCAACATCAACGGCGGCGACAGCGCTTCGGACAAAATCAAAACCGGTTTGGGGCCCACGCGGTCAATCAAACGTCCGATCGGCAGCGAAGTGAGCGCCCACGTGACGCTGCTCACCGCAGACAAGACGCCCAACTGCGTCGTCGAAAAATCGTATTCTTTGCGGAGCATGCCGTACAACAAACCGAAACCCATGCCCCACGCGAACATATCGAGCGCAATCGCCCAAAAGAACCAGCGCAGTTCGCGCGGCGGAACCCACGCGCGTTTGAGAAACGCAATTATGGAACGCGCGCTAGTATCCTGCTTGGGCGCCGCCGGTCGGTCGCGCAAGAAACGCCAAATCACGACGAACGCGCAGATTTCAAAAAAAATCGCCGCCGGAAAAATGACGGTGAAACCGTAACGGTCCGCGACCGCGCCAGCGAGAATGGGAACGAAAATGCCGGGGATGGTCGTAACGACCATGATGAGCGAAAAGGCGCTGCCGCGTTTGCTCGCGCTGACCGCTTCGCCGACCAATGCGCTGTTGGCGGGCTGATACACTTGCGAAATGCCGAGCAAAATAATCGCAGGCAAAAGCATCAGCAGCGCCGCCATCCACCCCGCGACCGTGTACATCGCGAACGCGCCCATCGCGCACAACGACGCGCCGAGCAAAACCACTTTGCGCCCGCGCTGGTCGGCAATCCAGCCGCCCCACGGATACGCCAGCGTCGAGACGAGTCCGCCGAAACCGCCGAGCGAATTGAGCAAGCCGAGCTGCGACATGCTCGCGCCGAGCGACAAGGCGAACGGCTGGAACACGACGCCAATCATGCTCTGTTCGACGCCGCTGATGAACGAACGCGTCGCCACCGCAATCAATGTGTCGTTAAGGTTCAAGCGCGCGCGCAGATTTGTCATCGTGGACATGGCAATGTTTCCGAAACCGCGCGTCATTATAATGGAAAGGATGCAGAGTGTAAAAAGAAAAACGACGCGCTCGGGATTGAGTGCGTCGTTTTCGCAAATGGGTTTGCGGCGGAATGGTCGCGCGCTTTAAGGCGGTGTGGCGCGTTGGGTGTAAAATCCGCAGTTTGAAAACTGCGACAAGCGAAATAGCAAGTTGATATACGCGTTTCATGAGGTATCGCCGCTCCAGCGATAAAATACAATAGTCAAGAACGGAATGACGAGCGCAGACAAGAACAGAGGAAGCTTGGCGGTATCCCAAACGTAATTGCGATATTGGCGCTCCATCTCAGAAATGCGCTGCTCTGCCTCTGCTTGTGAAATCCATCCAAGTTTTGCTTCCCCGCGCAGACGTGAGACGCCGTGAAAGTATTTCAAATCTGCGCAACAATCGCTGGCAATGCCATACCAAAAGAACAGGGCGAGCGCAGCAAAGGACGCCCACACTGCGGTTGCAACAATGAAAGACCGGAAGACCTGTTTCATCCCGTCCATCGCCGATCTGTTCATTGAGACTTGGCAATTCCGTAATCTTCAAGGAACCAATAGAGCGGAAATAGGTTATCCACCCGTACTGGGGTATTGCCTTCAAACTCGACTTGCAGTTGCCGTCGAACGAACTCTGTTGACACATCCACCACAAAGACCCGTTCATCCCTCAAGAGTCGTTGTGCATTAGCCGTTTTAATTTGACCTTCGACAGTAATGACGCCCGCAATTCGCGTCTGCTCATTCTTTGCTTTCAAGATATTTTCCGATTGCTGCCAAGTGGGAGAAGGAATCAGTTCAGCATCGCTGGGCGCTCCAAAAATAGTGATACGTTCACCTGAATTTGAGATTCCTCGAAGGACATATGATTCTACAGAGACATCATAATCCGATACAATTTGCGTAAACTCATCGGGACCTAGAGGTCGGACAAATACGATTTGACCCGTTATTACCTTTGCCCCTTGCCCGACCAATTCATACAACAAGTCCTGATTCGTTGATGCGTACGCTACAAGATCATCCTTGCTATTGCGCGAATACGAAATCATGGCGC
>WBZO01001142.1_pt1 | contig 44712 bp, 30 predicted proteins | sample 5204261 | NCBI WGS metagenome assembly WBZO01 (sample SAMN12412400, study PRJNA552823) | activated sludge metagenome | isolation source: activated sludge from anammox sidestream of wastewater treatment plant... | place: USA: North Carolina | collected 2017-09
GCGTTTGAAAATTAACTACAACCACATCGTAGGGGCGGGTTTTCCCCGCCCAAGCCCCCTCGATAGCGGATCCGGGCGGGGAAAACCCGCCCCTACGATGTGGTTGCATTATTTGCTCAAAGACCATCAAGAGCGCCGAAAACTCGGCATCCGCGGTGGCCCGGACCGCCTTCCGCTACATGCCGTTGTTGAGCCGCAATCGGTCATTTCCGTTCGACCGCGGCCTTAATATCGTTTAGGTCTTGCAGGAGGGCCTTTTTTATCACGCCCTTGAACAGAAACATTGGGGGCGACTTTAGTTTTGAAACGATGCCTTGAGGCTTGGTCTCATGAGAGCTAGACAATGTAATGCCGCGACCGCCATCTGAAATACGATTGGTGGTTAAGGCGAACTTCGCCCGCTCAATAGACTCGCCAATGAAACATTATTGATTTAAACGGCCAACCTGATCCCGCAACCGCTCAAGACTTCTGTCTCGATGATCGTCTCGTTGCGTTCGGCGCCGGTTGAGATGAACGCGAACGGCGCGCTGGATAATTCAGCGAGTCTGGCAATGTAATTCCTGGCTTTTTCCGGCAGGTCTTCAAACCTGGATACGCCGACGGTCTTCTCTTTCCATCCCGGTATCGTTTCGTAAACCGGTTCGGCTTCCGACATCTGGTTGGCGTCGTAAGGGATTTGATCGGTCTCGCGCCCGCCGATCCGGTAAGCGACGCAGATTTTGATCTCGTCAAGGTCGTCGAGCACGTCGAGTTTGGTCAGCGCCAGCGCGTCGAGGCCGTTGATCATCACGGCGTAGCGCGCGACCACGGCGTCGAACCATCCGGTGCGGCGCGGACGTCCGGTTGACGCGCCGTATTCGCCTCCGCGAGCGCGGATGTGTTCGCCCATCGCGTCGTTCAGTTCGGTCGGGAACGGGCCGCCGCCGACGCGCGTGGTGTAGGCTTTGATCACGCCGATGGCGCAGTTGATCTGCGAAGGCGGAAGGCCAGTGCCGGTGATCGCTCCGCCGATGGACGAATTGGACGAGGTGACGAACGGGTAGGTGCCGTGATCAATGTCGAGCATCGTCGCCTGCGCGCCTTCGAGCAGCAGCGATTTGCCGCCGCGCGCGGCGTTGTTCAAAAAGTAAGTCGTGTCGCAGATGTGCGGCGCCACGAGTTGGCTCCAGCGATGGCCGTCTTCGATCAACTGTTTTTCGTTGATTAGATCGCCGCCCAGCATGGCTATCAGCCGGTTGGCCTGCTTCGCGTTGTGCGAAAGCTTTTCGGTCAACGTGGCCGGGTCGGTCAGATCGCCCGCGCGCAAACCGCGCCTTGCCATCTTGTCTTCGTAAGCCGGGCCGATGCCGCGCATTGTGGTGCCGACGGCGGCGCCTCCGCGACCGGCTTCAATAGCGCGGTCGAGCGCGACGTGATAAGGCAGGATCAGATGAGCGCGGTTGCTGATGAGCAGGTTGCGATGATTGACTTCGATGCCCTGCGCGCGGAGGCTGTCAACTTCGTTGAGCAGCGCCTGCGGGTCAACCACGACGCCGTTGCCGATGACGCAGGTTTTGCCGGGATGAGTGATGCCGGATGGGATCAGGTGCAGGACGAATTTTTGATCAACTCCGCCGCGACGAATGATGACGGTGTGTCCGGCGTTGTGGCCGCCCTGATAACGAGTGACGACGTCGAAGTGAGGCGCGAGCAGATCAACGATCTTGCCTTTGCCTTCATCTCCCCATTGCGCGCCGATGATTGCGAGGTTCATGTGTGTGGATTGGGTAGTTGCGTGGTCAGGCGGCTACGGCGTAACCGGTGAGCGGCCTGACTTCGGGTGGTTGAAAGCCGAGCACGATATCCGATTTCGGAACGCCGGCGGCTTCCAAATCTCTTGCGATGCCGTGCTCGGTCCAGTCTTCCTGGATTACGATCTTGCCGTTGATGATTTCAACGTGGACGACGAAAGAATGAACACGACGCGAACCGATCCAGCCCTCACGCACAACCAGGTAACTGTCGTTGTGACGGTCGAAGACAGCTTTGTCGCGGAGTTTGTCGCTGCCGAGAGCGCGTTCGGAGATAGTGACAAAGTCGTTCAACTTATTTTCGATAACGTCTCGATAACGATCTAGCTTATCCATTTGACAATCTCCTCTCTGTCAGCGTCAAAAATGACCAAATTGATCTTCTCGTCGAGCAACAGCATTTCGCCATCATCCAGGCCGAAGGTATTGTCGTACACGTCGTGGCGGAGAGCGAGAAAAACGCGGCGCTCCGGCTCGTAAATTTTCAATGAAGCGCGATAGATCAGGAACTGCCCCAGCGCGTCTTTAAGGTCTTCGATTATCGAAGGGCTTATGAAACTTTTGACCTCCACCGCTATCTTCTCGGCGCCTTTTTCGGCAGCGATGATGCGCTCTGCGCCGAGGTCAACCTGGAGTGTGGTTCCCAACCACTTAACCGATAAAGGATCGTCAGTGATCGTCCAACCATCTTTGGTGAGCGCCGTCCTGACGTGTTCGTGGTAGAAGTCTCTGGCTGCCACTTCTTCCTGCTTTCCGATTGCGCCGCGCGCGAGTTATGCAATCGCGTTTTCAATAGCCGTGATTCGGATCGTGATGCTTTTTGATTTCAAGGTAGCGTTCGACTGAAACGGCGGCTTGCACGCCGTCGGCCACGACGTTCGCAAGCTGATAGATCGGGCGGACGCACAGGTCGCCTGCAGCGAACAGGCCAGGGACTCCGGTTTCCATCAATTCATTGACGATCACCCGACCTTCGTCGTCAGTCCGAACCAGATGTTTGACCATCGCCGAGTTCGGAATCCAGCCGATGAAGACGAAGACGGCTTTGGCTGGCAGGTCTTCGGTTTTGTCGGTCGTCAGATTGCGGATGCGGATGCCGTCAACTTCGTTCTCGCCGTATATCTCTTCAACCACGCTGTTCCAGACCGGCTTCACCTTCGGGTCATGCAGATACTCTTCGATCAAAATCTTCTGCGCGGTGAAATGGTCGCGGCGGTGAATTGAATTGATCTCGGAAGCGTAGCGCGTCAGGAAATGCCCCTCTTCAACCGCTGAATTGCCTCCGCCAACAACGGCGACCGGCACGTTGCGGAAGAATGCGCCGTCGCAGGTGGCGCAAACGCTGACGCCTTTGCCGAAGAGTTTGTCGTAACCCGGAACTTCCAGGCGGCGCGGATGGCGGCCCATCGCCAGAATCACCGTCTTCGCGGTCACCGAAGTTTCGTCGCTCAAGCCGACGGTGAACGTCCCGTCGTCGTTGCGAGCGACCGACGCCGCGCCCGTGCCGATGCGGACTTCAGCGCCGAAACGTTGCGCGTGTTTGAGAAAAGCTTCGGCGAATTCATAGCCGGATATGCCATCGGCGAATCCGGGATAGTTGTCAATCGCAGCCGAGAGCGCGATCTGCCCGCCGACGGTCTGTTTTTCCAGCACCAGCGTCCGCAGCAGTGAACGCCCGGTATAAACGGCGGCGGCCAATCCTGTCGGCCCTCCACCGATGATAATTACGTCGTAATCTGTTGCCATAAAACTTGGTGGTTGGTAGTTGGTGGTTGGTGGTCGGTGGTCGGAAATAAATCTGCCAACCACCAGCCACCAATCACCAACCACCTTTTTTTACGCCAATTGCCTTTCAATCATTTGGGAGATCGAGGTCAGGGCGTTTGACGGCACGCCTACGTGACGATCAACTTCCTGTCCCCTGTGAAAAAGCACCAGCGTTGGGATCCCGCGAATGCCGTATTTCCCGGAGATTTCGATATTCTCGTCAACGTTGAGCTTTACCACTTTCGCCTTGCCCTGAAATTTCTCGGCCACCTGTTCGACGGTCGGCGCGAGCATCCGGCACGGGCCGCACCACGCCGCCCAGAAATCCACCAGGACAGGGCTGTCTGATTTCAAAACTTCGTTTTCCCAATTCGAATCGCTAACTTCAGCCACAAATTGACTCATTTCTTTCTCCTTTTATAACCGTTTTCCACTTTTAACAAAGCCTTTTGCCACACCGTCTTCAACATCCGGTTTTCCAGCCCGCGCATTATACCAAACGGGTGTGTCCGCTGGCACACAGATGGGGAGTAGGGAGTAGGGAATAGGGGAATAGCGTTCTTCCACCCATTCCCTACTCCCTACTCCCTACTCATCTCTTCGCTGCGACGATCCGATGATAAGCGTTCAGATAATTGTGCGCCGAACGCTCCCAGGAGAAGTCTTCGCGCATCCCGTTGCGTTGAAGCGCACGCCACGTCCCGCGGTCGTAATAGGCCATGATCGCTTCGTAAAACTTCTCGGTCAGACGGTCACCCGAATATTCGTAAAACTTGTAGCCGTTTCCCTGCCTGGTTGTTGGCTCGAAATTCCGGATCGTGTCGTCCAATCCGCCAACGCCGCGCACAATCGGCGCAGTGCCGTATTTCAAACTGTACATCTGGTTCAACCCGCAAGGCTCGTAAGACGACGGCATCAGGAACATATCCGCGCCCGCTTCAATCTGGTGCGCGAGCGCGTTGTTGTAACCGAAATAGACGCCGACCTGAGCGGGCATCGTGTCGCGCACGTGTTGGAAATATCCTTCGTAACTTTCAGCGCCCGAACCGAGCAAGACGAAATACGCGCCGGTCTCCAGCATTCGCCAGACGGCTTGTGTGATCAATTCGATTCCCTTTTGCGAAGTCAGGCGCGAGACAATCGCGACGACCGGTTTTTCCAGATCAATCGGCAGATGATATTTCTCCAGCAGGTCGCGTTTGCACGCCGCCTTGCCGTCAAAATTGTGAATCGAATAATTGGCCGCGAGATGAGGGTCGGTCTCCGGGTTCCATTCGTGGTAATCAACGCCGTTGAGAATGCCGATCAGATCGTCGTGGCGCGCGCGCAACAATCCGTCGAGACGATTGCCGAATTCCGGCGTCTGAATTTCCTGCGCGTATTTCGGGCTGACGGTCGAGATGGCGGTCGAAAAGTAGATGCCCGATTTCATCGCGTTCGCCGCGTCGTGAAATTCCATCCCGTACTGGAAAACGTCCCAGCCAAGCCCGAATTTGGGCAGCAGGTTCGGATCGAACAATCCCTGATAAGCCAGATTGTGAATCGTGAAGAGCGTGGCCGTGCGCGCGAAGAACGGGTCGGCGGCGTAAACGGTCGTCAGGTAAGCCGGGATGAAGCCCGTCTGCCAGTCGTTGCAATGAATGATGTCGGGCGGGCCGCCAATGCGTTTGGCAAGTTCGATAACCGCGCGGCTGAAAAACGCGAAACGTTCGACGTCGAAATTTCCCGAACCGTAGATGTAGCCGTGCCCGAAATATTCGTGGTTGTCTATGAAGTAAACCGGCGCGCCGTTCATCCAATCGCGCCAGACTGCAGCGTATTTTACGCCACCCGCGAAAGGCACGCGCAAGTCATCGAAGATCATCTCGCCGGTTTCATGATTGACGACATCGCCGTGGCGTTTGCCGAAACCCGTGTAACGTGGGGTGACGACTGAGATGTCGCAACCGATGCGCGCGAGCGCTTTCGGCAAAGCCCCGGCGACATCACCCAAACCGCCGGTCTTTGAGTACGGCACAACTTCGGATGAAGCCAGAATTACGCGCATCGTGTCTTCCGGATTTGAGCCTTTCTTCTTTTGTTGGGATGTAAAAACGAAGGCGCGATACTAAAGGCGCGCTCGAAAGCTTGTCAAGCATCGCAAAAAAGCGAAAATGTTGTCCGGCGAGTTGACGACTTGCCGGGCAATCCATTCATTCTGTAAAGCACAATCTGGCAATCAATCGGCAAGCCGGCGGCAAGCTGGCGTTTTGCCGCACACTTTAAGGAGAACCAATGCTGCGAACGTTCAGAGCTTCCCTTCTCTGTTTCGCTTTACTCATCAACCCGGCGGCCATTCTGGCTCAGGGCCAGGCCACCGCTGCCGCGACCAATCCCGACGCCGAGATCCAGGCCAAAATCCGCAAGGAAGGCATGGAGAATTCGCAGGTTATGCGGACGATGCATTTCCTGACGGACGTTTACGGCCCCCGATTGACCGGCTCGCCCAATCACAAGAACGCCGCTGAATGGGCGATCAGGCAGATGACTTCGTGGGGCTTCGGCAACGGTCATCTTGAGCCGTGGGATTTCGGCCACGTCGGCTGGCTCAACGAACGCGCTTCGGGCCACATCATCTCGCCGTACAAAGACCCGCTCGTCTTCGAGACGCTGGCCTGGACGCCGAGCACCAACGGCGCAGTAACGGGAAAGATTTATCAGATGATCCCGCCCAATTCGCCGACTGAAGAAGAGTTTAAAGCTTTTCTGGAAGGCGAGAAGGAAAAGGTCAAAGGCATGATGGTGATGGTGGGCAAGCACCACATCCTGCCGGTCAGCTTTGCGCCTGAAAACAAACGGATGAGCGACGATCAGGCCAAAGCGCGATTCTCCGGCGCCGGGCCGGGCGGGCCGCCTCCCAACGCCAGACCGCAACAGCCGCTGCAACAGCCGGGCCAGCCGAGAAAATTGTCATCGAGGGAGATCAACCAGAGAGCCGGTGAGTTCCTTGCGGCCAACGGCGCGACGATGATGATTATGGACACCGCCGGAGAAGGCCGAATGGAGCAACGCCGCGTCCGCGCCTTCAACAATCGCAACTTCGACCCGTCGAAATTTCCGCCGACAGCCGTGCTCAGCAACGAAGATTACGGGCGCATCTCGCGCGTTCTGGCCGATGGGACGCCGGTCGAGGCGGAATTCAACATCGTCAACCAGATTTACCCCGAAGGCAAAACTTCGTACAACGCCATCGCCGAAATCGCGGGCACGGACAAGAAAGACGAAGTGATCATGCTCGGCGGCCACCTCGATTCGTGGCATTCGGCGACGGGCGCGACCGACAACGCCGCCGGTTGCGCGACGATGATGGAAGCCGCGCGAATCCTGAAAGCCATCGGAGTCAAACCGCGCCGCACGATCCGCGTCGCGCTGTGGGGCGGCGAAGAGCAGGGATTACTCGGCTCGCAGGCTTACGTCAAAGAGCATTTCGGAACTTTTGAAAATCCGAAGCCCGAATATTTTAAATTCGGCGGTTATTTCAACATTGATTCCGGCACGGGCCGCGCGCGCGGGATGAGCGTCTTCGGCCCGCCTGAAACCGCGAACGCGCTGCGCCCCATCCTCGCTCCGTTTGAAGACCTGGGCTTTGCGGGCGTGATCACATCCAGAAGCCGCGCGCTGGGCGGTACGGACAGCACCTCATTCAGTCAGGTCGGATTGCCCGGCATCGGCATCGGACAAGACCCGATTGAATACTTCAACTACACCTGGCACACGAACCTCGACACGTACGAACGCATCATCGAAGACGACATGAAGAAATCGGCCATCGTCATCGCCGCCGCCGTCTACCATCTGGCGATGCGCGATGAGATGCTGCCGAGGTTCACTGCTGAAACGATGCCCGCGCGTCCTCCGGCTCGTCCGTAATTCACAAACAAGGTGGGGCAATTTGCCAAATTGTCCCACCTTCGCCATTGCAAGACCTTTCCCGCCCCGCGTTCTCTCTCTGCCACTAACTACTAAAGAATTGAAACATTGCTTTCGTCTCAACGTTTGAAGCAATGTCGCCGTAGTTAATCCCGACAGATAATCCGGACAGATAAATCAAGAGGACCACCTATGCTCAGCCCTTCTTCTAACTTGCGAGAGCCTGCGAGCCGTCGCCTGGCGCTCGTCATCAGCGCGTGCCTGCTGCTTGCCCTGCTTGCGCCGATTTTCATTTACCGTTTTCATTCCCCGTCATTCAATTCCTTCCTCGCATCTTCAAACAACGAGGCGAAGAACGCCGACGCGACCGTTGAGGTCAAACGCGGATCGGTCAGAAAGATTCTGCTGCTCGATGGCGAATTGCGCGCCGTGCGTTCGCGGACGATCTACGGCGCTTCTTCGGAAGAAGCCAAGATCGTTTACCTGCCGCCCGAAGGCACGGTGATCAAAGCCGGCGACCTTGTGGTCGAACTCGACAGCACGAACATCCTGACCAGGATCAAGGACACCGATGAGCGGATCGTCGCCGCCGAGAGCGAGATCGTCAGAACCAAATCGCAGCACGAATCGGCGCTGCGCGATCTGGAAGTCGAGTTGAGCAAGCTCTGGCTGGCTTACGAACAGGCGAAGCTGAAAGCCAAAGTTCCGAATGAAGTCGTCTCGCGCCGCGAATATCAGGAAGCTCAACTCGCGCTCGAAAAATCGAAGACCGAATACGAAAACCATCTGAACAAGATCGAGCAGAGGAAGAGGGAGCAGGCCGCCGAGTTGCAGGTTAAGACAATCGAGAAGGCGAAGCTCGACGTTCAGCTCGACCGCGCCAAAAGCAATCTGGACGGAATGAGAATCAAGGCGCCTACGGACGGCATGGTTCTCTACAACGATCACTGGAACGAGCGCCGCAAAATTCAGGTCGGCGACGTGGTCTGGGGCGGCTTTCCCATCGCGCAGTTGCCCGATCTGACCGAGATGGAAGTCCTGGCTCAGGTCAATGAGGTTGACGGCCCCAGGCTTTCAATCGGCGCCAAAGCCGAAGTCAAACTCGACAGCTACCCAGACAAAGTGATCACGGGGCGGATCAAGGACATCTCGCAGACTGCGATCAAAGCGAGTTGGATGGCGAAAGCGAAAATCTTCCGCGTCACGATCTCGCTCGATCAGACATTGATGGAAATCATGAAGCCGGGGATGTCGGCCCAGGTGTCGGTCGTCGTCAGCGAAACCGCGCCGAACCTGCTCGTCCCGCGTTCAGCCGTGAAAGCCGGTGGCGAATCGGCGAAGGTCACGCGAATCGAGAGCGCAGACGCGCTGCGCGAAGTCGCTGTGACGATCCTCGCCGCCGATGGATTGAATTATCTGGTCGCCGATAACGGCGCGCTCAAAGAGGGCGACCGCGTTTTGGCGAAATAGGGCAATACAGGTCGTATGTCCCATAGGGCACATAGGTCATGATCAAAAAACACAAACGCGTCATCATCGCATTGGCATTCATCGCGGCCTTCGCCGCCGCATACGTCCTTTTCGGATCGAAGCTTTCGGCGCTGCTTCCCAAAGCTGTCGCGACGGGCGATGAGCTTGTCGTCGCGCCGAAGACATTGGCGTTCGGCGTTGACGCCACGGGATTGTTGCGCGCGACCTCGGTGCAGAATTTCGGCGCGCCGCCGGCCTTCAGCAACTACTGGCAATTCCAGATCGTCAACCTCATCGCCGAAGGCAAGCAGGTCAAAGCGAACGACTCGTTAATCACCTTCGACGCGCAGAGGATCAGGGACGATCTGCAAAGATTCCAGAACGAGTTGGATCAAGCCAACAAGGAGCTTGAGAAGACGCGGACGCAGATTGATCTTGAGCGGCAGGAACTGCAATCGAGACTGGCGGCGGCTGAAAACAATTACGAGAAGCTGAAGCTGAAACAGACGCGCGATCCGCAATTCGACGTTCCGAACAAGGTCGAAGAAGATCGTCTGGCGTTTGAACAGGCTCGCCGCGAAGTCGAGGCGTTGAAAGAGCGCATCGAATGGCACAGGAAATCGAGCGAGGCGACTTATCAAATCATCGCCAGCAAGAAGACGCGCGCCGAAAACAAGGTCAACGATATCAAAAAAGGCATGGAGAGATTCCAGGCCAAAGCCGACCGCGACGGCGTGGTGATCTATAAATCGAAATGGAACGGCGATAAATACCGCGTCGGCGAGAACACCTGGTCGGGCCAATCAATCCTCGAAATTCCCGACCTGAACACGATCATCGCCGAAGCCTTCGTCCCCGAAGTTGACATCGGCAAGATCAAAACCGGGCAGCGCGTCGAAGTCACGATTGACGCTTTTCCCGACAAAACCTATTCGGGCACGGTCAAAAACATCGGCAAACTCGTTCGCTCGAAAGCCTGGGACATCCCGAACAAAATCCTCGAAGTTCAGATCGCGCTCGACCAGTTGGACACCTCGATTATGCGCCCGGCGATGAGCGTCAAGGCGAAGATCGCGACATCCTCGATTGAGAATTGTCTGGCCGTCCCGCTCAAAGCCGTGCGCACGACGGCTGAAGGCTCGATGGTCAAAGTGAAGACCGGCGAGGGCTGGCGCGAGCGCCAGGTCAAGCTCGGCGAATCGAACGGAAACGAAGTCGTGATCGTCGAGGGATTGAACGCCGGCGACCGCATCGCCAGCGATTTCGCGAAAGCAAAGTGAGTTTTTTTGTGAGAGCGATTTCAACACAAAGGGACAAAGGATCAAAGGGTCAAGGGATTGGAGAATATGAGCCGTCTTCTTCCTTTTTCCACCTTTGATCCTTTGATCCTTTGTCCCTTTGTGTTGAAAGAAAATATAACGCTATGAGACCTATCAAACGACTTCCAAAATTCATCCGCGCGATCTTCATCGCAATCATTCTGCTCGCCGCCGTCTCTGTCGCCATTTATGCCGCGCGGCGCGTCTGGCCGTCAGGCTCGTCCGAAGTCGCGCCGCTCACCGTCGCTGTTCAGCCGCGCGATTTCACGCTGAAGATTTACGCCAACGGCGAATTGCAATCGGCTGAATCAATGACCATCGCGGTTCCATTCGTCCCGACTCAGAATTTGAGGATCGCCTCGGTCGTCGCGGACGGCCGCCACGTCAGCAAAGGCGACACGCTGGTCGAATTCGATCAAGCAGAGTTGGATTTGCAGATGCTCGAATTCCGCTCGAATCTGGACATGGCCAACCAGAAGATCACGAAAGGCGAGCTTGCCACGAACGTCGAGAAAACCGACATCATCAAAGACAAGCGCATCGCCGAGCTTGAATTGCAGAAGATCAACGAGTTTCTGCCTCGCGACGCGCAGATTTATTCGCAGCGCGACATCATCGAAGGCCAGATCAACAAGGAGTTCAGCGAAAAGAAACTGGTCTTCGCCGACGCGCGATTGCAATTGAAGGGCAAGGTCTACACGCTCGACGAAGCGATCTTGCTGCTCGAACGCCAGCAGGCCAACACCAAAATCGGCCAGATCGAACGCGCGTTCGCTTCGCTCAAATTGATCTCGCCCGCTTCGGGCATCATCGTTTACAACAACCCCGAATACTTCTTCAGCGGCTTTTCGATCCAGCCGGGCCGCACGGTCTGGATAGGCTCGACGCTCTTCAACCTGGTCAACCCCGACAAAATGGAGGCCAAATGTTTTGTGCTGGAAAAAGACGCCGGCGAATTGAAGAAGGATCAACCGGTGACGGTCACGCTCGATCCGTTTCCGGGGCAGGAATTCACGGGCAAGGTCAAAACCATTGACAACCTGGCGCGGGCGATTGATCAGGGATCGCCGGTCAAATATTTCCAGGTTATCGTCGAATTGGACAAAACCGATCCGAACCTGATGAAGCCGGGCATGAAGCTGAAGGCGCAAATCCGCGCGGGCGACTTGAAATCAGTGATCGTCGTCCCGCGCAGCGCCGTAGTCAAAAAAGATTCCGACCTCGCCGTCTACATTCAGAAATCGCCCGGACAGTTCGAGCCTGTGAAAGTCAAGCTCGGACAGGGCGACCTGATTCAAGTGGCCGTGACCGAAGGGTTGCAGGCGGGACAAACGCTGGCGCTCAACCCGCCCGACGTGAAACGCGAATCGAAGGATGAAAGCAAGAAAGAGAAATGAGATACCTGACTGAAATCAATCTGGCTTTCGCCAATCTTTACACCCACAAGCTGCGCACGTTCCTGACAATGCTCGGAATGATCTTCGGCGTCGGCGCGGTGATCGCCATGCTTTCAATCGGCGCGGGCGCCGAAAAAGAGAGCCTGCGCATCATTGATACGATGGGCTTGCGCAACATCATCGTCAAAGACCGCGAATTCAAGGACGAAGACCTCAAGAAAGTCCGCGAGAATTCCATCGGCCTCTCGATGCGCGACGTGCAGGCGATCACGGCGGTCACGCCCGATCTTGAAACCTACTCCGCGCGCAAACGCGTCAAGACGTTTCAAATCTTCTCGTTCAAGGGCAAGAGCGACGATTCCAACGTCGTCGGCGTCACGCCGTCTTATTTCCGGCTCGCGCGCTACGACCTGGCCGAAGGCAGTCTGCTTTCCGAAACGGATCAGAAGGATTACGAGCAGTTCTGCGTCATCGGCTCGCGCGTCAAACAGAAGCTCTTCGGCGCCGAATCGCCCATTGGCAAGACCATCAAGATTGACAAGATGTGGTTCACGGTCATCGGCGTCCTCGCCGACAACAATTTGACCAAAGATGAATTCGAGGGCGTCAAGCTGCAGGATTTCAGCAACGACATTTATATCCCGCTGGCGACGGCGCTCAAGAAATTCGAGTTGAAGCGGTTTGAATCGGAGCTTGACGAGATCACGCTGAGCCTGAAAAACATTAACGCGCTGAAGCCGACCGCTGTTTTGATCAGTCAGGTGCTGGCCAACACGCACGGCAAGGCCGACGATTATTCGATTGTCGTTCCGCGCGAGCTTCTCGAACAGAACCAGCGCACGCAGCGCATCTTCAACATCGTCATGAGTTGCATCGCCGGCATCTCGCTGCTGGTCGGCGGCATCGGCATTATGAACATCATGCTCGCCAACATTTTGGAGCGGACGCGCGAGATCGGAGTGCGCCGCAGTCTGGGCGCGCGCCGCCGCGACATCTGGCAGCAGTTTCTGGTCGAAGCTCTGGCGATCAGTTTTGTCGGTGGGTTGATCGGCGTGATGTTCGGCTTCATCGTGTCGCGCGTGGTCGCGCTTTACGCCGAGTGGAACACGTTCGTGACGTGGAATTCGATTGCGATGTCGTTCGGCGTTTCAGCCGCCGTCGGATTGATCTTCGGGCTGTATCCGGCGGTGCGCGCCTCGCGGCTCGATCCGGTCGAGGCTTTGAGGTACGAGTAGTTTCAACCGCCGCCGACAAAATGCACGATCTCTAGCTTGTCGCCCGGCTTCAACTCACTCTCAGCCCACTTCGCGCGCGGCAAAATCGAAAGATTCAATTCGATGGCGAGCCGTTCCGGCGCAAGCTCAAGCTGCTTGATCAAATCCGTGATGCGCGCGCCCTGATTGACCTGATGCGCGTCGCCGTTGACGATGATTTCGATTGTGTTTTGTTTGTTCACGGCGGAGATTATCCGCCACTCAACATCGTCGAACAAGAAACAAAATCACCTTCCGGCTTTGTCAGCCACTTCCACCGCCACACGAAACCCAATGCCGCTAAGCCTGAACGACGAACTAATTCTGTTACGCGCGCTGACCCGGCATTCGCTCGCGACGCTATCCCAACCGCCACCGCGAATCACCTTAATGTAGTTGACCCCGCTTGCTTCCCAGCTTCTTCCATTGTCCGGAGCCGCAAAATAGTTGTCGTGCCAGGAATCGAGGCACCATTCCCAGACATTGCCGTGCATGTCATAAAGCCCAAACGCGTTCGCTAGCCCAAGACTGCCGACGGGCATCGTCTCCTGGCGATTGACGCCTCTCGGGGCTGAGGCGTAAGGATATTTGCCCTGGTAATTCACCCAGGCCGACAGTATCGCTTCGCCAAAATGGAATGGTGACCTTGCGCCCGCGCGGCAGGCGTATTCCCATTCGGCCTCGGTAGGCAGCCTGTATTTGCGCCCGGTCGCGCGCGACAATCTCTCGCAGAACTCCACTGCGTCATCCCAGGACACCATTTCCACCGGGCGAGCGCCGCCTTTGAAATAAGACGGATCGCTCATCAGTTCCTTGCTCACTTTCGGCAGACTGGCCACGGCGCGCCATTGCGCCTGGGTTATTTCGTATTTGCTCAGGTAGAACGATGACAGCTTCACCGCATGCTGCGGCGCCTCCCACTGCAATCGTTCCTGCAACCTGTCCCTCAGTTCTCTCTCAACGCCGCGTTTGCTCTCCTGGCTGATCTGTTTTATTTCGCCCGCCGCTGTCCCCATCAAAAACATCCCGCCCGGTATTTCGACCATTTCAATCGGAACTCCGCCATTCAATTCTTCGATGAAATACCTTGCGCGTTCTTTGCGCGTTTCTGTAACTTTCCCCCGCGCATCGCTCGTTATTACGTCAAATACGAATTCGGATAAATTGGCGGGCGTAGTGTCGCTTGCCGGTTGGTTCACTGTCGCCGCAGTCGTCAACGACGGCGGAGGTGAGACGGCGAAGGCGGGCGGTTTCGCGATTACAGCCGGCTTTGGATCAGGCAGCGCCACTGGCGTAGCGGCGGGAGCGGTATTAGCCTTTGGCTTCGTTTTGGACTTTGCTTTGGATTTTGCTTTGCTGTTTGAACGTGTCGTCTTCAGTTTATTAGGTACAATGACTACCTGGCCGGTAACATAATTGACCCAAAAGAGCAGGCTAACTATGCCAAAGATAATAACAATTGCGCTCCCTGACCTTCGTTTTTCGAGCTTCGATCTGTACATATCCATCACAGGCCAGGCAAGCGGCAGTAACTGCTTCTTCCGTTTTTGTAACTATCGCCGGTTATCAATTACTTCCGCTTGATTGATATATCGAAAATCACCGGCTCATTGGCCGCGCGTTCCGCAGGTGATTGCACGGCGACGGCGGGCTGACTGCCATCCTGTATCGCAACCAACTCCGGCGCGCTAGCGGCATACCGCTTTCTCATATCCATCAGTTCCTGCCTCTCGTCGGCGCTCAGGTCGCGTCCGGATTGCAATGAGAGGAAAGCCGGCGTCGTCAACGGTTTTTTGGAGAAGATGACGGTGAATGGCGTATTCTCAGCGTCTTTCTGGATCATGAACCACTGTCCCCCGTCAGGGAAATGAAAATCAGTCCCGGCGTTACTCCAATTCGTAGTTACTCCCGACGCAGGCATTGGTTGAGCCGTCAGGAAGGTTTGCGGGCCGCCATTCCTGCCTAAAGCGATAATATAAAGATATCCGCCTTCCGCAGGTTTGAAATGAAACTTGAATTTTGTACCTCCCTCCAACGGCATCAATCCGCTCACGCGCGCCGCCTTGTCGCCAGCTTTGTTACTCGAAGAAGCAATCTCAAGGTAGTAACGAAGCGCCTCGACGCGCATAGGTATCGCCAGAACCGGGCCTCCGACATTTACCTGAGTAGTCGAGACCAATTCCGCTGCGCCCTGAAGCAAGTCAGGTCTTTTTTCAAACGCTTTATACACAATGACGCAGATAAGCAACGTAGCCAGGATATAAGCTCCGAGGCCATACAACAACGCCCGCTTACGCTGAAGTGGCCCTGTCAATATCGTGGGCTGCTCAAGTATAAGCGTTTGCGCCGGCTGCTCATTAACATCTATTTCGTGCGCATCTATCTCTTGAATATCTATTTCCTGAGGGTCTTTCTTCTGAATATCTCCATCCTGAAAATCTTTCTCCTGAACGCTTGCTTCCCGAATATCTTTCTCCTGTACTTCCGCTACCTGATCATCCGCTTCCCGAATAACGTCCTCCCGAATAACATTCTCCTGGATGGCTGCTTCCCGAATATTTCTTTGCCGAATGTTTCTTTTCGGCGTTTTTCGATTAACGTCATCGAGCAAAATGATGAGGTGATCGGGAGCTGGCGAATCCGCAGGTTTCGCCACTGATGGCGGCGGAGGTAGAACAGTGTTTTCTACTTTCACCGGCGAAGGTAAAGCAGTGTTCTCCATTTTCATCGGCGGCGGAGGTGGCAGCGCCGTATGCATCTTTCTCATTCGAGTCTCAGCGGCGGCGGCCTCCGCCTTCAATGGCTGATCGGTCAATGTCCGGGCGCGGTGCAAATTTACCGGCGGAGTTTCATTCGCGGCGCTTCGCAGGGCCTGGCGCATCGTAGCCGCCGAGGTATAGCGTTGATCAGGATGCGGCGACATAGCTTTTTCGATCACAGCCGCAATCGTTGCGGAGACTCCCGGGTTCAAGGCTGCGACCGGTTTTAACGGATCAGGCTGCCCCATCAATATCGCCGCTATCCGGCTCATCGCGTCCTGAGGCATTTCCCCGGTCAGAAGGTGATAAATGGTCGCGCCCATGCTGTAAATATCGCTGCGCGCGTCAGTGCCGGTGCCGCGAATCTGTTCGAGCGAAGCGTAATTCGGCGTGTAACCGCGAATGCTCTGGCTGGCGCGCGATTGATGCGTGACGACGCCTTTCGCCAGGCCGAAATCGAGCAGGATTATCTCGCCGCGCGGCGTCAGCTTCAGGTTCTGCGGCTTGATGTCGCGGTGGATGATCGGCGGGTTTTGCGAATGCAGATATTCGAGCGCATCGAGCAATTGATCGGCCCATCGCAAAACCTGCGAGGCCGGAAAGACTTCCTGCCCCTGTGACTTTTTCTCGTTCAGCAACTGCTCAAGGTCTTTGCCTGGAATGTACTGCATTACCAGAAACTGTCTTTCGCCAATCGCAAAGTAATCCATCACGACCGGCAGTGCGGCGTGGCGCAAACGATTGAGCAGGCGAGCTTCGTGGGAAAATGCCTTGCGAAGCTGCGAGTCGTTATAAAAGGTTTCCTTTAAAGCTACTGCGTTACCAAATTTCCTGTCTGTAGCCTGGTAAACAGCTCCCATTCCCCCTTGTCCCAGCAAACGCGCGACCAGATAGCGGTCTTGCAACAGCGTATTCGGAGCTAGCATTCGGCTCTCCTTATTATTTTTCAGTTTTCGGGGTCAGGTAATATTTTTTGCGTGATGCGGGCACACTTCGACCTAGCCGTATCCGGCTGTAGGCGTAACATTGTCATCAATGACCAGCTAATTAACGTCGAGTGTGTGTAGTAATTGAATAGGTCAAAAGTGTGATGGCTATTCCCACAGTCTTTGGCCTCACACGAGCGTATCTTTCCCGGAAGATTTTCCTGGGAATTGTTCAGATACGCCCTGATACTCTTTATTCTGTTTTGAGTATTTCACTGCGCCACGATTGCGTACGGGGAGCGCAATCGGCACCTGTTTGTGGCGCCAAAGCATGATTCAAGTTAGGTATCGAATTAGGATTCGAGTTACTTAGGGGAACGTGAGGAACTTGGGACGCCGCTTTTATACATCGGAACGCCGCGAAATGGAAGTACTCGATAATTAAAATTCCAATCCAACGTTAAGGCAGATAACGTAAGCTATGCGATCAAGAAACATAGATACCTCGCGCTCACCGTAGATCGGCTGGCCACTCATTTTATCTTTGCCTGCTTCTGCAAATCACTCGCGAAGTCCGAATGCTTCGCCACGTCCTTGCACGCCGGGTCCGCCGGTACTTTGCCAGTCAACAACGCCACCGTCACACAGGCCGACGCGGGCGCAAGCGCGGAGCTGGCTGAATTGGTTTCGTGGTAATGGTTGGGCGCGCCTTTCTCCTTGCACGGATCAACCGCCCGTTTGATCTGCATCTTTTTCACGTCAACCGGTTCGCGCCTGAAATCGTATCGCGGCACGATGTAGCCGAATTCGTCCGGGCACAGCCCGAACATAAAACGGTATTTCGCAGTCATCGCGTCGCGGATCGAAGGCTCCGGCGGTTCGCCGGTGTCGGCTTGCGGGCAATCGGAACGTTTGTATTTCACCACGCCATAAAAGATTTCAGGAAACAACTCGCCGGGTGTCGTGACGATCTGCGCGTCGCCGAGCGTGATCGCGTATATCCACGTTTTGAACTGCGGCTGAGAGCCGTCCTCCGGAACGGGAATCGTGTCGAAAACGCCGAGCCGGGCCAGAAACAGATAACCCTGATTGTCCATTGGGCCGCGCAGGTCAGCTTTCCTGATCTCCATCTGATTCGATTTACTCCACGCTCCGCGATCCAGCGCTTCGATTGCGGCTTTGGCCACGTCTCGCCCGATGGCTTCGGTTCGTTCAAAGGTGAAGACCGGGCGATTGCTCTTCGCGTCAAGCGGATAGTCCTTGCCGTCGAAGCGGATGCGGTCGTTATTTTTGGTGTTCGTGTCGCCGATGATTTCAGCCGCGCCGATTGCGCCGTTGATGTAAAGCGCCACGCCGCCATATTTCTTTTCAACGCTCTCTCGAATCGCGTGCGGGAAGTCGGAAGTCAGAATCGTGTTCTTGTCCTCCATTGATTCGGGGTGCGTGTTCCAGTTGATGATTGTGGCGATGGTCTTGTTGTTTCGCGCTACGAATCGCATCACCCGCAACTCTTCATCGAAAAACTTCGGCGGACGCCCCCCGGTGCGCGTCTGCATTCCGGCGATGGAAGGAGACTTCGCCGGATCGGTCGCGCCAAGTTTGACGCGCGCAGGTTGCAGATTGGCTGCGGCCATCGCGATGCTCTTTGCGATCTGGCGGTCAACGAAGCGGAGGTACTTCGGATATTTGCCATCTTTGAGCGGGCCATCGCCCCAGGCGCCGATGGTGTCGGGGCCTTCGTGGTTGTGCGTGCTGGCGAGGAGAATCTCTTTAATGCCGAGTTTCGGATCAATCAGCTTTTGAATCTGATTGACGCCATAGTAGCCGCCTTCGGAGTAATAACCGATGAAATCCACCGCGACGACGGCGATCCGCGTCTGGCCGTATTCGAGCACAACGGCGCGCGCCCACAGGTCGTCATGCTTCCCTGCCGCCAAACGTTTATCGCCGAAGCCCGCCAGATAAACGCCGTCGTATTTGTTCTTCGAGTTTCGATCAATTGCGGTGTTGCCCTCATCGTCTTCAAACTCCTCGCCGCCGTCCCACACGCCGTTGCCGTTCCTGTCGCCGAACTTTTCGCCCCACACGCCGCTTTGCGTAATCGTTCCGCCCAAATCGGCCCAATCGGGATTCGGCCCGAACGGAGTGATGGCGACAGCGGAAGCGCCGACCTTGAGTTCCGGTTTTGAAGCGAACGAGTTGTTTCGGTATGCGAAGGCGAAAGGCGGCGCGACGAGCGCAATCACGGCGAATGCGAACCAACGTTTCATGTTTTTCTCCAATTTAAAGTGGCGAGATTGCCGGTGAAGCGCGCGCATCGTAACATCTGAAAGCGCGCGATTCCAACACTCCCAAACCGAATAGCTCACAGAAACGCCTGCGACGATTGCCTGAATTTCATTTTTGATCGCGTTCATTCACGGCTGCTCGTCGGCCCTGATTGACTCCCCTTTGATAATCGGCATAATTCCATCTGACCACGTTTACCCCCTTTGGCTACTGAGGATTTTCTATAATGGCCAGACAAGATTTTAGACACTTGACGTGGCGGCAAGCCCCGTTCAGACGCGCCTACTATCATGCGACTTCGCGTATCATCCTGGCTCCCCTGCTGATCGCCGGTCTGATCCTGATCGGATTTCTCTTCTATTACTACAGTCGTTACAGCGCAATCATTGACGCCGGTTTACGCGGAGACATCTTCGTGCGCTCGTCGGGCATTTACGCCGCGCCGCTCACCTTGCGCAGCGGCGGCGCGACCCGCATCAACGATCTGGTAGAACATTTACGGAAGGCCGGTTATCAGCAAGGCGGGCCGGTTCAGAACGACAAGCGCGGGTATTACTCCGTCCGCAACAATGTCGCTGAGATTTATCCCGGCAGCGACACCAAAATTGACGGCGAGAAGGCGTTCTCAAATCTACGCGTAGTTTTCGGCAGAACCGGCGAAGGCGTTCAGGAGATTGTTGATCTGGATAACCGGCAGCGGCTCACCTCCGCGCAGGTCGAACCGGAGTTGATCTCGTCAGTCGTCAACCAGGAACGCGAGAAGCGCAAGATCATCGAATACAAAGACCTGCCGCAAACGCTGATTGACGCGATCACCGCCACCGAAGACCGCCAGTTCTTCGAGCATTCGGGCATCAACTGGCGCGGCGTCATGCGCGCGTTTTTCCGCGATTACCAGGCGGGCGAGTTACGCGAAGGCGGCAGTTCGATCACGCAACAACTCGTTAAGAATCTTTACCTCAAACCCGATAAAACCCCGAAGCGAAAACTCTCCGAAGCCTACATGTCCATCATCCTCGAACAGCGGCTGAGCAAAGAGCAGATCATGGAGATGTATTGCAACCAGATATATCTGGGCCAGCGCGGAGGTTTTTCGATCAACGGATTCGGCGAGGCCGCCCGCGCCTATTTCGGCAAGGACGTTTCTCATCTCTCAGTTCAGGAAGCCGCGCTGCTGGCCGGGATCATCAAAAGCCCGAATTATTATTCGCCCTTCTCGCACGAAGACCGAGCGCGCGAACGCCGCAACATGGTTCTGGAAGCAATGGTCGAGTCCGACAAGATCACGCGCGATCAGGCCAACGCCGCAAAAAAAACCCCGCTCGGCGTGGTGGCGGGCAAATCAAGCGCGGTGGACGCTTCGGACGCGCCTTATTTCGTTGACTATCTGACGCGGCAACTCGAAAGCCAGTATGACGAACGCGGCGGCAACCTGCGGTCGCTGCGCATCTATTCGACGATTGACCTTGACTTGCAGCAAGCGGCTTACCAGGCCGTCTCGAAGCAAATGGTCGAAGTTGACCGGTTGATGGCGCAACGCAAGAAAGGCACTGCGGGTTTGCAATGCGCGATGGTGGCGATGAACGCGAAGACCGGCGAAATTCTGGCGATGGTCGGCGGGCGCGATTACGCGCAGAGCCAGCTCAATCGCGCGACTGAAGCCCGGCGGCAACCCGGCTCGGTCTTCAAACCGTTTGTTTACGCCGCCGCGATTGCAGCGGGCGGCGACGAGATGAACAACCCGATCACTACGGCGACGACGTTCGTTGACGAGCCTAAGCGGTTCGAGTACGCCGGCGGCGTTTACGAGCCGAGCAATTTCGGCGACAAATTCGAGATGCGCCCGATGACCGTGCGTGAGGCGCTCGTGCATTCAAAGAATGTGATCACGGTCGAAATCGCCTCGCAGATCGGCTTCGCCAGCGTCGCGCGGATGGCTGAACGAGCTGGTTTGACGAAAGTCCCGCCGGTGCCTTCGATGGCGCTGGGCGTGGCCGAAGCGACTCCGCTGCAAATGGCTTCGGCCTACACGTCGTTCGCCAATCAGGGCCGCCGCGTTTTGCCGGTCGCGATCAAACGGGTGACGACCAAAGACGGTTCGACGATGCTCGAATCGCGCACCGAAACGCGGGAAGTGATGAGTCCGCAGGTGGCCTACATCATGACTTCGATGATGCAGGACGTGCTCGATCACGGCACCGGCACGCGCGTTCGGCAGATGGGATTCACCGGCACGGCGGCGGGCAAAACCGGATCGTCGCGCGACGCGTGGTTCGCCGGATACACGCCCAATCTGGTTTGCGTCGTCTGGATCGGATACGACGACAATTCCGACATCGGGTTGACCGGCGGCATTATCGCCGCGCCGATCTGGGCCGATTTCATGAATCGCGCTTTGCGCCTGCGTCCCGAACTCGGCGGAGAGTTCGAGGACCCCGGCGATCTGGTCGTTTACGAAGTTGATCCGATGACCGGCGGCGCCGCCGATGGCAATTCATCAGGCGCTCGCCGCGAACTTTTCCTGCGAGGCACCGAACCCGGCGGCGCCCAGGCGCTGCCCGACAATTCAGTTCCACAAACCGAACCGTCATCGAGTTCCGATGGCGAATCTGCGCGTCCGGCGCCTACGCCCAGACCCTCGGACGGAACTGACCGCACGACAGCCGACATTGGCGGCCTCGACCCTGTGCTGATCCCGCTTCCCCCGGACGCCCGCAAAAACAGGCCTCGTCCGGGAGCCGAACCGACTCCGGCTCCGGCTCCGAACAAATCATTCACCAGCAAGATGAAGGAGTTTTTCGGCTTCGGCTCGCCCGCATCAGCGTCGCCTTCACCGACACCGAATTCATCAAAGCCGGAGCCAAAGCCTAAACGCGTCGAGCGACAAGGGCAATTTGAGCAGGAAGCCATGAACAGGCCTGCTCCAAAAACTGATCCGACACTCAGGCCAGCCACGTTTGACGCCGTCAGAACAACGCCAGCTACAACGAGGAAAGTAAAGCCGACCCCGACCCCGCGCCCGCAAGTCGCAACCAGGCCGCGCACCGTGACGGGCCGGAACCGGAACGATAAAGTCGTCGTCACACCAATCGCCGCGAAATCGAAGAAGGACAAACTCGCCGCAGGCAAAGGAAAGAATGACGACATGAAATCCGCGAAGAAGGGAGAAATGAAGACGGCGAGTAAACAACCCGAAGCCAAAAAGCCCGGCAATCAAATAGTAAAATCGTCAAAGCCCTCGCCGACGCCAAAGCCTGCGGCCAGGTCTGAAGCCAAGTCCACGCCGACGCCCGCGCCGGTCACACCTGCGGTCGCCAGTTCCACGCCCAGAGGCGAGGGCACGTTCACACTCGAAGTCTGCGCGGTAAGCGGACTGCTGCCAGTTCCCGGCGTGTGCAAGAACACGGTGCGCAGGCGGTTCAAACTCGGCAGCGAGCCGACCAGGTATTGCAGCGCGTCTCGTCACGGAGGTAATTGATGGCCGCCGAACTCAAACCCAGATTGACTTTCGACGAATACCTGGAAATCGAGAGCAAGGCCGAATTCAAAAGCGAATTCGTCAACGGAGAAATGTATGCGATGGCCGGCGCAAGCCCGGAGCACAACATCATCACGGCCAACGTCATAATCGAGATCGGGAAGCGACTTCAACGCCCACCTTGCGCCGTTTACTCCGGCGATCAGTTGCTCAAAGTGTTTGCCAGAGAAAACGGCAGATACCCAGATGTCACGGTCGTTTGCGGAGAACCGCAATATCACAAAAATCCTTTCCTCGACGCGCTGCTCAACCCGACGCTGCTTGTCGAAGTCCTCTCACCAACTACCGAAGCTTACGACCGAGGCATCAAGGCGGAAGAGTACCGCAACATCCCATCGCTCAAAGAATATCTGCTGATCGCGCAAAATCGTTATCACGTTGAACACTACGTCCGCCAGGCCGACAATCAATGGCTTCTTTCGAGATACAACAGCCCTCAGGACACGATTCGTCTGGCTGCAATCAACTGCGAACTGCCCCTGGCCGAAGTCTACAAGATGGTTCAGATGACTGAGACCGCATAGCCTTCGCAAATTCGCAATCAGCTTTTTACGGAGACATCTTATGGCGGCAGAACTCAAACCCAGATTGACTTTCGACGAATACCTCGAAATCGAGAGCAAGGCCGAATTCAAAAGCGAATTCGTCAACGGCTGGATGTACGCGATGGCCGGCGCAAGCCCGGAGCACAATCAGATAGTCGCCAATGTTATAACCGAATTTGGCGCGCAATTGAAAAAGCGCCCGTGCATCGTCTATCCGAGCGATCTGCCGCTGAAAGTTGAGAAGCGCGAGCACGGCAGATACCCTGACGTTACGGTCGTCTGCGGCGAGCCTCAATTCCACAAGGGCAAATATCTCAAAGCCTTGATTAATCCGACCGTGCTCGTCGAAGGTCTTTCAACCTCAACCCAAGGTCTTGATCGAGACATCAAGCTGGAAGAATACCGCACGATTCCTTCGCTCCGGGAATACCTGCTGATCGCGCAGGATCGCTGCCACGCCGAGCATTACATCAGGCAAGGCGACAACCAGTGGCTGCTCACGGAATTCAACGGCCTGCGGGACACGGTTCATCTCCCTTCGATCAGTTGCAATCTGGCGTTGTCGGATGTCAACGACAAAGTGAAATGGCCTGAAGCGGAATGATCTTCCGCTGAACCACAATCCACGTCTTCGCTCTGTACCTGCGCCCACATCTCAGCTATCCTTTCTGCGCCTTTCAAGACGTATCGTCATTCAACCAACAGAACTGAGTTCATCAACAAGCTCGCAGAGGAGAATTGAAAATGAACGACGGCAATAATCCGAACGCGTCAGCGCCGGTTCAACCTTCGGTCTCGAACAGCAGAAACGGCAATGGGAGATTGCGGCGGTGGCTGATGCTGCTCATCGCGCTGCTCGGCCTGCTCGCGGCTGCGGTCATCGTCATCGGCATGATCCCGTTTACTCCCGACATTCCTCCGGCAGGATTGAACAACGGCAATCCGGGCAGCGGCGGCCTGCGGCGCGCGTTTCCTGAAATGAAGCTGCGCGCCAACAACCAGACGACGCAGGAGAAGATCGAGCTTGGCCGATTGCTTTACTTCGACCCGGCGCTGTCGGGCGACAACACGCAATCCTGCGCCACCTGCCATCATCCCGATCTGGGTTTCAGCGACGGGCGCAATTTCTCGATGGGCTTCGGTGGCGAAGGCTTAGGCCCAGAACGCCAGGGCGGCAAGCAAGTACGACGCGGCGCTCCGACGGTCTGGAACGCGGCGTTCAACCACAAACAGTTCTGGGACGGGCGCGCTGAAGACCTCGAAGATCAGGCGCGCTTCCCCATCACTTCAGCCGACGAGATGAATCAGAATCCCGACGAACTGGTCAAAGAGTTGAAGGCGATTCCCGAATACGTTCAATTGTTCGACAAAGCGTTCGGCGGCAGCGGCGCATCGGCGGTGACATTCGACAACGTGACATTCGCCATCGCGGCGTTCGAGCGCACGATCATCAGCGACAACTCGCCATTTGATCGTTACGCGGCTGGCGACGCGACGGCTTTAACAGCCGAACAGCGGCGCGGATTGACGCTCTTCCGTTCGCTGAAGACGCGCTGTTTTGAATGCCACGGCTTCCCCACATTCGCCAACCCGGATTTCAAAGTCATCGGCGTGCCCGATTTTCCGGGTCAACCTAAAGATTACGGGCGCTCGGAAATAGAAGGCGGCGAGCCTTACAAAAACGCTTTCAAAGTTCCGACGCTGCGCAACGTGGCGCTGACCGCGCCTTACATGCACAACGGCAGATTCCAGACGCTCGAAGAGGTGATTGATTTTTACGCCGCCGGCGGCGGCAAAGGACAGGGGTTGGAATTGCCGAACCTCGACGACAAGATTCGCCGCTTCAAACTGAGCGATCAGGAGCGAAAAGACCTGGTCGCGTTCCTGCACGCGCTGACCGACGAATCGAAGAAACCTGAGATTCCCGAACGAGTTCCTTCGGGTCTGCCCGTCGCGCCGCATCTGACTCCAAAAGCGCGCGGCTCGGCTTTGCCCGCGCCGGCCAACACGCTCGCAAACAAATCGAAAGAGCCGCAGCGTCAACCGGCTGTCTGGCGAATCAATCCGGGCGAATCAATCCAGGCCGCGCTCGACCGCTCAATCCCCGGCGACACGATTGAAATTCATCCGGGAACGTATAACGAGTCGTTGCTCGTGGATGTGGACAACATCACGATTCGCGGGTTGAAAGAAAACAACCAGCGGCCGATCCTCGACGGACAAAACAAATTGACCGACGCCGTGATCACTTCGAGCCACAATTTCACGATTGAAAATCTGATCGTCAAGGATTACGTCAACAACGGCATCACCGTTCACGGCGGCAAGGACGCGACGTTCCGCGACCTGGAGGTTCATAACACAGGCTTGTATGGCGTCTACCCGGTTGAATGCCGTGGCGTCCTGATCGAACGCGTGCTGGCCACAGGCATCAAGGACGCGGCGATTTACGTCGGCCAATCGCGCGACATCATCGTCAGAGATTGCGAAGCGCACGACAATGTCACCGGCATCGAGATCGAGAATTCCGTCCACGCGCTGGTCGAAAACAACTACGCGCACGACAACACGGGCGGCATCCTGGTCTTCCTGCTGCCGAACAACCCGTCAAAAGTCGGCAGCGACACGACAGTCAAAAACAATCGCATCATCAACAACAACCACCCGAACTTCGGCGACCCGACCTCGATTGTCGGCAGAGTGCAGCCGGGCACCGGACTTTTGATTATGGCCGCTGACCGCACGACAGTGACCGAAAACGAAATTCGCGGCAACAACTCATTCGGCGTCGCAGTCGTCGGCCTGGCCATCGCGTTCCCGAAAGGCAAGACCTTCGATGTGGGCGCCATTCCCGAAGGCAACAAAATCTTCAACAACAAGCTTTCTGAAAACGGGCGCGATCCGGGCGGGCTGGTCAGAGAGTTGGGCGCGATGAACGTTGACATCCTGTGGGACGGCAGCGGCTGGGACAATTCGTTCGAGCAATCGGGCGTGAAGGCGTTCCCCTCGATGTTGCCGACCAACAACTGGCCGGATGTGTTTCGGCGGGCTTATGCGCGGGTCTATACTTATGTGCGCAACAAGATGATGTGATGAAGGAGATAAACTAATGGAAGCAATTCGAGTTCAACAAGTTGTTGATGAGGACGGCGAAGTCCTCATCACGGGGTTGCCTTACAAAAGAGGGCAAGTCGTAGAGATCATTTTGCTCTCCGGAGCGCCGAAACAAATCTCACGCCCTGGTCTGACAGTGCGCCAATTACGCCAATCGGGGCTGATCGGTTTGTGGAAAGATCGTGAAGACATTCAAGACAGTTCGGTTTACGCCAGACAGTTAAGAGAACAGGCGCAGCGGCGAGGGGAAATCAAATATGATCTTGCTGGATAGTGACGTGATGATTGACCTCCTACGCCAATACCTGCCAGCGATTGAGTGGTTTGATAGCCTGCCTGACAACGAAGAGATCGTCCTGCCAGGTTTTGTGGTGATGGAGTTGATACAAGGGTGTAGGAATAAAGTAGAACAAGAAAAAGCGCAGCGAGAATTGGCGGACTACGGGGTAGTCTGGCCTGCTCCTGATGAGTGCGATGGCGCCCTTGATGATTTTGCGCAATATCATCTAAGCCATAACGCAGGATTGCTCGATGTTTTGATTGGACGCACAGCAGTGGGATTGGACATGCCGCTGCACACGTTCAATCAAAAGCATTACAATTTCATCCCCGGATTGCAGACGATTCAGCCTTATTCGAAGCTCGGCAACCCTTAAAACGAGAGGCACAACAACTATCTTGAAACAGATCGCGCACAACCAGAAACGTGACGCCCCCGTCTTCGTCATCAAATAAGCGCGGCGAAAACCATGCGCCCGCCATTCGCGCAAACATCGGCCTATTTCGCCCGCGTCCGAAATTTCGCTTGCTCCCGGCGCTCAAGAAACGATATAACCCGGCTCCCTGACATTCAGCCCCTGATTCGGCCAAGCCAGAGTCTTCGGCCTTTTTGACAACTCTCAACCATTTTCCCGAACAGGAGAGATCGTATGAAGAAAACCCTTGTATGCCTGTTGTTTGTTTTCGCAACTGTCTTTACGCTTCCCGCCGCCTCCGCTCAAAAAAAGGAGCAGAAAGAGGGGAAGGCTCCATCCATTGAAATACCTGAAACATTGCTCAACCAGATCAAAGAGCGCGAGGAGATCGTGTCCAAGCTGAAATTTCAGCAGGGCGTCGTCACGCTCAAAGACGGGCTTGCCACAATCAAACTTCCTGAAAACTTCCGCTACCTCGATCCCGAACAGGCCGAGACGGTTCTGGTTCGGCTCTGGGGCAATCCGCCAGGCGGAGAGAAGAGCCTGGGCATGCTCTTCCCCGCCGAAGGTTCTCCCGCCGAGCCGGAATCGTGGGGTGTCGTGATCACCTACACCGAAGACGGTTACGTCAAAGACGACGAGGCCGCGAGCATCAATTACGACGACCTGCTCAAGGAGATGAAAGAGAACACGCGCGAATCGAACGCCGAACGGACAAAGCAAGGTTATGAAGCCGTCGAATTGATCGGATGGGCCGCGCCGCCGCGCTACGATCAATCGTCGCACAAACTTTATTGGGCGAAAGAGTTGAAATTCGGCGACAACGACGAACACACGCTCAATTACGACATCCGCGCGCTGGGCCGCCGCGGCGTGCTCTCGCTGAACGCCGTCGCCGCAATGGGTCAGTTGCAGTCAATCGAGAAAGACATGCGACAGGTGCTTAGCTTCGTCGAGTTCAACGAAGGGCATCGTTACGGCGATTACGTCGCGGGCGTGGACAAAGTGGCGGCTTATGGTATCGGCGCGCTAATCGCGGGCAAAATTGCGGTGAAGGCCGGATTATTCAAATTGCTTCTGGGCGCATTGATCGCAGGCAAGAAGTTCGTGATCGTGGCGCTGGTGGCGATTGCCGCTTTTCTGAAAAAGCTGCTTTCAGGCAGGGGGAAGGAAGAAGAGGCTGCGCCAAGCATCACGGAATAACCGGGTTGAAAAACAAAAAAGCCGCGCCGGTCCGAAAAGTTTTCAGACCGGCGCGGCTTTTCATTTGTACTGCATTTTTACCGTCACAGCTTCAATCCGGAATCTTACTCTCAATCCTATCGAGATCGCGCGGCGTCCGCCGCTGTTCTCCTGGAAATTGAAGAAGTTGAGGTTGTCGAGGTTGATGCTGTTCGGAACGCCGAAGACCGGATGATTGAGCGCATTGATCATCTCAAGGCGGCACTGCAAATTGATTGATTCTTTGATTTTGAAAGTGTTGAAAGCATTTGTAGATCAGCAAGTGTTTTAGAGCGCCAAACCGGTCTGACGCTGACCTTGCAGATTAGCGTCAGACCGGTTTGGCATTTTACGGCTTCAGGCTACATCAGCCGCTAGAACTGCACCCTCAGTGACATCGAAATCGTCCGGCGGCCACCGCTGTTCTCCTGGAAGTTGTAGAAGTTGCGGTTGTCCACGCTGATGCTGTTCGGAATGCCGAAGACCGGATGGTTGAAGGCGTTGAACATTTCGAGGCGGTATTGGAAATTGACCCGCTCGGTGACTCGGAAAGTCTTGAAGACGCCGAAGTCGAAGGCTTCGGTTCGGTCGCCCGACTCCGTGTTCCGCGACAAGGTGCCGAAGGGCGTGCCGAACCTCATCGCCGAACCAGGGCCGTTGATGATGAACTGCACATCGTTCGGGCTGACCGGCGTGAACGTGCGGGGCGTCGCGTTCAAAGCCGACATCAGATAATACCCGGTCGAACTTTGATTCAGGATTGGATTGCCGCCCTGCGAGCCGCAAAAGTTGTAGAAGATACAGGCGTCAATATCGGATATCGCCACGCTGCCCTTCGGAGCCTTGGGATTACCCGCGAAGGGACGAAATTGCGAAACGCCGAAGAAAGTGCCCAGGAATCCGGTATCTTCATACGGATTGCGGTTCAAAAGCTGGGTTGGCGTGAAGTGCGTGCCGCTCTGCACTCGGACGATGCCGTTGAACTGCCAGCCGCCGACCATACGTCCCAGAATGCCTTTCTGCTCGCGCATGAACGGCAAGTCCCAGATGAAGCTGCCCGTGAAGACGTGCGGCGCGTCAAAGCCGGAACGGCCACGCTCGATTCCCGTCAGCCCGAGCGGGTTTTGGGACACGGCGACGGAATTGCCATCCGCGAAGCTGAAAACCTCGCTCGAATTGTCCAGGTTCTTGCTCCAAGTGTAGGTCAGACCGTAAGTCCACTGACTGCGGAGACGCCCGTCATAACGCATCTGCAGCGAGTGGTAGATGTTCTGCGCGCCGTTGATGCGCTCGCGCGCCTGGCCGAACGGAAGGATGCGGCCATTGCAGGCGCCTTCATTGTCCCGTGTTCCGGCGACATCCGCGCAGGCCAGCGGCGTAGCGCCCGACGGCAACAGGCTCTTGAAGCTGGGGAAGTTGATGGCCTTGACCGTGTTCGTCGCCGGGTCGTGATAGCTGCGGGGGAAGCCATTGACCAGATTGCCGATGAACGGATTCGAGTTGATCGACTGGAAGAGGCCGACACCGTGTGTGCCGACGTACCGGGCCTCGAAGACGTTGTTTCTCCAAAGCTCGCGCTGAATGCCGAACGACCATTGCTGGGAGTAGGGCGAGCGCATCCTGGAGTTGATCGTGGTGCGATTGAGCAGGCGCGGATCGAAGGTGTTGAAAGCGATGGCCCCGCTGGCCACGGCCGCCGCACGCACCTTATCGCCGGTCGGCGACGCGTTTGGCACTGCGGCGTTGGCTCCATTCAGGTCGGTCAAAAAGACCGTCGGCGCGGCAGTCGAGATGTTGAGCATCAGATTGTAGAAAGTCGCGTCATAGGCGATGCCGAAGCCGCCGCGCACCGTCGTCTTGTCGCTGCCGAACAGTTTGCCCATGAGTCCGCTGTCACGCCTCGGCGAGTAGACGAAGCCCACGCGCGGCGCCCAGTTGTTGCCGTCCGCCGGAATGCGCGGATTTGTGCGCGCTTCAATCGGCAGATTCTGCCGCCAGAAGGCTTCCGTCGGGATGCTTTCGCGCAGGAGGGTCACGTCGTTGAGCAGGTTGATCGGCTGCCCCGTGTACTCGTAGCGCAAACCGAGATTGAGCGTCAGGTTCGGACGAATGCGCCAGTCATCCTGGAAATAGTAGAACTGGTCCAGTTCGTCATAGCTGAGCGTCGCCGGTCCGAGCGCCACCGTCAGATTGGCGGGGGTGTTGTTCTGAAGTTGAGTGGTGTTGTCAAAGCGGTAGCTGCCATTGACGTTGGGCAGGAACGGCGCGATGTTCTTCAACTGCCTGAAATCGCCGCCGAACTTGACTTGATGATTGCCTGTGGTCCAGACGACGTTATCGGTGTATTGGTAAGCCTCGACGGTGCGGCCCTGCGGCAGGTTGGTCGCCGGGCCGACAGTCAGCAAGCTCAGACCACCGACAGTGAAGTTGGGCGTGAGCAGGGCATGGGCTTTATCAATATCGTCGGGATGCGGAATCTGGCCTTTGCCGCCAGTAGTCCCGCCGCCGAAGAGCACGAAGAGCCGCGAGTAGTTGAAACGGAACTCGTTGTTGATGCGAGCGCCCATCGTCCAGTTCCATCCGCCACCGATTTGCTTGGATTGCGAGGGCTGATCGTAAGTCCAGCCGCGCACATCAACACCGACGTTGACGCCGGGCGAATCCTGCCAGAAGTAACGCCCCCAGACGCGATGCTTGTCGGTCAGATTGGCGTCGCCGCGGGCAGTGTATTCATCTTGCCGCGCGCTCCGCGACACGAGTCGTTGCACCTGGGCCATTTCTACCACTGTGCTCCCGATTGTGACAGAGGGCAATGGCTTGCCTTGTAGCGAGGCGATAAAGTCCGGGCGGACGATAGGGTTACCCAGCGGCAAATTCAAGGCCGAAAAATCAGCGTAATACTGGATCGCGGCATTGTTCGGGAAGGCTGACTTCAAGGCCTGGATGCTGGCGGTCGTCGGCGCCAAGCCAGTCGTCCGCAGATCAGCGACGCCTGGGTTACGGCGGAAATAGCCGGTCGTGAAGAAGAAGACCTTGTTCTTGATAACCGGGCCGCCCACCGAATAGGTGAAGATGTTGTCGAGATTAGGAGCCGGATCCTTTTGTGTTCCACCACGCCTCTCGATGTTGGTCAGCGAATCGAAGTTCTTGCGATCCAGATGATCCCATCCGAGCGTGCCGTGAAACTGGTTGCCGCCGGATTTGCTGACGATGTTGACGATTGCGCCTTGATTGCGCCCGTACTCCGCCGAGAAATTGTTGGTGATGACCTGATATTCGGCGACGGTATCAGAGTTGCGCACGAAGTAGTTCGGGCCGCCGATTGACAGATCGTTGTTATCCACGCCGTCAATCGTGAAGTTGTTGGAACGCGTCCGCTGGCCGTTGGCCGAGAGCTGTGTCCCGTTGGCATTGACGTTGGCGCCGATGCCGGTATTCACGCCCGGCGTGAGCAGCGCGATGCGATCCAATCCGCCGCCCGGCTGGTTGACCGGCAAATCTTCGATCTTGCGCTGGGAAAAAGTGGCCGAGATCTGCACCGTGTCTTTTTCGACCAGCGCCTCCGAACCGCCGGCAACCGTCACGACTTCGCTAATGGCGCCGGTTTCGAGCTTGACGTCCACCACAGCGTCCTTACCGACGGAGACCTCCACCTCTCTCACTTCCGATTTCTTGAAGCCGGATACTTCCACCACGACCGTGTAAAGGCCAGGCAAAATACGCGGAATCGAATAGACGCCTTCGCCTGTAGTCGTCGTCTTTGTTTCCACACCGGTCGCCAGGTTCTTGGCGACCACAGTAGCGCTCGGCAAGGCGGCTCCGGTGGAGTCTGTGACCGCGCCGCGAATACCACCAGTCGCCGATTGAGCCAGCGCCGGTGACGAAAAGCTGAATAACGCCGCCACGACTATCAGAATCGCGGCAGCGTCTGATTTCATCTTGGGAATGTGGAACATATATTCCTCCTGAATGGTTGGTTGATTGGGAGAGTAGCCTGATTACGCAGGCTTGCTTTAACCAACACCGCGCCTGGTGTTGAACGCGAAAGGAGCGCCGAATGAGCGCCTGTCCGCTTCATCCGGAGTGGATGCGGAGGCAGGTGTCATTGCGCGTGTTGAAGGCCGTCAAAGGCTGGCCTTTCCGACATCCCCACAAAGCTTTTCTCGAATAAATCTGTTATTGATTCAGGTGTGATTGGGCAACAGGAGCTTTGCCTCGTTGAAGAACGGGCGGATGGTACAACAGGAGAGCATGCGCTTCAAGGTTATTGGATAAAAACTGGTAGGCGACCAACTCAACGGCGAGAGCAATCCAAATTAGCGGCATACGACTCCGCCGCGACAGTCATTGGCGCCTGTGAGCGAATATATTAGCGAGCCTGGACCCCCCCGATGTTCAGACGAGCGCCGAAATCGCAGCGATCAATTCCTGAGCGGTTGAGATGGCGTCGTCTATCTCAGCTTCGGTCACGGTGAAAGGCGAGGAAATCGGGTAACGCGTTTCCACATTGAAGGAGTTGAAATTCGCCAGCCTGAGTTCAAATGCGGAAAGAACGGGTTCGATAGCGCTGGCTTCAGTCAGCAACCCCAAAACATCATGGCGGAAAGAGCGATAAGGAACACCATGTTTGATCAGCAAAGCTTTGAGCGATTTCTCCGCTGACTGAGCGGCAAAATATACTGCTTGTTCAAGCAGAGGTGGGGAGGCCGAGCGCAACACGCCCGCCGATCGCAGATCAGCTTGCGCTTTGGCCACCCACTCAGCAGGAATAATGCTATCCGGCATAAAGCACTCTTCCTTCCCGCAAAATGTCGTCCACGATGAAAGGGTCGCCCAGCGAGATTGACCGCCGCATGTCGTCTTCGCTGCGCACGATGATGTCGAGCGGGATCAAATGTCTGACCAGCGCGACTGAGATAGCGCGCCTTTTCACGTCGCGCTCCTCGGCTGATCCGGGGACGATGACGAACAGGTCAACGTCGCTGTCGTCGCGCTCTTCATTGCGGGCGCGCGAGCCGAAGAGGATCACACGCGTCGCTCCGCTGACGGCGACGATGCGCCGTACCAGAGCCGCCAGGAAACGTTCGTCCACCTGGCGGCTGGCGCTGATGATTTCCTGATCGCCGGATTCATCCGCCAGAAGAAGTTCCCGGTCTGGCCATTGTCTTGAATCGCTGGATGCCATAACAACTCACGCCCTCGGGACGGATTTTAGCAACTTTGTTTCAGAGCCGCGAGCGATGGAGATATACGGCTTTCAATAAACCACCACGTTGTTGATCGTCATCTTGTCGGCCTTGAATTCAAGCAGGACTCGCGCCTCGCCTTCATTTCCGACGCGCGGGTGTTTGAATTCGAGCTTGATTGATTTGTCTTTCGGGCCGATCAGAGGCTGGCCGTTGATCTGTCGCGGGAAAACGAGTTGGAACTCGCGGCCCGCGCCGGTGGAAGCCGTGTACCGGAGGGGTTGAATCTTCTGGCCGTTCGAGGCGATCAGAGAGGTGGTGTTCTTGATCGTCTCAGTCGTCTGGTTGTGCCAGTACTGGGCCAGTTCGCGGTCGTAAACCTGCACGCTCGCGCTGTAACGGACATGAACCATGATCGTCTCGTTGAAATCGGCGGAAAGGAACTTCCCCGCCCGCTCGTCGAATTCCTGTTTCTTGTCGGGAGCCATCAGGTCATATTTTTCGGCGATCATCTGCTGCCGCACCATAGCCTGGCGAATCGGCAGGGCCGAACGTAGCTGGATCTGATAGCCCATCCTCGAACTCGGAGCGCGCTCCCGCTCGCCAGTCGCAGGCTGTCCGCCCGGCATGCTGGATGATTGCAGCGTCTCGATGAAGACCTGTTTGAGCGTGTAGTCCCGCGCCCACGGAGAATCGTCCAGCAGCTTCTTGCACTCCTTCTCCGTCCACTGCTTGTAATCCTTCGTTTGCCAGAAATCTTTCGATTGCGCCGCGGCGATCACTCCGAGCAGCGCGATTAGCGAGAAAGTCGCAAGTCTGTTGCTCATAACGCATCTCCTAAAAAAGCCGCAACCCCTGATGCGGATTCAGGGATTGCGGCTTTGAAATTACTGCGTCACGCGAAGCGACGCGGATCGGTTTTAGAAATCGAACCGCGCGCCGATCTGCACACGGCGCGGCCCGATGTACGGCACGCCTTGCGTGAATTGCGAACTGATCACGCCGAAGGCCGCCGGGTTCTGGAGGCTCAGCCCCGGATCGTTGAAGATCACGTGGTTGAACACGTTGAGGAAGTCGAAGGACAAACTGAAGTTGACCTTCTCGGTGATCTTAGTCTCTTTCGACAGCGACAGGTCGAAGAACCAGCGGTTCAAACCTCGCAGCACGCCGCGACCATCGCGCGTATCCTGCGAGATCAAAAGGCGGCGGAAGCTGTTGAAAGCCTGTTCGGGGCTGCTGAAGAGATTCAGCCCGGAACCCCGTCGCGCCGGATCGCCGGTGACGCCGATATTGTTCGATCCGTTGACGCCGTTAAAGACGCCAGTGCCGTTGACGATGCTGCGAGTCTGGATCGCGCCGGCCGTAGGGCCAAAGATCGCGCCGCCGCCGAAGGCTTGAGCGCTCTGGGTGACCGACAACGGGAATCCGCTGTGCGCCAGGAAGATGCCCGACACCGCCCATCCTCCGATCAGCTTGTTGATCACCGCGTTGTTCGCATCCAGAAAACGATTCTTGCCGAATGGCAGTTCATACGATCCGTTGACGTTGAACAGGTGGCGCAGGTCGAACAGCGACGGCCCGTAATCGTAGCCGGGGAAGAAGCTGGATTGATACTGTGACACGTTGTTCTGCGTGAAGGTGGTTGATTCATCCAGCGATTTCGAGAGCGTGTAGTTCGCGTCGAAGGTCAGCCCCTGCGAGAACCGCTTGCGCACGGTGACGACCAGCCCGTGATAGTTCGAGATTGCGCCCGAATGGCGCACGAACAGATCTAGCGATTGCAGGTTGGTGAGCACAGGGCCATTCGGACCCAATGCTCCGGCATCCAGAAAAGTCTGGAAGATGTTGCTCACATTGCCGTTGATGAAATCGGCGGCCAGGGTGGCGGCGAGTGTCTTGGTCGCATTCGCGCCGTAAAGGTTCTCGAAATAAGGCTGCGCCTGCAACCCGGCGGCTCCAACGCCGCCCGGACGCAAAGCGAGAGCAACAGCGTCGAAAGCCTGCGCGAAGGTCTGCCCCGAACGCGGGTCTTTGTGGAAGAACGGCGCCGAGTTCAGATTGCCGTTGATGTACAACTGACGAGCGAAGCGCCCGATGTAGCCGACTTCGACCAGCATGCGCCAGGGCATCTCGCGTTGAATCGTGAAATCCACAACGTGATTGCGCGGAACTTTGATGAAGGGATCAACCGAGAACGACAAAGTTTCGCCAAACGGCTTGGTCGGCACAATCGGCGGCTGCACCTGTTGCGGCGCGGTCGGCAGCGGGATCGCGCCGTCAACCCCGATCCGGTACGGCTGGCCCGCCGCGTTGCGCGGGCCGTTGACGCTGACCGTTTGCGCGAAGCCCACACCGAGCGTCGGGATGATGATCGTCTGCACCGTGTTGGTGCGGTCGAAGACCAGCGAATAACCGCCGCGCACCACCGTCTGCCGGTCGCCGAACATCTTGCCGAACAATCCAGACCTGAACGACGGATTCCACGCCATCGAGAAACGCGGCGAGAAGTTCGAGTAGTCCGTGTCGTAGGCAGTCTCGCGTCCGGCATCCTTAAGCGGCAGGTAGGCGATGTCGGGGTTGTAGACCTGACCGGCCTGCGACGCCGCCAGTTTGTCGCGCAGATACTTCTTGTAGTTGACCAGGTCGTTCGTCCCCTTGAAGACGATCACAGTCTGCTTGCCCGAATCCTCAATCGGCGGCTCCTGCCAGTTGTAGTTCAAGCCGTAGGTGATGGTCAGCGATGGTTTCCATCGCCACGTGTCCTGGAAGTAGAACTCCCAGGCCTTGAGCGTCGAGAAGGTTAGCAACCCAGTGCCGAGCGGTTGGAGTTTCAGATCAGCGTCGCGCGTGATCAACGACGGAACCGTGCTGACGAAGCCAAGCAACCCGGCGTACAGCGTATTGTAGCGACCAACGTCGGCTGCCTGCAGGCAGTTGGTCGTGATCGGGTTGGGCTTGTTCGGATCAGGCTGGCAGAGCGCTGGACGTTGCGTGGCGGGGATGGTCACGAATCCACCGGTCGTGCTGACTTCGGCGACCGGAGTGGTGATCGAGCCGATGACCTTATCGTCGCGGTAATCTATCGAGCGGATGCGGCGAATATTGCCGCCCATCTGCATGTTGTGCGACCCCTTGATCCAGGTCAGCGTGTCCGACCACTGATAAATGTTGACCGTGCGATACTGATTGCGCGCGCGCTGTGTATCCACGTCAACGATGTCGTCAACAACGGTACCGCCGAAATTGATCGCTGCGTTCAGCCCGACCATCGGTTGGGGCGAAATCACGTTAAAGCCGAGCCGGTCGTGGAGCCAACTGAAGCGCGCCTCGTTGGTGATGTTCGGCGCCAGCACGCCGGTCAGTGTGGCGACGGCGTTGCGCGGACGCGAGGGGAAGTTGTTGGTTCCGGCCAGGGTTCTGAGGTCAACCTGATTGGCTGCGTTTTGGAGCACGCGGTCGGCCTGGAACTTACCGCTGAAATTCCACTTCTCAGTGAACTTGTGGTCAATCTTGACCAGGCCGAAATCGTCGCGCGTATTGAGCGGAGCGTTGAAGACCAGGCCTGCGGTGTTGAGTCCGTCGCCTTGCGTAAAATCGTTCGGCGCGGGATAGAGCCGCAGGTATTCGAGCATCTTCGGATTGACGCCGAGGTCGCGCCCTCCATTAGCGGTGGAATCGAAGCCTTTGATCGCGTTCTGGTCGTAAGTTTGCACCTGCCCACTGGCGTCGCGGAAGCGCAGGATACCCTGTTTGAGCGTATCGGTCGGCACGAACCGCGTTACCTGAGCCGGGCTGGGATTGCGGCGCCCCTCGTAAGCCAGAAAGAAGAACGTCTTGTTCTTCCAGATCGGCCCGCCCACCGTCCCGCCGAAGCGGTTGTCGAGATGGAATGGACGTTTGAGGCCGAGCCGGTTGTTGGTCCAGGAATTGGCGTTGAGCGCGTTGTCCTGATGATACCAATAACCCGATCCGTGAATGTCGTTGGTGCCGCTCTTGCTGACTAGAGTGATCTGGCCGCCCGCGCCGCGCCCGAACGTGGCGTTGGCGTTGGCCGATGTGCCGCGAAATTCCTCGACCGTGTCAATCGGCACGGGCATCACCGTGCGGAAGGTCTGACCGATCACGTTGTCGGAAACGTCCACGCCGTCGAGCTGGATGACGGATTGATCGGCGCGCGAGCCTGAGAACTGGCCGCCCGGCGTCACCGCAGGCTGCAACGAGAAGAGCGTGTTGACCTGGCGGTTGACGTTCGGCAACCGCTTCAACCGGGTTTCGTCCATGACGCTGCCGATGCTGGAGTCGGCGGTCTGCAACTGCGCTTCGACTCCGGCTGTAACCTGCACGACTTCGCCGACCGCGCCGACTTCAAGCGCCACATTGACTGTCGCCACAATCGTCGCTGAAGCCTGAATGTCGGTGACAACTTTGGTCTTGAACCCCTGCGCGTTGACCGTGACCTTGAGCAGGCCTGGTTGCACAGCGTAAAAACTATACTGCCCTTCGGAGTTGGTCGTCGCGGTTCGTTCGGTGTTGGTCGCCGCGTCGGTCAGCTTGACGGTGGCATTGGCGACCGCTGCGCCGTTGGGGTCGGTGACCGTTCCGGAGACGGTCGTCGTCGTCGCCGTTTGCGCCAGAGCGACTAGAGGTGTGAGGGCTATTAGCATCAGCCACAAAACTGCTGCACGGAAACGCATAAAAAAAACCTCCTCAGATTTGGGTTATGGAGATCAAGGTAGACAGCCGACTTAATCAGCGGCTGCGGAGATTCCCCGACAAAGCGCGCCAGCGAGACGTTCTCTAGCGATGTTCGTTTTTTCGATTGTCAGTCTGTTACAAACCGAGCAACGATGAACTGTTGCTCTTGGAAAGTGGCTGGATGGTATACCGAAGAATAGACGGCCTGCAAGTTTTTTGGATATGCCAGTTGTAAAAAATCAAGAAGATGAGACGGAAATCAACGCGTCTGGAACCAGGCATGCTGATTCCGGCTCGCTCAGACCTTCGGGTTCACCGGCAGAAAATTGATTGGGCTACTGCCCGCGCGAAGTCGTGAATTTTCTTCCGTCGGGATTTCCAGGCGCGCGATAACCGGGGCGCGCCCGCACCACCACATCTTTGCGCGAAACCTTGACCTGAATCTTGCGATACTTGCCGTCGCGCGCCTGATTGGCCGGGTAATATCCGATCGAATATTGATTGCGCAACTCAGCCGCGATGTTGGCGAACGCGTCCGGTAACGACCGCAGCGTGTCGGCGCGGTGAAGCTCTCCACCTGATTTCACCGCCAGGTCCTGAAGGTATTGATCGGCTGTCCGGTACAGGTTGTCGAGCATCACGCGGATGTTGTCGTCGCGGCGGCGTGAAGGATTGCGCGAGTCGGGATAACGCGGGTCGGGGTAGCGATCATCGGGATAACGCCCGGTTCGCGGGTAACGGTCGTCAGGGTAACGATTATCCGGATAGCGGTCGCGCGGGTAGCGGTCATCAGGATAACGTCCGCCTCCGGGGTAACGGTCATCAGGATAACGTCCGCCTCCTCCGATGATGATCGGGGGAATCGGAATGCGCGTTGGATCAATTCCGCCGGGCCTGTTCGGAACCGGATTGCCCTGTCCGCCCGGAACTGTCGGCGGTGTCGTGCCCGGCGGAACGCGCGCGCCGGGACCGCCAAAGACCCCGCCCAGATCAGTGTTTCCGCCCCGCGACTGCTGGTCGCGCAGCAAAGCCTCGGTGTCGTACCGCGTGTCGAAACGAATTGGATAAACGATGACGCTCGATTCTTCCAGTTGCTTGATGTTGTCTTCGTATTTCGTCGAATCGCTATGCCAGTCAACGCCGTCGGTGAAAATCACAATCGCCTTGCGGCCTTTCACGCGGGCGAGATCGCCGAGCGCCACCCTGACCGCATCGTAAAGTTTCGTCCCCTGTCCAGGGCGAGTCGAATCAATCGCCCGGCGCAATTCGGCGCGGTCATTGGTGAATTCGACCAGATCGTAAATCCCGTCGTCGAACGAGATGACCTTGACGCGGTCGGCGGATTGCAGTTGTTCGACGAAGCTTTTGGCCGCGCGCTGAATCTGGCCGAGCTTTTCCTGTGTGCTGGCGCTGGTGTCGAGCATCAGCACGACATTGAAAGGCGTTCGCACGGCGGCGAAGAATTCAATCTCCTGCTTCACGCCGTCTTCGTAGATCGAGAATTCTTCTTTGGTCAGGTCGGGGACGTAAACATCGGCGCGGTCGCTGGCGATGACGGGCACGGTCACCAGATCGGTGTCGAATTTGATCGGTTCGCCTTGCTGGTCGGCCTTCTGTGTTTCGGATTGCGGCGGCGGCTTCTTCTGGTCGTTTTGCGGCTTTTGGGATGATTGTGATTTTGTTTGAGCGATGACGCCGAAAACGAAGACCAGCGTGGCGAGGGCGATAATCGGGAGCAGGCAAATTCTGTTGAGAGCGGATCGCATGGCGAACTCCTTTCGGGCCTGACGTGATTATTTACCGGGATTGACGGCAAAGCGGCTCGCTTGCCTGCCGAACATTGTCGTTGATCGAGCGCTGATACTGCAACCCGGTAACGGGCAAACAGACTGTGATCCCAATGATCTTCAAGTTAAGACCATTGGGCATCGGGCCGGATGGCAGTCCTGGCGCGGAGAATCGCCGCAAAGAAGTAACGCCGCGGCGGCCAGTCTCAGGCTGGCCGCCGCGGCGTTTGAGTTCGCTGTCAACCGAATGAATCAGCTCAACAGCAGGGCGGCGGGAAGACTGGAATAACCAGAGTCGCGCCGGATGTGAGCGTCAACTTGTGCAAGTTACGCCCCTGGTTGTATGCGCCCGAATTCGCGTCCACGTTCGGATTGAAGTTGATCGCGGAGCCAAGTATCGCCTGGTCGTTTAAAGACCAGAACTTCATCCACCCGGTGCGGCCTCCCGGAATAAACGTGTCGTAGCGAGGCGTCGTCCGGGGGAAGCTGTTGCCCAGACTGCTGCGGAACTGGCATAGGCCAGGACTGAAGGAGAAGCTGAGAGGCGTCTCCTGATCGTTGTAAAGTATGCCGAAGATACCGGTCAGCGTCGAGGCTCCCGTCGCCAGACTACCGCCAATACGGTTGATCACCAGCAACGTGTCATTTCCATCAACCCTGCTGCCCAGGTTGTCAACCGCCAACGCGCGCGGCAGGCGGCCATAGCTGAGACCGTCGAAATTGAGCGTCGCGCTATTCGAATTCTCGTTACAGGCCGCCGGGTTGGCGATCAGCGACGAGACGGATTCAGCGCTGAGATTGGCCTGGTGGCCGGAACTCAGCTTGACGTAGGCGTCTCCGATCAGACAGTTGAAGTTGACCGGGCATCCGGTCACGCAATCAACCGCGACCGCAATGAGATAGCCTGTTGTGCCCGGATCGAGATCCGAGGCGAGGAAGCTCGATGTTTGATTCGGCGTCAGACAGAGGAACATATCCGCCACCGAACAGCTAGCCCCATCCACGAAGAACAGATGAACCGCGATGGGTGAATTTGGGCTGGTGTTGGTAAGATTGAATCGGGTGTTCTGCGAGCTTTGAGACACGCTCGACGTGTAGAAGTTGTAGATCAACACCGATCCGGCCTTGTCATCACTCAGCTCTGAGGACGATGGCAGATTACCTCCCGGCCCAACGGGCGCGCCAATAGTCACGCTCGCCTGATTGTTGCCGGTGTTAGGATCGGGCACACTCGACTCAATAATCCGGGCGATGTTGGCGACTGTGCAGCAGCCAAACTCAATCCGAACCCTGATGGTCAACGTCGCCGACGCGTTCGCGTTCAATGAGCCGACCGTCCAGACGCCAGTCACGCTGCTATACGATCCCTGGCTGGCCGAAGCCGAGGTGAAGATAAGCCCTGCTTGCAGGATGTCTTCGACCTTGACGCCGCTGGCGCTGCCCGGGCCGTTGTTCCTGATCGTTATGGTGAACGTGACGGTGTCGCCAAGCTTTGGAGTCAGATTGCTCGCAGTCTTGGTGATGGCCAGATCAGCTTGCGTAACGACGGTGTCAGTATCCGAAGCGCTGTTCGGGTTGGGACCGTTGTCTGTTACTCCATTCGGCGGCGTGATCGTGGCAGTGTTAGTCACACTGTTCGAGGTCGTAGTCACCGTCGCAGTCACGGTGAAGATTACGCTCCCGCCGGATGGCAAAGTCGGGATGACGATCCCCGATCCCTGCATCAAGGCCACCGTCACGTTTGCCGGAGCGGGACAAGCCGCGCCGCCACTGGCGCCGCCGCAAGTCACGCTCGTCACATTCAATCCGGCGACCGCGGAATCTTTGAAGATCGAATTGTTGGCTGGCGATGGGCCATTGTTCTTCACGACTATCGAGTAGGTCGTCGTGTTGCCGGAGGTCACGGTCGTCGCGCCGTCCGTCTTCGTGATCATCAGGTCGGCCACATAGACCGGCGTCACGTCGGCCGTGTCGCTATTCGGCGCGTTGCTGTTCGGGTTCTGCGTCACACCCTGCGGCAGCGACGCCGACGCCGTGTTCGTCACCGTCCCGGTCGCTCCCGTTCCCACCGTCGCATTGACGGTGAAGACCGCGGTCGCCCCGTTCTTGAGCGAGACCGTCGTCGAGATGTTCCCGGTTCCGTTGGCGCTACCGCAGGCGTTCGTACCGCTGCCTGTTCCCGCCAGACCGATTGCGCACGTCCACGAATTGAACGTCACGTTCGACGGCGCGCTGTCCGTCACCGGAGCCAGAGCCACCGGACTCGGCCCGTTGTTGGTCACCGTGAAGGTGTAAGTCACGTTCGTCGAAGCGCCTACTGTGTAGGTTCCGGGCGTCACGTTCTTGACCATTCCCAGGTCGGCCACCAAGACCGGCGTCACGTCGGCCGTGTCGCTGTTCGGCGCGTTGCTGTTCGGGTTCTGAGTCACGCCCTGTGGCAAGGCCACCGATGCGGTGTTCGTCACTGTTCCCGTCGCCCCAGCCCCCACTGTCGCGTTGACCGTGAAGACTGCGGTAGCCCCGTTCTTGAGCGAGACCGTCGTCGAGATGTTCCCGGTTCCGTTAGGGCTGCCACAGGCGTTCGTACCGCTGCCTGTTCCAGCCAGACCGATTGCGCACGTCCACGAATTGAACGTCACGTTCGACGGCGCGCTATCCGTCACCGGAGCCAGAGCCACAGGACTCGGCCCGTTGTTGGTCACCGTGAAGGTGTAGCTCACGTTCGTCGTCCCGCCAAGCGTGTAGGTTCCGGGCGTCACGTCCTTGACCATTCCAAGATCGGCTACCGCTACCGGCGTCACGTCGGCCGTGTCGCTGTTCGGCGCATTGCTGTTCGGGTTCTGCGTCACACCCTGCGGCAGCGACGCCGACGCCGTGTTCGTCACCGTCCCGGTCGCTCCCGTTCCCACCGTCGCGTTGACGGTGAAGACTGCGGTCGCCCCGTTCTTGAGCGAGACCGTCGTCGAGATGTTCCCGGTTCCGTTGGCGCTACCGCAGGCGTTCGTACCGCTGCCTGTTCCAGCCAGACCGATCGCGCACGTCCACGAGTTGAACGTCACGTTCGACGGCGCGCTGTCCGTCACCGGAGCCAGCGCCACAGGATCAGGCCCGTTGTTGGTCACCGTGAAGGTGTAAGTCACGTTCGTCGAAGCGCCAAGCGTGTAAGTACCTGGCGTCACGTCCTTGACGATACCGAAGTCCGCGACAACCACAACGTTCGTGATCACCGGGCCGCCGATGTTGTCGGTCGGATCAGGATCAGTCGTTCCGGTTGGCGGCGTGACCGTCGCCGAATTGACGAAGCTACCAGATGACGGCCCTGTGCCAGTGATCGTGAAAGTCACAGTGCCGCTCACCGGCAGACTCGCGATGGTCGTCGAGATCGCGTTGCCGCTGCCATTTGTGGTTCCGCAACTTGCGCCGCCGGTCGGGCTGCCGCAAGTCCACGTCACCCCCGTCAGCGCGGATGGCACGTTGTCGCTGAAGCTGGCGTTGGTCACCGCGGATGGGCCGGAGTTGCCGACGATCACCATGTAGGTCACCGTCGCGTTTGGCCCGACCGTCGCAGGCCCGGTCTTGATCGCGTACAGATCAGCCGTTGTTGTCGGCGTCTGCACCGTCGTCGTCACCGAGCTGGTGTTATTGCCGGGGTTCGGATCGGTCACTCCCTGTGGCGTCGCAACCGTGACGGTGTTGGTAATCGTGCCCGAAGCCGGAGCCGTGCCCGTCACCGTGAAGGTCACGCTGGCCCCCGCCGGGAATGTGGCTATCGTCGTGTTGATGTTCCCGACTCCGTTTGCCGTTCCGCAACTGGCCCCGGCAGTCTCCAAGCCGCACGTCCAGGTCACGCCGGTCAGAGGCACGGTGTCAGTCACCGTCGCCCCGTTGGCCGCGCCTGGGCCGGCGTTGGTCACCACGATCTGGTAATTCACCGTCCCATTCGGAGCCACAGTTGACGGCCCTGACTTGACAACAGCCAGGTCGGCGGTCGTCGGCACAGCGCCGACTCCCGTCGTCACTGAGCTGGTGTTGTTGCTCGGATTCGGATCAGTCACTCCCTGTGGAGCCGCTACCGTCGCCGTGTTGGTGAACATGCCCGAAGCCGGCGCCGTGCCCGTCACCGTATAGGTCACGCTTCCACCGGGCGGGAATATCGCGACCGTCGTGTTGAGATTTCCATTGCCTGATGGCGCTCCGCAAGTCGCTCCGCCAGTTTCGGAGTCGCACACCCAACTCACGCTGGTCAGCACGCCGGGGAATGGATCGGTCACCGCCGCTCCATTCGCTGCGCTCGGCCCGACATTGCTCACGCGAATCGTGTAGACCACCGTTCCGTTTGCCGCGACAGTAGCCGGACCGTTCTTTTGCACCGCCAGGTCGGCCACCTTCGTTACGCTGTCGCTATCGGTGGCGCAGCCTTCGTTCGGCGTGTTCGTACCGCTGCATTGACCCGCCGTCGCGCTCGATGGCGCGTTCGGATTCGTCGGATCGCCTCCGCCGCCCACCTGCGCCTTGTTGAGCAATGTCCCGCTCGCGTTCGCGTCCACGTTGACTACAAAACTGAACACGCTTGAGCCGCTTGCCGCGATTGCCGTACTGCTCGTGCAGGTGATCACGTTGCTTGCAGCGTTGCACGTCCAGTTCGCTCCCTGCGGGCCGCCTTCCGTGATGGCTCCGTTCGCAATGCTCAGGCCCGCAGGCAGAACGTCCACGATTGTGATCGTTCCGCTGCTCGCGGTGTTACCGGAGTTGCTGACGGTCAACGAGTAGGTCGTCGTCCCGCCAGCCGTCACGCTCGTCACTCCGTCCGTCTTCGCAAGGCCCAGGTTCACGATGTTCACCGTGTCGCTATCGGTGGCGCAGCCTTCGTTCGGCGTGTTCGTACCGCTGCATTGCCCAGCCGTCGCGCCCGATGGCGCGTTCGGATTCGTCGGATCGCCTCCGCCTCCGACCTGCGCCTTGTTGAGCAGCGTCCCGCTCGCGTTCGCGTCCACGTTGACCGTGAAGCTGAACACGCTTGAGCCGCTCGCCGCAATCGCCGTACTGCTC
>WBZO01001143.1_pt1 | contig 44680 bp, 33 predicted proteins | sample 5204261 | NCBI WGS metagenome assembly WBZO01 (sample SAMN12412400, study PRJNA552823) | activated sludge metagenome | isolation source: activated sludge from anammox sidestream of wastewater treatment plant... | place: USA: North Carolina | collected 2017-09
CAGCCTTCTTCTTCGCTGCAGCCTTCTTCGCCACTGATCGTCCCTTTCCGGCGCCCTTCGAGGCGCCCTTCTGTTTTTTCTTTGCACCCGCGGCTTTCTTCTTCGCTGGTGCGCTCTTCTTCCTGGCGGGTGCGGCCTTCTTCTTGGCCGCCTTCTTCCCGCCCGACCGCGCGGGCGCCTTGACACGCCTCGCTGCCGCTTTGCGCGGAGCCGACTTCACCGGAGCAGCCGTACGTGCCGCTGCCGCGGGCGCGTCCTCAGCCTCGCCGGCGTCGAGATCGAGGTCCAGTGCCTCTTCCCCGCCGTCGAGATCGCTCAGGTCCGGCCCTCCGGTGAGATCGTCATCCGGGAGATCGATTCCGCCGTCATCAAAGTCCGTCATGGTTCCGCCTCATTCGCGCCGACGCGCGGCGCCGCATGGAAACGTGTGCGGCGCTAGTGTGAAGAGCCACTGCGCTGCTGTCAATCATCGATCGCCCGCCTGACCGGCGATCCGCCGCCGTCTCGATCAGATCCGCGGGCCTCGCGCTCGCGCCGTCGCCACGGCCGCGCGTATCCATGCCGCGAGCGGTGTCTGCGTCACGCCGAACTCGCCGGCAATGGCGGCGGCGTCGACGTCAGAGTCGTACGCATCGAACCCCGCGAGCAGCGCCAGCAGCACTTCGGGTGCGCCGTCAACCGCCGCACCCGGCGCCGCGTGCCGCACCGCAATGGGCCGGCCGAGCGCCGCCTCGTACATCGCCACGACCTCGGTCCACGAGTGGGCACCAGGTCCGCCCAGCGGCAGGTACCGGTCTCGCGCCGCTCCGTTCATCACGGCTGCCACCGCAAACTGCGCGACGTCGTGCTCGGCGATGAACGCGTGCCGGCGTCGACCCTCGCCAACGATGACCACCTCGCGCCCTGCGAGGGCGGGCGCACCCACCACGACGCCCGGCCACGATTCCATGAAGGCGGTGGGGGCGAGGATGGTCCACGCAAGGCCGCTGGCCCTCAGGTGCTCCTCGTTCCCTGCCTTCGCCCGCATGAAGGGCACCGGCGATTCCGCCGACGCGCCCCACACCGAGGTGTAGACAAACCGTTCGACGCCTGCGTCCACCGCCGCATCGATGAGTGCGCGGCTGCCGGCGACATCGACCGACTCGATCGTGTCGTCCCCGCCGCGCCTGACGCTGTTCGCCGTGGTGATCACGATATCGGCACCACGACAGGCGGCCGACAGTGACGCCGCGTCCTTCAGGTCGCCGACCGCGATCTCCGCACCCATGCGCCGCAGCGCCGCGTGTCCCGATCCTGGCCGGCACAGGGCGCGGACCTTCACGCCCTTCGAGAGCAGCTCGCGCGCGATGCGCCCGCCAAGCTGCCCCGTGCCCCCGACGAGAAGCACCATCCACTCACCTCACGCGAACCGCGCATCCCTCGCGCAGGCCGCGTCGTCGAGCATCACTGTACAGAGATTCCGATCGAAGTACAACGAAGATCTTGCGTTCACAGCGCGATCGTGGTCGTCAAGCACGGGGACTGCGGGGTGTGACGGGCGCGTACTCGATCGCGTGCAGGAGCGTCAAGGCACGTGCGGCAACCATCGACCATCCACCCATGTGAAGCGGGTCTCGAAGATCGACTGCTCGCCAGAGGGGTGCGTCGCATGCCCGGGCAGCACGATCTCGCGCACGCCCCCGGCGTCGATCACGCGCGGCTGCCGCGCCACGATGGTGCGCGTGCGCGCCCAGGCGATCGCCTCGGCTGCGGTGGCGAACGGCTCGAGCTCGCGCAGCGTGGCCCACGTGGGAGGTGGCAGGTTGATGCGTCCCTGGCGACACGCGTCGAGCGCCACGCGGGGCGTGAACCAGCCGCTGTCGATCGACTCGTGCGTGTCGTGCCTCGCCTCCTGCCCTGCAGGGAGCATGCAGAGGAAGAACCAGGTGTCGAACCGGCGCACCTCGATGGGCGGCGTCACCCAGTGCGCGAACGGCACGACGGTGTCCACCGCGAGCCGCAGCGACTCGCGCGCGAGCAGGTGGCGCAGCCCGAGCGTCCCGTCGTGCACCGCGGTGCGCGACCGCTCCACCCACGGCCGGCGATCGGTGCCCTCGATGGTCACCATCGGACCTTCGGGTGCCCGCGCCAGCAGGATGCCTGCCTCCTCGAACAGTTCACGTATCGCTGCCACCGCAAACGCCGTCGACGGCCAGCCGGGTCCGGCTTCCGGCAGGTCGCACCACGAGGCATCCGCGTCGCCGTCCGCGGGGTCCACGCGTCCACCCGGAAAGACGTGTGCGCCCGCCATGAACGCGATGCTGTAGTGACGACGCACGAGGAACAGCTCCGGTCCCTCCGCGCCATCCCGCATGACAACGATGGTCGAGGCGGGCTTGATCGGTACGTCGGCTCCCACGGCGGACACGGTACCACGGGCTCTCGCACCGGCCCGACGGGCGACCGCGCGATCGCCTAGAGCGCCAGGGACCGCGCCTTCAGCTCGCGATGGTTCAGGCCGGCGGCGCGATCGAGCTTCTCGACGATTGCCGGCAGTCGCTGGCGGAACCGCCACTCATCGGCACGTCCACCCGCCGCCTCGACCGCGCGGCACCACTCGCCCCACCAGGGCGCCACGAATCCCGCGAGCGGCTCCACGACGAGAACGTGCCCGCCGGCATCACGCCACGCCAGCAGCTGCCGCAGGAGCGCGTCCCTCGCGGCGGCATCCTGCAGTTCGTTCACCGCGAACGCCAGCAGCACGCCGGTCTTCCGGACATCCGCTCCGGCCGCGCGACCACCGCGTCCACCGAGCGACACCCGGGTCATGTCGTGGACGCGCAGGTCCGCACGCAGGCCGAGGTCGGCGTGGGTGCGACGCGCCTCGTCGATCGCCCACGGGTGACGATCGACGCCGCTCACCCGGGGCGGCTTCTCGCAGGCCAGCGCCCAGCCGGCCCCCGACGCGCCCGTGCCGCAGCCCAGATCGATGACGGTCGACACCGTCGTGAACGGCGCGCCCAGCTCGCGGACGATCGCACGGATCAGCAGCAGGTGCAGCGGACCATAGAACAGCGCGAAGGCCGCTCGCTTCCCGGCGCCCGACAGCGCCGCGCCCTCCGCCAGCTTTCCCCGGCGCTCCACGTAGGTGGACGACAGCGCGCGCAACGCGCGCGACACCTCCTGGAAGGTCAGGTCCGCCAACTGCCGCGCTTCAAGCGCGTGCATCCACCGCTCCACCCGTTCATCCATGGCGTCCACCGACTTCGTCACCACACATCGCCCACGTCCACGGCGCCCACGGCAGTGCCGAGCTGCGTGCTTACGGTATCGGGCTTGCTAGCTGACCTCATTGTCGTGCTCTGGTGACGACAGGAGGATTCGATGCGTACGACCCGCACGCTGCTCGTGACCCTGATCATGTTCGCACTCGCGCTTCCATCCACGGCGTTCGCGCAATCGCGGCACGTCGCCGACCCATCCGCCATCGGGGATGCCCTCACCGCACACGTCGCCGATGAGGATGCGGCACGTGCCACCATCCGCCAGACACTGGCCCGTCCGGACGTACGTGACGTGGCCGCCCGCTCGGGCATCGACATGGCCCGCGTGGACGCGTCGGTGGACACACTCGCCGGCTCGACGCTCACCCAGGCCGCCGCTGCCGCCCAACAGGTGGACCGCGCCCTGGTAGGCGGCGCCTCCACCATCGTCATCTCCACCACGACCATCATCGTCGCCCTGCTGCTGATCATCCTGCTGGTCGTCGCGGTCGACTGACGCGTGCGTCCGTCCAGGTGGTGGCCGTGTGCCGGACGCGTCGCAGGGATCGTCCTGCTGATGGCGTCCGGCCCCGCCACGTGCGAGTCGGCCTCGCCAGAAGCCGACCGGGCCGTGCTCGACGTGCCGTTCCTGCCTCAAACCGAGGCCCTGTGCGGCGGTGCCGCCACCGCCATGATCTTCAGGTTCTGGGGCGACCGGCACGCATCCGTCCAGCAGTTCGCTCCGCTGGTCGATCGAGCGGCGGGTGGCATCGCGGTTGTCGACCTGATCGAGGCCATCCGCGAGCGGCGCTGGATTGCAGAGACGCTCACCGGATCGATCGACGCGGTCCGCCACGAACTTCGCGCCGGCCGTCCGCCCATGCTCCTGATCGAGGACCGGCCACAACGCTACCACTACGTGGTGGCGGTCGGTGCGGACGAGAACGGCGTGCTGGTGCACGACCCCACGTGGGGACCGGCGCACCGGATGCCCCGCGACCGGCTGCTGCGTGTGTGGCAACCGACCGGCTTCTGGATGCTGCGCGTCACCCCGGGTGCCGACCCGATTCCGGCACGCTCGGTCGACGGGCCGCTGCATGACGAGCCCACCCGGCCGGCTCCCGCGGCTTCGTCGTGCGACGCGCGGCTGGACGACGCGCTCGCGCAGATTGCGGCACAGGGGGTCGGTTCCGCGGATGTCGTGCTGCCACCGCTCATCGCGAGCTGCCCAGGATCCGCGGGCCCGGTCCGCGAGCTGGCAGGCGTCCGCTTCACGCAGCGGCGCTGGCGCGAGGCCGAGGTGCTGGCGACACGTGCGCTTGCGATCGATCCGGGCGATGCCTACACGGCCGACCTGCTCGGTGCCAGCCGGTTCCTGCTGGACGACCTCGATGGTGCGCTGCGCGCATGGAACAGGGCCGGCAGACCGCTGCTGGACTCGGTTCGCGTGTCGGGCCTATCGCGCACGCGATACGCGCTGCTGACCTCGGCACTCGGGCTGCACCCGGAGGCGGTGCTCACGGCCGGTGCGTTCCAGCTCGCCCGGCGTCGCCTGGAGGCGATGCCCGACCTGGCGTCGACGCGGCTCGCGATTCGGCCCGACGATGGGCGGTGGGTGGTGGCCGACGTGGCGGTGGTGGAGAAGGCCGCACTGCCGCGTGGCGTGGTGCCGTGGCTGGCGGCCGGCGCGCGGGCGGCGATCGAGCGCGACGCGACGGTGAGCCTGCCGGGACGGAGTGGACAGGGCGAGCGCTGGTCGGCCACGGTGGGCTGGTGGACCAACCGCCCCCGCCTCTCCATGGACTTCACCGCGCCGCTGGTTTCCGGTCCCCGCGGGGTGTGGCGCGTCGGGATGCTGTGGGCCGCGCAGAGTTACGGCGTGGCGACGAGCGGGAACGCGGTGCGGGAAGAGCGACTGGGCGGAACCGTCTCGCTCGCCAGCTGGCTCACGCCGCACCTCGAGGTGACCGGCACGGTGGGCGCCGACACATGGTCCACGACCGACCGACCGCGTACGAAGACCGTGCACGCAGGTGTCGCGGTCGATCATCGCCGGCTGAACGACCGACTGACGACCACGCTGTCGCTGGTGCAGTGGATCGGGCGTGGACGGTCCGGGTCTGCCGAAATGGCCTGGGTTGGGTCGAGGGACGCGCGTCCGCTCGTGCTGGTGGCGCGCGCCGGAGGCCATCTCGCGTCAGCGGATGCGCCGCTTGCCGCCTGGAGCGGCGCGGGGGAAGGTCGAAGTCGCGGACCGCTGCTCCGCGCACATACGCTCATGCACGACGGACGGATTGACGGCCCGGTGTTCGGGCAGCGCCTCGCCTACGCCACCGTTGAACTGCAGCACTGGCTCGCGCGACCGCGGCTGGTCAGGCTCGGCTTCGCGGTCTTCGTCGACGCGGCCGCGGCCGGACGCCGGCCCGCGTTTGTCGCAGGCCTGCCGTGGCATGTCGATGCGGGCACCGGCATCCGCGTCCGTGTGCCCGGCACCACGGGAGCCTTCCGCGTCGATTACGCGCACGGGCTCCGCGACCGGGCGGCTGCGTGGTTCATCGGATGGCAGCCGCGCTAGGCGACGGCCGCCACTCATGCGAACTGCCGTCGGGTCGCGCCGAGCGCGTTGGCCGTGGCTGCGGCCGCCAGGGCGCCCACGAGGTACCAGGCCACCGTCATCACCTGGTTCCGCGGTCGATTCGCAGATGGTGGGTCGCCGAGCCCCATCGGTGCGGGCAGGAGCAGCGCACCGATGCCGGCACCAGCGCCCAGCGCCGCCGCACGGGTCCACGTGGCCGGGCGGGTCGAACCGGGAATCGCCGCATAGTACGCCGCGTTGGCCACGATGTCTCCGGCCAGTGCCCAGCGCCTCAGCCGCGTCGAGCGCGGACGTTCGTGCGCAAACGCGGGGATGAAACGCCGGAGGGCACGCATGCCAAGTACGTCCATGCGCGGCGCGTCGGCCAGGCGACTGCTCGCGAGTTCGTGAATCGTCGTGAGCGCCGCCGCACCGACGAGCCCGCTCGCCATCGATGTCATCCAGGTGTGGGTCATACCTGATTGCGGTCGCAAGTTCAGTACCGCGTTGTACGGTCCCTGCCCTTCTGGTATAAGAGCTCGTCCCTTCTTGTCCGACAAACCCTGACTTTCGACTGGCGCGCCGTGTCCGATCTCGAGCTTCCTGGCGATCAGAGCCGTCCGACGCGTGAGGGCCTTCCCTCGTCGTACCGCATGCGGGCCGACGAGCACTACGTGGACTTCCTCGCCTCGCGAGGAACCGACGAGGAGTCGCCGCAGGCGGTGCCCGCGGACCCGGGCCGTCCGGGCGAGACAGAGAGGGACGCAGCCAGCAGCCGGACCAGCCAGGTGACGCCACAGGTGAGCGATGTGCTCGCGCGCTCCGTCTCGACCGCCACGTCGCTGGCCGAGCTGCTCAGTGGGCCGCTCTCCGATTTGTCGCGCGCTGGCGTCGGCACGCTGCTCCGCGCCGAGCTGTTCCGGGCCTCGTCGCTCGTGCAGGCGGCCCGCGTGGTCCATGGCGAGCTGCCGCTGATGCGGGGCGCCGTGGCCGTGGCTGCCCTGATCGATCGGGTGCTGCACGACTTCGGCCCCGAGCGGCGCCTTCGCCACGTGGACATCACTCCGCATGTCGACCTGCCACCCGGCCATATCGTGGTGGCCGACGAACGGTTGCTGACGGCGGCGGTCGGCGCATCGCTGTTCGCGACGTTTGCACTGCTCGAAGGGCTGCCGGCGAGCCGCATGGTGCTGGTGGCCGGCCTCACCGCTGGCCGGCAGCTCACACTGGTGGCGTCACAGGACCACGTGCTGCCCACCCAGGCGTGGGCCGCTCGTGCCTTCGACGCCGGCTGGACGGACCGTCCCGGCGGCACCGGCGTGGTGCTGGCCATGGCTGCGCTCCAGCAGGTCGCACGCGCGCACGGCGGTGACGCCCAGGTGACGCTGTCCCCGCGCGGCACGCGCATCGGCCTGACGATTCCCGCAGGAGTGTAGGGAAGCTAGGACCGCATTCCCCACGGGGGTATCATCAGCCCTGCCTCCCGGCTCCGATGATCAAGTCGCCGACCTCGATCCGTACGTGGACCCAGCGCGCCCGCGCGCGCCTCTCCAAGCCATCGCGCAGGCGCGGCATGCTGATCGCCTTCGAAGGCCCCGACGGCTCCGGCAAGACGACGCAGCGGAAGCTGTTCCGGACGTGGCTGAAGGCCGAGGGCTACGACGTCGTCACCACGAAGTGGAACTCGTCCGATCTGATCAAGCCGGTGATCCGGAGCCGGAAGACGGTACGGGCGCTCAGCCCCGAGGAGTTCTCGCTGCTCCACGCCGCAGACTTCCGGCACCGCATGGACCACGAGGTGCTGCCGGCACTGTGGGACGGCAGGCTGGTGATCGCGGACCGGTTCCTCTTCACGGGGCTGGCGCGCGACGTGGCGCGCGGGCTCGACCTCGACTGGGTGCTGCGGCTCTACGAGCCGCTCCTCTGGCCCGACATCGTCTTCTATTTCTCTGTGTCGCCCGGCACGTCGGGCAAGCGGGTGGCGGCCGTGCGGACGCCCAACTACTACGAGGCCGGCCAGGACGTCACGCTGGTGGCCGATCCTGCCGAGAGCTACCAGCGGTTCATCACCAGGGTGATTCGGGAGTACGACTCGCTGGCCGCGATCTTCAACTTCATCACCGTGGACGCCGAGCAGAGCATCGGCGAGCAGCATCACGCGATCAGGCGGATCTTCCGCGAGTGCGAGAAGCGGCCGTGGTCCGACTGGAACGCCGACGCCTTCGGTGAGTGGCTGGCAGGAAGGAACCGGGGCCAGTGACGTCACGACCCGGGATGCTGGTGGCGGTGGACGGCGTGAACGGTGCTGCCGTGGAGAAGGCCGCGCGCGCGATCGTGAAGGACAACCGGAAGACCCGCGCGGCGGTCTCGGGGTGGGACGCCTCGGGGATCTTCGGCGAGCTGGTGGTGGCCGAGGAAGATGCCGGGCTGCCGTCGGCGCGTACGCTGCTGCTGCTGTACGCAGCAGACCTGGCCTTCCGCCTGCGGTGGGAGGTTCGACCGGCGCTTCAGGAGGGGCGGACGGTCGTGGTGGCGCCTTACGTGGACACCGCGATCGCGTTCGGACGGGCCGCGGGGCTGGATGCCCGGTCGCTGACGGAGATCTTCGCGTTCGCGCCAGCGGCGGATGCCCGGCACACCGTGGATCTGGCGGCGTCGCGCAGCCTCTCGGAGCGCACGGGATTCGTGGAGTTCGGGTGCGACCAACTGCTCGGCGCGGAGACCAAGGCGGTCCGGCGCGACCTGCTGGTCCGCACGGCCCGCACGCTGAAGACCCTCTCGAGCGTCAGGGGGCGGCAGCGGCAGGCGCAGGGGAGCGGGGGCTAGAGCACGAACTGCGCCCGCAGCACCGACCCCCACCACGTCGTCCGGCCATCGAGCAGCGGCGTGCGCCCCTCGTCCTCGAGCTCCTGGTGGATGGCGTTGAACTGCAGCTTGACCCAGCGGTTCAGGTACCAGTTCACGCCGAGGGTGAAGACCTTGTTCCCCGTCGGCCGGATCACTTCCGCCCTCGAATTGCTGAACGCCGGCTCACCCGTGGGCGTGCTGTCGAACCACATGCGCTCCCAGCGGGCAGCCACCTCGAATGCGCCCACGCCCTTCATCGGCAGCGGCCGATCGGGATCGAGGGGACGCTCCTTGTTGTCGCCCGTGATCAGCCAGGCGCCCTGCACGTAGTAGGCCTGCGCCCGTGCGGAGTTCAGCGTGTCGCCGCGCAGCCCCTGCCCGACGCGCTCGTCGGTCACGGCCATGTACTCCGCGCGCGCGCTGAGCTGGTGGTCCGACCAGTCGACGTCGGCGCCGTAGCGATGCCGCTTGCCGCGAACGAAGACCGGCTCGAAGAAGGTGTACTCGGACATCACCGTGCGGCCGCGCAGGCCGTTGGGCAGTTCCGACGCGTCGCTGACATCGGTCGTGGCGAAGTTCCCGCCGAAGTCGGTGTCGTCCAGATTCAGGAACTTGATCGGCTTGAGCAGGCGCGCGGTCAGGCGGACGGCCACCGTCCGATCGCCGCCGGCCACTTTGTTCGAGCGTGAGTTGTCGCCGTCACGCTCGAAGAACCCGGCGGCGTAGGTCAGGTCGCGCCCGAAGAACCGGCCGTGCACCATGCCGCCCGTGTCGCGCGCGGGCGCGAGGTACGTGGCGCCGAGGGAGCGGTACACGAAGTCGTTGTTCGAGATGCCGGTGAGCTGGTCGAGGCTGAAGGGGATCTTGAAGCGGCCGCCGCGGATCTGCAGTTCGTCGCTGAACTTCAGCTCACCGTAGAGATCGCGCCACGCGGTCTTCGTGGACTTCGCATTCAGCTTCACGTCGGCGTTGCCGCTGAGGCCCCGCTCGAGGCTGAACTGGAAGAAGCGGAAGAGCTCGCCGTCGAGGCTGACACGGTTGCGTGCCACCTGCACGTCGTCGAAGTCCTGCGGGTCGTCTCCCGGCTTCATTCGATCGACGTGCACCTTCGCGCCCAGTTCGAGCCGCAGCCATCGTCCCGCGCGCAGCGTCGGGTGCTCCTGCCATGTGAAGCGCAGCCCCGCGGGCCGGCTGCCACCAGATCCCTGCACGGCAGCGGCCGATTCCGTGCGGGTCTCGGTCGCCGATGCGGCAGGGGCGTGGGCCGGCGAACCGGCCACGGATACGTTTGGGTGGGGCTCGGGGGCCGGTTCGGGCGCCGCCACGGGATCGGCGAGTGCCAGGATGAGAGCGAGCGGGGCAATCAGCACGACGCGCCTCCTGCAGCCGCCGGCTGCTGGCCGGGTTCTGCCGTGGTCACACCAAGGGATGCAAAGAGCGACGTGACGGCGGCCACGGCGGACGGCTCGTCCACCTGGATGGCCACCTCACGGCGGAAGTCGATGCTCAGCGCGGTCAGGGCCAGGCTCCCGATGACCGCGCGGACCCCATCGATCAGCATGATCTTCCCGTGCGACTTCAGGGCACCAACGCGGCAGTCCTGGTGCACGTGCACGTGCAGCCCCTCGGCGCGACGTTCGTCGAGCAGCGCCCTGAGGTCCGGGTCGGAGAGCTTCGGGTCGATCATGAGGATGCTCGATCGGGCGCTGCGGATCAGGGCGGTGAACTGCCGGCGCGCCGTTTCCGGACCGAGGATCAGGCGCGGCGAGAGCGACGAGGGCGGTGCGATGCCGTCACGATCGGTCGCCGTGAGCTGCAGCAGCCCGTGGACGACATCGGGGTCCCACGTGAGCACCACGGCATCGCAGGTCTTCGCGAAGCACTTCTTCGTGAGGTTCAGCGAGGCGACCAGTGCGGGGCCCTCGTCGGCCACGGCGTACTTCGCGTGGTACTTCACCACCGGGTCGTTATAGGCATAGACCGTCGCCCCGGTTTCCTCGAGCCGCTGCCACAGCTTCCGCAGCTTCTTCCTGCCCCCCTTGGCCCGCGAGGTGACCAGCACTTCCACGTCGACGCCGCGCGCCACGGCTGCGGCCAGCTCCTGGAAGATCCCCTTGTCGTTGCACCGGAAGAGCGAGAGCGCCAGCCGCGTGCGCGCACCGCGAATCAGGTCGACGATGGTGCGGCGTCGCTCGTCGGGATCGAGCACCACTCGGTCGGGCGGAAGCGTGGGAGGGGTCATACGGTCGAGGTAAGGCTGAACTATAGCTCAGTGGCAGGCCGCTGAGCCGCTGTCTCCGGGTCCGGATATCGGCAGGAAGTCCCACTGGTACCGGTCGCTCGAGAGCGTCAGCTTCATCACGCCGTGCGCCTTGATGCGCACCTCGCTGTTGGGACGTGTGGCCTGGAAGTCGTACAGCGGCACGCCGCCCGTGCCCACGACGATCTGCCGGATCCCTCGTGCGGGGTCGAGCATGCCATCGGCCGTCTGCGGTGCGAATCGCTCGTACTGGTGTTCGTGGCCGACGAGCACCAGCTCGGCGCCAGCCTCATGGAGGATCCGGAACATCTCCCGGCCGTAGGCGCGGATGGGTGCCTCGCTCGCGATCGACCCGTTCGGACCCGACGAGAAGATCGGATGGTGCCAATAGGCCAGCGTGCACCGGGTGGTGGCGTGATCGGCGAGATCGGCCCGCAGCCACGCGAGCTGCGCGGCCCCCGCATCGGGCACGTTGCTGTTGAGCGACACGATGTGCCACGCCCCCAGCTCGAAACTGTAGTACCCGGCGCCGGGGAACCCGGCATTCGCCCCGAAGTACTCGTAGTACGGCGCGGCGCCCGGCGTGCCGTAGTCGTGGTTGCCGGGAGTGGGACGCGTGCGTGCCTTGTGACGGCCCCAGGAGGGCTCGTAGCAGTTCCGGAACTCGTCGCGGGTGCCGCTCGGATAGGCGTTGTCGCCCAGCGTGAAGACGGTGCCGCCGATGGAGTCCAGCTGTCGGGCGGTCGCGTCCGCATTGCCGCCGCAGATGGCGATGTCGCCGGCGCCGACGAAGGTTTCGGGGCCGACCGGCGTGGGCGTGGGCGTCGGGCTGGTCGGACCCGGCACGATCGGTCCGCCACCGCCGCCGCTGCTGGATCCACCCCCGCTGCACTGCACGGTGGTCAGGCAGGCCACCACCGCAAGGCCGAGGGCCTGGACCCGGATGTCGCTGAACCTGCCGAACCTGCTGCGCGTCATCAGAACCGGACCACCGCCGCGAACTGCAGGCGTCGCTTCGGGAACGCACTGACCGGCTGGCCGAAGAAGGGCGAGCTGAGCGCACCCACGTACTCATCGTAGTTCGTCGTGCTGAGTACGTTGTAGGCTTCCGCCCTGATCTCCAGCGTACGTCCGCTGAACGGCATCCGGCGCGACAGCGCCAGGTCGATGTTGCGGTAGGCCCCTGTTCGACCCGTGTTGCGGGCACCGGGCCGCGCGTCGTTCTGGGTGGTGCCGTTGCGGTCGTCACCCCAGGTGATGTTGTAGGGGCGGTTGCTCCGGAACTGGCCGGTCGCGGAGATGACCCAGCTGCCGAACGACGCCCCCCTGGAGGGGAGCTGCCAGGTCAGTCCCGCGGTGGCGTTGTGGCGCACGTCGTTGTCGGCCCGTCCCGCTTCTGCGGCGATGTTCCGGCTGTCTTCAGGCAACTGGTAGTTCGCCATGTCGCGCGCCCGCGCGAGGGTATAGGACGACACCAGCACCAGCGACCCCACGGATCGGTCCACCTTCACCTGCAGGCCCCTATACCAGCTCCGTCCCTCGTTTCCGAGTTCGATCACCTTGCGATAGCCGCCCGGCGACGGCATCTGGGGGCGCGTGTCGTCGGCCACCGCCACGCTGCGCAGTGCCGGCTTCGCCACCGAGGCCGGCGCATTGGCGTCGACAATGCTCATCAGGTCGCGGCCGGACAGGTAGATGAAGTCGGCCGCCACGTCGAAACCACGGATGACGCCGCTCGCGCCGATGGCCCCCTGCACGGAGTACGGGTTGTGGAACGCGGGATCGACGACGTAGATGTCGCGCGGGATGCGTGAGAGCACCGCGGGCGAGAGGGTGCCCGGGTACGACGGCATGAGCGTCGAGGACGACGGCAGGGTGACGAGCGACAGACCGCCGGGACCTTCGAGCTGCACGCGATTGATGTAGTAGAGCAGGTGCTGCTGGGTGTAGACGCCGCCGCCGCCCCGGATCACGAACGTGCTCCCGAAGGGGGCCCAGCTGGCGCTGGCGCGGGGCTGCAGGTTGTTGCGGTCGGCTGCGCCGTACCCGCTCACGTTGCTGACCCGCTCGATGTCGTAGCGCAGGCCGTAGTTCAGCGTCAGGCCGGGAGTGACGCGCCATTCGTCCTGTACGAACGCGAACGACGCAACGCTGCGGGGCTCGACCGACGTGGCCGCGCCATCCGGGGCGAGCCCCTGCGCGAATGCGAAGGGTTGCGGATACTGCGCGGGTCCACCGGCGAAGTAGTACGCGCCGGCACCGAAGGGCAGCGACTCGCTGCGCGCCTTCACGTACTTGAAGCCGGTGCCCATCCGGAACGAGTGGCGCCCGTCGGTGTGCGTGAGCGTGTCAGACCCTTCGTAGGTGTCTTCCGGCGCGGCGCCGAACCCGAACGGACCCAGCGTGGCCCCCTCGAGCGAGTAGCCAGCCCGCGACACGTACATCGAAGGATTGAGGTCGGTGCGCCGGTCCATGTAACGCGACACCTGGAATCGCGCCTGGTTCAGGACGTGGGTGGAGACGAGTTGCGTGGCGGTGACGAGCGCGGTGTGGACGTCGTTGCGATACCTGGTCCCGCTGCCGGGCAGCCACAGTCCGCCCGGCTGGTTCAGCCAGCGGAACCACTGGCCGTTGTAGCGCATCGAGACCAGGTCGTTCGCGCTGAGCCGATGGTCGATCTTCACGAAAGCCAGGTGCTCGTCCTCGTCGGTCGGCACCTCGCGGCCGGCTGCCGCCGGTGACACCACGAAGTTCTTCGACCGGGAGAGTCGCCCCTCATAGCTCGTAAAGTAGAAGGTCTGGTCGCGCCGGACCGGACCACCAATCGTGAACCCCGCGCGGGCCGACGCAACGGGCGGCTTGCGGCTGGCGAACACGGGCTGATCGTTGAGCACGCCGGCCTGCCCGAACACCAGGGCGCTGCCGTGCCGCTCGTTGGTGCCCGATCGCGTGATGGCGGTCGTGACCGACGACAGCGCCTCGCCGAACTCCGGCGAGAACTGGCTGTTCAGCACCTGGATCTGCTGGATGGCCTCGAGTGAGTAGCCGCTGTTGAACGTGCGCGGTGCGCTCCGCCACTTCGAGAAGTGGCTCGCGCCGTCGACGATGATGTTGTGGGTCCAGTAGACCTGGCCATTCGGGCTGGGTGCCACCGGGTTCCCGGTGAAGCCGGGCGTGAGCATCGCCAGCGTGAGGAAGTTGCGGCCGGCAAGCGGCACGGCCTGGATGATCCGTTCGGGGATGGTGGCCTGGATGGCTCCGCGCCGCTGGTCTCCGATGGCGGTCCGCGCGGTGACCGACAGCGTCTCGCTGGTCGTCGGCACGAGCAGGAAGCTCGTCGTCACCCTCCCGCCAGGGACGATGACCACCCCGGTCCGTCGCACGGGGGCGAACCCCTCGAGGTCCACCGTGAAGTCGTACGTGCCGGTCGGCGGAAGTCCGTCGATCACGTACTCGCCGTCCTCGCCGGTGACCACGAATCGTTCGATGCCGGCCTCGCGGCCGACCACGGTGATCGTGGCGCCGGGCAGGCCGATGCCGGTCGAGGCCGTCACGCTGCCGGCCACAGAACCGGGGATCGGCTGCGCCACGGCGGCGCTGCCCCGAAGGACCAGCGTCAGCAGGAGAAGGACCGAGGCCAGGGCCGGCCTCATGACACCTCGATGCAAGTCGCCCATTCTACGCTTGTATCGGCCGCGCAGCCGGCGAACTGGACCTCCCGGGCAGGGCCGCACCTGCGCTCCGCCGGCAGACCGGTCGTGCACCGGCGGGCACTGCCGCGACCCGCGGGCTAGAAGCGGAAGAAGCGATTGACCTTGATGACGAAGGATCGATTCAGGAGGCCGGGGATGCCGAGGGTCGGCGCGCTGTCGCGCTCCTCGTTGTAGACCACGAACAGTTCGCTGCCGTTCAGGTATTCCCACCGGAGCCTGGCGTTCGTGCTGACGGAGTGGGTGCTCGAGTTGTACTGCACGAGCGCGCTCGCGAAGAGCTTCGGCGTCCCGGTGAAGGTGATGCGCGATCCGACCAGGCGGCTCTCGAACTGCCCCACCGGCAGGTCGATCCAGTTCAGGGTGACGGTCGGTTCGACGGAGAGCCTGGACGAGAAGTTCACGCGCGACCGGTTGAACGTGAGGCCGGTGCGGGTGCCATCGTAGAACCCGCCCACCTCCAGCAGCACGTTCCCCGAGAACCGGCGCTGCTGCCCCAGGGCGTAGCCGACGCGCCCGACGGTGAAGTCGTAGCCGCCGACTCCGATGCGGGCGCCCGGCACCACGGAGAAGGCGCGCGCGATGTACTCGTAGTCCTGCTGGATCCCGAGCTGGAACCGGTCGCTGTTCTGCAGTTCGATCGCGAACTCGCCGTCGGCCAGCCTCGTCGTCACGCGCCCGGCCGCATCCTCCACGTGGGTGTACTGGCCGATGCCGACGAACTTGCGCACCGAGCGGATCCGCCGCGGCCTCGGGCTGAACCGGGCCTGGGCGTAGTTCTTCCGCATGTCGGTGCGTCGGAGGAACCCCACCTCGGGGTTGAAGTTCGGATCGATCGCGAGCCGTTCGAGCTGCAGGCCGTAGCGGTCGCCGGCATACTCGGTCTGCAGCCGGTAGCTGCTGTTGCTCGACGAGACCCCCTCGGCGCGGGTCTGCGCGTAGTAGGTGGCCACCGTCCAGTTCGTGAGGAACGCGAAGGTGCCGTCCACGCCGAGCGCCTGGCTGGAGGAGTCGGCCACGGCCTGCGAGCGCGAGCGTGACGTCGCCAGCAGCCCGATGCTGCTGCGACGGAGGATGTCGCGCTTCACGCGGACGACCGAGAAGTTCGTCGACGGCGCCGCGGCCGCCAGGTCCTCCTTGGTCTGCATGTTCACGAGGCCGACCTGGTAGCGGCCGACACGCCCGGTGACCCGGCCGCCACCCCAGATCGGCACCTCGCGGCTGGCGGCCAGCCCGATGCGCCGGCTGTAGAACAGCAGCGGCACGTCCGACGTGCTGTTCTGGGCGGAACCGCTCGAGTTGTTGCCGAAGGTGAAGATGCCCTGGTTCTCGAGGAAGAAGTCGCGCTTCTCGGGGAAGAACAGGCTGAAGCGCGTGAGGTTCACCTGCTGCTCGTCGGCCTCGACCTGCGCGAAGTCGGTGTTGTAGGTGAGATCGGCGGTGATGTTCTGGGTGATGGCGTACTTCGAGTCGATGCCGACGTCACCCCCAAGGTCGTTCGCCCGGCGCGGCGACGACACGTTGTCCGTGGTGAGGTTTGAGATGACATACGGCTTCAGCTCGAGCACGCGCGACTGCGGCGGGGCCTCCAGGCCGACCACGTTCGCGTAGAGCGAGGCCGAGAAGTCGGCGCGGCCCATGCCGAACGCGGGCGGCACCTTGGTCAGGTACGCGATCTCGTTCTTCCACTTGTTGGTGCGCCGCGCCTGGAAGCCCCAGTCCTGCACGATGCCGGGCGAGTAGCGGATCGACTTGAACGGGATCGCCGCCTCCACCGTCCAGCCCCCCTCGAAGCGGCCGGCGGACAACCGCCAGATCGGGTTCCAGTCGGCGTTGTACTGCCGCTCGTTGGTGCTCTGCCCGTCGGTCCGGGCGCCGAGTGCATTGGCCTCGAACTGCAGGGCATTGCGCCGGTCGCGGAACGTGTCGAATCCCCAGCCGACCGAGTCGCCCTGGCGGATGTTGCCGCTGTCGCGACGCATCTCGTTGTGGATGCCGCGCTCGGGCGCGCTCTCCCACGCGCGGAAGGTCACATACACGTTGTCGCGGTCGTAGAACAGCCAGACCTCGGTCCTCTCGGTGGCCACGTTCCCGCCACGCGGCTCCATCTGGATGAAGTCCGACGCCGGCTGCACGCTCGTGTAGATCGCTTCGTCGAGCCTGCCGTCGATCCGCACCGGGGTGTCGACACGGACGGCTCGGATGGTGGCGTGCCCGTCGGTATCCCGGCTGAGCGTCTGTGGCAGCGTGGGGGCGGGCGGCTCCACGGGCGTCTGCGCCTGCGCAGCGGCAGGCACGGCGAGCATGCCGAGCAGGGCGACAGCCTGGACCAGGGATTGTGACAGTAGGCGCATGGACACGAACGACCCGGACGAACCGAACTCAGGCACTTGAGGCGCCCACGATTCTGGGCCGCCCCACCCGCGGCAACCCATCCCCAAATCCTTATAGCACCAGATCTCTCGTCTCCCGGGTCGCGACGATGCCGGCCAGCGTGAGCACGGCCGACGCCGTCATGTAGTAGCCCACCCAGGGCAACCCGTGGTTGGTCGCCAGCCACATCGCGATGTAGGGCGCCAGCGACGCCCCGAAGATCCCCGCGAGGTTGAACGTGAGGGAGCTGCCGGTGTAGCGGACCGCGGTCGGGAACAGCTCCGACAGCAGGGTGCCGATCGGGCCATACGTCATGCCCATCAGTCCGAGCCCCACGGTCAGCGTGACGATCGCACCCGTGGTCCCCGCCTCGAAGATCGGCCCGAGCACCAGCCCGAACAGCCCGATCGCCACGGTCACCCAGATCATCGTGGTGCGCCGGCCGAACCGCTCAGCGATGAGCGCCGAGATCGGGATGGTGAGGCCGAAGCAGAGGATGCCGACCAACTGGAACACCAGGAAGCGGTCGCGCGTGAAGTGCAGCGCCGTCGTGCCCCACGACAGCGTGAACACGGTCATCAGGTAGAACAGCACGAAGGTGGTGATCCCGGTCAGCGTGCCCGCGACCAGCGTGCCGCCATGCTCACGGAACACGGTGACTGCAGGGACCTTCGCGCGCTCGCTGCGCTCCACCTTCTGGAACACCGGCGTCTCGGTGATGGTCAGCCGCACGTACAGGCCCACGATGACGAGCGCAGCGCTGGCGAGGAAGGGCAGGCGCCACCCGAACGAGAAGAACTGCTCGTCGCTGAAGGCGCCCGACAGCACGAGGAAGATGCTGCCGGAGAAGAAGAACCCGATGGGTGCGCCCAGCTGCGGGAACATCCCGTACCACGCCCGCTTGCCGGGAGGGGCGTTCTCGACCGCGAGCAGCACCGCACCACCCCACTCACCGCCCAGGCCGAGCCCCTGGCCGAACCGGCACAGCGCAAGCAGGACGGGCGCGGCAATGCCGATGGTCTCGTAGGTGGGCAGCAGGCCGATCGCTACCGTCGACCCGCCCATTGTCAGCAGCGCCGCCACCAGCGTCGTCTTCCGCCCCACCCGGTCGCCGAAGTGGCCGAAGAACGCGGACCCGACCGGTCGGGCGAAAAACGCCACGGCGAAGGTGGCGAGGGAGGCGAGGGTGGCGGACGCCGGGTCGGTGGACGGGAAGAACAGCTTCGGGAAGACCAGGACCGCCGCGGTCGCGTAGATGTAGAAGTCGAAGAACTCGATCGTGGTCCCGATCAGGCTGGCGAAGAGCACCTGGCCGGGGCTGTTGAGGCGACGGTCGGTCTGCACGGACTGCGGCATGGCCGTTCAGGATACTTCACCCGTCGGCCACGCCCGCCCGTCCCGTTCGCTACTTCTTCGCTGGCGCCTTGGCGGCAGGGGCCTTCTTCGCGGCGGCCGCGTCACGCGCTTCGTCGGCCCGAGCACCCGCGAGGATGCCAATCATCGAGTGGTTGCCTTCATGGCAGGCGTATTCGTACACCTGGTCGTCGGTCCGCTTCAGCCGGATCATGAAGGTCCACGGCTTCGTCCAGGTCTTGGGATCCTCGACCGTGACCTGCCAGTTCAGGTGATCGGCCTCGAGCCGCGTGAAGCGCTCGGTGATCTTCACGTCGTTGGTCGACCCCTGGAACCCGTTGACGAAGTTCGTGGACTCGACGACGAGCGTGTCGCCCTCCCAACGGCCGCGCGGGTCGCCGTGGAGCTGGCGCACGCCGGCCGGCAGGTGGGGCGCACCCGTCATGTTCACCATGCGTGCGTCGTGGATCATCTCCTGGTAGATGGTGACGGTCTCGGGCGACTGCACGATCTGGAAGTAGCTGTTGTAGTTCGCCTGCAGGCGCGGCACGCCGTAGGTGATGCAGCGCTCGGACAGGGGCCGATCCTCGGGACCGTCGGCCGGTCCGCGCGGCCCGCCCTCCCCGCCCTCGACGACCACGGCGCGACGGCCGAGGGCGCGGCGAGCCTCGCCTTCCGGTGTCAGCGGAGGGAACTGGCCGTCGGGCGGATCGATGATGAGCGACGTGCGGTTGTCGATGTCGCGGTCGGCCATCCAGAACTGGTTGTAATTCCCCGTGGTGGGGTCGTACGACGTCTGGTTGAACTTGCCGGTGTCCTTGGCGTTCAGCGCAAGCTGGACCACGTTGCCGAAGATCGCATCGCCGCCCTGGTCGACGAACCGGGCCAGCACCTGCTTCAGGTCTTCCACTTCCGCGTTCGTGAGGTAGGGGCCCTTGTCCTTCCACTGCGTGGGACGCGTCATGGGCGTGATGCCGTTGTTGGCCCACACACCCTGCAGGTCAGGCTTGCCGTCAGGCGTCCTGGGCACCTGGTAGCCGGTGGCTGGCGACCCTGCCTGCTGCGCGACGACCGTCCCGGCTGCGAGACCCATTGCGACGAGCACCGCGAATACCTGCCTCACACCACTCCTCCCGCGCCGGCAGGATCGGCCGGCGCCGCAATCACGGGTTCCGCGGCACGGCAGCGGACCCGCGCATACGGTAAAGGGAAACGCAGGAAAGTGGAAGTCCCAAGTGCAAAACGATCCTCCCTTGGCGTAGACTCCCCGGCGGAGGGAAGAAAGGCGTTTCATGAAGAAACTGGTTGCCGCAGCTGGGCTGTTGCTCGCCGCCGGTGTGCCGCTCGTCGCACACCATGCGTTCTCCGCCGAGTTCAATCCGAACGCGCCGGTGAAGCTCGAAGGACCGATCACGAAGGTCGAGCTCATCAACCCGCATGCGTGGATTCACATGAAGGTGACCAAGCCGGACGGCAAGGTCGAGGAGTGGGCCGTCGAGGGGGGCACACCGAACACGCTGCAGCGGCGTGGGATCACGCGCTCGACCGTGGCCATCGGCACGGTCATCCTCGTCACCGGCTACCAGGCGAAGGACGGCACGCTGCGCGCGAACGGCCGGAACATCACCTTCCCTGACGGCCGCACCCTGTTCATGGGTTCGTCCGGCACTGGCGCCCCGCGCGACGGCGCGGACAACACCGAACCGCCCCGCTGACACCATTCAGGGCTTCGGCCTCCAGGCTCGAAAAGCCTGGAAGCCGGAGCCGGAAGCCCCCCGATATGCGCGCTCTCATCGCACTGTCCGTCGCCCTCGCAAGCGCGAGTGTCCCCGCGCTCGCGCAGTCGTCGTCCGGAAGCGCCTCAACGGCGCCGGGCGGACGCTTTGTCGCGATCGGCTGCCTGTCGAAGCAGGGGGCTGGCGCGGCGGCGCGTTACCTGGTGACGGATCCGAGGGGCGAGAAGCCGACGGTGTACCGGCTTCAGGGAGACACCGCCCTGCTCGAGCGGCATGTGGGACACACGATCGAGGCGGCTGGGCCGCTGGCCGGACGCGCGGCGGCGCAGTACGCGCTGAAGGTCGAGTCGCTCGTCTACATCGCCCGGACGTGCCAGGCGCCCACCACACGGACCGGCGTCCGTCCCTGACATCCGAGCTCTGAACTCTCACTTCTTCCTGAGGTGGCCGTACATCAGCTCCTCGGCGAACGGCACGCACTTGTACTCCATCAGCTGCATGTTCGGCTCACGCCGACGATAGAGCGGCATGCTGATCTTCCACGGGCGGCTGAAGACCTTCGGGTCTTCGATTGTGGCTTCGTACTTCAGCGTGTTCGAGTCGATTGGCGTGATGCGTTCAACGACCTTCAGCGCGTCACTATGATGGTTGCCGGCGCGATCGAACCAGGTTTCCTCCATCTGGTCGGTCACGTCGATCACCAGCGTGTCGCCTTCCCACCGTCCGACGTTCCACCCCATCCAGGCCGGCGCCGGGCTCTCTTCCTTCGTGCCCATGCGGACGATGCGGCTGGCGCTGGCGAACTCGTAGGAGAAGACGACCGTGTTCTGTGACTGGACGATCTGGAAGGGGAACGGCTGGTAGGTGGCCCGGGGAATACCGGCCATGTAGCACTTCACCTCGGGATCCAGCGCCATCCAGTTGGCGCCGTTCTGCTGCTTCTTCTTCAGGGCGTCGGGCAGGTACGGGATCTCGTTGCCCTCGACCACGCCGGGCCCCGGGGGCACGCTGAACGCGGCCGCCAGCGACACCACCGGCCCCATCTTCGCCTCGTGCGCCTGCAGGTCCCAGTTGGCGGTGTTCATCGCCTGCCAGATACCGGTCAGGTTCGGCTTGCCGTCCGCGGTCCGGGTGAAGGCGGTCGTCGGCGATTGCGCCGCGAGCGACCCCGTCAGCAGCGCCAGCCCCGAGGCCAGCGCGACCCCCCTCACCAATCCACCCAGTCGCCGATGTGCCAATGCGTCTCTCCTGAGGGGCGGATTCTATACGAAACGTCGCGCAGACCGTCACCTTTGGCCGGTGCCCACGCGGCCGCCCCGAACTGGAGCATATGCGCAGATGGCGGGAATCGTGAGCCAGTGTGTATAGAACCTCAACCGTGCCGCCGATATCATCAGCTGAGCAGCCTTGGCCGCATGGCTACTGTCGCTTCAGACCTCCACACGACTGACCCAGCCGTACTGCAGCCAGGCGGCGCCCCCTCGAACAGCACGTTGCTGGTCACGACGCTCTTCGTCGTCGCGAGCGTAATCGCCACGATCGGCGGCGTCGCCTACTACCGCAGCGAGGCCGCAGAGATCTATGACGATGCGTACCAGCAGGTCGAGCTCATTTCGAGCCTGAAACAGCGGGCCCTGCAGACCTGGCGGAACGAGCGGATGGGCGACGCGGCGGTGCTCCTGAGCCGAAATTCGCAGTCCGCGACCATGATTCGCTACCTCCGGGGGAGTGCGGAGCCGGTGGCCGAGGCCGCGTTCACGGAGTGGATCCAGACCTACCTGAGCGCCTACGCCGAGTACGATCGCGTCTTCCTCGTCGATGCCCGTGGCGAGATCCGCCTGACGGTTCCCCAGGCGGACGCGCCGCCGGCCGCCGCGTTGATCGCAGGCACCGCCAGCGCCATTCGCGACCGTGAGCCGCGGGTAATCGACTTCTACGTCGACGAGGGGAACGGCAAACCTCACCTGGGTCTCGTCGCACCGGTGCTGGACCCGGGCGCCGACAACGAGGCCATCGGTGCGATCCTGCTTCGCATCGATCCGGCGAAAGTGGTGTATCCGATTCTCGAAATCGAGGAGAGCCACAGCAGGACCGGTGAAACGGAGCTGGTGCGACGCGAGGGCGACCACGTGCTGTTCCTGAACCCACTGCGGTTTGCCAGGGACTCCGCCCTCAGGCTGCAGGCGCCCGCAGCCAACTCGGAGCGGCTCGCCGCAAAGGCCGCAGCCGGAGAAACGGGTTTGGTGCGAGGCGTCGACTACCGCGATGCCGACGTGCTCGGCTTCATCATGCCGATTGAGGCGTCGCCCTGGATTCTCGTCACCAGGATCGACATCGCGGAACTGCAGGGGCGGCTGCGCAGCCACCTGTTCGTCGTGACCATCGGCGTGCTCCTGCTCGTGATCAGCTCGGGCACGACGCTGGGAGTCTGGCGTCACCAGCAGCGGCTCCGCGCCCTGGCGCAGCGCGCAGAGCTGGCCTTCCGGCTGAAGGACAGCGAAGAGCGGCTGCGTCTTGCCCTGGCATCCGCGTCCCAGGGACTCTACGACCTGGAGCTGCCGGGTGGTCGCGCGATCGTCAGCCCCGAGTACGCGACGATGCTCGGCTACGATCCCCACGGATTCGTCGAGACCGTCGACACCTGGTTCGACCGCATTCATCCCGAGGATAAGGACGCCACCCGGGCCGCGCTACAGGCGTACCTCGGCGGAGAGGCGCCCAGCTACAGGGCCGAATTCAGGCTGGCACTGCGCTCCGGCGGCTGGAAGTGGGTGCTGTCGGTCGGCCAGGTCGTGGCACGGCACGGGGACGGGCGGCCGAAGCGGATGATCGGCACGCACACCGACATCACGCCGCTGAAGTGGGCACAGGAAGGACAGGCGCGCGCGGTCACCCAGCTGCGCGCCCTGCTCGCCAACAGCCCCACGGTCGTCTACAGCGTGCACCTGATTGGCGACCGCTTCGTCCCCGTAGCCGTGAGCGAGAACGTCGAGCGGGTCCTCGGCTTCACACCGGGCGAGATCCTGCAGCCCGAGTTCTGGACCGCACACGTCCATCCAGCCGATCGTGACAGCGCCCAGCGGACAGCGGCCGAGGTGGCGGTGCGCGACGATCTGACGCACGACTACCGGTTCTCGCGGAAGGACGGTCGGTTCATCTGGTTGCAGGACCGCGTGACCGTGCTTCGCCGCCGTGCCGACGGCACGCCGCTCGAGATCGCGGGCGCCTGGAACGACGTCACCGAGCGGCGCGAGGCCGAAACGGCCCTCCGCCAGAGCGAGGAACGGCTCCGCCTCGCCGTCGCCTCGGCGCGGCAGGGACTGTGGGACTACGACCTGCACACCGGCGCGGTACAGACCACGCCCGAGTACGCAGCCATGCTGGGATACGACCCGGCGTCATTCACGGAAACGGCGGGCGCCTGGAACAGCCGGCTGCACCCAGACGATGCGGCGGCCAGCCTGGCGGCGTTCGACGACTACCTGGCGGGACGCCGCAGCGACTACGCGATCGAGTTCCGGCAGCAGGCTCGCGACGGGTCATGGGTCTGGATCCACTCCGTCGGCCAGGTTACCGAACGCGCCGCGGACGGCCGCCCGCGGCGTATGCTCGGCATCCACACCGACATCACCGCGCGCAAGCAGGCCGAGGTGGCGGCGGCACGGCTGTCCAGGCTGTACCTGACGCTCAGTCGCTGCAACGAGGCGATTGTCCGCGCGACGGAAATCGAGGGCCTGCTCGGACAGGTCTGCCACGCCACCGTCGAGTCTGGCGGCTTCGACATGGCATGGATCGGCATGGTCGACCCGGCGACGCAGGAGATCCGGCCCGTGGCGGCGCATGGCGCACAGCTCGAGTATCTCGACGACCTGTCCCTGACCACGATCGCGGACGACCCTCGCGGCCACGGCCCGTTCGGTCGCGCCATTCGCGAGAACGCCCCGGTCTGGTTCGACGACGTCGAACTGGTCGGCATGCGTTCCCCGCTCATGGATCGCATCCGTCGATTCGGCTGGAACGGCATGGCGGCCGTGCCGCTGACACGCGAGGGGCACGCCGTCGGGGCCCTCGGCATCTACAGCCGCGCCGCAGGCGTGCTGGACGAGGATGCCCGCCGCCTGCTCACGGAGATGGCCGCCAACGTCAGCTTCGCGCTCGACGCATTCGCGCGTGAGGCGCGGCGCAGGGAAGCGGAAGCGGCGCTCATCGAGAAGGAGTTCCAGCTCACCGAGGCACAGCGCATCGCCCACATCGGCAGCTGGACGCGGCTGCCGGACGGGTCCGGCCGGTGGTCCGACGAGATGTTCCGGATCTATGGCCTGCCACCAGGTTCGCAGGCGCCGACGCTGGATGCCCTCACCGCCCTGATCCACCCCGACGACCGTGCCCTCATCCGCCGCACGCAGGAAGCGCACGAACGGGGCGAGCCGGTCTTCGGCGTGGAGTTCCGCGCGCTGCTGCCGGACGGGTCGGTACGCTACCTGCTCGAACGTGGCGAGCGGAAGGTCGCGCCGGACGGGTCGGACTGGTCGACCGGCACCGTGCAGGACGTCACGGACCTCAAGCTCTCGGAGCAGCGGCTGCAGCAGAGCGAGGAGCGCCTGCGCCTGGCACTGGCCGCGGCGCGACAGGGGCACTGGGACTTCAACTTCGCGACCGGCACGGCCACGGTGACGCCGCCCAATCCGGATGGCGCCGGGTTCCTGGGGCAGGTGGTCACGCTGGATCTCGATGAGTTCGTGCAGACCTTCCACCCGCTCGACCGCGAATGGGTGGGTGCCGCGTTCCGCGCCTACACGGCCGGACAGACCGAGGTCTTCGACCAGGAGTTCAGGCTGCTGATGCCCGACGGCCGCGTCAGGTGGACCCAGTCCACCGGCCGGGCGGTTGAGCGCGACGCCGCGGGCAATGCCCGACGCGTGGTCGGCATCGTCACCGACATCACCGAGCGGCATGGCTTCCTCGAGGCGCTGCGCCTGCGCGACCGGGCGATCGAGTCGTCGATGAGTGCCATCGCGCTCGGCGACCTGGACGGCGTGGTCACCTACGTGAACCGCGCCTTCGTCGACGCGTGGGAGCTGGGCGATGCCCGTGACGCAATCGGACGGAGCGCCGTGTCCTTCTGGGAGAGCCCCGAGGAGATCACCTCGGCGATTCACCAGATGAGCACGACCGGCGCTCCGTGGTCGGGCGAGCTGCGCGCGGTGTCGGCCACCGGCCGGCACATGGACATGCTGGTATCGGCAGCGGTCGTCACCGACGAGCGCCAGCGCCCTGTCGGTCTGGTGGCGGCGAGCGTGGACATCACGCAGCGCAAGCTCACCGAGGCGGCCGTGGCAGCCTCGCTTCGCGAGAAGGAAGCGCTGCTGAAGGAAGTGCACCATCGGGTGAAGAACAACCTGCAGGTGATCAGCAGCCTGTTGCGGCTCGAACTCGGCCGGACGATGGAGGGTGGGGTCAAGGCGGTGCTCGGCGAGATGCAGCACCGCATTCTCTCGATGGCGCTCCTGCACGAGACGCTGTACCAGTCGGGCAACCTCGCCCGCGTCGACCTCTCCACGTACCTGACGCGCCTCGCCCAGCAGGTGTTCCGGTCCACCGCGCCACCGTCCGGGAGGATTGCGCTGAAGACGCTGCTGGAGCCGGCGTTCGTCGATCTCGAGCAGGCCGTGCCCTGCGGCCTGATCGTCACCGAGCTGGTGTCGAACAGCCTGAAGCACGCGTTTCCTGGGAACGCGAGCGGTGAGGTCGGTGTGAGGCTTGCCCTGGTTGACGGCGGCCCAGCCCTCCGGCTGGTCGTGGCCGACACCGGCGTGGGGCTCCCGCCCGACGTGGACAGCCGCGGAACGCAGTCGCTCGGCCTCGTGCTGGTCTCCGATCTGGCGCGCCAGCTGCGGGGAACGCTCGAGACAGGACGCGGTCCCGGGGCGTCGTTCGAGCTGACCTTCACGCCGCGGACGGCGGTGCTGGCGACCGGCGACGACGGAGGACGCGCGTGATTGATCCGGATCTCCAGGCGGAGAACGCCAGGCTGCGGGCACGGCTCGACGCGCACGACCGGGCGGAGCGCCTGTCGCGCATCGGGAGCTGGACCCTGGGGTCGGACGGCCGCTTCGAGTGGTCCGACACCATGTTCAACCTGTTCGGGCTCCCGCCTGGCGCCCCCATTCCGTCGCCTCAGGAGTTCGCGGCTGGCATCCACCCGGACGATCGCGCGGCCGTGCGGGTCGCCTTCGAGGGGAACTGGGCCGGAGTCCCGACGTCCGATTTCGACTACCGGATGATGGACCCGGACGGGTCGGTGCGGTACCTGCGCGTGAACGCCGAATTGTGGGTGCGACCCGACGGTACTCCATGCGTGAGCGGCACCACCCAGGACGTCACGCACCTCCACGCCACGCAGGCGCAGCTGCGGGTGACGAACCTGGCGCTGGAGTCGGCGCTGAATGCGTTCGCCATTGCGGAGATGGACGGCCGCATCACGTACGTGAACCCGGCCGCGCTGCGGCTGTGGGAGTGCGGCACGGCCGACCGGCTGACCGGGCGCCAGGTCCACGAGTTCTGGGAGGACCCCCTTGAAGTGGCCGCGCTCGCAGACGCCCTGAAACGCGATCGGCAGTGGACCGGCCAGCTCAGGGCCCGGACGTTGACGGGCAGGCCGATGACCCTGCTGGTGTCGGCGACGGTGGTGGTCGACGAACATCAGCACAAGACCTGCCTGCTCGGCGCGTTCGAGGACATCACGGATCGCCTCGCCTCGGAGGCAGCGCTTCGCGCCTCGGTCGCCGAGAAGGATGCCCTGCTCCGTGAACTTCACCACCGCGTGAAGAACAACCTGCAGGTCGTGGCCAGCCTGCTGCGCCTCGAGGGTGGACGAACGGGCGACGGCGCCACGCGCGCCGTGCTCGTGGACATGCAGCACCGGGTCGCCTCGATGGCGCTGGTGCACGAACTGCTGCACCGGTCCGGCCAGGTGGCACGGGTCGACCTGGGCACCTACCTCGAGTCGCTCGCCCGTCACCTCTTCGGGGCGCTGGCACCACCCGGCCGGCAGATTGCGCTCACGGTGACCTGCACGCCAGCCAGGGTGGACATGGACCAGGCCGTGCCGTGCGGACTGCTGGTCAACGAACTGCTCGCAAACAGCCTGAAGCACGCATTCCCCGCCGGCCGCGTCGGGGACATCGCGGTGGAGTGCGTCGAGGAGCGTCCCGGGGCGCTTCGCCTCACCGTTCGCGACACCGGCATCGGCCTGCCCACGGGCATGCGTGTGGAGCGCCCGGTGTCGCTGGGCCTGCAGCTGGTATCCGACCTCACCCGCCAGCTGCGGGGGACCCTCCACGTTGGCGGCGGCCCTGGCACGTCCTTCACCATCGTCTTTGCTCCACGTCCGGCCGGGCCTGATGCCCTGCCCGAGGCTCACCCGCTCCCATGACCCGCATCCTCATCGTCGAAGACGAGGGCATCATCGCCCGCGACATCCAGCAGCAACTGATCGACCTCGGGTACGAGCCGGTCGACCTCGCCATCGACGGAGAGGAGGCCATCGAGAGCGCGCGGGCGCACCGCCCGCAGCTGGTGCTCATGGACATCCACCTGGCCGGGGCGATGGACGGCGTGGAGGCCGCCACGCGGATCCGACGGGAGCTGGACATCCCGTGCGTGTTCCTGACCGCATATGCGACCAACGAGGTGGTCGAGCGCGCGAAGCAGGCCGACCCGTCGGGCTACATCATCAAGCCGTTCGACGCGCAGATCCTGCGGACGACCATCGAGATCGCGATCAACAAGGAGCGGCTGAACCGCGAGTTGCGGGCCAGTGAGGCGCGGTTCCGGGCGGTGGTGATGTCGGCACACGACGCCGTCGTCACGGCCGATGCGTCGGGGTCGATCGTCGGCTGGAGCCCGGCCGCACGGGGGCTCTTCGGGTACGACGAGTCGGAGATGCTCGGGCAGCCGGTGACCCGGCTCATGGGGCGCGACGAACAGGCCCTGCACTCACCCGCGCTTCTCGCCGCAACCGGACGGCCGAACCACGGCCCGCATGCACTCGGCCGCGTGCGGGAATTGACCGCCGTGACCAGCGACGGCCGACGCGTGCCGGTGGAGATCTCACTGGCACGCTGGCAGGAAGGCGACGCGAGCTACGTCAGCGCGTTCATCCGCGACATCTCGGAGCGGAAGGCGGCGGAGCGTGAGCTGCTTCGCAGCCGTGCCCTGCTGGCCGAGGCCGAGCGCATCGGCCAGATCGGCAGCTGGGATCAGGACCTGCGCACGGGTGAGGGCTCCTGGTCGGACGAGTCGTACACGATCATGTGCGTGCCACCGGGTACGCCCGTGACCTACGCGCTCTTCCTCTCGTGCGTCCTGCCCGAGGACCAGGCGCTGGTCCGGGCCCGGTTCGAGGAGGCGGTCAGGCAGGCCACGCCGGTCGAAGTGGACTTTCGCGTGCCGATGCCGTCCGGGAAGCTCCGGCGGGTGCGAGGCCGCTGCCAGACCTTCTGCGACGACACGGGTGTCCCCGTGCGGGCGGCCGGGACGCTGCAGGACATCACCAGCCAGTGGGAGTCGCAGGAGCTGCTGCGCCTGCAGGGCGCGGCGCTGAACTCGTCGGCCAACGGCGTCGTCATCACGGATCGCGAGGGTGTCATCCAGTGGGTGAACCCCGCGTTCTGCCGCGTCACGGGGTACAGCCTCGAGGAGGCGGTCGGCCGCACGCCAGGCGTCCTGCTCAAGTCGGGCACCCACGACGAGGCCTTCTACCGGAACATGTGGGACACGATCCGTGACGGCCGGGTCTGGGCGGGCGAGCTGACGAACCGGCGGAAGGATGGCACGCTGCATACCGAGGAGCAGACGATCACGCCGGTCCTGGACGCTGCAGGCGCCATCACCCACTTCGTCGGCGTGAAGCGCGACCTCACCGAGCAGCGCCGCCTCGAGCAGCAGTTCCTCCAGGCGCAGAAGATGGAGGTCATCGGCCGGCTGGCTGGCGGAGTGGCGCACGACTTCAACAACCTGCTGACGATCATCAACGGCACCTGCGAGCTCGCCCTCATGGAGCTGCCGATCGGGCATCCGCTCCGCGCCGAGTTCGAGGAGATCCAGGGTGCGGGCGACCGGGCCGCCAGGCTGACGCGGCAGCTACTCGCCTTCAGCCGGCGGCAGATGCTGTCACCCGCGGTGGTGGACGTGGCGGCCCAGGCGCTGCACTCCGCGAAGATGCTGCGTCGCCTGATTGGCGAGGACATCGCGCTGAGCATCAAGGCCGGCCCGGCAGGTCCCCAGACGGTGTTCGTCGACCCCAGCCAGCTCGAGCAGGTCATGCTGAACCTGGCGGTCAACGCCAGGGATGCCATGCCCGACGGTGGCACGCTCAGCATCGAGACCGACGTGATGGAGCTCGATCGGCACTTCGCCGACACGCACGAAGGGGTCACGCCAGGCCCGTACGTGGTGCTGTCGGTCCGCGATACCGGCATCGGCATGACGCCGGAGGTGGTCGAACGCATCTTCGAGCCGTTCTTCACCACGAAGGGTGCGGGAAAGGGCACGGGCCTCGGGCTCGCGACGGTGTACGGCGTGGTCCGCCAGAGCGGCGGCACGATCGACGTCACGAGCGAACCCGGCCATGGCTCGTGCTTCCGCATCTTCATGCCCCATGTGCACGCGGCGACCGAGGTGGTCGACACGCGATCGTCCGAGCGGGCGCCCGGCACCGAGACGATCATGCTGGTGGAAGACGAATCGTCGCTGCGCGACATGACGGCGCGCATGCTCGAGTCGTCCGGCTACCGCGTCATCACGGCCCGGTCAGCCGAGGATGCCCTCGAACTGCTGAACGACTATCCCGACGTGGCGCTGGTCATCACCGACGTGGTGATGCCGGGCATGAACGGCGCCGACCTAGCGGCCAGGCTCGGTGCGCTCCGGCCGGGCGTGCAGGTGCTGTTCGTGTCGGGTTACACGGATGACAAGCTGGGGCCGGTGCTCTCGATGGGCGGCGCGCACTTCCTGGCCAAGCCGTACTCGGTGACGATGCTCACGCGGAAGGTGCGGCAGATCCTCGATCAGCCGTCGGCCTGATCGGAACGGGAGACCCTGCGTCGCAGGAGCAGGTAGGTGCCGATGGCGATCGCCAGGCCCGGCACCACGCCCCCGATAGGCTGCGCGAGGTAGAAGGCGGCGGCGCCAGCCGCCCAGGCGGTGAGCCCCGCTGCGGACCACAGGCCCACTCGGGGCGGGGCGCCAGAGGCGTCGAAGTACAGCGCCCCCGGCTCGTCGTCGCCGGCCCGCAGCATGAAGTGCGCCAGCAGTACGCCACCCACCGGCACGAACAGGCCCGCCAGGAGCAGCGTGAAGTTCGCCATCTGATCGAGCCATGTGGAGGACAGGATGCTGATGGCCGCACCGATGCCGCCAATCGCCCAGACGGCGGTGCGGTCGCCGGTGGAGGGGCGCAGGCTCTTCAGCGCCAGCGCCGACATGTAGATGTTCACGAAGTTCGTTGTCAGCGTGGCGAGCACCACGAGCAGCCCGCCCCACCAGCCGATGCCGAGGCGTTCCACCATGGTGCCGGGATCGGACGACGCAGCAATCGTCGAGGCCACGAGCCCGAGCGGAATGAACCACAGGGCGGTCAGCGCGAGCCCGAGGAACACGGCGATGGAGGCCTGCCGCCCCGATCGCGAATAGCGCGAGTAGTCACCGAACATCAACAGCCAGCTGGTCTGGTAGCCGAAGACCACGTCGAAGCCGCGGACGAGATCGGCCGCGTGCAGCGCCGGCCGCTCCACCGTGGGCCAGGGTGCGCGCAGGCACGCGGCGGTGAAGACGACCCCCGAGAGGCCGAGCAGCGGCACGGCAATGCGGTCTGCACGGCCGACCGCGCGAGGCCCGCCCATCACGATCACCGTCGCGACGAGGCCGAGCCCCACCGCCCAGATTGCCTGGTGCTCGCCGTCGCCAGCAAGCCGGCTCGTGATCGACGCGGCGATGACGTTGTTGAGGGCGATCCAGACGAAGTTCGTCACGAACAGGATGGTGGCGACGACCTGCGCGCCGTTGTAGCCGAGTGCCGCACGCGTGGCCACGATCGAGGGCACGCGCAGGCGCGTGCCGATCGGGGCGAGCAGCGCGACGAGGAGCGCGCCACCCAGGGACCCGGCGGCAATGACCGCAAGTGCAGCCCCGACCGGCAGCCCCGGGAGCGAGGCGCCGACCTGCAGGGTGGTCGCCACGATGTTGGCGCCCACGAAGATCAGGAACAGGTCGATGGGTCTCTGCGTCTGGTTGGCTTCGGCCACCGGGCCGAGTTCAACGGAGTGCATCGGTGGCCTTCAGTATATGTGGGCCTTCCACCTGCATTCCTTACGAACGGGCCGACGCTGACTGCAAATCCCGCAAGGGCCACCGCATTTGACAACTCTCTGACACGCCGCTGACATCCGCACGCCAGCGGCGGCCGACATTACGGGTGCGGCGCAGATCGCCGGTGTGAACCGCGGTGGCGCCTTCATTCATTCGGACGAGGAGAGGACTGACGATGCGACGAGACTTCATGGGGATCCTGACCACAGCGGCCAGGGCAGCAGGACTGGCGGCCGTGGTCGCCCTGTGCGCACCCGCACAGGCGCAGGCCCAGTCGGCCATCATCTACGGCTCGCTGAGCAACTTCGACATCTCGAACGACACCGGTAAGGTGTGTCACGGATTCGAGATCAAGCTGGATGGCGTGAGCCAGTCGAACTACGGCGGGTCGTTCAGCAGCAACCGCTATGGTGCGCCGGTGGTGGCGCCGACGCCGACCGGCGTGACGGTGACCTACAAGTCTGCGTTCGGATCGGGCGGGTGGGCCACCCGTACCCTCCAGCACACGGTGCCGTGGTTCTCGGGGCAGTGCTACCAGTGGAGCGGCCCTGGCATCTACGAGGACGGTGGGTGCGAGCACTTCGGTACCTATTTCACCGGGAACCCGACCGCGGTGACATCGCGGTGGCTGTGTGAAGACGACACGGACCACTCGCTGCTCGTGGCGGTGGACCCGCCCACCGCCACCCCCTTTGCGAGCTACTACGTGCAGCAGCCGCAGCAGGAGGGCAACCCGCCGCAGCTGGTGGTCGAAGTCGAGGCGCCCGAACCGGCCGAGGCGCCGGATCAGTATGGCGACGCGCAGTGGATCCGTACCTTCGTGCAGCAGCTCGATCAGCCCATCCAGCTCGATCAGCTGATGGCCGACAACCCGGCGGTGGTGCCGATGGACCCGGCCACGCTGGAGGCGGACTACCAGGTCATCCAGGACGAGCCGCCCTCCGGCGGCAACGGCAACCGCCGTCGCAAGCGCAACTCGGGCAACATCGACCCGACCACGAAGGCGATCGTCCGGCGGATCGAGACCTGGTCGTTCACGGGGCAGTACGACCCCGTGACGCACGAGGCGCTCTGCGCCGACCTGTTGTGCGACGCTCCCGCGCCCGACGAAATCGGCGAGCTGCTCGCGGTGCAGATGACCGGTGTCAACGTGCAGCCCGACGCACTGTTCGTCGCGAAGATCGGCAACGGCAGCGTCGACGGTACCGACAAGCTGATCGCCTGCGGCAACAAGTGCGTGCAGCCCTACAACGCGGGCACGGTGGTCACGCTGACCGTGAAGCCCTCGAGCGGCTCCTTCTTCGCGGGCTGGACGGGTGCCTGCACCGGCACGAACACCTCCTGCTCGGTCACGATCAACGGTGACGTGCACGTGACCGCCACGTTCGCCGCGATTCCGAAGAGCAGCGGCTGGGGTGGCGGTGGCTCCACGGGTGGCGGCTCCCGCTACTCGCTGTCGGTGTCGACCACCAACGGCGGCACGATCACCGGCACCCCGGCGGGCGACAAGCCGATCAACTGCGGCAAGGACTGCTCGGCGAGGTACGACGCCGGCACGGTGGTGACCCTCACGGCGATTGCCCCCGCGGGCAAGGCGTTCCTGGGCTGGACCGATGCCTGCCAGGCGGCCGGCACCAACACGACCTGCACCGTCACGATGAACGCGGCGAAGACGGCGAAGGCCAACTTCAGCCGGTAGCCAGGTTGAGGGCCGGCGCGCGCAGGACGCGCCGGCCCGTTCCTGTCGCGCACCGCCCACCTGTATAGTTGTGGTCGCATGCGCGTCGCGATCGTCGGAGGTCCGGGCATCGGCAAGAGCACCCTGGTGCGCCAGCTCGGCGACCTCTACCACAATGGGGCCTACGGCGAGGGCGAGAAGGGGGTCTGGGACCCGCGTGTGCTCGAGGACATCGCGGACGGGCGCAACCCGGTCGGCGTCACCGACTACTTCGCCGAGCTGTACGACGCCAACTACCGCGACGGCCTCTCGAACGACGGCCCCGGCAAGGTGATCTTCTTCGAAGGGGCGCGCATCACCCTCGAGGCGCACATGGCCGAGTACCCGCTGGCCTGTCATGCCGCGCTGCGCCGCGTGCTCGCCAAGGGCGACCACTGGCGCTTCGACCGCGTCATCGTCCTCACGTCGAGCTCCGCCACGGTCGAGAAGCACATCAAGCTCAGGAACCGGCCGCACGAACTTGCCGAGAACATGGTGCGGCGCTTCCGCCTGATCGACGCCGAGTTCCGGCGGCTTGCCGCCACCGAGCGCAACGCCGTCATCATCGACCGCGACGGCATGGAGTTCCACGAGCGCAGCGGCCTCGATGCCATCGTGGCTGCGGCGGGCCTTCCGCCGTACCCCGAGATCCCCTACCGCGTTCTCCCCTGCTGATCCCGCAGCACCCAGTACACGCCACGGACGTCCGGCGTCCACTCGGGCAGCAGGCGCATCAGGAGGAATTCCTCGGCGGTGGCGATGACAACGAGTGCGGACGTGAGATAGAGCAGCACCGGCTGTGGCCCCCACAGGAACAGCGCCGCGGCGAACGCCCCCATCATCACGGCCGCCGCCCTCGACAGGTACGTGTGGAAGCTCGAGAGCCGACCGTAGCGGACCAGTGCCGCAACGTTCTCGGCCAGCCAGGCGAGCGGCACGACGCCGAACGCCACCGGATGCGCGCGCACGGCCGAGGTCTCGAACACGAGCAGGCCGCCGAGCGCCGCCACCAGCAACAGCGTGTCGGCCACCGAGTCGAGCAGGGCACCCGTGCGCGAGGTCGCCCGCAGTGCACGGGCCAGCTGCCCGTCGGCGACATCGCCGGCAAGGCAGGCCGCCAGCAGGGCGGCGAACCAGGTCCGCTGCTCCCCATACGCGAGCCATCCGAGCACCGGAACCGCCGCGATGCGCATCGAGGTGAGGAGGTTCGGCAGGTGCCGCACCATCCCGAGTGTGCCTCCCGTCTCCGGCATGCCGCCGGCCGCCGCCACTATAGCGCGGGATCCCCGCCGGCCCCGGCAGCGTCTTGCAGTGGGGACCTCCCCGCAACCACCAGACTCACACACATGCGCATCCTCCTCTACAGCGGCAAGGGCGGCGTCGGCAAGACCAGCGTCGCCGCGGCCACCGGCGTCCAGCTCGCACGCCTCGGACACCGCACGCTCGTCATGAGCGTCGATCCGGCCCACAGCCTGGCCGACGCGTTCGGGCTCCGCGCCGGTCTCTTCGACGCGCGGACGGCCGACCCCTTCGAGGTACGACCCCTCCTGCACGTGCAGGAGGTGAATATCCAGGTCGAGCTCAAGCGGCACTGGAAGGAGATTGCCGGCTACCTCACCACCGTGCTCCGCACCTCGGGACTCGGCGACGTGGAAGCCGAGGAGATGGCCATCCTCCCGGGCATGGAGGAACTGAGCGCCATGCTCTACGTGAACCAGTACCGGAAGCAGGACACGTACGACGTGATCGTGCTCGACTGCGCGCCGACCGCCGAGTCGCTGCGCTTCGTCTCGATGCCGACGACGCTGGACTGGTACATGAAGCATGTGTTCCCGATGGAGCGGCGCGTCCTGAACGCGGTGCGCCCGCTGGTGAACCGGGTGTCACCGGTCGAACTCCCGGCCGACTCGTACTTCGCCAACATCAAGGACCTCTTCGATCGGCTGGACGGCATCGAGACCGTGCTGCAGGACCCGCAGGTGACCAGCGTGCGGCTGGTGACCAACGCCGAACGCATGGTGCTGCGCGAGACGCAGCGCGCGTTCGTCTACTTCCTGCTGCATGGCCTGAGCGTGGACGGCCTGATCGTCAACCGCGTGCTGCCGCCCGAGGCCCAGGCCTCGTTCCTGGCCGGCCTCCACGGGTCGCAACAGCAGGTGCTCGCCGAGATGGCGTCCTATTTCGACCCGATTCCACTGCGACAGGTGCCGATGTTCACCGACGAGGTGGTAGGGCTGGATCGGCTCGATCGCCTGGCCGACCTGCTGCAGGCGTTGAACCCCGATCCGGCCGCGGTGACCCGCACCGAACGGCCGTACGCGTTCGAGCGCCGCAATGGCGTGCACCAGGTGCGCGTGGCCATGCCGTTCGCCGGCAAGGGCGAGGTGGGCCTGTTCAAGAAGGGGGACGAACTGGTGGTCGAGGTGGGGGTGTTCCGCCGGCACATCGGCCTGCCGACCACGCTCGCTGCGCTGCAGCCCGTGCGTGCTACATTCGAGGACAGGACACTGGTCGTGGAACTGGGAGAGGGCCGATGAGTGAGTCGAGCGCCAGGCCGACATGCGACTGCGGCTGCATGGGTGCCGGACCGATGCTGACGCAGTTCCTGCGGTCGATCGGACCGTCGGAGCAGGTGTCGCAGCACTTCCGGAACGCACAACTGGAAGTGATGAAGGGGCTTCGGGCGTTCCTCGACGAGCAGATCGCGGCGCGATCGGCGGACACCGGCGCGACGCACGGCACACGCATCACCGTCGAGTAGCCGGCGCGCGGCGGTCGCTAGCGGTTCACGGCCGACGCGGTGTTGCGGCCGTTGGCGGCGCCCGGCAGGCCGCCCCGTTCGGTCAGGAACGCCACGACCGAGCTGTATCGCAGGCGGGTTGCGGCATCGAGTGCCGTCCGGCCGTCGTCGTTCCGGCGGTTGATGTCGACGCCCAGCTCGAGGGCGAGTTTCGCGGTCTCCAGCGTCAGCGCCTCACGCTCCTTCGGCTCGATCACCACCCAGGGAATGCCGCCGCCCATGCCCACCGCCGCCATCAGCGGCGTCGTGGTCTGCGAGCGCTCTTCCGTCGGATCGCCGGCGTGATAGACCGCGTGGTGCACCACATGCGCATCGGCGCCCCGCGCCACCAGCATGCGCATGATGGCCGGGGCCAGCGCGCGGGCGGCCAGCCAGTACGGCGTGGCGCCCACCAGCTCCGGATTGAAGTTCCAGTCGCGTGACGAACGGCGCGTCGGCGTCCAGTGCAGCACCTTCGCGTTCGGATCGGCGCCGTGCGCCAGCAGGGCGGCCACCATGCGCTCGTCGCGCCGCATCACGGCGGCGTGGAGCGCCGTGAACCCGCCACCGTTCGTGTTCGGGTTCGCACCCTTCTCGAGCAACAGCTCGACGATGGCCGTGTGGCCGGCGTGGGCGGCGAGCGCGGTGGCGCTCACGCCCCAGGCATCCGCATCGTCCGCGTTGGCACCTGCGGCCACCAGGATGCGGGCCGACTCGAGGTCGCCATTCCTCGCGGCGAAGAGCAGCGCGGTGTCGGCGCCGTGCGGCACATCGGCGTTGTACTGCAGCATCCCGTGCGGTGAGACCGCCATCACCTGGCTCCAGGTGGCGGACTTCAGGTGCAGGCTGGCACCGGCGTCGATCAGCAGCTTCGTGACCGCCGGGTGCTTCCGGGAGACGGCCCACATCAACGCGGTCTGCCGGCGGGTGGCGGTGGCATCCACCTTCGCGCCCTTCGAGAGCAGGAGCGACACCACCGGGGCGAAGCCGCCGCGAGCCGCCACCATCAGCGGCGTCTCGCCGGCGAGCAGTGCGAGGTTCGGGTCGGCCCCGGCCTGCAGCAGGCGGGCGACCGTGCGCTCGGTGCCGTTCATGGCGGCGGCCCAGAGCGGCGTGGCGCCAAGATCGTTCGCCACATTCACGTGTGCGCCGGCCCTGATCAGCTGGTCCACCACTTCCAGCCGGTCGTGGTACGCCGCCCAGTGCAGCGCCGTGGACCCGTCGCCCTCTGCCGCGTTCACGTCCACCCGCTGTTTCAGCAAACGTGCGACCGCGTCGGTGTCACCAGCCCTGATGGCCGTGGAGAGCGGCGGCCGGTCCTGGGCCGATACCGCTCCGCCGCCGGCGATGAGCACCGTGGACAGCAGCGCGCGAAGGAAGAGGGCCCGCCGCACCTAGACTCCGCTGAGTGTGTCGATCGGCAGGGCGCCCGTGCTCCCACCGACGTGGTCCACCGGCACGCCGAGCTTGTCCATCACCGTGACGAGCAGGTTGCCCATCGAGGGCTGGTCGCTGTAGACCAGGTGCCGTCCGCCCTTCCAGGTGCCCGCGCCGCCGCCCGCGAGCAGCAGCGGGAGGTTGTCGCCCGAGTGGGCGTTGCTGTTCGAGATGCCCGAGCCGTAGAGGATGGTCGTGTGGTCGAGCAGCGAACCGTCACCGTCCTGCACCGTGCGCAGGCGATCCAGGTACGAGGCGAAGAGCTGCGCGTGGTAGATGTTGATCTTCGACATGCGCTCGATGAGCGCCGGGTCGTCGCCGTGGTGCGAGAGCGGGTGGTGCGCCTCGGGCACGCCGATCTGCGGGTACGGCCGCGCGCTCTGCTCCTTGCTGATCATGAAGGAGATGACACGCGTGAGGTCCGACTGGAAGGCCAGCACCTGCAGGTCGAACATGAGGTCCAGGTGGTCCTCGAACACCGGCGGGACCCCCTGTGGCTGATCCATGGCGGGCAGCTCGAGATCGCGCTGTTCCTCGGCGCGTTGCACGCGGCGCTCCACGTCGCGCACCGACTCGGTGTACTCCTCGAGCCGGCGCTGGTCGGCGGGGCCGAGCTCGCGCCGCAGCCCGGACAGCTTCTCGTTCACCGAGTCGAGGATGCTGCGGTGCTGCTGGAGCCGGATCTCGCGGGCGCCACGCTCGGTGCTGCCGCTGTCACCGAACAGCTTCTCGAAGACCGACCGCGGGTTGTACTCCATCGGCAACGGTTGCGTCGGGCTCTTCCACGAGATGGTGTGGGTGTAGGCACAGCTCAGGATGCCGGTGCAGGCGCCGGCGTTGGCCGGCATGTCCATCGAAAGTTCGAGCGAGGCCACCTGCGTCTCTCGCCCGAACTGCTTCGCCAGCACCTGGTCGATGGAGACGTCGGCGATGATCTCCACCTCGTTCCGTCCCCCGCGGGTGGTCCCGGTCAGGAACGAGCCGGAGGCGCCGGCATGGATGTAGTTCCAGTTTGCCTTGAGGCCGGAGACCACGAGCATCTGGTCCCTGTGGGCCCGCAGTGGCTCGAGGATGGGCGACAGCTCGAAGGCACGGCCCTCGCCTTTCGGCGTCCAGAACTGCATGGCCATGCCGTTCGGCACGTAGAAGGTCTGGAACCGGTGCGGGCGGCGGCCCGCGGCGAGCGCGCCACGCGAGAGTGCGGGCACCATCGCATCGAGGAACGGGAGGGCGATCGTGGCTCCGAGTCCGCGCAGGACCGTCCGGCGAGACAGCGCTTTCGAGGTGAGGTATGACATGCGCCTCCGGGTCTCCTTCTAATTCGTGGCCGCTGGTACGGCACGCCTGAGGAACGACGGGCTCTTCACGATGCCGAGGACGATCGACGACCAGGTGTAGCCGCCGGGCGCCGCGTCGCGCACGATGCGCCGCACCGCGGGCCGGTCGAAGTGCTCGAGCGGGCGGCCCAGGGCGTACGCCATCAGCTTTGTGGTGACGGTGTGCGGGAACTTGTCCTGCGGGTTCAGGAGCAGCGCGCGGAGGCCGGGCAGCCCGTTCACCGGCGTGCCGTCCACCGTGCTGCCGACCGCGTCGACCGGCTTGCCCGACTCGTCGATCAGCCGGTAGCCACCGATGGCGTCGAAGTTCTCGAGCGCGAACCCGGCGGGATCGATGACGGCGTGGCAGCTGGCGCAGACCGGCTGTTTCCGGTGCTGCGCGAGCCGCTCGCGAATCGTCGGCGGCCTGGTGCCAGGCGCGGCCTCGGCCAGGGCCACGTTCACGCCCGGGGGCGGGGGCGGCACGGTCACGCCGAAGATGTTCTCGAGCAGCCACTTGCCCCTCAGCACCGGCGAGGTGCGTTCCGGGTAGGACGTCGTGGCGAGCAGGGAGCCGTGGGCCAGCACGCCGCCGCGCTGCGTGATGTCGGGCACCGTCACGCGGCGGAAGCGGCTGCCGGAGATCCCCGGGAAGTTGTAGTGGCGCGCGAGCCGCTCGTTGACGTACGTGTAGTCGGCCCTGATGAGGTCCAGCACGCTGCGGTTCTCGCGCACGGTGCTGGCCACGAACAGTTCGGTCTCGGTGCGGAACGCCTCGAGGAGGCTGTCGTCGAAGCTCGGGTAGACGTCGGGATGGGCCACCACGTCGCCGACGCGGCGCAGGTTGAGCCACTGTGCGGCGAAGTCGGTGGCGAGGGTGTCGACCGCGCGCGGATCGGCCAGCATGCGCATCGTTTCGGCCTCGAGCACGGCAGGCGTGGTGAGCTGCCCCTTCTCGGCACGATCCAGCAGCCGTGCATCAGGGAGGCTCGCCCAGAGGAAAAACGAGAGCCGCGAGGCGATCTCCAGGTCGGTCATCGCATAGGACGCCGGCCGGGCGCCGCCCGCCTTCAGCTCAGGTGGGTCACGGTGGACGCGGAGCAGGAAGTCCGGGTCGACGAGCATGCGCTCGAGCGCGAACTGGATGCCGGCCTCGAAGCTGCCGCCGTTCCGGCGGCCGTCACGGAAGAAGGCGAGCAGATCGTCGGTGTCGGCCTTCGTGAGTGGACGCCGGTAGGCGAGCCGTCCGATCCGCGCGAGGATACGGCTGGCGCACGCCGGCTCGTCGGCCTGCGCAGCCGGGCGGCACGAGAAGATGGCGCGCGCGCTCGGGGTGCTGGAGGCCGGCGTGACCGCGCCGAACGGGCCGCCTACCTGCACGGACCCGACCGCCGCATTGTCCATGTAGAGCTGATCGTTGGTGAGCACGCGACCGCGCTGCAGCGGCTGCGGCAGCCCTTCGGGCTCGAACTGCTCGCGCACGAAGGAGACGCCCACGACCCGTGGTCCCGCCTTCAGCGGCACGCGCACATCGAGGCCGGCGTCGCCGCCGACCTGCATGTACTCCTCCCACTCGGGATCGCCCGCGAAATTCGGCTCGCCGTCGCCGGCGTAGCTTGCTGCGGCCGCGCGCCCCTTCGCGCCGCCACCGACGGTGAAGCGCTTGACCAGGCGGCCGTCGACCCGCACGTCGAGCCGCTGTGGCCAGCCCATCCCCATCAGGTAGTCCTGGTACTGGCGGCGCAGCTTCACCGTGATCGTGTACTCGCCGTCGACCGGCACGTGATGGCGCACCGCGATGCCGCCACGCGAGCCGAGGGGCAGGTCCTCGCTCTGGCGATCGTCCTGCACCACATGAAGCGGCACCTCGTGCACGTCCAGCGTGGGAGCCGTCGGCGGCAGGCCGGTGGCCAGCCGCGTCACCTGGCGCGCCACCGACAGGTAGCGCTCGAGGTGGGCGGTCGAGATCGAGAGCGAATCGGCGAAGTTGTCGAAGCTGCCGTCGGCCGTCTCGTCGCCCGGCAGCTGCGCGCGGACGTCGACGTCGCGCAGCGCGAACAGGTCGCGGATGGCGTTGTTGTACTGGGTGCGGTTCAGCCGGTGCACCGCACCGATGCGGCCCGGGTTGGGCGCCGCGGCCCAGGCGCGGTCGAGTTCGCCCTCGAGCCAGCCGATCATCTCGGCGTAGGCGGCGGCATCCGGCCGGGGGACACCGGTGGGCGGCATGGAACCCGAGCGCAGCTTCATCACCACGCGCTCCCACTCGTCCGGGTTCAGCGCGGGGTGCTCGGCGTCGATGGTGTCGAGTGTCAGGCCCGCGGTCTTCAGGCGCTGGTTGTGGCAGGTGACGCAGTACCGGCGGATGGTCGCCTGGTGGTCCGCGCGCGCAGGCGAGGCCTGCCCCTGCACGGCGGCACCGTTCCCCACCGCAGGCGTCTGCGCAGCAGGCGACTGGGCTCCCACCACGCCGATGGCCCACCCGCTGGCGAGCACCGCCGCCAGCGCGGCCGCCGAACTCCTGCTCGACAGGTGCATCACATATCTACCGGCTGGCCATCACGATGGTACCGATCCGCTTCGGTACGTTGCCCACGGGGATGCGCGCCACCACCTTCATGGTCTTCAGGTCGACGGCCACCGTCTGGTCCTCACCGGCTACACCCAGGTAGGCGCGCGATCCGTCGGGCGTGAGCGTGACCCACTCGGGATGGCTGCCCACCACCACGGTGCTGAGCAGCTTGTAGTCCGGGATGGAGTACGCGTACATCGCCCCGTACCACTTGCTGGTGGCGAGCAGCACCTTCTGGTCCGGGGTCACGGCAAAGCCGTGCGCCGGAGCGCCCTGCAACCCCTCGAGCTCCTTCTCCTGCCCCGGCACGGCGGGCAGCTCCCACCGCTTCACTTCCTTGCGGGTGGCGAAGTCGACCACCGCGACACCGTGGTACTCCGAGAGCTGGACGTAGATGTTCCGCGTGGAGCCGTCCGGGTTCGTGTCGAAGATCATCGGCCGGATGCCGGAGCTCATCTTGAGTGACCAGGCCAGTGTGTCCGTCGTCGTGTCGATGACGCTGATGACGCCGGTGGCCACCGAGCCCGACACCGCGTACTTGCCGTCCGGCGTCACGTAGACGTTGTGCACCGAGCCGTCGACCTTCACGCTCTTCGCGTTGGTCATGGCCACGGCATCGATCACGTCCACGGCACCGGGCGACTGCGCGATGCCCACGTACACCTTCCGGTTGTCCTTGCTGACGAACACATTGTTCGGGCGCCCGGTCAGCGGAATGGACTTGATGATCTTCCAGGTGGTCGGGTCGACCACTTCGAGCTGCCGCTTCGACTCGTTGGTGATGTACACGCGGCGTCCATCGGGGGACGGAGCCACGCCGTGCGGCACTTCCGTACCCTCGATGGTGGCCACCACCGTGTTGGTCACCGGGTCGATGACGTGCGAGTTGTCGCCGGCGGCGTTGGTCTGGATGATGAAGACCTTCCGGCCCGCCTGCGCCACCAGCGTGGCGGACGCGAGCGTGATGACGGCCGCGGCACAGATCAGACGATAGGTCGTGAAGATGCGCATGATGTCTACCTCGACGTGCCGGAAAGGGTGTCGCCACGAACCCAGGCGGCGAGCGTCTGCCATTCGGGGTCGGACTTCGACCTGAAGTGCTTGCCGCCCGCGTGGAAGTGATCCCCGCCCGCCTCCCGCGCGAGCGGATGGAGCAGCAGGCGGCTCAATTCGGGCGTACCCGGCGCCGCAACCCGCTGCCACGCAGCGAAGTTCTGGCGCGACTGTGCCTCGGTCCAGGTTGCCTGTCCCTCTTCGAGTGGCTGGAGCCGCAGCGGGTTGTTCTCGTGGCAGGTGATGCAACGGGCGTGACCCGGACGCTTCGCCAGGAAGATCGGCTGCACGCGTGCCTTGAAGAACTCGTAGTCCAGCGTGACCTCGGGCTTCGCGTTCCGATCGGGCACCGCGGCGGAGATCCACGCCACGACCGCCTGGTACTCCGGGTTGTCAGCCGAGCGCCAGAACTTGCCGCCGGTGTGCTGCGGGTCGCCCCCTGCCGCGGGTGCCAGCGGATGCACTGCCAGCAGGCTCTTCGCCGGGTCGCCAGGCACCACCACGCGCGACACGGCCTCGAAGTTCTGGCGCGACTGCGCCTCGGTCCAGCGCTGCCCTTCCGCGAGCGGCTGCAGCCGAAGGCGCGTGACCATCCGAGAATGGCAGCTCACGCACATGCCGGCCCCTTCGCCCTGCGCCCGTTCCTTCACGAAGATTGGCTCGATGCGGGTGCGATAGACCTCGAAGTCCAGCCCCTTGCCCGAGGTTGCCTGGGAGGCGGCGGCGCGGGTGCCGGTCCGCACCCATTCGGCGAGGGTCTGCCACTCGGGATCGGCCTTCGATTTCCAGTGTTTGCCGCCGGCGTGGAAGTGGTCGCCGCCAGCCTCCTTCGAAAGCGGGTGCATCAGCAGGCGGCTGGCATCGGGATCGCCCGGCACCACGACGCGCTGCCAGGCGGCGAAGTTCTGCCGCGACTGGGCGTCGTTCCAGGTGGTCTGGCCGTTCTCGAGCGGCTGAAGGCGCAGCGGATTGTTCTCGTGGCAGGTGATGCAGCGGGCGTGGCCGGGGCGCTTGGCCAGGAAGATCGGCTGCACCCTCGTCCTGAAGAACTCGTAGTCGAGCGTCGAGGCCGCGGCCTGTGAGGCGCTGGCCGGTGGCGCTGGCTGCTGCGCACCCATCAGGCCCAGCAGCAGTATGAGCAACCGCATGTTCGATCAGTCCTCCAGGAGTGCCACTGGCTCCGCCCGCCTCGAGCCCGGTCCGGGCCGGAACGCGCATGATACGCCTGCCGGGGCCGCCGGTGCGACAAATCCGTGCGGGTGGGCGGGGAGCAGGCCCGGGCCCCAGGCAGCGGGGCCGTGGCGGGAACCGTGCTCACGGGCGGGCTCCGTGCCCGTGACGTCCCTGAGCGCGCAGCTCAGCATCGATGCCACCCAGCCGCCCGCATTCAACGACGAGATCGGTCGACGGCTGGCAGTGCTGCGGGACGAAGGCGATGCTGGGGGGTGGAAGTGGGGAACCGGCGGGCGAGCTGAGGGCGGCCCCAGCCGGCACCGGCCGCCGTCGCCACCATACGGGCGACGCGACCGGTGTCGGCCGGACCTTATGCTGGCTGCACGGCGCTGTCGCCGAGCGGGTCGACCACGCCGTCGCTGACGCCGTCGGACGCCGTGGCGGCATCCGGCAGGTCGTCGAAGAACCGGTACAGCGCGGGGAGTACCACGAGGGTGAGGAGCGTGGAGGTGATGAGCCCCCCGATGACGACGATGGCGAGCGGCCGCTGCACCTCGGCGCCGGGACCGGTGGCGAAGAGGAACGGCACGAGGCCGAGCGCGGCCACCGTGGCGGTCATCATGACCGGCCGGAAGCGCATCTTCGCGCCGTCGACAATCGCGCGCCGGCGATCGAGCCCCGACTGCCGCAGGTTGCGGATGTAGGACACCAGCACGACGCCGTTCAGCACGGCGATCCCCCACAGTGCAATGAAGCCGACCGAGGCCGGCACCGACAGGTACTCGCCGGTGACGAAGAGGCCGACCACCCCGCCGATGGAGGCGAATGGCAGCACCATGATGATCAGCGCCGCGAACCGCACCGACTTGAACAGCAGGAACAGCAGGAAGAAGATCGCGCCGATGGTGATCGGCACGATCACCATGAGGTGGGCGCGGGCCCGCTCCATGTTCTCGAACTGGCCGCCCCACTCGTAGTAGTAGCCCGCCGGCAGCTTCACTTCTGCCTCCACGCGCTGCTGGAGCTCGGCCACGAAGCCGCCGAGGTCGCGGTCGCGCACGTTCACGCCGACGTTCACGCGGCGCTTGGCCATCTCCCGACGGATCTGTGAGATGCCCTCCCTGATCTCGATCGTGGCGAGGCTGCCCACCGGCACGTCCTCGCCGTTGG